>JAEEGJ010007027.1_pt1 | contig 32955 bp, 24 predicted proteins | sample 8958761 | NCBI WGS metagenome assembly JAEEGJ01 (sample SAMN16246546, study PRJNA631951) | gut metagenome | biome: gut microbiome; feature: rumen; material: RS-attached | host: Bos | place: Iran: Karaj | collected 2018-10
TCGACAAGAGTGGACAGAAGGCTTATCGCCGTCAGGTTCGCATCGGACGTCAGAACCCGCAGCATTACGAGATCCTCGAGGGTCTGGAGCCAGGCGAGCGTGTGGTTACCAGCGGCTACGAGGCATTTAAAGACAATGAAGTATTAGTATTGAAATAACGATTATGAAGACAATTATCAGAAACTTTACGTCGATATTCAGGAAGTTTGCTACGGCAAACCTGTTAAACCTGTTGGGCTTGAGCCTGGCCTTCGCCTCGTTCTTCGTCATCATGACGCAGGTGAACTTCGACCTAGGCTACAACAAAAGCATTACTGAGCACGAGAACCTGTTCCGCATGACATTGAAATTAGGACCAAGTGCGGAGGATTATGGCACTACGCTGCCTCGCCCTGTGATAGAACGACTGGCGGCAGCTTCACCTCATGTCACCGGCTATAGCATCAGAAACGGGTGGATAAACTACGACCAGTTCGTGGTGGATAATCAGGAGTACTCGCTGAATCTTATATATGGTGAGCGCGAGTTCCTCAGCGTATTCAAGCCCACAGTCATTAGCGGCGATGTGAAGGGTTTGGATCAAATTGGCAATATCGTGTTGCCACGATCTGAAGCCTTGCGAATGTTCGGCACGACCGATGCGGCTGGCAAGACGATGAAATACAAATGGGACGACAAAACTTTCTATCATGTATGTGCCGTGATAGAGGACTATCCTGAGAATAACCTCCTGCATGGAGCTTGCTTTATAGGCACCAATTGGAATGAAGGCAATTACGACAACTGGAACTACGACGCTTACATACGAGTGGATGATGGGGCGAACTTGTCAACGGTGCAGGAAGCCATGCGTCAGACAGCCATTGAACTCTTCAAGGGAAAGCAGCTGGAAACCAAAGAAGAGGAAGAAGCCTTACAAGTGATATTTACCAATGTGGCCGATGCCCATTTCTCAAAAGACCTGAATAAGGCTGCTCCAAGCAGGAGTTCTGTCTATCTGCTCATCTGCTTCTCGTTGCTGATAGTGGTGATAGCAGCCGTGAACTTCATGAACTTCTCTTTGGCTGAGACACCTATGCGCATCCGTAGCATCAATACCCAGAAGGTGTTGGGAGCAACGACGTCGAGCCTGAGGGGCAGTCTGTTGGCGGAGGCAGTGCTCATCAGCCTGATAGCCTTTATTCTGGCTTTGCTCATCGTGTATCTGGCTCACGACCTGGGTTTACAGGAACTAGTACAAGGAAGCATCTTGTTGCAAGACCATCAGCTGCTGATAGCTCTCACCCTGCTGCTCAGCATCATCGTAGGTCTGATGGCTGGTGCCTATCCGTCTTACTATGTCACCTCCTTCCCGCCAGCCTTGGTTCTGAAAGGTTCTTTCGGTCTGTCGCCCAAAGGTCGCGTGCTGCGTTCCGTCTTGATTTGCCTGCAATTCATCGTTTCCTTCATGCTGGTGATCGGCGTGGGCGTCATGTATCTGCAGAGCTATCTCATCTATCATACTGACTATGGCTTCGACAAGGATGAGGTGTTAGTAGTAACAACCGCCCCCGATACACGCAACAAGGTGGATGCCATCGATGCTGAACTGCGTTCGATTTCCGGCATAGAGGGAGCAAGTCTGGCTATGGATATCTTAGGCTCTGGCGACAGACACATGACATGGACCAGAGGAGGGGAAGACAAGCATCTGGGCTTTGTCTGCTTCATGGTGGATTGGCGATTCCTCGATGTGATGGGCATTGACATCGTTGAAGGACGTAACTTCCGTAAAGACGATGGCGATGTGTATATCTTCAACGAGTCGGCGAAGAAGCTATACCCTTGGCTCACTGTCGATGAGCCCATCTGTGATAATGATTATCCTGTAGTGGGTTTCTGCAAGGACATCAAGTACTCCACCTTGCGAGTGGATGATAAGCAGCCCGTTGCCTTCTATGTTCCCAAGCCCGATTCTAAATTTTGGTGGAAGAATCACCTGATGGTGCGAGTGGCAAAAGGCGTAGACAAACGCGAAGCTAAGCAGAAAGTGATGGAAGCAGTCAATAAGTACGAGAAAGGACAGCCTCTCGACATCAGCGGACTGCGCTATATGGACGAGGTTCTCGAGGAGTCTTACCAGCGTGAAAGCCGCTTCACCAAACAGATTCTGCTTTTCTCTCTGCTCGCCATCCTGATAAGCGTCATCGGTGTGTTTGGTCTCACCATGTTCGAGAGCGAATACCGTCGCAAGGAGATTGGCATCCGCAAGGTGTTTGGCAGTTCTACGAAAGAGGTCCTGCTGATGTTCTGCAAGCGATACCTGTATATCCTGCTGGCTTGCTTCCTAGTAGCCGCCCCTGTAGGTTATATGGTGGGTGTGCATTGGCTCGAAGACTTTGCCGTCCGCACTACCATCTCACCCCTACTCTTCCTTGTGTCTTTCCTGCTCATCGCCCTCATCACCATGCTGACGGTGACCTACCAAAGCTGGAAGAACGCCAACGAAAACCCCATCAACAGCATTAAAAACGAATAAACCATTTAAACCGAATGAAGAGTTATTTCAGATTCCTATCGCGCAACAAGCTCTACACATTAATCAATGTTGTAGGGCTTGTTGTGTCGTTGATGTTTATCATCCTGCTGGGCGATTACACCTGGCGTCAGTACAGCATCGACTCGTGGCACAAAAATGTCGATCGTATTTACCTGGTGGGCCATCAGGAGGGTTTTGCCATGTGGCCCGAAGCCGTGAAAGGCATCAAGGATATGTGCCCAGAGGTGGAACAGACCTGCTGCGTGTTGAGCCAGAAGGGTAGAATAAAGTATGGACAGCAAGAGGTGACCGATGCTGATAACGAGAATGGCATCATCATGCTGGCCGACTCTACATTCTTCCGGTTCTTCGACTTCCCGTTGGTGGCTGGCGACAGACTGACGGCTCTTGATGCACCCGATAAGTGTGTGATTACAGAGCGACTGGCCCATCGCTTGTTTGGCGCGAAAGACCCGATTGGCGAGTCGTTGCAGATTATAGGCGATTGCGAAAGCGACTTTGCCAAGGAAACTTTTGATAGTACATTGGTTTATACCGTAAGTGCCGTAGTAAAAGACTTGGATCATACGGTGCTACCTAACGAAACGCAGATTATCCTTAGTATGGAGCGCTATCCGCAGGTGATAGGTTATCGTTTTCCCAATTATAATTATGCCACTACAACGGTTAGTTGTTGTAAGGCTTTCTTCATGCTACGCGCTGGCATGACACTCAACAATAAAGTAAAAACCATCGACAGCTATCTTTCAAAGAACTTCCGTCCGATTCTGGGCGAGTACAAAACAAGCGTAACACCATTCAAGGATGCATTGTTTGCACCGCAAAATGATGGAAGGGATCTGGTTAAGGGCGATAAGCAACGCCTGCACATCCTGCTGGCGGCAGTATTGATTCTGCTGTTCTTTGCTATCACCAACTACATCAACCTGACGGTTGCCAACACAGGTTTCCGTGCTAAGGAGATGGCTACCCGAAAGCTGTTTGGTAGCAGTCAGCTGCGTGTGTCGCTCAAATTGATAGTGGAGTCGACATTGATGGTGGCGCTCTCTTTCGTCATCGGTCTGTTTCTGGCAGTTTGTCTGCGGGATGATGCTACCAATTTGTTCCGTGGAAAGATAGCCCTGCTCGAGGATATCAATGTGGTGAGTGTAAGCATTAGTCTGGCCTTTATCTTGCTGACGGGCATTGTGTCGGGCATCCTGCCATCGATGCAACTCTCGCGCTATCAGCCTATCGACATTGTGAAAGGCAACTTTCGCTTTCACTCCAAGATGGTGCTGGGCCGTTTGTTTATTATCCTGCAGAGCGTGATAACGATGACCATGCTCACAGCCACCCTCGTTGTGTGGTTGCAACTGAACCACCTGATACATGCGCCTCGCGGTTTCGATGCCGAGAACCTGTATTGCATCATGAGTCCCGATGGTAAGAGTCAGGCCATTGGTAAGCAACTGGCTGAGTTACCTTTTATCGAGAAGATGGGCACCTACGAGGGTGGACTGTTTAATTATAATTTCCCTACTGCCATCGGAATTGTACGGGGCGATCAGTTCTTGGCGTTGTTCTGTACACAGATGGACCAGGCCTCTTTCGATCTCTTGGGACTGAAAATTATCAAGGATCATGGTTCTGTCAGCGGTGGCTATTACTTGACACGTGATGCCCTGGGCCAGTTAGGCTATAACGATGAGACACGTGAGATTGACTTTGGCACCGGTAGTAAGGCTCCGATAGGTGGTGTGCTGAACGATGTCCAGTTGGCTAATGTGCTGAGTAACGAAGTGCCGCCTTTTGCCATCTGTATAGATAAGCATAAGGAGTTTCCGTATTTCTTGGTTAAGACCAATGGCGATAAGAAGGCTAAGGCTGTTTTCCAGGAGATAGTTCAAAAACTCGAAGATCCTAATGCCCCCAAAGTATTAGGACTGGAACGGGTGCAGAGTGTTGAAGAAACGATAGCGAAAGCTTTCGAGAACGAGCGTAACACTCTGTACATCGTGTCGCTCTTCACACTGATTGCCGTTATCATCTCAATCTTAGGCACCATCGGCATGTCGCTCTTCTTTATCCGTCAGCGCCAGAAGGAAATCTCCATCCGTAAAGTGATGGGTTCTACATCGGGCGAAGTACTGATGTTAATGCTCCGTATCTTCTCAATACCTTTGCTGATTGCGTTTGTCATTGCCGTACCCCTCTCGTGGTATGTGATGACCGACTGGCTCAGCAACTTCAGTTATCGCATCACGCTCAGTGCCTGGATATTCATTGCGGCTGGTTTAACCTGCTTCATCATCTCGCTGCTTACCGTTATTTTCCAGAGCTGGCGCGCTGCTTCCGAGAACCCTGTCGACAACCTCAAGACCGAATAAACCGGGTAGTGTCAACAAATCATACAGCAAAGTGTATAAAGATTAGACGAACGCCCTCTGAGCACTCCAAAAAGCTTGCATATCATGTAAAATGATTGTAACTTTGCATCAGAATTAAAAACAGAAACGTTATGAAGAGTTATTTCAGATTCCTATCGCGCAATAAGCTTTACACATTAATTAATGTGGCAGGGTTGGTGGTATCGCTCATGTTCATCATCCTAATAGGCGATTACACCTGGCGTCAGTATAGTATTGACACATGGCATAAGAATGCCGATCGCATCTATCTGATGAGTAGCCAGAAGGATTTCTATATGTGGCCACAGACTGGTGGCGACATTCAGGAAATGTGCCCTGAAGTAGAAAAGGCCTGTTGTGTAATGAGTCAGAGCGGAAAGATCAAGCACGGAAATCAGGTGGTGGATGAAGGCGAATTGACCAGCACCATCATGATGACTGACTCCACATTCTTCAGTGTCTTTGATTTCGAATTGGTACAAGGCGACAAGCGTTCGGCCCTTGACAGTCCTGACAAGTGTATCATTACCGAACAACTGGCCAAAAGACTCTTCGGCAATAAGAACCCCATCGGTGAGTCGCTCCAGATTACCGGTGAACGTCATTGCTTCTTAGGTCAGGAAGACCCTTACGATAGCACGTTGGTATATACCATCAGTGCCATCGCCAAGGATTTCGACCATACAGTGCTGCCTAACGATACGAGGGTTATCGCCCACATAGACCGTTATCCTCAAGTGTTAGGCTACACACTGGAGAACAACAGACGTGCCTCTGGCCCTAATGGACCCAGCAAAATGTTTCTCATGCTACATCCAGGCACATCCCTCGACGGCAAGCAGCAAGTCATCGGCAACTATCTGAAGAACAACTATGCATGGCAGTGGGAAAACAAAGACTTGACATTTACGCCCCTGAATGACGTGATGTTTGCACCCCAGAATAATGAATGGAGTGGATTACTGAAAGGTGACAAGACACGACTCCGCATTTTGCTGGCAGCCGTACTGGCCATCCTCTTTTTTGCCATCACCAATTACATCAACCTCACCGTTGCCAATACAGGTTTCCGTGCTAAAGAGATGGCCACAAGAAAGCTGTTTGGCAGTAGTCAGAACGACATCTCGCTGAAGCTGATAGCCGAATCAACCCTGATGGTAGCCTTATCGTTTGCCATCGGTCTGGCCTTAGCCTTTGTTTTCCAGGATGATGCCATCGAATTGTTTAAAGGCAAGATCGACCTCTATGGCGATATCAGTTTGGGCACTGTTTGTGCCAGCATCGCCTTCATCCTGGTGGTAGGTATCATCTCAGGCATCCTACCATCCATGCAGATAGCCCGCTATCAGCCCATCAACATCGTAAAGGGCAACTTCCGTTACCATTCTAAGATGATATTAGGTAGGCTGTTTATCATCCTGCAAAATGTGATTAGTGTCGTGATGCTTACCGCTGCCATCGTTATCTGGTTGCAGTTGAACCACCTGATTCATGCGCCGTTGGGCTACAACACAGAGAATATGTTTGTGGTCTCTGCGCCTGGCGGGAAAGACCAGACGATAAGAAATCTCTTGGAGAAAATGAGTTTCGTTGAGAAGATCGGAGTATTCCAACAAACCTCTTTGGCAGGCGGAAGTTCAAGCTCACGTACCATTAAACTCGATGATAAATATGTCAATATCTACCTTTTAGATCTCGATCAGACAACTTTTGACCTTTATGGATTGAAGAAAAAGAAAGACTATGGACCAACCAGCGACGGCTACTACCTGACGGAGGAAACCATGCGACAAATGGAATATACAGAGGAAAGCCGCGAGATAGACTGGGGCAAAGGGGATAAGAACCCCATCGCAGGTGTACTTTACGACCTCCATCGTATCAACGTACTCGAAGGTGTCGAGCCTTTCGCCATCCGACTCACGGATACATTCAACTATCCTTCCTTCCTGGTGAAGACCAATGGCGACAAGCATGCCAAAGCCGCTTTCATCGACATGCTGAAGGAGCAGGGCGTACCCGAGGCCGATATGGAGTGGTATGTGCAGTCGCTCGAAGAGAATATCGCCGAGACCTTCGCCGATCAGCAGAACACGCTGAAGATCATCACGCTCTTTACGATCATCGCCATTATCATATCCATTATGGGCTTCGTGGGCATGTCGCTCTTCTTTATCCGTCAGCGCCAGAAGGATATCGGCATCCGTAAGATCATGGGCAGCTCGTCTTGCGAGGTGATGCTGCTGATGCTCCGCACGTTCTGCGCCCCGCTGCTGGTATCGTTCTTCATCGCCACCCCACTCTCGTGGTACATCATGCGCGACTGGCTCAGCAACTTCAGCTATCGCATCGAACTCAGTCCGTGGATATTTGTCGCCACCTGTGCCTTCGCCCTCCTTGTGGCATTACTCTCTGTCAGCATTCAGATTATCAAGGCCGTCAGGACCAATCCCGTAGAAAGTATTAAAACCGAATAAAATTATGATTAAGTTAGAAAACATTCAGAAGGTGTTTCGCACCGAAGAGGTGGAAACCGTAGCATTGGGCGGTGTATCGCTCGAAGTAAAGAAAGGTGAGTTTGTTGCCATCATGGGCCCCTCGGGCTGTGGCAAGTCTACCCTGCTCAACATCCTGGGTCTGCTCGACAATCCTACCAGCGGCACCTACTATCTCGATGGCAACGAGGTAGGCAAGCTGAAGGAGAGCCAGCGCACCAGTGTCCGTAAAGGCCAGATAGGCTTCGTGTTCCAGAGTTTCAACCTCATCGACGAACTCAATGTCGAGGAGAACGTAGAGCTGCCACTCACCTACCTCGGCGTACCCAAGAAGGAGCGCAAGCAGCGAGTTGAAGAGGTACTGCGCCGCATGGCCATCAGTCATCGTGCCCACCACTTCCCCCAGCAGCTCTCCGGAGGTCAGCAGCAGCGTGTGGCCATCGCCCGTGCCGTGGTGATGAATCCCAAGCTCATTCTCGCCGACGAGCCCACTGGTAACCTCGACTCCAAGAACGGTCTGGAGGTGATGCAGCTGCTCGCCCAACTGAATCAGGAAGGCACCACCGTCGTAATGGTAACCCACTCAGAGCGCGATGCCGGCTACGCCCAGCGCACCATCAACCTCCTCGATGGTCAGGTAGTGCCAGAGGTTAAACTGTGAAACAATCAAAAATGCCCTCGGAGATTTCCGGGGGCATTCTTTTATTTTCTTAGTCTTCCTTCACAATCGGATAAAGCTCTATGAACTCACCCTGATGGTTCTTGCCGTCGTTGATGAGTTCGGCAAACTTCTGGCCTACCGTCTCGATGTCGTGGAATCCGGGCAGCGCCATGTTGCCGTTCAGGTCGGTGGTGGTGGGACCCGGGTGAACGGAGAATGTCTCTACCGGCGTGTTAGCCTGCTGGAATTCCGTAGCCATCACACCCATCATGGCGTTCTGAGCCGCCTTGCTAGCCACGTATGCCAGCGGGTGCCAGTAAGGACTGATCTCTGAGGGCACAGTCACGTTGGCTATCCTACCGCTGTTCTTAGCTATCAGGGGTATCAGCGCCTTGGTCAGGGCAAAGGTGCCTATGAAGTTCACATCGAGCGTCTCCTTAATCACGCTGATCTCCGTATGCACGCTGTCCACGCTCATATCGCCGGGGATACCGGCATTGTTCACCAGCAGCGTCAGCTCCGGGTATTTCTCGTTGATCTCCTGGGCGGCACGCTCAATGCCGTTGAGGTCCTTCAGCTCAATGTTCACCCATCCCAGCACGTTGATGCCCTGGGCCTTCAGCTCGCCCACGGCCTTCTCAGCACGCTGCTCATCGCGTGCACCAATCACTACTTTCCAGCCACTCTGTCCGAGGTGCTTGGCTATTCCAAACCCAATGCCCTTATTGGCACCAGTTACTAAAACAATCTTTTCCTTCATGTTGTCTTTGTGTTATTAATTTAAACTTTAAACCACTTCTGCTACGACTTCAATTTCAACCAGTGCCCCTTTCGGCAAAGACTTGACGGCAACAGCAGAACGGGCAGGATATGGTTCTGAGAAGAACTCCGCATAGACGGCGTTCATATCGGCAAAGTCTGCCATGTCAGCCATGAATACCGTAGTCTTTACCACATTAGCCATTGTCAGACCAACTTCTTCTAAAATAGCCTTTATGTTGGTCAGCGACTGACGAGTCTGTTCCTTGATGCCACCCTCAACAAAACTGCCAGTGGCAGGATCAATGGGAATCTGACCAGAGGTGTAAACGAGATTACCCACTTTGATGGCCTGACTGTACGGCCCGATGGCAGCTGGTGCCTTTTGTGTACTGATTACTTTCATAAACCTAATCTATTTTATTTCGCGTGCAAAATTACTACTTTGGGCTTGTTTGCTTCTTACACCGTCATTCTCCCTTGTCAACTATAGCAGCCACACAGGAATCAGACCATACGTTCTCAGCCGTCTCCACCATGTCGATGATGGTATAGATGGGCAGGATGATACCTAGAACAGCCACTGGGGCTCCGATGCCCGACATGAGCGAGAGCGTAAGGAAATAGCAACCCATGGGTACGCCGGCATTGCCGATGGCGGAAATGACGGAGATAAGAATCCACAACAGGATGGTGGTCCAAGTGAGGGGCGTGCCTCCATTCTGCATCACAAAAAGCGAGGTGACGAGGATAAAGGCGGCACAACCATTCATATTGATGGTAGTACAAATGGGGAGCACAAAACGAGCTACGTTCTTACGGATGCCCAGACGGTTCTCGGCGGTATCCATGGTAACGGGCAGCGTGGCGGCACTACTCTTAGTGAAGAGGGCCATAAGTACAGCTGGCATCATACGACCCAGCACATGGATGGGGTTCAAGCCTCTGGCCAATAGGAACAGGGGCAGCACCACAAAGAACTGAATGACATTACCACCCAGCACCACGAGTACATATTTCCCGATGGAATCGGCCACTACACCTGCAGAGACCTGCGCTGACAACTGGGCCGAGAAAGCTACGATGCCGAGGGGCAGTGTCCAGATGAGGCCACGGATCAGCAAGAAGAGCAATTCCTGAAGTCCAAGCAGGAATTTCACCACCACAGCCTTGTTCTCTGACTCTGGCAACTTAGAAAGTCCTATGCCGATGGCAAAAGCCAACAATAACAATGAAAGCACATTACCTTCGAGGAAAGGCTTCACGATGTTATTGGGGATGATGCTCAGCAAATGCTCGGAATAAGAGAGTTGAGAGGTGAGGGGCGAGAGATTAGAGGCATCATTGACTGCATCAAGGGGCAGATTGCCGGGGGCGATGAGTACATAGAGGATGGCTCCTACTGCCGCTGCAGCAATGGTGGTGAGCAGGGTATAGGTAAGCGTACGACCGAAGATGCGGCCTGAGCCTTTCGAACCGAAAGTGGCAAAGGTGGTGATAACCGCCAGCACAATGGTAGGCACTGCCAAGAGTTGGAACAGTCGGGTATAGACCGTAGCCACGAAGTTCATCACCTCATCGAGCCAACTGATACCTAATAGTCCCAGCACCGCACCCACCACAAGTGCCCCAATCCACAATATAGTATTCTTCATTTTGACTGCAAAGGTACGGAATTCTTGCGAGAATCCCGTACCATTTTTATTATTTCTTCTATTTATTTACTTTGAGACCCTATAATCGAGTGCTGGCTTACGATCACCTAACAGCGGTACATACTTAAAGTCGGGACCAACAGTCTGCTTGAATTCCTCTTTTACAGCATTCAGCAACTTGGCATCGGTTAGTAATTCCACAGCTGTCAGTGCAAACACCCGACTGGCATTCAACAAACCTTTCGTACCAATGGTAGTACCATCGACGGCTACGTTCTGCCAACTATGACCTGCACTACCTGGAGCGAATGTGGCTGCTCCGAAACTGGCAAGAGGTACTACCCATGACACATCGCCTACATCACTTGAGCCACCACTACCCTCTTTTGGAAACTCTGCTAAAGGACGTACCTTAGATGCCTGAGCAATAATAGAATCGGGATTGCCTGTGGTACGAATCACTTCCTCAACCAGTTTACGTTCACGCTCATCGTAGATGACACCACCAACAGTCTCCAAATTCTTCTGGATAACCTTTGACAGTGTCTTATTATGCAGACGCTCGTATGTTCCTGCCACTATTTCCTTTTCCACACGTGTCTGAGTACCCTTGGCAGCACCAACAGCAGCAGAGTCAATCCACTCAGTGAGAGTATTCAGTATATCACGCTTAGGACTGCGGATATAGTAGCTTACACGGGCATACTCTGGTACCACATTGGGAGCAAAACCACCATCAGGAATCACATAATGGATACGCGAAGAAGTGGGCACATGCTCTCTGAGCAGATTAACCATATAGTCGAGAGCTTCCACTGCATCAAGAGCCGAGCGTCCTTTCCATGGGTTTCCTGCTGCATGAGCTGGTTTGCCGTAGAACTTATAATCAACCATGACCATGGCAGTACCGCCATTGGTAGAAACGGCATTAGTTGATGATGGATGCCAATCAAGGACTGCATCAACACCTTCGAAAAGGCCTTCACGTACGAGATATACCTTACCTGCACCACCTTCCTCGGCAGGCGAACCATAGATCTTGATAGTGCCACTCTGCTTATTTTCAGCTAACCACTTACTCAGAGAGACGGCAGCCGCCGTAGAAGCTACGCCAAGGGTGTTATGACCACAGCCATGACCCGAACCATTCTCCTTAAGGGGCTTGCGGTAAGGAACTGTATCCTGTGACAATCCTGGCAGAGCATCAAATTCTGCCAAAAAACCTATCACAGGCTGACCACTGCCATAGGTGGCAACAAAAGCTGTTGGCATTCCAGCCACACCTTCTTCAATGGTAAAGCCATTCTCACGCAGGTGCTGTTTCAGCAATCCGCTACTGTTTTCTTCCAAGAAACCTAACTCGGGGTTAGCCCAGATTGTTTTTTGGAGTTTATCATAGGTTGCGAAGTTGCTATTCAGATAATCTATTGCAACTTTTGCTTTCTGACTTCCCTTTACGTTCTTTTTTGCTTCTGCGCTGTTACCAACCACCAATATGGCAAGCAGCAATAATCCAATTATCTTTTTCATTATTTCAGATATTTATCAAACCAATTTGTAATTTCTTCATTGTCTATTTGCTTAAATAATCGTCAATGGTATCTACCAAAGACTGGAATTCTTCCGTCTTGAAAAGACGCGTACGCTTAATGATCTTGCCATTGCCGTCAATCAGGATATTCCGAGTGATTCCGGATTTACGCAATGCATACTTGGCATAAATATCAGCTCCAGGATCGAGCGCCAAAGGATATGTCACACCAGTTTTCTCAGCGAAGGCCTTGACCTTATCCAATGGCTCATCACGATCAATTCCGATGAGCACAAAATTAGGATTATCCTTGTGCTTCTGCCAAATTTCACTTTCTATATAAGGCATTTCCTTACGACATACCGCACACCAACTGGCTGTGAACTGAATCAATACCAATTTGCCACGCAGATCTGACAGTCTTACCTGTCGTCCATCTGTCAGAGTGGTCACAAAATCGGGAGCCTCGTCACCATCGAATACCACATATCCATTAGAATCAGCTTTCTCTTCTAAGGATACTGTCTGTGCATTAGCACTATATCCCCATGCCAACAGGAATGCCAGTCCTATTATTTTTATATTCATTTTCATACCGTCTTATCTATTATGTTATACATTATTCTGAGGCCTTCCATCCCACGTCGTTAGCTGTAGCCAGCTCACCGAAGATGCCCTTCTCACCGATATATTCCTTGCCACCAAAACTATACAATTCCTCACCGATTAGTTCAAGTTGTTTCTGGGGGATAGGATACTCTGTAGGAGTACCACCTATGAGAAGGTCGTTGCGTCGCATAAAAGCAAATGGAACAGTGACACCACCAGCAGCATCAATCTCAATCGCATATTCATAATGGAGAGCCTGACGAATGGCATCTTCATTTGCAGCAACATCACCCAGATGTCCTTGTGACTTACGGGCGGCACCTGTCTCATTTAAGAGAGCCGAAGCACCTTCATAATCCTGTAACCAAAGTCTAGCCTCTGCTTTCAACAGCCTTACCTCTTCGGCTAGGAAATAGGGGTTGACAGAACCTACCTCTGCTAAACTATTGCTGCTATTGGTCCAACGTTCGCGGATATAGTTTGAGAACAAGCCTCGTCCGCGTGACTCCATCAGGATGCCGAAACTCGGCGTGTAGGAGAAGTATTGATAAAAGCGATCGTCATCGGTTGTGATGGGACTCAGAATAGTATCATCAGTAGGATAATAATTTGGGTACTGGTGTGTATTATCAGCCAGATAAGGCACCTTGATATCCACAGGACGATTGCTGTTACCCTTGAAGTTCAAGTTGTTAAGCAAAGCATTGTAGTATCCTCCAGAGGTAGTGATAATCAGAAAATCATTTGTAAAACCCTTCTCTGCAAACGACAACACCCTCTGCCAATATGCTGAACCCAATGAGACAGCCTCAGACTTGTCGCGTGCTATAGAAGACAGGATGCGGGCAGCAATGGAATTAGCCAATTTCAAGAAATCGTCCTTACTGATGGTGACACCTCTGAGGAAGTCGAACTGTAATGTACTCGAAGCTTGAGCCAGTTCGATAGCCTTTTCAAGATGCTTCACCCCATTCAAAGTCAACTCTTTATAAGAATCGGGATATCCTTTTTCTGTCTGGGAAATGTCATCCACAATGATGCCGCGATCATAAAGGTTGCCAAGATAACCCTGAGCAATACCTTTAGCATAATATGCACCTACAAGGCAGTCACTAGTACGATCCTTGCCTGAATCGTCATAAGCCTTACCACCCTGGTTCTCTATGATATCGATAACTTTCGTCGCATCCAGATTCGCCTGGTAAAAGTTACTGTAAAGCGAATTGAGTGAAGCACTATAGGAGCGCTCAGAACTACTGTTAATAATCCTCATTCGAGGTTCTTGGGCGTAATACCACCAGTTGGAATTACCATTGGTATTTGTAGTCTGATCTGCCAACAGGCTGAAATGAACACCTGCCGTACTGGTAGTGGTATTGAATACTGTCTGCACACTACTTGTTACCAGCGAATAGCTAAAGCTCTTGATTGTGCTGACTGCCTCCTCATTAGTGAGTGTACTTGGATCGTCGAAATCCGTTTTCTCACATGCCGTAAACAAGATTACAGCAACAATATAGGGTATGATATTTTGTTTCATTGTGATCTGAATTTAGAAATCAATAGTTAACTTTGCTGAGAGTGTGCGATAAGATGGATAGTTAAAGAAGTCGGATGTTCCAGCACTTCCATCATAATCGTCACCATCTACATTGACACCAGTAAATTTAGTCAGGATGAACAGGTTTCGACCAAGCAGGGCAAAGCGTGCTTTCTTGATCCACTGTCCAAGGCCCAGACGTGCCACCGGGATATTATAGGAGAGCGACAACTCACGTAGTGACAAATAGCCTGCATCCTCCACCCAGTAATCGGTAGGCAACTCTGCATTGAATACCTGTGTGGCAAAAGTCAATGGAAGTCCAGCTTTTGCTGCCTTGTCGTCGAACTCAGAACGCGACACATAGGCCAGATACTGCACCGTTTCGTTATACTTCTGACCACCCTTCTTCCAATCGAGCGAAGCATAGAGTGAGAATGGGCCATAGGTGAGGGTATTTGTGAAACCCACTGTAAAGTCGGGCTGAGCATCGCCAATCACCTTGGTATTACCCGTTTTCTCATCTACATAGAATACTGGTGCCTCATTCTTTGTTCCCAAAGCAGCCTTCTCCACTACAAAACCTAAGGAATTGACCATATAGTCATTCAGGGTCTTTGTTCCATCACCCGCATTCGTCACGAAACCAGCTTCATTCGTACGCAACTGATTCAGGCTTGTGAAAATACCATAACCCCAAATAGTAGAGGTGCTCAGGCCCTTATCGCGACGATAGTCGCCATCGGTAAAGGCAGGAATGTCACCCATGTCAGTTATTTCACTACGAACGCGACTGAACGTAAGTCCTGCATCCCATGAGAAGTTCTTGCTGTTAATGATACGTCCGGATACTTCCAGTTCCAGGGAGTTCGACTTTACTTTTCCCAGATTGTCGTAGATCGTTGCAGAACCTTGTAATGGTGTAAACGAGGGAACAGAGATGAAGTCGTTCTTACTGTATGCAAAAGCATAGTTAAACTGTACATTCAACCAGTTCCAGATGACAGCATCGAATCCCAACTCTGTCTCTGATGTGATGGCACGCTTCAGATTTGTATTGGCATTTTGGGTAAAGCTGACACCACCAGAGTTTGTCAGGGTAACGCGGCTATCCTTGGCACCATAAGGAGGAAGACTACCTGCCTCACCATAGGCCACACGAAGTTTCAACTCATTAACAGGGCCTAACTTAAAGTCCTGAGTCAGACGATAAGCCAATGATACACGAGGGAAGAATGCCCAACTTACATCACTACCAAAGCGTGAGCTCTTATCGAGACGTCCTAATACATCGAGATACCATTTATCCTTCCAACTACCTTTAAAATTCAGGAAATAACCATAATTGACGGTTTTCTGCCATACGGAGGAAATACTTCTTGTTGAAGCATCAGTAATATCCAATGACTTAACTGGTGCTGTCAGGTTATAACCATTAGCGCTAAACCCATCAATCTTTTCATACTCGTATACACTCTTGAAAGCTGCGCTCAGATCAAAGTCGCCAACTTTCTGATTGTAGTTGAACTGGAACTGAGCATTTCTGGTATTGGTCTGCCTGATGGTCTTCTCATAATAACCATTATTCTTTGTTGCATCCACCGACAGGGTTTCATAACCTACAGGATAATAATTCTCTGTCTGATAGTCTGTACGCTGAATAGAGTAGGCAGCCTCTGTACTGAAAAGCTTAGAGATTTGATATCTGGCTTTCCATCCGAGAAGCAGATTCTTAGTGACATACTCGTATTGACGGTTCGTGAACTCATACAATGGATTGCTGAACTGTGTAGGAACCAGATTCAGACCGTCGGGAGCCACCATATAGTTTCCCTCGGCATCCTTCTGGGCCAAATTTACAAAAGGTTCGAGCAGCAAAGCAGAATAAACCAGGCCATTGGCATTTGAATTATTAGCTACGTAAGAGGGATTGTTACTTACACTATACTGAGCCGTAAATTCCGTTGTAAGTCCTTTGACGGGTTTATATCCCAGATTGAACAGGAAACTCTGCTTCTTGTCAGGATCAATAGCACTGGTTACACCGCCTTTCGACTGATTCTGGAAAGAGGCATAAAAATTGTATAGATCGCCGGTTGCACCCAATGATACTGTATTAGTCAAAAAAGGCTGGTCGCTCAGCAGATTGCTGATATTATCAACAGGATCAACGTAGGAATGGAGGTTCACAGAATAACCATTATCCTGATAATCAATAACGCGACCACCCTGATTCAGCGCAAACGAACCATCGCTATTCACCTTGTAATGATGATACTGTGAAGTCTTTGGGATATTGATGGCATGGCTAAATCCTATCTCATTGTCGAGAGTAACAATTAACTTGTTTCCTTTTCCCTTTTTGGTGATAATCTGGATTACACCACCTTCACCTCGAGTTCCGTAAAGAGCTGATGCTGCAGCTCCCTTGACAATCTCGATTGTTTCGATATCAGTAGGATTGATATCCGACAGAGAAAGAGATGTTACGAAACCATCAACCACAATAAGCGGCTCGATATTGCCATTGATTGACTTAGCACCACGCAGATACACCTTTGCTCCAGAATTACCATTTGACTGTTCGATTCTGATACCAGCCACCTTACCACGGAGTGTTGTCGAGGCATCAGACTGGGGGACGGTACTGATCAATTCGTCACTCACCTTTGTCAAGGCAAACGACAGACCTTTTCTTGAAGTTCCCTGTGCAACACCTGTTACTACAATACCCTCCAGATTATTAGAAGTTTCTATCAACTGGATCTCTACGGGTTCGTCGAAATCGTATACGTCCACGTCCAGTGGACGATAACCTACATACTCCACTCTCAGGGTGAGGGGGGCTTCCACCTTGGTCTGGAGCGAGAAGTTTCCATCTATATCGGTTACTACGCCCTGACTTTTCTCGCTTTTAACAATCACGGAAGCTCCTATCAGGGGATCACCTGTGCGGACATCGGTGATATGTCCTTTTATCAGTCCTTGGGCAACAGCCAACAGGGGGCTGATTGCAACGACTGTTGCAATAATCAATCTCTTAACCATAAAGCTATTTGCTAATTAAGTCCATATATAGAGGGTAGAGCCCATACAAGCAAGGACCCTACCCTCACTGCTTCGTTACTTTTGTGCGGTCAAAACAGTTCTTACTTTATCAATCTGTGTGCCGGCCTCCTTACGGTCAAGGTTCAACAGGCCGTACTCATGGTTATATTTTGTACCGTTCTCGAGTACCCACTGCAGGAAATGGTTCACAGCGTCGTCGGCATCGTTGAAGGTGATACCCACCTTCTCAATCGTTACCTCTGCTGGCGATCCGTTCTCCAGGGCGTTGAGTACATCGTCGAGTGAACCCTCGTCGTTCAGGCTGTTGGCAAGCTCCTTCTTCAGGTCGAGGCCTACGAGTGAGAGATTGCTCTTCAGATGACGACTCTTCAGGTCGAAGATGTTCGACAGGGTATTGAAGGTCACACCGAGCGGATCCTTCGAAATGGCGGTGTTCAGAAACAGATCGTCGCCTGAGATGCGCTTGCCGCGGAAGCTACTGCTCTCCTCACCGAAATGATGAGCAAACGACGATGCTACCGACGATGCGTTACTGCCGCTATAGATGATAATATTCTCGAAAGCCTTGATCTTCTTCACATCCTCATCGAAATCGTCGTTGAGGAAGAAGAGCTGCTTCAGTTTCTTCGAGTTCAGATGCTTTCCTTCGAGCAGTCGGGCTGCCTCAGAGCTACGTGCGGTAATAGGCAGCACGGCTGTCTCTCCGAAATATACAATGTGGCTAAAGAGTTTCTCGTTACTATCCTGATTGTCCGAGAATGTGACATTCAGGTCGATGTTATCCTGATTTCCTGAACCCTTTACAATCTGGAATTCCACACCCGGTTCAGTCTTGGCGTATTCCTCAATCCACTTTTCAATCAACGGACGTGCAAAGCGTGGACTTTTAATGGTGCGCACACCGCTGTTTGTACTGTTACCCTCTGCCCAGGCGTTTGTCAACCCCAGAACCAATACTGCTGCTATAATTGAAACTAACTTTTTCATATTCTTTTTGCTTTATTTGTTCATTACCTATTATTATATATACACTTCCTTTCATTGTCATCGCCATCATACAACAGCAACAACACTCTTGCATTTGCATTCGATTCATTGTCTTCATAACTCCTAATGTTTAATATTTAATCTTTAATTTTTGATATTTTAAATCACGCTGCAAAGGTACGGCGATTTCGACACTCCCACAATCCCAATGATGGGGCATTCCGCATACCACGAATATGGTATTTTGCGAAAATGCCCCATATTTTGGATTAATTTGCGGCTGTATTTACCAGAATTTCGTAGGATGGGAGTGCCCAGCAGTAAGCCGTACGGTTACTGGGAGTAGCTACAACTACGGTGTCCCATTTGCCATTGGTAGTGGTGGCTGCTGGGTGTATAAAGTCCTCACCGCGACGACTGATGTCGAGACCACGGATACCCTCACCGATAAACTCTGCACGGCGTTCGTTGTAGATAGCCTCCCTCAGGGCCTCGCCCGTCAACGACTTGACGTCGAGGATATCACCTGTGGGAATGGAACGGCTACGTACCTGATGGAGCAGCTCAGCTGCCTTGGCGTCATTGCCGATATTGAAGTAGCTCTCTGAGAGGTTGAGCAGCGTCTCGGCATAGCGGAAGATATGGATCCACTCCAGCGGTGTGGTGTATTCGTCGTACTTCTCATACCAGGTCTCGCGACCCGTGGCAGGATCCACCTTGATAAAGGAGGTGCGACTGTCGGTGGCGAGATGATAGGCGGGAATCGTCACGATACCTGTACGTACATTCAGCGTGTCGATATAGCCGGCACCGCTCGAGATGTAGCTGGCAGGATTGCCACTGCCTCGCTCAGTATTGGTGAAGGGCAGCGAGTAGATATTCTCCTGTGTGTGATAAGGTGCATCAAACATCTCGCGCACACTGCCACTCAGTGTGAATCCCGTTACCTTCTCACCCTCTTCGATGGCTTTCTGCCATTCCTGCTTAGCCATGTAGATACGCTGCAGTAGCATGTGGGCAGCAGGCTGCGAGGGGATGATGGGACTGAACGATGACTCCCCATTAGTAGGCAGGGCGGCAATGGCACTGCTGCTCAGATCCTTGATGATCTGGTCGTAAATCTCGCCGATAGACCATAGCGGTGCCTCGTTATGTCCGGGCTCTGTCACAGCCTCCAGATGCACAGGGATAGCCTTGGAGTTGGGATCGTATACGTAAGGCTGTGAGTAGACCTGCGACAGATAGTACCAACTAATGTCGCGGATAAAGAGACAGTTCGATATATACTGCTGGCGCTTAGCCTCCGAAATAGGCAGATTTGCGCGCTGCTCCAGATTCTCCTTGAGGGTGTTGGCGGCATTGACCACCAGGTAGCCTGCCTGGAAGAAACCCGGGTTCATGATACTCGTCTGACCCACAGTCATGTTGTACGTATCAGAATGGGCATAGGTATTATTGCCGGTATTTACGAAGTCGTCGCTGCGGTTGTCGAAGATGACGGCAATGTTACCACCAGCAAAACTACTGCTCTTGAAACGGGTATACACACCAGCCATGGTGGCATCGATCAGTTCCTCCGATGCATAGATGTCGTTCTCGGTGACATCGAGTTTCGGGTTCTTGTCCAGGAATTCATCGCCGCAGGATGTCAGCGTCAGGGCTGACACAAGGGCTATGGCAACTGATATGATAGATATTCTTTTCATAATCGTTCTTTTTTGTTTAGAATGAAACATTAACACCGAAAGTAATCGTACGAGTCAGCGGCGTGGTGTTGAGGTCGATACCCGAGCGGAGGTTTGCCTCGTTATAGTATGAGTTGATCTCCGGGTCGAATCCCGTGTAGCCGGTCAGACAGAAGAGGTTCTGTGCCTGGGCATAGAGACGGACGGAGGAGATACCCCACTCCTGCGACCACTTCTTGGTATTGAACTGATAACCGATTGACAGACTCTGCAAGCGGATGAAGTCTCCATCCTCAATCAGGTCGCTGATCAGGTTAGCCGTACCGTTTGAGTAGTTATCGTTAAACGAAGCCTTGGCATACTTGGCGTGATCGCCCGGCTGTCGCCAGATGTTCTCGTAGTACTCCTCAGTACCGCTCCACATACGTCCGTCTGACAGCGTGGCGCGCATGGCGTTGAGAATCTTGTTGCCACCCGAGAAGTGGAAGTTCACCTTGGCATCCCAGTTCTTATAGCGGAAACTGTTGCTCCAACCACCATAGTAGGTTGGCTTGGTGTTGCCTGATATCTCGGGCTTCCAGTCGCTCATGGTGTACTGCGAGAGTGTCTCGCCATCAAACTCATAGAGCTGGGCACCACCCTTTCCGTATTTGTAGATGAGCAGGGCACGATCGTAAGTGCCGTCAGCCTTCTTGATCTTCACAATGCGGCGACCTGTCTGCGGGTCGATGCCATCCGTGGGATAGGTATACAACTGTGCCAGCGAATAGCCCTCGGTAGTGATGTTAGCACCCGTACTGCTTGAGAAGATAATATCGTCGGCCAGTTCCACCACCTTGTTCTTTACAAACGAGATATTGAAGTTGCTGGTCCAGAGGAAGTCCTTCTTCCTGATGATATCGCCGCCGATGGTAATCTCAATACCCTTGTTCTCCGTCTTACCGAGGTTGGTAGATACCGAGGCGCCTACGATACCGGTGGAATAGGCCTGCGAGGCATCCAGGATCAGATCCTTCGACTTGGCATAGAAGAAGTCTACATCCACATTGAAGCGACCCTTCAGGATAGAGGCACTGAAACCGATGTCGGCAGTACCCGTCTGCTCCCAACCCAGGTTGGGGTCGTTGATGCCCGATGAGATATACGATACATCGCCATTATAGGTAGAGGCTGTGTAGACGCTCTTCGAGGCATACCAGCCCACATTGGCATTACCTACCACACCGTAGCTGGCCTTCAGTTTCAGGTCGTCGACGATGCGACGCAGCGGACGGAAGAAATACTCGTCGGAGATACGCCATGCACCACTCACGCCATAAAAGTTACCCCATTTCCTACCCAGCTTCGAGAGTCCGTCACGACGCCAGTTGGCGGTGAGGTAGTAGCGGCTCTTCCAGTCGTACGTAAAACGGCTGATGTAACTGAACATGCTGCTCTCAGCAATGCTGCCCGAACCACCATAGGTCAGGTAAGCCGCCTCCACGTACATCTGACTGGGATTGCTCAGTGTCGTACCTGTGCGGGTCAGCACATGACGGTTGCTCTCCGTAGCCTCAACACCCAAGAGCACATCGAAGTGATGCTTCTTCACGTCAAACTGGTAGTTGGCGGTATTGGTCCATGTCCAGCTTCTCAGACTCGATGTACCCGTGCGACTGCTACCATTGGGATAGCTGCTGCCATGCAGCGGGGTTCCGAACGACTCGTTCTGCACCAGTGTCCAGTCAATGCCGTAGAGCGATTTCAGGGTCAGGCCCTTAATCGGTACAATCTCTATATAGCCGTTGGCAAGGATGCGGTTGGTCTTCGATTCGGCATACTGTCCACCCTCTATCAGTCCTAAGGCGTTGTAATAGAACACCTCCACTGAGTTGTTACCCTTACCCAGGTTACGCGGTGCCAGTTCCGAGGCGTAGAATGTGCCGTCCTCGTTATGGGCAGGAACGTTAGGCAGGTCCACATAGGCCAGACGCGTCAGTCCACCCATGGCGCTGAGCGATCCGCCTCGTGAGTCGTCGGCTGTATGAATCTTACTATAGGTATAGCCGGTATTGAAACCTATCTTCACATACTTATTGAGCTTATAGCTACCATTACCCTTAAATGAGAATCTATCGTACTTGGCATCGATGGTGATACCCTCCTGCGTGGTGTAGCTGCTCGACAGATAGTAGGTGGCCTTGTCGTTACCGCCCTGCAGACTCAGGTTGTGGTTCTGCGAGAGTCCGGTACGGAATATCAGGTCTACCCAGTTGGTGTTCACAATGTTGCCATACTTGTCGGTCATCGTAGCATACGGCAGTTTATTGGGATCGCCGCCGTTGTTCAGCCAACCCAGGTTCTTAATCTCCGTATACTGTTCCGCATTCATCGGGGTCAGCAGCTTTGTGGCTGAGTTGAAACCCAGATTATAGTCGTATGTCAGCTTCGCCTTGCCAGCCGTACCCGAGTTGGTGGTGATGAGCACCACACCAGCTGCTGCTCTCGAGCCGTACATAGCACTGGCGGCTGCATCCTTCAGGATGTCAATCGACTTGATGTCGGCGGGGTTGATGTCCGATATGGGGTTATAGTCGGTGTTCGATGCAATATTGCTGGTATTCACAGGCACACCGTCAACCACATACAGCGGTGTCACACTCGAGGTGATGGAGGCCACACCACGGATGTTGATGATAGGGGCTGAGCCTACCTGCGATCCTGAGGTGGATACCATCACACCAGCGGCATGTCCCTCCAGGATATTATCAATACTATTACCCGTCACACCCTTCAGGGCATCCTTGTTGATCGAGGTGATCGATGCGGTCAGGTCGCGCACCTTGGCAGTTCCGTAACCCACAACCACCACTTCGTTCAGCAGTCGGGTGTTCTCCCTGAGGAAAATCTCCACCGGCTCGCTGGTGTCGTACACCTCAATCTCCTGCGAGAGATAGCCCACGTACGATACGTCGAGGGTATAAGGTTCTTCACCGGATACCTGGAGCGAGAAGTGTCCGTCAAGATCGCTCACGGTGTTATTTCGTGTACCTCTAATCTGTATAGCTGCTCCGATAACGGGCTCCTGGGTACGGGTGTCGAGCACCCGTCCCTGAAGCACTTCCTGAGCCGTCGCGCTGATGGTTATTATCAGCGAGAAAACAAACAATGTCAATCTATTCATAAACAAAATCCTAAATCTTACTTTATAAACTCATGTGGTGTTGGTGTTATCATGGACGATAGCGCGACGATCCGGAAACGTTATTGCCGAAGAAGAGGGCATTAGCCAGAATACGTCCTGTGCTGAGCCAGTAGCCGCGATAGGTGGGCGACTCGCTGAACAGTACCACGGTTCCTGCTCCTACGTTGTCGAAGGCTATCACCGTCGCATCCTTCAGCAGCTTCTGGTTCTGCTTCGTCAGGTAGCCACCTATCTGCTTGTCGCCCTTCAGCTGCAGCAGCGATGCGTATGGACTCTTCGGACGCGGCAGGATATAATTGCCCGTCTTCATGGTGTAAAGCTGACGGTTGTGAATGCCGTATGCCAGCGGATTTGTGATGTCGAGGTCGGCTGCATAGAGCACGCCACCAATGCGGCTTGGTCCGTTCTGCTCTCTCTGGGCGCTGTAGTCCAGGCGCTTGTAGGCCTCCTTCTCGCTCTTCTCACCCGGCTTCTCTGCCTCGCCCTTCTTATCCTGAACGGTGTTGAAATGAGTGGCAATGCCGTTCTCGATGGCCCATTGCGAGGCGCGCTGCGATGTAATCAGCACACCACCGTTAGCCACCCAGTTCTTCAGGCGCTCCACAAAGCGCTTCGAGAAGTTCTGGTACGAACCGTCCACCAGTATGATGGCTGTATAGCGGTCCAGCGGTGTACGGTCGGCATAATCGGCAAATATCTTGGTCAGAGGGATATGGTAATGGTTGCCCAGCAGGTGCCAGGTCTCGCCAATGGCAGTCCAGTTAATGCCGCCATAGCCGCCTGTGCTTACGAAGGTAGCCACCACGGGCTTCTTCACCTCTTCTATATTGTCGCTACCCAGGTCGATGCCTTCACTGCTCAGGCTGGTCGATACGCTGTACACCTTCACGTCGGTGTCGGCTACCGACGACTGAATGACGCGATAGACGCTGTCGGCCGAGATGGTCTGATAAACCAGGGGCACCACCAGACTACCCGCAGCGAAGCTCTTGTTGCCAGCCTCTGCCGTGTTGGCGGTAAAGGTCTTATAGGCAGCCTTCACGTACACGCCCTTGTCCAGCAGACTGTAGAGCACGCGGGGTGCATAGAAGTCGGCATAGTCTATCACATAGGCAAACTGCGACTTGCTGAATGCCGTGGTCGAGGCAGCGGGCACCTCTTTTACTACCTCACCTACGCTCACGCCGGCGGCGTTCTTCACGAAGGGGAATCCATAGCCGTGAGCTGTACTCCAGGCAGTGATGTCCATGAAGATGCTGTCCACGAATTCCGTGTGCTCCTCAAAGGCGGCGTTCACCAGTCGGTACTGGGCCTGAGCCAGGGGGATCACGTAGGCGTTGTCAGCCTTGAACTGCTTGCCGTCCTGCGTAAAATCCTTGGCCAGCTTGTGCACCTCAATCTTGTGGCGCAGCAGGTTGTCGAGGAAGAGGTTGGTAGCACCTTTGTTCTCTTTGTCGCCAAACACGATGAAGCCCTTTCCGCCTTTCTGCACGGCGCTCTTAAAGAACTCCTGCTGATGGCGCAGGAACACCTCTTTCTTGTCGGTTCCAGCCTTCAGGGCACCGATGCTGGTTCTTACGTTGTCGCGGATGTTCTTGGCAAAGCGGTGCAAGCCCAGTGATGACTCCACCTGCACACCCTGCGAACTGCCCACCTCGAGTGTGGTGCCTACGCCACCCTGAAAGTCAGGATAGGTCGATCCGTAGATGGGCGATATATTGTCGTAGTTCTCTTTCGTGAAATACAGAGAACCGATTTTGTCAAGTTCTGCACCGAAATAGTCAGCCAGAATCACATTCAGTTTGGTATATGTGCTTTCAGGAATGGTATAGTTCCATGTGCTACGTACGGGCGATGGCTCGAAGTAGTAGCTGCTGTTACGCCCCATCTCGTGATAGTCGGCGTAGATGTTGGGATACCACTCATGATAATAGGCTGCACGGGCCTTGCTCTCGGGATGCACCAGCGAGAACCAGTCGCGGTTCAGGTCGGCATAGAAGTGGTTGCCACGTAGCGGCGTGAAACTCTGTGTATGCTCTATGTCGAGTGCATCGTCCACGGGCGGGATGGAGTGGAACGAGTTATAATACTGTGCTGCTCGCTCACGTCCGTCGGGGTTCAGTGCCGGCTCAATCAGTATCACGGCGTCGCCCAGACGTTTTACGATGTCGGCATCCTGTGTAGCCACGAAGTAATAGGCAGCCAGAACCGATGCGTCGGTACCTGCCAGTTCTCCACCGTGTACGTTATAGCCCAGCTGGATGATCACCTTCTGATCGTCGTAGTTGGCGGGGAATCCATAATTGGGATCCACCAGTTTCACGTGGTTCTGTCGGATGCTTTCCAGATTCTTAATGTTCTCTGGTGTAGAAATATGTAGGATTACATATTCGCGGTTTTCATGGGAGTGGCCTATGACCTTCAGTTGTGCGCGGTCTGATAGTTGGTCAAGCAGGCGGAAATACTCTACTACCCTGTCGTATCTTACGAGTTCCGAACCAATGGGGAAACCGAAGAAATCCTCGGGTGTTGGTATCGATGGGTTAAATTTGCTGTTACTGCCGAAGTAATACTCGGAATTATTGTTCACTGCCCAGGCTCCATTCAATGCCAGGCTTACTACCAATGCTATTGCTACTACTAATCTTTTCATATCCTTTTCGTTTTGTTTGTTTCTTACCTATTATTATATATACACTACCTTTCATGGTCATTGCCATCATCATCTGGCAACGACAACCATTCTCCTGCATCTGCATTCGCATTCGCATCTGATTCATTGTTTTCATTTTCTTACCTTATTTAATTATACATAATGTTAATTTCAAATTCGTCGGCAAGTTCAGTGCAAGCCGAGTGCAATCGAATGTATTCGAATTGCCGAGGCGCCGCCTGAACTCGCAGTTGCAACTTGTTTGCGACTGCAAAGGTACGGCGATTCCCGCACCCCCACAATCCCAATCATGGGGCATTCCGCATACCACATCTATGGTATTTCCACCAAAATCACCCTAAAAAGCCCCATTTTCGGACAAAAAAAGCCCCGTCACTTCGCAGCAACGGGGCCATTTTCGCGTATCTGAGCGCGGATTTTTACACTAAGCTTTACTGTTTTTCTCCCTGATATGCTCCTCGTATTCGGCCAACTCTCGCTCGCCGATGTGAGCCAGTCCGTAGTGCTCGTCGTGCTGCGAGAAGTCGAGACCCACCTTTTCACTATAGGCCGACACGCGCATCGGGATGAGGCTGTCGATGAGCTTATAGCCTATCCAGCTCATGGCGAAGGTATAGGCAAACACGATGACGATGGCCAGCAGGTGGTACAGGAAGATGACGAAGCCCTCCCATGTGCCGGCTATCAATCCCTCCTGAATGAAGATACCCGTGAGCACCGTACCGAAGATACCACCCGTACCATGCGTGGGGAACACGTCGAGCGCATCGTCGATGTTCGAGTGCGAACGCCAGTACACAGCCACGTTACAGATCAGCGTGATGACGAAAGCAATGAAGATACTCTGACCCACCGTCACATAACCTGCCGACGGCGTGATGGCCACCAATCCTACCACACAACCCACGGCGGCACCCATGGCCGACGGCTTACGGCCGCGCAGACAGTCGAAGAATATCCATGTCATCATGGCCGTGGCCGATGCGGTGTTCGTGTTCAGGAACGCCTTGATGGCCTGCCCGTCGGCATGGAGCGACGATCCGGCGTTGAATCCAAACCAGCCCAGCCACAGCATGGCAGCACCCAGCAGCACGAAGGGAATGTTAGCCGGCTCGCTCTTACGTGTCTCTGCCTTACGCCTTCCCAGGAAGATGGCACCTGCCAAGGCTGCCACACCCGATGAGGCATGAACCACGATACCACCGGCAAAGTCTATGACACCCCATTTCATAAACAATCCCTCCGGATGCCACGTCATGTGGGCCAGCGGGCAATAAATCACGAAGAAGAAGAACATCATGAAGAACATGTAGGCCGAGAAACGCACACGCTCGGCAAACGATCCCGTGATCAGCGACGGTGTGATGATGGCAAACTTCATCTGGAACAGGGCGAACAGCGCCAGCGGAATCGTGGCACCACCCAGAATATTGCCTGCCGGAGTGGTATACACCTCCGCTCCCACGCCATGAAACATCAGGAACGTCAGCGGATTGCCTATCACGCCACCGATGTCATCGCCGAAACACAGCGAGAAACCAATCACTACCCATAGCACCGAAATCAGTCCCATGGCAATAAACGACTGCAACATGGTACTGATCACATTCTTCGCGCCCACCATGCCGCCATAGAAGAACGAGAGTCCCGGTGTCATCATCAGCACAAAGATTGTGGCCGTAATCAGCCATGCCACATCGGCAGCCGAGATCACAGACCAGTCGCACTCAAACGTGGGCTCACCCACAAACACACCTGCCACGGCTATCAGTGTCATAGCCGTCATCAGGATAATCCAACGTTTCTTAATCTTCATAAGTCTAAAAAATTTTTGTGCAAAGTTACTACTATTTGCCATGATTCAGCAAATAATCCTGTCACTTTGCTTACAAAAAACTTCCCAAACTTACGGATTGTAATGTATCAAGCTGCGATTGCTTTCATTTTATTATCATTCCAAACGCAAATGATAACAATCTGTTACAAATACCGCTTCTAAACTTATATATAGAATTCCGACGAGTCCACCAGTCCGGCGCGCAGGGCATATTTTATCACCTCGTGCGCGGTGTTCACGCCCAACTTGCGGAATATGTTCTTGCGGTGGGTGGTAATGGTGTGAATGCTCGAGAACCTCTCCTCGGCTATCTCCTTGGTGGTCTTTCCCTGGGCAATGGCCTTCACAATCTCCGTCTCCGTCTCCGTCAGCACACTAGGGCGCTCCTCCTCTTCCTGCTGCTGACTGATAATCACCTCCAGGGCACGCTGACTGATAAAGCGCTCATGACGCTGTGCAGCCTTCAGGGCCTCGCGTACATCTCTTAATACACCATCCTTGAACACCACACTGAACTGATGCGATGAGTAAACCACGCGGCGCAGGAATGCCGGCGTGAGTTCATCGCTGATCAGTATCCACTGCGACAGGGCGAAGCGCTCACCGATAATGAGCAGCTGGTCGGCATCGGCTATGTCGAACAGCGTAAAGTCGAGCAGCACGATGGCATTCTCATGCTCCTTCAGCAGTTCTACCAGTCCGGCCTTGTCGGTGGCCTTATGAACTACATGACCCTTCTCCTGCCCTATCAGGCTCTCCAGTGCGAACCTCGTCAGTTCCTGATTGTCTGCCAATATATACTGTCCCATATCAGTTAAGTTTCTAATCTCGGGGGACAAAATTACTACTTTTGCACCAATGCACCAAATTATTCCTAAAATTTATGCCTCCACAGTATATTTATTGAATAGAAATGCATATTTTTGCATTTTTATGTTAATCTGATATAAAAAGCAGGCCTTAAAAGTACAACTTGGCAGAATTTTTCCTATATTTGCGGTAACCAACGAACAAAGGAGGATCTGCTTATGTCAACTAAAAACGAAATTAAGAACGAGAACCCTAAGACCAACGACAAGATCATTGAGTCCAGTGCCCAGAAACAAATGCCATCCATTTGGTATACCTAACGAAATGATAGCGCGACACCCTCAAAAGAGTGCCGCGCTTTTATTTTGATGTCGAAATTGGGAACAAAAATGTCCCAATTCTCATCCGTTAACAAAAAAACTTCAATAATTCTTTGAGTTTTTAAGGAATAACTTTACTTTTGCACCGTGATTAGGAGATAATATATCCTTATTTAACGAAATGTGTTTTTTTAAAAAAAAGGAAAAGTTATGAAAAAGCTAATGATGATTGCTGCCATGTTGGTAGCTACAGTAAGTGCTAGTGCACAGTTTGAACCCGGAACATTCTCTATCCAGCCAAAGGTTGGTATCAACCTCGCTAAGGTGAGCAACATGGCTCCTATTGGTGCTGGTGATTACAAGCTCGATCGTTCTCTGCTCGGCGGTGCAGTACTGGGTGCTGAGGCTGAGTATCAGATTGCAAAGCCATTCAGTGTAGCTGCCGGTCTGCTGTTCTCTATGCAGGGATGCCAGTGGCAGGACGATGACTTTAAACTTGGTGATGAGAAGATTGAGGTTAAGGACACCAAGATCGCCCTTAACTATCTGAATCTTCCTGTTGTAGCCAACTTCTACCTCTTCAAGGGCTTTGCTGTGAAGGCTGGCGTACAGTTCGGCTTCCTCTGCAGCGCCAATGCTCAGACTACTCAGAAGATTGGTAGTACTACAACAAAGTATGATGAGAGCGTGATGGACCAGTGCAACAAGGTTGACATCTCAATCCCCGTTGGTGTGTCTTACCAGGTTCCCACTATCCCCATCTACATCGATGCTCGTGCCAACTTCGGCGTGACCAAGATCGTTAAGGACAAATATGCTGATGGTGACAACAGCAAGAACCAGGTATTCCAGCTGACCGTTGGTTACAAGTTCAAGCTCTAAGACAATCTATTAACTTCTAAAATAAGGCCCCGCCACGAAATTAATCATCGTGACGGGGCCTTTCATAATGAATGGGGACAGGCCGCTATGCTCCTACGCATGATGTGGCGCCCAGTGCAGTGAGTATCGCCGTAGCGATCGATGCAATCAACTGCACGATAAACTTTGCGGTTTCTTTCTTCGTCATGATACAAATTTTTAAAGGGTTAAAAATTTAGTGAGGAGAGGGGAGAAGCTAGAAGCTAGAGAAATGTACCGTAGGTGCTCTAATGGCTTCGCTAGCTATTCTCTCACCTCTCACCTCTCACCCCTCACCTCTGCTTATTCGCCTGTGCCAGGCTGCTCTGCAGCCGTAGCTACAGCGAACGAAGAAATCGGAATCTTCTCCTGGTAGGTACGCTTCTTGCCATCGATGGTCTTGTTCTTCGAGCTCACCACGTAAGCCGCCTTAAACGTACACTCCTTCTTCAGCATGCGGCTGGTCAACTCATCGCCCTTCGAGTTCTCAGGGATGAATCGCAGGTGCACACCCGCAATCAGGTTGTCGATACCCACGTTCAGCGATCCCTCCACGGTGTCAACCACCTTCTGACCATCACTCTCGATGGAGGGAGAGAATGTACCGAAGCCATCCAATTTCACGGGCTGACCCTGAGTCACCATCTCTTTCAGACAACTCACGATGTTCTGCAGTACCAAGACTGCCATCGAGTAGTCCACCAACTTGCCATGCTCACTGATGTGCTTGGCGAAACCCTTCAGGTTGAGAGGCTCCTTAGAGTCAGCCTCTGCGTAGTACTTGCCGTAAGCGGCGTTGTACTTGTTCTGATTCTTCCTGAGATTCACAGGAAATGCAATTACTTCACTTGCCATAATCTAGTTTAGTTTTTGTTTTTAAATGTTTAACTTATTGTTTATAATTCTCGTTTTGCTTTCTCAAAACTCGTTCCGTCTCGCTGGGCCCTTGCTAAACTTCCCTTGTTTCTCAATTGCTATGCAAAGATAGCTATTTTTTATGATATATGCAAGCATTTAAACAAGCCAATAGCACTTATAAACACTTATGATGACTTATAATGACTTATAGCCAAAATAATTGCTATTCTCTTTGGTATTCTCCCCGATTTTTAGTACCTTTGTAGTGCAATTAGAAATCTAAAATCAAATCACAACTATGGTACAGAAACAAACAACTTTCGGCAGGATGGAGCTGGCACAAGCCTATTTCCCATACTTGCAACCCCGATCAGCCTGGCACAAATTCCGAGCACTGATGCAGGATTATCCAGAGCTTTCTGGGTACGCCACGCAGAAACGAAGGACATTTCTTCCGTCAGAAGTAAACATTATTTATCAGACATTAGGGCACCCGTAAAAGTGCCCTGTTTTAAGGCTTTTTAAGCCTTCAGACTTTAGACGGACTAAAGTCAGACTTTACTTCGAGTAAACTCCCACTTTACACGGAGTAAAATTTTACATTACTCCGTGTCCTCTTTAAGGCAGGGGATTATAGCTACCGAATTGTATAATTAATTTGTTACTTTCCGTACTTTCCACTTTCCACTTTGGACATTTATATTTTCAATTCTTATAATTATCTAATAAATAATTATATTATTATATATATAATATATATATTATATATATAATAATATAATTTATAATAACCTTATCTCTTTCTACTACGAAAACGAAAAACCTAAATGTCCAAAGTGGAAAGTGTGGAAAGTGGAAACTTCTAGGTACAAAACCGCTTTTCTATTAAATATTGTTAAGTCCACATACATTGGACAGAATTTATTGTATCTTTGCATTCAGATAACATAAAACAATCTTAAGATGAAGAAACTATTACTACTATTCATGCTACTAATGCCATTGATGGCGATTGCACAAGAAAAGGTATCTGTTGTTACCCTCAAAAACGGAACTCAGCTAAACGGAGTCATTAAAGCTATTGACCCCATGGATGCCATGACTATTGTTATTGGCGGAATAGAAACTACCATCAAGATGGCGGATGTGGCTAAGGTAGAAGAAGCCAACACTCCTCAGCCTGCCCCTGCCCCTGTACAGCAATTATCATTGAATGATAAGCTTGTGGTAACAGACATGGCAAATTATGATGAGTACATTGATCTGAAACTTGGCGATACTAACCTCAGGATGATTCTGGTAAGAGGTGGTGAAATGAATATGGGCTTTGATGGTAGTGGTAGTATGGATATGAAAAGCGAACCCGTACATAAAGTTGCCGTTACCTCTTTTTATATTACGGAAACATTCGTAACGGGTAAATTGGCCCAGGCTTTTACGGACAAGAAAATAACCAGCGATTACTACATGACGGGATGGAAGAGCGCAAAGGCGATAGTTGATTCCATTGCCGATGTTACAGGATTACCTTTCAGACTACCGACGGAAGCAGAGTGGGAGTATGCTGCTTGCTCAAAACAGCAGAAACAATTGTTTGGTAAATGCAATGATGAGGAATATTGTAGTGATTACTATGGCAAGTTCAATGGGATGGATTATGAAGTAGATCCAACCGGTCCTACAAGTGGTCGACGCCATATCACTCGATATTTTGGTGAAAACAATGAGAAGTTTGATAGGTCTCAATCTACGGTATCCTCGTATTTCCGCCTTGTCCTAAAGGCTAAAGATGTGATGCAGTTTATGAAATCGAAATAAGTTAATTTGAAAATGCTAATATGCTACATACGTATTATTATGTAAACGGACAGAGAGTCAGCATGGAAAGATATGTTGCTGCATCTGAAAATAAAGCCTATATGGAAGCTGCCTTTAAAAAAGCAAAAGATTATTTTGAACGACGAGAAGGCGAATGGTTTATGCTCTGTGCCTCTACGCCAGAAGATATGCTTCCATTGGCGATGGTAACTCATTTCGAACGAACACCTGATGGAGTGAACTTTCAAAAGGAATGGAAAGCTAAAATAAACAAACAGAACAAAATAGGTTACATAGTTGGATGCTTAATCATTCTCGCTGCAATAATTATTGGTATATTTGTAGCTACTTCTGGACATAATTAATTGCTTTCTATAGGATATGTAAAGATACTCTTTATAAATTGGGGAAAGTAATAAAAAAATAAGACATATGAAGAAAAAGGCTATATTTATTTTAATGACTCTGTTTCTGCTAGGATGTCAAGCAAAAGATCCTAGAGAAAAGACTGTTTGGGATTATATGGATGGCGACGATGCAAATGAAGAAGAATGGTGTCATGCTGTTGAATCTCTACACCAAGATTTAATAAAACATGGTTATATGAAGGAACATAGTTGTTATGAGTTAGATT
>JAEEGJ010007028.1_pt1 | contig 32953 bp, 24 predicted proteins | sample 8958761 | NCBI WGS metagenome assembly JAEEGJ01 (sample SAMN16246546, study PRJNA631951) | gut metagenome | biome: gut microbiome; feature: rumen; material: RS-attached | host: Bos | place: Iran: Karaj | collected 2018-10
TCTGCAATGCGGGCAGAGCGGCATTCACCTTGCGGCAAATCTCCACGGTATTGGCACCGGTCTGCTTCTGGATAACCATCATGGCACCCTGAACACCGTTGTTGTAAGACTCCTGTGCACGCTCCTGAGTACGGTCCACAATCTCGGCCAGGTCACTCAGATAGACGTTACGACCGCCTATTGAAGCCACAACCAGGTTGGCCATGTCACGCGGATCCTTGAATTCACCGTCCACGCGCAGGGCATAGGTCTCATTACCCAGATCCAGATTACCGCCCGGGATACTGCGGTTCTCAGAACCAATCAGGGCTGCAATAACCTCAATGGTCAGGTTGTAAGCCTCCAACTTGGCGGGATCGCAGTAAACGTAAATCTCACGCTGCGGGGCACCTGTAACAGAAACGGTACCCACACCGGGAATACGTGCCAGCGGGTTGACCACATTCTCATCCAGAATCTTGTAAAGAGCGCTCTGGCTCTCACCTGCCTGAACTGAAAGCAGCATGATAGGCATCATACTGGTATCAAACTTGAATATGATAGGCTGTCCCGCACCGTCAGGCAGCGAGTTTGAAATCATACTGAGTTTGTCACGCACATCGTTTGTAAGGTCATCAATGGAGTGACCGAACTCAAACTCAAGCGTGATTACGGATACGTTCTCCGATGAACGCGATGTGATATGCTTGATGTGACTGCAGCTGTTGAGAGTGTTCTCAAGCGGGCGGGTCACGTTATTCTCTATATCCGATGCGTTGGCACCGTTATAGTACGTAAACACCATGATGGTGTTGGACTCTATATCGGGCAACTGGTCAATGGGCAGCTTGGAGTAAGAGAACAAGCCGAACACCACCACTGCCACGAAACAGAGTGCCGTAAATATTGGTCTTTTGACCGATCCTTCGTATAGACTCATGGTAACGTGCTGTTTACTTCTTTACTTCAACTTCCTTGCCGTCGGCCAGTTTTGACTGACCTTCAATAACAATCTGTGCTCCGTTGGGTACACCCGATATCAGCTCGTAGCGGTCACCCAGACGCTGACCCAGCTCAACCTTGTTGTAGCTTACCTTGCCGTTGTTGTATACATATACGAAACGGTCACCTGATCCGGAACGCTTCTCAATAGCCAGGTCCGGAACAACCACGTGGTTGAGTGTGCCCATATTCAGAGTTGCGCGGGCAAACATACCGGGACGCAGCTTGAGGTCCTGGTTGGCCACGATAATCTCAACCGGGAAAGTATGAGTCATGGCGTCAACGGTAGGATATATCAGAGATATCTTGCCGGTAAAGGTCTCACCGGGATATGCATCCAACTCAATCTTAACCTCATCACCCTTCTTTACTTTTGAGTAATACTGTTCCGATACGTTGACAGTCAACTTTACGGGAGCAATCTTCTGAACAACCAGGATGGGCTGACCGCCGTAAAGGTCACCGTTGTCATAGGTTCTTGCAGTAACCACGCCGTCAATGGGGCTGGCCAGACGGGTGTTCTCACGCAGTGTCTTGAGTGATTTGCGTGCCACCTCCAGTTGCAGTTTCACATTCTCCCACTCGGACTGTGACACACCGCCTACCTGATACAACTGGTCTATGCGGTTGAACTCTGTCTCCAGATTCTTGAGCTGCATCTCCTGCTGGCTCAGAGTGGTCTCATCCATCTCAACCAGGATCTGTCCTTTCTTAACGTTGTCACCCACCTCCACGTTGATCTTGCTTATGCGTGCGGGAGTAGCGGGAGCGATGTTGTTCTTAATCTCACCTACAATGGTTGCCGAGTAAACCTGAATCTGAGCAACAGGCTCCTCTACCACCTTGGCAAGTGTTACCAGGGGTTTTGCTGCGGGCTCAGCCTGAGCTGCAGCAGTTGACTCTGTCTTCTTCTGCCCGCAAGCTGCCATAATCAGCATGGAGCAGATAGCAATTCCTGAAATTCTGAATGCTTTCATTTTATCTTGACTTTTTAATTATACCCTTAGTTATTCATTTCCGGCAGCGGGAATACCCTCTTCCTTACCCAGAACCTTGTCCAGGTCTGCCTTGGCTGCCAGGTAGTTATAAATTGACTGGCTGTAAGTAAGCTTTGCCTGGGTAAGCTGTACCTCACTGTTGTTGAGTTCCAGTATTGTACCCTTACCTATCTCATAGCGCTTGCTTGCTATCTCGCGACCCTTCTCGGCCTGCTCAATAGCCTCACGGTTGCTGGCCACCTGCTCGGCATTGGCCTTCATGTTGTCCACGTAACTGCGAACCTGCATACCCAACTGTTTCTCGGTGTAGTCAATATTCTGGCTCAGCTGGCTTATCTGCAACTTGGTGCTGCGCAGTTTGGTGAAGTTACCCATACGGAAGATAGGTACTGAAAGAGACAGCACTATCGATGAGCTCTTGGCCCATGTATATTCTCCAACGTTCCAGTTGTCGTTGTAAAGAGACTGGAAAGAGTATGTTCCTGCCAAAGCAAGTGTGGGAAGGAAATTCATCTTCTGAACTCTGAGAGTCTGGTTGAGCATAGTCTCATTGTTCTTGAGTTGACGCATGTTCGTATTGTTCTCAAGCGAGTAGTCTCCAGCTGTAAGCGACTCCATGTAGAGTTGATCCTCATAATCCTCCATGCTGCCCTCAACCTCTATCTCAGTCTCCGGATCCATTCCCATTAGGATCATAAGCTGCAGTTTGGCCAATGTCACGGCGTTGCGGGCCTGGATAACGGTAGGATTGAGTGAACGCAACTGCACCTCGGCGCTTATCTTGTCATATTCACTGGTTCCACCCAGTTCATAAAGTGACTTTACCACATTGAAGTTCTTCTCGGCCTGCTCCAGGCTCTTGCACAGCACGTCATAACTGTCCTGCGCCAGGATAACCTGATAATAGGCCTTGGTAACCTGATTGACCAGATCCAGCTTTGAACTGCGGCTCTGCTCAACGGCATTGTCCAGATCACTTTTGGTAAGGTTCATCGTGGCATATACCGTAGGAGCGAACAGCGGCAGGCTTACCTGGATCTGACCGTTCCATGTACTGGTATTATCCTGACCCATCTTGAACTCCATTCCGTTCAGTTTCATCACGGCTGCCAAGACTGTGTATTGTATGGTACCGCTGAAATCGGCACTGGGCAGCAAGGCCTGCCATGCCTCATCCTTACTGATTTTCTTAACCTCAATCTGCTGCTCGGCCACCTTGATGGTGGGGTTCTCGCTGAGTGCTATCTTCAGGGCATTGTCAAGCGTGAGTTTCAGTGCACCGCCTGTCTCCTGGGCATTGACGGCAACCGCAAACAATGCAGCTGCTACCAGGAATCCTGCCCTCCTTAAAAAATCTCTCTTCATCATCTATTGTTTGTTTTATACCTATACTTTTCAAGCATTGCCATACCCTTGGGTGCGGCAATTCCGCGCAGCAGCACAACCATGGTACCGTTTATGAGTTGCTCATAATCATAAGTACCCTTACGTGCCTCCTCGCCCACCACACGTCCTATGGCGTTGAATGCCATCATCTCGACATCCATATTCAGGTCATCGCGGAACACGCCCTGCTTAACCCCCAGTTCCATGAAACGGCGGATATTGCCTTTCATATCCTCCATATATTCACAGAACAGTTTCTTCAGGTGCGGATACTTGTCCATATCGCTGAACCTGTTGTGATCCGTTTCACGTGATTCCCTGATTATCACCTCCAGATGCTTCAAGAAAACCGTCAGCACATCATCCTCACCGCTCATCTCGGCCTCCATAAGTTGGCTTATGTGACCCATATGATTCTTAAGGCACTCTATCAGGAGCGCCTCCTTGCTTGAGAATATTTCATACAGGGTACGTTTGGAGACAGAGAGCTTCTGAGCCACGTCATCCATGCGCACGGTTAGATTACCGTCATGAAGCAGTATCTCTGTAGCGGTATCTATCGCCTTAATGCGGATTTCCTCTCTGTTTGTGGGGTTGATTATCATCCTCGTCAAGTCCTCTCTTTTCGGACCGCAAAGATACAAGAAAACTCCACGCGGCGCGCAGAGTTTTCCGACGAAAACGGCTTATTTAGCCATTTTTAGCACTTTATCACTCTCATCTTCCGCCGACCGGGTATTCGGCTCTATAAATAGTAAAGCCGTTCCTGACAGCTTCGCCCGATACATAATCGTAGTCGTTGTAATCCCAAATTAAACCCTCGGTGGCAAAGAAGGTCGCATTAGAGACATCACCCTTGACCTTCAAGAGGGAACCGACCGCCATTCGGACCACACCTTTAATGTCTCCCTCAACAATCACCTGAGCGCCCGGCTGAAGACTCACATTACCATCGATGTCACCCTTAATGGTCAGAGTGCTGCCATCTGCTATGGTGATAGGAAGTTCACCGGCATTCAGGATTGCAACTCCGTCGGGATTATTGATAATGCTATACTCTGAAAAAATCTTGGAAGAGACAGCCGTATGGTTGCTGACGCCGCCCACCAGCTTAATCTGTCCGTCCAGACGCGCATCGAACAGATGCACATTCAGCACAGTGTAGCCCTCGATATCGGCCGCACCGCCATTGTAAACAGCAACATCACCCATATGTCCCAAACGGTACTTGCCGTTTTCAGGAGTATACACAGTAACCGGACTGTGATATAGAGTCTGCACCAGCAACGGCTGTTTCTGCATTACCAGGTTCTGCGTGTATGAACTACCCCCAAACTTATTCAGATTAACCGTCCAACTGGCCTTGTAAGTATCCCATGTCGTGCTGTCAATAGCCGTAAGCGTGAACACATCGGACGTCTGCCCATAAGTTTCCTCAGGACAGTAATTTATTGACGCATAAAGTTTTGAGCCCTCAATCGGCCCCATTCTCAGTTTTTCTCTTTTAATGGCAGACATCCTATACTCACGCACCAGGCCATCCAACTCGGTGGACAAAACAGCACTCTGGACCTTTATGCCCTCGACCGGAGTTGTTCCGTCCTCATCGACGAACTGCATATCAATCTCCAGTCCCGAGTCATTCGGCCACAGTTTCACAGTGTCCTGCATCACTATCTCATCGCCTTCCTTCAGGCGAGGATGCAACAGGTAAGTACTGGCATGTCGGCTTTCAATCATCTTCTTGGCCGATCCGTCCTGCTTGGTGTAATCGCAGTACAAGCCCTCCAATCCCTTGGAACTCTGGCTCCAGCCATACAGAAGCCTAAACTCAAAGTGTCCGTCAACATTGCGGCGCTCGGGAGTGAGCACAATCTCATCCTGAGTATTATCCTCACGGTAGAATGTCACATCGCCCACAAGAGTACATGACAGACTGTCGGCCGATATGTTCGTCTGCTCGAGCACCTGCATCTTGCCGTATTTATCGCACGCCATAATATTCCCAGCATCATTGATCAGATACACCTCACGGCCGTCGCCGAACCTTATGCCCGACTCGGGGTTCTTAATCAGTGCAGGAATTGAAACGTGAACTATAAGAGCACCGTCATAAGTATACTGGCTCTCTCTTTTTGGTTCAATGATATCATCACTATTGCAGGAAGCCAACGCAAAACCTGCCATCAGTAGACAAAACAAGGTCTTTTTCATATTTGCAATAAAAAACTAAGGTCTGAAAACGGGACGGATGTTTACGCATTCACTTCTCTCTCCTACGCTCAATCCGTCGCTACTATTACTGCCTAACATATAAGCAATGCCATAATCATAGTTTATAAGACGAAGGGTTCTTGACCAGATGTATGCATTAGGCCAATCAAAATATCTGCCTCCTCCGTAATACCCTCCAATAGGAAGATAGATGTAATTGCCATTAATTTTGCTGACAACCTTCAGTACCTGTTTCCCATTGATTGTCACCCGAGTAAAGTGATCGCTGTTTTCCCATAAATCCGCTATGTCCTGCTGATCCGGCATATGCCAGGGACCTCCCCATTTTACTGCTGCCACGTCATCGGCAGGATCGAGAGTGGTTTTTCCGTCAGTGTCAGTATATTTGGAGTATGTAGGTCTGTTGTTTATGAAATCTATGGTTTCAACCCTAACGCCGTTTATTGTCAACTCCTCGGTCTCTCCCCAACAATAGTAACCTCCCGGCTCTTCCGGGGAAACTGCGTCAACATTGCAGAATGCCCACATTACGGGAAGGCCTAAGTCCACGTACTCCATTCCGTTTTTCTTAGGCAGAGCCTCAGTCCGGACCTTGATTGTATTTCCAAAATAAAATGTTGTATCTGTTCCGGTTTTAAAACCGATACATGACCGGATGTAGTAGTCTGTAGAAGTATTCAAGGTTTTCAAATCGGTTTCATTCACTCGCGCATAAGATTTGTACTCTATTACCTGAACCCCGTCAGAGAATAAACTGTCATCCGAGATCCAGACGGAATAAACGCTATTGTCAAATCCGTATTCCACCACCTCCATAGTGTACGAAATGCTCATAGGAGCCGTCTTAGTTATTGAAACCGATGCGTATTCATCAACATCAAACGATGTTTTACTGACAGTTACTACTTTACCGGAACATATTATCTCGTCCGTTTTTGTCAAATATCTGTTACCCCTCTTATCCATTTGAGACCAAGATACGGCCAACAAATGATCAACTTTAACCAAAATAGGTTTGAAATAATAAACTGAGTCCGGATACAGATCTGAAAGACGGTCCTGTGTCACATAATCAGCACTTTCGGGATGGCCGAAACTGACTTTTACGGATCTGCGGAACAAGCTGTCTGTTGAGTACTCCACTCCGCATTCATAGTAACCGAAATGATTATCATACATCTCTCTTGTAGGGCGCATCTGACTTATCAGCACCACATCTCTGACACCATCCCTTTCAACCTTGACGAAATCAATTCCGGGTTCGTCAAACAACAACGGTTCCACTGTCTTGTCCTCTTTACACGAACTTAAGACGAGCATACCGAGCAAACATGAAAACAAACATTTATTCTTCATAAACCTTGAACGTATGATCATCAATGTTATTATTTATCGGCCCATTGGTTCAGAAAGTGTAAACCAACTGAGCGCAGATGCCGAGATGAACCACACCTTCATATTGTTCCTTGGACAAATCCTGTGTCACAGTCTGAGTGCCATCTGTAACTGTTACCGATCTGATTGCACCAGCTGTATATGAGATATCGGCACCTAAGGTGAGATGTTCATTAAGGAAGTATGAGTAGTTAAAGTCAAATGTCCATCCCAGAGTATTGCCTTTCATGAGGATGTACTCGTTATCAATGGTTTGCTTGTCATTAAACATGATCACTCCAAGGCCGAAATTGTCAGCAAACAGATGCTTACCGTTACGGCTTACCATACGGCCGCAATACATCGGTCCCAGGAAACTGATATTGACTCTCTCATCCAGGATTCCTTGCTTAGTAGTACCGTTATCATATGTCAGGGTGACTGCATCGGCCGATGTGCTATGCATGACCTGATACCTGAAACCCAGACCGGTGTCATTGCGATTCTTTAAATAGCGGATGTATTCCGCTCCCACAATTGTACCGTTCAACAGTCTCCTCATATGCTGTTGCTCAAACACATCAAGACTGGGATTGATCTTGTTAAGTCTGCGTCCGTATCCCGCATAAACACGGAAGCTGTTGTATCCGACCTTATCCAGAGGAGAGATAAATGCAACTGATGACTCCTGTGATCCTGTGTTATAGGTACTTACAACGTTTCCGTTACTGTCAATGACCTTTATATCATCCTGATTCACTTTGGCTTGATCAGCCAAATAAAGATTGGAATTCATTACGTGGATGTCTGAACGCACGCCGGGAGAACCGAAACTGTTCACCCTTACGTACTTGGCACCCTCTGACCATGCCTTGGTGCGGGTCACCTCGGCCATCTTTTCATAATTGGCTGAACCTTTGACCTCGATGGTTCCCATCCACTGGGCATCGGCCGGAAGAGGTTCCTTATCCTGAAGCATTACCACATCCTCAATACTCGGCTGCGGATTCACTCTGCGAATAACATTTGAAGTAACCTGGGGTGAGCATGAAGACATTGCCCACACTGCAACGCAAACAAAAAAAGCACTCTGAATTTTCATTTGAAATATGATTAAATATGAATTATTGCAGAAAAGGAACTATCAAAGCATCCCAAAAACACTGCAAACAAACAGGTCAGTAATTTTAACCATTAAAAGACAATTGTTATACATTTGCGAATATAGTAAGTTAAATAAATAAAAATGGCCCCAGCTATAAGCCAGGGCCATTTATTAGCATTATTTAACCGTTACTCGGCAAGGAGGTCCTTGAGGAAACTGTCAAGCTCCTCATCCAGCCCCTGCATAAGACTCTGACTGAGCAGGGTGTTGTCCTCATCAAAGAGCATCAGCTCAGCAACTGTCTCGCGGTCATCGTCCACCAGAACAAATGAAAACGGTTTCCAGATGGCCAGGCTCTCAAGCGGCTCTTCTGCATCTATATCCTTGAGGATACGGCGCAGGGCCTTCTCCATTACCTGATAGAAATCCTCCTCGGGTATCTCGACCAGATCCGACAGACGGGTGCTAGCCAGATCGCGGTCATCATCACTTACTGTTACCTCACCCGTTTCACGGATGGGCATGATATGTATGTCCGTCACTACTGACTGTTCCTGAGGACGGCGGAACTCGTTGATGACTCCGTTGAGGAGTGTCTTGATTTCCTGGAATGATGATTCGCTTAATCTCATAGCTGTATGGTTTTTATCTTGTTTTACAGACCTTGGCCGTGGCAGTTCTTGAACTTCTTGCCGCTTCCGCAAGGACATGGGTCGTTACGTCCCGGAGTCTTGTCTACGCGGATAGGCTCACGAACCTGCTGACGGGTATCACGTCCGGCTGCTGCGCGCTGGTTAGGATCACCAAGTTCGCTGTTGCGGTTCTCAGTGTACTGACGGCGCTGCTGACGGTTCTGTGCCGGTGCCTCACGAACCTGATCGGGATCGGGCTCCGGAATCTGACCGCGCATAAGGATTGATACGGTCTGGTCATTCATCTTGTTGACCATGTTGTCAAACAGGTTGACTGACTCAAGCTTGAATATGAGCAACGGGTCTTTCTGCTCGTAGCTGGCGTTCTGTACTGAATGCTTCAGTTCATCGAGCTCACGCAGGTTCTCCTTCCAGCACTCATCAATCTGGTGCAGCAGGATTGCCTTCTGGAATGATGTTACTACGCTCTTACCCTCGCTGTCGTATGCCTCCTTGAGGTTGCACGGGATCTGATATACGCGACGGCCGTCGGTGATGGGAATCAGTATGTTCTCATAACGGTCACCCTGCTCCTCGAATACCTTCTTGATGACAGGGGTAACTATCTGAGCCATACGCTCGCACTTACGCTTGAAGGTATCCATAGCGGCATTGAAGATACGCTCTGAAACCTCGTCCTGCTTCATCTTCATGAACTCCTCCTCTGTGAACGGGAGCTCAATGGCAAGTACGCGGAAGGCCTCCATCTGCAGGCTCTCATAGTCGGCGCAGTTCTCGGCTGCTCCTGCTGAACGGTCCCAGATCATGTTGGCTATATCCATTCCGATGCGCTCACCTATCAGGGCGTGACGGCGCTTCTCATAAACTACGGTACGCTGCTTGTTCATCACGTCATCATACTCCAGCAAGCGCTTACGGATACCAAAGTGGTTCTCCTCAACTTTCTTCTGTGCCTGCTCGATACGCTTGGTGATGAAGCTGTTCTCAATCATCTCATCCTCCTCAAGACCCAGCTTGTCCATGAGCGGAGCAATACGGTCAGATCCGAACAGACGCATCAGGTTATCCTCAAGTGAGATAAAGAAGACTGATGAACCCGGATCACCCTGACGACCGGCACGACCACGCAGCTGGCGGTCAACACGACGGCTCTCATGACGCTCAGTACCTACGATGGCAAGACCGCCTGCCTCACGGACCTCGGGTGACAGCTTGATATCGGTACCACGACCGGCCATGTTGGTGGCAATGGTTACGATACTCTTCTGACCGGCCTTTGCAACGATATCGGCCTCCTTCTGATGCAGTTTGGCGTTCAGCACATTGTGCTCGATCTTACGCATGGTAAGCATACGGCTCAGCTGCTCACTGATCTCGACTGATGTAGTACCAACAAGTACAGGACGGCCGGCCTCGACCAGACGTACAATCTCCTCGATTACGGCCTTGTACTTTTCACGCTTGGTCTTGTATATGCGGTCATTCTGATCGATACGTGCAATGGGTTTGTTGGTGGGGATTACAACCACATCCAACTTATAGATGTCCCAGAACTCACCTGCCTCAGTCTCTGCGGTACCGGTCATACCGGCCAGCTTGTGATACATACGGAAGTAGTTCTGAAGAGTGATTGTTGCGAATGTCTGGGTGGCAGCCTCGATGTTGACGCGCTCCTTGGCCTCGACAGCCTGGTGCAGTCCGTCACTCCAGCGGCGACCCTCCATGATACGGCCGGTCTGCTCATCGACAATCTTTACCTTGCCGTCCTCGGTTACGATGTAGTCAACATCGCGCTCGAACATGCAGTATGCCTTGAGCAGCTGGTTGATGGTATGTATGCGCTCGCTCTTTACGGCGTAGTTGGTAAGGAGCTCGTCCTTCTTGGCCAGACGCTCCTCCTGACTCAGATCCTTCTCGTTTTCAAGCTCTGAGAGCTGTGATGCGATATCGGGAAGTATAAAGAAGTCGGGATCCTGGTTGGTGCCGCTTATCAGCTCTACACCCTTGTCGGTCAGGTCAACGCTGTTGAGTTTCTCATCTATTACAAAGTACAGGGGCTCCACAGCCTCAGGCATACGCTTGTTCTGCTGCTCCATGTAGATCTCCTCGGTCTTCTGCAAACCTACCTTGATACCGGGCTCGCTGAGGAACTTGATAAGAGCCTTGTTCTTGGGCAGGGCCTTGAAACTGCGGAACAGTGAAAGGAAGCCCTCGGCAACCTCATCCTGGTTCTCGGAATGTACCTTCTTACGGGCATCGGCCAGATACTGTGTAGCCAGACGCTTCTGGGCCTCGAAGAGCTGCTCAACCTGAGGACGCAGCTGCTCGAACTGCTGGTCATCACCCTTGGGTACAGGACCCGATATAATAAGAGGTGTGCGGGCATCGTCAATGAGCACCGAGTCAACCTCATCCACAATTGCATAATTATGTCCTCTCTGTACAAGTTCGCTGGGATGACCGGCCATATTGTCACGCAGGTAGTCAAAACCGAACTCGTTGTTGGTACCGAATGTGATATCGGCACGGTATGCGTTACGACGGGCCTCGGAGTTGGGCTGATGCTTGTCGATGCAGTCAACTGACAGGCCGTGGAACATATAGAGCGGACCCATCCACTCGGCATCACGCTTGGCCAGGTAATCGTTCACTGTTACAACGTGTACGCCGTTGCCGGTCAATGCGTTAAGGAACACCGGGAGGGTTGCCACAAGAGTTTTACCTTCACCGGTAGCCATCTCGGCGATCTTACCCTTGTGCAGTACCACGCCACCGAACAGCTGAACGTCATAGTGAATCATGTTCCAGACGGTATCGTTACCGCCGGCTACCCAGTGCTGCTGCCAGAGAGCCTTGTCACCGTCTATGACAACAAAGTCATGCTTGGCTGCCAGGTCACGGTCAAAATCCGTGGCGGTCACCTCAACCTGCGCGTTCTGTGTAAAGCGGCGGGCTGTATCCTTGATGATGGCGAATACATCGGGAAGAACCTCATCCAGAACCACCTCATAGCGGTCCAGGACCTCTTTTTCCAGCTTATCTATCTGGTTGAACAGCGGCTCTCTGTCCTCAAGCTCGGTCTGCTCAACCTTGGCCTTAAGTTCCTCAATACGTTTTTTCTCAGGTATGACAAAATCGCGCACCTTCTGCTTAATCTGCTGTGTTGCGGCGCGCAGCTCATCATTGGAAAGTTTTTCATACTTAGGATAAGCTGCCTTGATCTTCTCCACCCACGGCTGAATCTCCTTGATATCACGGGTCTGCTTGTTACCGAACAGCTTACCTATAAATTCATTAAATCCCATTATGCGGTATTTCTATTGATTACTGATAACACATAGTACGCAAATAGCGTGCCAAAACGCAAAGATAGCACATTTTGACTAATCTCAATTTAAAAAACGCACTATTTCAGCACAGTCGGGACTATAGATTCGGGAGCGTTAGTGGAGAGGCGTTGGGAGGGGCCCACGGAGGATCCCGTTAAGAACGGCGCATGTTTGACGAACTTTTTCGTTAAGCCAAATGAACAGAGGGAGTTTACTCACTCTGTCATGGCGTGAAAAAGTGTTCGAAGAAAACGTTAGGCCCCGTAGGGGACTATAAGGAGGAGTTCGACGTTTAGGGTCCGGAGGGGTCCCGAGTAGACTCGGAACGTCGTCTCCTGAATCTATAGTCCCGACTGTTTGATTATTTATAACACATTTTGCATAAAAATGTTTTGCCCAATTTATAAAATAGGTATCTTTGCAGTCACAAAAAAAGAGAGTATGTATAACATGTCAGTCATTACCTTTATTGTGGACGTGGTGGTCGCTTGGCCGGCGCGCTAAGGGAGAGGTTATACCTGACGTTTTGATACAGGCCCTTCTCCCACAAGGAGAGGGGCTTTTGATTGAATATATATACAAAAACAATAAACAGGAGATATGAGAATTCCATTACGCAGTGACCAGTGCACCGTAGGACGCCGCATGGCAGGAGCCAGAGCCCTCTGGGTCGCCAACGGCATGAAACCCGGTCAGCTGGGCAAACCCATCATAGCAATTGCCAACTCATTCACACAGTTTGTACCCGGACACACCCATCTGCACGAGGCCGGTCAGATTGTCAAGGCTGAGATTGAACGCCTGGGCTGCTTTGCCGCCGAGTTCAATACAATTGCCGTGGATGACGGTATTGCCATGGGTCACGACGGAATGCTCTACTCTCTGCCCTCACGTGACATAATTGCCGACAGCGTAGAGTACATGGTAAACGCCCACAAGGCCGATGCCCTGGTCTGCATAAGCAACTGCGACAAGATCACCCCGGGTATGCTAATGGCAGCCATGCGCCTGAACATCCCCACCGTATTCGTAAGCGGAGGCCCCATGGAGGCCGGTGAGATGGGCAGTGCCCGTCTGGACCTGATCGACGCCATGATCAAATCGGCCGATGAGAGCGTATCGGACGCCGATGTAGAGGCAATCGAACGTGCAGCCTGCCCCGGTTGCGGATGCTGCTCAGGTATGTTCACCGCCAACTCAATGAACTGCCTTACCGAGGCCCTGGGTATGTCACTGCCCGGCAACGGAACCATCCTGGCTACACACAAGAACCGCGTGCAGCTCATGAAGGATGCAGCCGCCCTCATTGTAAAGAACGCCCTCAAGTACTATGAGGAGGGTGACGAGAGCGTACTGCCCCGCAGCATAGCACAGAAGAAGAACTTTGAGAACGCAATGAACCTGGATATCGCCATGGGCGGTTCCACCAACACCATACTGCACCTACTGGCTGTTGCATATGAGGCCGGCGTTGACTTCAAGATGGACGACATTGACCGTCTGTCACGTCACGTACCCTGTCTGTGCAAGGTAGCACCCAACACCCAGAAGTACCACGTACAGGATGTAGGCCGCGCAGGCGGTGTACTCAACATCCTGGCCGAACTTGCCAAGGGAGGTCTGCTCCACACTGATGCCAGGAGTGTGACAGGAATGACATACGGAGAGCTCATTGAGAAGTACAGCATCCTCAAGGCCGATATCGACCCCGAGGCCAAGCGCATATACTCAACCGCACCTGCACGTAAGTTCAACATAGAGCTGGGCTCACAGGACTGCACATACAGCGAACTTGACACCGACCGCGCCGAAGGTTGCATCCGCGACCTGCAGCACGCCTACACCAAGGACGGAGGTCTGGCAATCCTCAAGGGTAACATAGCAGTTGACGGCTGCGTGGTAAAGACCGCAGGTGTTGATGAGAGCATCTGGAAGTTCTCAGGTCCCGCCAAGGTATTCGACTCACAGGAGGATGCCGTTGAGGGTATACTGGGAGGCAAGGTTGTAGCCGGCGACGTAGTAGTCATCACCCATGAGGGTCCCAAGGGAGGTCCCGGCATGCAGGAGATGCTCTACCCCACCTCATACATCAAGTCACGTCATCTTGGTAAAGAGTGCGCCCTGATCACTGACGGCCGTTTCAGCGGCGGTACATCAGGTCTGAGCATCGGCCACATATCACCCGAGGCAGCCAACGGCGGTGCCATAGGCAAGGTCCTGGACGGTGACATAATTGACATAGACATACCCGCACGCAGCATCAACGTACGCCTGAGCGATGCCGAGCTGGCAGCACGCCCCATGCGTCCGCTCACCCGCAAGCGTGTAGTTGCCAAGAGCCTCAAGGCTTACGCCAACATGGTAAGCTCAGCCGATAAGGGAGGTGTCAGAATTATTGAATGAACGTTATGACAGAACATATCACTGGAGCTGAAGCATTGCTCCGATCACTGCTTGCCGAGAACGTAGATACGGTATTTGCATATCCCGGCGGCTCAATCATCAAGGTGTTCGACGCACTCTACGGTCACCGTACTGACCTGCGTCAGATCCTGGTTCGCCACGAGCAGGGTGCCACCCACGCTGCACAGGGTTACGCCCGCGTATCGGGCCGTACAGGTGTGGCCATCGTGACCAGCGGACCTGGTGCCACCAACACCATCACCGGTATCAGCGATGCCATGCTTGACAGCACCCCCATCGTTGTAATAGCCGGACAGGTAGGGACCGATGCCCTTGGCACCGACGCATTCCAGGAGATTGACCTGGTAGGCGTAACCCAGCCTATCACCAAGTGGAGTTATCAGATACGCCGCGCCGAGGATATAGCCTGGGCAGTGGCTCGTGCATTCTATATCGCAGGCTCAGGCCGTCCGGGTCCCGTAGTGCTTGACTTCACCAAGACTGCCCAGATGCAGCAGATTGACTTCAAGCCCGCCAAGATAGACTATGTACGCAGTTACATACCTGCACCCGACCCTATCGAGTCACAGATAAATGAGGCCGTAGCCCTGATCAACAGCGCCAAGAAACCGCTCGTACTGGTAGGTCACGGAGTAGAACTGGGTAATGCCGAGAAGGAGCTGGCCGCTTTCATCGAGAAGGGCAACCTGCCCGCAGCACGCACCCTTCTGGGACTGGCCGCCCTGCCATCGGACCACCCCCTCAACATGGGTATGCTCGGTATGCACGGTAATCTGGCTCCCAACGTAAAGACCAATGAGTGCGATGTCCTGATTGCAGTCGGCATGCGTTTTGACGATCGCGTAACAGGCACGCTCAGCACATATGCCAAGCAGGCCAAGATCATACACCTTGACATTGACAAGTCTGAGTTCGGCAAGAACGTAAAGCCCGATGTAACCGTACTGGGTGACTGCCGCCAGACACTCCAGCTCATCACCGAACGCATGGAGAAGGCCGATCACAAGGAGTGGATCGAGAGCTTCAAGCCGCTTGACAAGGAGGAATTTGACAAAGTCATCAATATAGCCGTAAATCCCAAGAATGGCCCGCTCAAGATGGGTGAGGTTGTAACTGAGGTAAGCAATCAGTCACCTGCAGATTCAGTTCTTGTAACCGATGTAGGTCTGAACCAGATGTTCGCATCACGTTACTTCAAATACCGCTCACCGCGCAGCATCGTTACATCAGGCGGTCTGGGAACCATGGGATTCTGCATGCCCGCAGCAATAGGTGCCACATTCGGTGCTCCCGAGCGTATGGTACTGGCATTCTTCGGCGACGGCGGTTTCCAGATGAACATTCAGGAACTGGGTACCATAATGGAGAACCAGGCTCCCGTCAAGATGATCCTGATGAACAACACCTATCTGGGCAACGTACGTCAGTGGCAGCAGATGATGTTTGAGGGCCGATACTCATGCACCCACATGATGAACCCCGACTACAGCAAGATTGCCGCAGCATACGGCATCCCCTACCTGCTGGTAACCGACCGCAGTCAGCTGGCCGATGCCGTTAAGCAGATGATCAGCGCCAAGGGTCCGTTCATTCTCGAGGCATCAGTGCTGGAGGAGGAGAACGTCATGCCTATGATCAAGCCTGGCAATTCGGTTGACCAGATGATCTTTGAAATCAAATAAGGATGATTATGGAGAACGAGAAGAAACTATACACACTGATTGTTCATTCAGAGAACATCGCCGGTATCCTGAACCAGGTTACCGCAGTGTTCACACGCCGTCAGGTAAACATTGAGAGTCTGAACGTATCGGCCTCATCAATACCGGGCGTGCACCGCTACACAATCACCGCATGGGCCGATGCCGAGACCATCGTAAAGATTGTGGACCAGATTGAGAAGAAGGTCGACGTACTGCAGTGCCAGTACTTTACCGATGATGAGATATTCATGCAGGAGGTAGCCCTATACAAGGTTGTCACAAGCGTGCTTACCGAGAACCCCGAGATGTCCAAGATCATCCGCCGCTACGGCGCCAAGCTGATTGAGGTCAACTCAACCTTCTCAGTAATCGAGAAGACCGGACGTACCGAGGATATCACGGCTCTGAACCGTGAGCTCTCAGCCCAGGGAGGTATGCTCCAGTTCGTAAGCTCAGGCCGCGTGGCAATTACCCGCGCCCGCATCGAGCATGTAAACGAGTATCTGGACAAGATGGAGGCCAGATACGGCAAGAAGTAAAAACGAGTATTTAACTACATAAAACTAACAAGACTATGAAAATGAATTTCGGCGGTGTCATTGAAGAGGTAATGACACGTGAGGAGTTCCCGCTGGAGAAAGCCCGCGAGGTACTCAAGAATGAGACAATTGCAGTTATCGGTTACGGTGTTCAGGGTCCTGGACAGGCTTGCAACCTTCGCGACAACGGTTTCAACGTAATCGTTGGCCAGCGTCAGGGCAAGACCTACGAGAAGGCTGTTGCTGACGGTTGGGTTCCCGGCAAGACTCTGTTCTCAATCGAGGAGGCTGCCCAGAAGGGTACCATCATCTGCATGCTTCTGTCCGATGCCGCTCAGATGCAGCAGTGGCCCAATATCAAGCCTTACCTGACCGCAGGCAAGACTCTCTACTTCTCACACGGTTTCGCTATCACCTGGAACGACCGCACTGGCGTTGTTCCTCCCAAGGATATCGATGTTATCATGGTTGCTCCCAAGGGTTCAGGTACATCATTGCGTACAATGTTCCTTGAGGGTCGCGGCCTGAACAGCTCATACGCTGTTTATCAGGATGCATCAGGCAAGGCTCTTGAGAAGGTTCTTGCATTCGGTATCGGTATCGGTTCAGGTTATCTGTTCGAGACCACATTCGTCCGCGAGGCCACTTCTGACCTTACCGGTGAGCGCGGTTCACTGATGGGTGCCATCCAGGGTCTGTTGCTGGCTCAGTATGAGGTTCTCCGTGAGAACGGTCACACTCCCTCCGAGGCATTCAACGAGACAGTCGAGGAGCTCACTCAGTCACTTATGCCTCTGTTCGCTCAGAAGGGTATGGACTGGATGTACGCCAACTGCTCAACCACAGCACAGCGCGGTGCTCTTGACTGGATGGGCCCGTTCCACGATGCCATCAAGCCCGTTGTTCAGAAGCTCTATGCAAGCGTAAAGAGCGGTAACGAGGCTCAGATCTCTATTGACAGCAACTCAAAGCCCGGCTATCGTGAGGGGCTTGAGAAGGAACTGGCTGCCCTTCGCGACAGTGAGATGTGGCAGACCGGTGCAGTTGTACGCAAGCTCCGTCCCGAGAACAACTGATCCTGACAGGTCATACAAAAAGAATCCCTCGGAAATCTCCGAGGGATTCTTTTTTATAGTCTTGTACAGATTAGAAAATCTGATAACGGTTGTCAACCACCTTAGCCTGGTAGTAGAGTTCCTCAAGGATAGAACCCATTATACGGCTTGAAACCATAGAGCGTGTACGCAGTGACTCTGAAGCCTCATCAAACTCAGCAGTGTAACGGTCCTCAGAAATCTTCTCGGCAACGAATGCGCAATTCTCACCCTTCATAGGAACGGTAAGCTCGTTCTGCTCAAGATTGAATACGCTGGGACCTACGATAGCCTCATTTGAAACCAGAGCTGAGATGTATGCGTCATTGTTGAAGTTCAAAGACCTGATGGTATCGATTCTTACACCGTCAATAGCCTTGAGCTCATCAATGCTCTTTCCTGCAAGCTGTCCCTTGAGAACCTCAAACTTCTTGTTGTTGAGAGTCTTGAGTGACAGGCTGGCAGCTGCATCCTGAATGCTGCGTGTGCCGCGGGGATTGATCTTCTCAACACCTACAGCAAGAAGATGATCATTGGCATTGCCTACCTCATAAATACGTGATACTTCACCCTCCTGAGCCTCGAATGCCCAACGCAGAGCCTCGCGTGACTTGGCTACACCGCCTACATTGTGATTGAAGTTCTCAAAACCGGGATAGAAGAGCAGACGGAAGTCTGAATCCTCGGCATTGTTCTTGAGATCCTCAACTGTTGTGTTCTGTGACAGGAATGCGCTGAGCTTGTTGTAAGCTGCATTGCTGGTCTCCTCGCTGAACTCAACAGGACGCTTTACGACAGCAAGGTTGTACTTCTTGAGAGGAGTCTTGACATCAGAAACCTTGATGATGAGGATTACTCCCTGTACATTGATTCTGGTAACATCACCCTTCTTCATTGAGTTCAGGGTATTTACATAAAGTGCGTTCTCACCGTTAATTGCTGCGGGCTCGTATGAATCGGCGGCAAGCCACTGCTCGGGAGCAGACTGGCCGTAGTTCTGAGCGATGGCCTGGAAATCAGCGCCTCTCTTTCTGGCAGCAGTGATGATACTGTCGGCACGTTTCTCGGCAGCAGCCTCATCCTCCATGTCGACCTGGATCAGAGCGAACTGGATTGAGTCATAACCGGTAGTGCTTGAGATATACTTGAATGCATTGTATGTATCGTCATAAGCGCTGTAGTAGGGACCGAACACTCCACCCTCCTTGACAGAATCAAGTCTTTCAGCTACATCCATCGGCAGGTTCTTGGCAGAACGTGCAACCTCGCTGAATGACTCTACTGAACCGGCGCGGCGCAGGAAAGAAGCATAATCCTCAACATCACCCTCCAGCTGGTCAACGATTTCATTAACCTCGGCAAGCAGGGCATCGCGGTCTGCCTGGCTGGGAAGGATCTCATAATCGATGTAAACGATATCACGGCTCTCAGAGTAATTGTAGAGAGACGGCTTTGCCTCATTGTATACGGCCTTGAGGTCTGATGAGGTAACCTTTACGTCTGCATCGGCGATTGATGAATAGGGAAGCAGAGCCATCAGGACATCAGCTCTCTTTATACGGTTGTCAAAGGCACTCTTTGATGCAACGGGGTTGCACAGGATTGAAGCCTTTATGAGTGATGTATACTTGTCATAGAGCAGGTTGCTCTTGATGTTCTTCTCAATGAAAAGCCAGTAGTTGTACATGCTCTGGTAGTACTGATACTCCTCAGCCTGTACCATAGAGGGATCAAGCTCCTTGTAGAAAGCAAGGAAACTCTTGAGTACATCGGCATCGAAACCGCCATCTGTATTGCTGAACGGTGTTCTGGCAAGCATCGGATCTGTACCACGCTCAATCACATCCCTAACCTCAGCATCTGTAACTGTAAGTCCGATACCCTTAGCCTCATTCTCAATAAGACGGGTGCGAACCATGGTGGACCAAACCTCATCCTTGAGTGAGTTCTGCTCCTCCTCGGTGATGTCTGAAATCTGGTTAGCGAACTTTACTACGTCTGTGTAAATTTCAAGCTCATCCTGGAAATCCATAGCTGTGATATCCTCACCTGCAATTGTACCTACATACTGGATTCCCTGGTTGGGACGGATAATCTTCCATGCGTCACCAAGAATGAAGGCGAGCATAGCAAGACCGATAATGATAAGAAGCAGTGGACCTTTGCTTCTGATACTCTGTAATGTTGCCATTTTTATTGTTGTTTTTATTCGTTTTTGCCTAAAAAAAGCCGCCAATGCGGGTAAAAGCGCACAAAAATACTAAAAATTGTTCTAAAACCCCAATTAGCGCTTATTTATTTAATGTCAGTTCCACCAGCTCAATCTTGGTATCACCGCGTTTCAGTATCCTGAATGTATAATCGCCTACGTTTATCTTCTCATTCACCTTGGGGAAACCCTTGGTCATAGTAAGTATCAGACCTCCTACGGTCATATACTCATCGGACTCCGGGATATCCAGTCCGAACATTGAGTTGATCCTGTCAATCTCCATTCGGCCTGAAAGCAGATATCCGTCATCGGTTTTCTTGGCTATGAGATTCTGAACATCATGCTCATCCTCAATCTCACCCAGAATCTCCTCGATTATATCCTCAAGTGATACTATTCCCGATGTTCCTCCGAACTCGTCAACGACCACGGCAAGACTTTTCTTGCGCGCCATGAGCTGTTTCATAAGTTTCTGGGCTGCAAGCGTCTCCGGCACGAATGGTACCGTCTGGATGTGTTCCTGCCAGTCATTCTTATGTCTGAAAAGCTCCGACGAGTGTATGTAACCTATGATATGGTCCATATCCTCGTCATAAACCAGGATCTTGGAATAACCGGTTTCAATGAACCTCTCTCTCAGCGCATTCCACGATTCACCTTTCTCAACCGCACAGATCTCATTGCGCGGAACCATGCAGTCACGTGTCTTGACATTTGAGAAATCAAGCACGTTCTGGAATATGCGAACCTCCTGGTCAGGCTGGCTGTCCTCCTCGTTTCCTGAGAGAGCGGACTGGACAAAGTAATCCAGATCCACCTTTGAGAAGGCCTTTGCCGTGTTCTCCTTGTCTATCCTCACTCCAAGCATCCTGAGAAGCATGCGTGAAAGCCACGTGGTAAACAGGGATATGGGATAGAGTATTATGTAAATCAGATAGATGGGGAATGCCAGGAAATTGAGTTTGCCGTTAGGATTGAAACGGAATATCGTCTTGGGGACGAACTCGCCCACCACAATGACTATGGCGGTCGACACCAGAGTCTCAATCACAATCAGCAGGAACTCATTGGTAATGATACCCTCGGGGATGATAAGTTCAATCAGATGGGCCATCATCGTACTGTAAAGAACCAGTGCGATATTGTTGCCCACCAGCATGGTGGAAATATAGATGTTGGGGTTGCGGAAAAACCTCTCCAGCAGGCGGGAGCTGAAAGTATGACGCTCCACATCCATCTCAAACCTGAGCCGGTCGGCCGATACAAAGGCAATCTCAAGCCCTGAGAACAGCGCCGAAAAAAAGAGCGCCACAAGCATTATGATGAGAGTATGGCTCATTTGGTCTCAGTGATCGGGAAAACACCTTCAGTCTTGTTGATAGTGTATTCGGTCAGACTCTGGTTGGAGTTGAAGCCCCGGCCTACCAGTATCTGCTTTTCCTGTTTGATATGTATTATGCTGTCGGAATACATCCTGTTGTTGCGGTTGTTCACGAACAGTTCAGGTGTATCAAACTCCTCATTCCTTATGTTCTCGGCATGGACATTACTGATCAGATGCCATAACTCATCGTCAATCATATAATAGGCGGTGTCTGCCACAAGCTTGGACTCCACCTGCATGAGTGTGTCCAGTATCTCAAGCAGAACCCCCTGCTCCATGCTGTAGAAAGGAGGCTTCATCTTGTCGAATATCTTCCACTCCTCGGCTATCACATGATAGCGAATCACTCCGTTCTCGGATATCAGCATATCCACGCCACGGGTGGTTATGACCGATGTGGAGTCACGACTGGTAACCGCCGGTCCCAACTGCTTGTCCTTGTTTGAGCAGGAGAGGCAGAAAAACGACGAGACAACCGCCAGAATGACGGTTGCCAGGTACGTTCTCTTTATCATCGGTTCAAGACCGGTGGTTTGTATCATTTATCTGATAGTGGTAGTCTCGTTGATCCAGCCCTTGATCTCGATCTGATCACCTACCTTGTAACCAAGCATGAACAGGTCGTTGGCATCCGGGCACTGCTTCTTGTAGGTGCTGATAAGCTCGTTGGCCTTGGCAGCTACTGAAGAATCAACCTTCTTGGCCTGCTCCAGCTTGTCGATAACTGCAAAGTATGCGCAACGGTTAAGAGCGGGCTCGCTTGACCAGTCACGTTTTACATAGTAAAGCTGTGCCAGGAGAATGTAAGCGTCACCTCTGTTGGGATTGTTCTGCAGACACTTCTGAATGCATGAACGGCTGCGGTCGTAGTTGTCCTTTGCAAAGTAAAGAGAAGCCATGAGATAGTATGTACCTGCTATGCTGGTCTTGTCATCATCAAGTTCGATAGCCTGGTTGTAATACTCAATAGCCTTGTCTGTATCGTCACGCTGCTTGTAGTAGAGAGCACCCAGAGCCTTAGCGGTTCTTGCAGAAGGCTGGATGGCGTGGGCATACTCAGAAGCTGCAAAGTAAGCGTCGCTTGAGTTGCACTCGAACATCTGCATGATCTTAACGACCTTGGTCAGATACTCCAGGTTATCCTTGTTGGCCTCAATCTTGGGACCGTAGATAGCCTGCAGAGACTCGCAGTCAGCGGCACCGCTCTTTACGAAGTGGCCGTCGATATTCTCCTTAACTGTGGTAGCATTCTTAAGGACATCCTCGTCATCCTGATGACTTGCGATGAACTCATCAATATAACCGGCGCAATCCAGATAATCCTGAATCAGGGCATCGCGGTACTCCTCATTGTCCTTCTTGTTGGTGTAACGCTGTGCAGAAACTGCCATCAGGTCATCCAGAACATAGTACTGTGTCTCACCCTTGCCCAGGTCAACAGCCTTGCGAAGCAACTCATATGCCCTGCTTATTGAAACCTTGGGATTATAAGTTCTGTATGCGTGACCGTACTGACCGTATACCTCGGCCTCGGTAACCTTGTTCTTTGCCATAGCATTCAGCTTATCCAGATACTTGAGACGCTGGTCAAATACCTCGAAAAGCTCGTTTGAATACTGTGTCATAAGTTCAGTGTTCTTCTCCTTTCTGGCGTCGTTGTAGAGAGCCTGGAGGATTCTGATACCGTAAGTATAGGTATTGACCGAAGCAAGAGGTGCATCGTGGAATACCTCCTTCCAACCTGACTCGTAAGCCTCCTTATAGCTCTTGGTCTTAACATACTCCTGGTAAATGCTGATGTTCTTTAAAGTATTGATACTGTCCTCTCCATGACCATAACGAGAACCGTCTTCAACGCCTTTCTGTGCATATACGCCTGTTACAGTCACAAGCGCTAAGGCAATTAATCCAATCTTTTTCATATCGTTCAGTTTAGTATTCTCAATTATAATATAGTAAAATCAATCAATAAGTTAAAACCGCCGGGCATCAGTCAACCATCAGTTTCATGAACCAACGCTCCATGAAAGTCACTGCGATATTGATCCTGACGTAGTTCTCGGTAATCATTCCCTTTGCCATAGGCTGCACCCTCACGTACTCACCCGATACATTCAGATAAGACATGCTGTTGTATGCCGTATTGAAGGGCATTGAAAAACCTGCGCTGATACCGAATTCCATAGGTCCCTTGCTGTCCCCTATATTAAAATAGGATTGGGAGAATCTGGCACCCACCTGATAACCTGTACGTTTGAACAGGTTACGGTTGGTTTCTTCCGGCTTGTGCATGAAACCCACATTGGCCGATATCCTGTCACTGCCGTATTTCTCACCGAAGAATCTGGCACTTGACCAGGTCTGGTAAGAGACATCGGCACCTATCATGCCTTTACTCCAGCCGTAGGTGAAACCTGCCGACATGAGGGCGGGCATTGAAAAGGCATCGGCTATGTCTGTCGTATCACTGACAGAATGAATGTCAGTGACGTATGTCTCACTCTTGAGATTCTGGGCGGGAGCGAATGTGGCACCCAGCACCAGACTTCTGTCACCCTTGGAGATTGTTCCCTGTATTCCCAGGTCATACTTGAAGGCCGACATCTCGGCGAAGTAGGTCTTTTTTCTGGACTGTACCTCGGATGATGAGTATGTGTTGTTTATCACATGCGTTATGTCACCGCTCAGATAAGAGGCATTGGCTCCTATTGACAGCCATCGGGTAGGTCTCCATCCCAGTCCTGCCAGAAACTGGCGGACGCTTCCGGTACCGGCGTTGGTTATCGTAGAGGTAATCTCACCGTCCTCGTCACGGCGAACAGACTGAGTCTTGAGAAAGCCGTAACCCACATTTGAGAAAGGCATGAAACCCACAGTCATTCCCACCTTGGGGAAAATCCTGAACTGCATGTCCAGATGGTCAATATATGCGTTGTGAGCGTTTACGCTGACTCCGTTCTCGTTGAAGTTTCCGTTCTGCAGGGCGAATCCCAGATCGGCAATAAAAGTCAGGGTATCCACGGTTGAGTATGAAGCCGGGTTCTTTATGTTCACGGTGTTGGGATAACGGAATCCCGCACCGATGCCGCCCATGGCTTTCGCTATACCTGACGACTGGTCAGAAAGCAAACCCAGACCGTATCTGGAATACGGTGAATTGACGCCTGTCTGGGCCTTTACCGGTATAAGCGGCAGGCACAACAAAGAGATAACCCAAACGGCTTTTATTTTATCAAATACCCTTCTCATTGAATTCTGTAATCCGGGCCAGTCCGCGAAGAACCAGATCCGGAACTGCAAAAGTAGTGCTTTTGGCTTTTATATCAAAAAAATCGGCATCGCCTCCGGTTAAAAAAACCAAAAGAGAGGGATATATGGAACGTAATTCGTTAACATAACCTTCAAGTTCCTTCCGGACTCCGTTTATGACACCGCTGCGGATAGCTGTTTCGGTATCTGTGCCGAACATGGGAGCATCGCCTTTGGCCGGAACCAGCGGAAGAGCGCCGGTATGCTCATGCAACGACCTCAGTCTCAATTCTATACCAGGTGCGATATTACCACCTCTGTATGTACCGTCGGCCGATACGAAATCATACGTTATCGCAGTTCCTGCATCCACCACAAGAAGGTCATGACCGGGCTGTATGGACCATGCTCCCACAGCGGCAGCCAGACGGTCCATGCCCAGGGACTTCGGTGTCGAGTATGCGTTTGCCAGCGGGATGGGAGTATCGGCCGTAAGCGGTTTCATGCCGTGTGCCGTCATCCATTCAGTAACTTTGGAATCCTGCGGATGCACGGAGCACCACATGCCTCCGTCCACATCCTCCATCATCATGTCATCCACATGACGCAGGCGGCCGTTTTCAAGGACGGCGGCTTTCACTCTGGTATTTCCGAAATCGGCTAATAGTATCATACTAAGCGCAAAATTACTACTTTTGCACACAAATTGTCAAATCATGCATAGGAAACTGATTTCCATTTTGGCCGCCTTCATGTTCCTTATACCCGGAGCCAAGGCACAGAGTGACAGCATAAACGCATATCTTCTTACCTGTGAGCCCGGCAAGGCCATCTATGAGCTTTACGGCCACACCGCCATCTGGATAGAGGATGCCGGAAACGGCACCGACGTGGTATTCAATTACGGTCTTTTTGATTTCAACACGCCTCATTTCGTATGGCGTTTCACACTGGGTAAGACAGACTACATTCTGGGTTACACAAGACTGCGCTCTTTCCTTCGCGAATACAGCGAACGCGGCTCGGAGGTGTTCGCACAACCCCTCAACCTGTCTCGCCCGGAGGCCCGCCGGCTCTATGAGCTGCTCGTTGAGAACAGCCGTCCCGAGAACAGGGTATACCGTTACAATTTCCTCTTCAACAACTGCGCTACCATGGCGCTCGACAAGATAGAGGAGTGTATAGACGGCAGCGTAACCTACAACAGCAGCGATTCATCACAGACCTTCCGTGACATACTTACAGCCCACACAAAGGTACGCCCGTGGAGTGAGTTTGCAGTAGACCTCATCATCGGAGCCGACGGAGATCTCCCTACAGGCTACAGACAGGAGGCTTTTGCCCCCCTTTACCTCAAGGAACTGGCACAGACAGCTGTCATAACCGATACCGCCGGTACGGAAAGACCTCTGGTTCTGCCCGCCTTCCGTCTTGTCAACCCTGATCATGGCGTTGATTTCGGAAAGCCGTTGCTCACACCCATACAGGTCATGTGGATTGTATTCATGCTGGTACTCTTCATAACACTCATAGGATGGTACAAGAACAGGTTATTCAGGCTCGTGGATGCTATTCTGTTCGGCATACAAGGCCTGGGGGGAATCATCATAGCACTGATGTTTTTCTTCTCCGAGCATCCCACCCTTGACACCAACTGGCTGGTCATAGTCCTCAATCCCCTGCCTCTGGTACTCATACCGTTCTTCCTCAAGAAGTGCCGTCAGGGAAAGGTATCAGTATTCATTATCGGTGAGGCTGTGGTATGCACCGCCTTCCTGCTCTTCTCACCCGCCATCCCGCAGGTTATAGAACCGGCAGTCATGATACTGGTAGGCACCCTTGCTTTCAGAGCCTTGAGTACGGCAGCATTCCAAATGACCGCAAGACTCCGCCAGAAACCTACAGACACAAGTTCACTCAGACGTTTCACGTTTCTCCTGACAGCGGCCCTTTTCACATCTGCAACCCTACAGGCCAAACCCGAGAAGAGTCCCAGACTGGTGGTCGGCATAGTTGTGGACCAACTTGATGAGGAGTGCCTTGAGAAACTGCTGCCAATAATGGGAACCGGCGGTTTGAAACGTCTCTGGACCGATGGCTACAACCGCACCAACGCCACCTTTGACTATGACGACATGGACCGTGCATCGGCCGTGGCATCAATACATACCGGTGCATCCCCTTTCCAGCACGGGATAGTGGCAAACCGCTGGATGAACCCCAAGACCCTGATGCCCGCCCCTCCGGTCGATGACAGCAACTGCAAGGGTATCAACACCATCGATAAGTCATCGCCCGCCAAACTCCTGTCAACCAACCTGGCCGATGAGATGAAACTGGGCTCGGGCAGCCGCTCCAAAGTCTGCTCCATAGCCATTGAGAGGGATGCCGCAGTCCTGGCTGGAGGTCATGATCCCGACGCGGTCATGTGGATGAACACCGATGACGGCCGATGGAGTTCATCGGACTATTACGGCCCTTTTCCCAAATGGGCCGATGCCCGCAACGACACCACATGGCTGCTTAAAGACTGGCGACCCGCACTCTCCACAAGTTCGTACTTACCCATATCGGACCACGAACGTCTGCGCCCTTTTTTCTATATGCTCCGAAAGGGTGAGGTATGTGACTACCTCACCACCCCCTTCGCGAACGACAAGGTCACCGATATGGCTCTTGCAGCAGTTGAAGGTATGGAGCTTGGCGATGACGACACCCCTGACCTGCTCACTCTGACATACTACGCAGGCAACTTCCGTCATACCCCCAACACCGTATGGTCACTTGAGCAGCAGGACATCTATGTGCGCCTGGACCAGACAATCGAGAAACTGGTAAGCACCATAACTTCAAATATAGGTCTGGACAACGTCCTGTTCTTCCTTACATCAACCGGCTACGTTGAGAACGCCGCCCCTGAGCTGGGCGGCACCCGCATTCCAACCGGCCAGGTGAGCATGGAGCGCGCCACTGCACTGCTCAGCCTGTACCTGTCGGCCAAATACGGGAGCGGAACTTGGGTCAAGACATTCTATCACAACCATATCTACCTGAACCACGACCTTATTGAGGATAAGGGACTTGCCCTGCATGAGATTCTTGAGAGCAGCGTGGACCTGCTGGTTCAGGTTACGGGAATACGCAGCGTCCTGCTTATGCGTGACCTGATGTCGACAGTTCCCGATATGGAGGCGGTCCGCAAGCGTAACGGCCTTAACGCATCATGGTCCGGTGACATCATCATCGACGCCATTCCCGGTTGGGGCATATCCGACGAGAAAGCCGGTACGGTCATTTACCGCAAACCCGTGGCAAAACCGGTTCCCATGATACTTTACGGCAACGGAATCAGGGCCGAGGTCAACCACGAGCCCATCTCCATCAGCGTCCTTGCGCCCACCGTATCGCTTATAACCCGCAACGACCCGCCCAACGCCTCTTCTGCAATTCCCCTAAAGAACCTCAAGTGAGCGAGCCCCACTGGGGACGGTTCTTTTTGGCAAGTGCTTTTGTATGCGACAGTCGCTTAATTAAGTATTTGCCAAAAAGAACCGTCCCCATTGGCAAAAATCACTACCTTTGCACAAATTTTAAAAGATGGAAAAGAAATTTATCAGCCTTACCTATGATCTGATGCTGAAAGACGCAGACGGTCAGTTGTACAAGTATGAAAGTGCAACCCGTGAGAGACCCTTCAAGTTCATTACCGGAATAGGCTACGCACTGGACCTCTTTGAGAGCAACGTAGGTTCACTCGCTGTAGGCGACTCATTCGAGTTCGAGATTCCTTCAGATAAGGCTTACGGCGAATACAGCAAGGAGAACGTGCTTGACCTTGACAAAGGCATATTCCTGCGTGACGGCGTATTTGATGACGAGCACGTTAAGATTGGTGCCATCATACCCCTGAGCGACGGTCAGCAGACATTCAACGCTACGGTAACAAATATCACAGACGATAAGGTCACAGTTGACCTGAACCACCCCCTGGCCGGTGAGAACCTCACCTTCAAGGGTGTCATCCTTGAGTCACGTCCTGCCACACAGGAGGAGATTGACGCCATACTGCACCCCAAATGCAAGGGTTGCGGCGGCGGTTGCAATAACGGCGACTGCAATGGCGGTGACTGCGGTGGTGACTGCAACTGCGACGGTGACTGCAAAAAGTAAACAATATGAATACTCTGGGCCAAAACCTTACCCTGACCACTTTCGGCGAGAGCCACGGCCCCGCCATTGGTGGCGTGCTTGACGGATTCCCCTCAGGAATAACCGTAGATACCGAATACGTACGACATTGCATGCAGCGCCGCCGTCCCGGACAGAGCACCGTGACAACCGGACGTCAGGAGCAGGATGAGGTTGAGTTCCTGTCAGGACTTCTTGACGGAGTGAGCACAGGAGCGCCCATAGCTTTTATAATAAGGAACACAGACCATCACTCATCGGACTACGATGAACTCAAGGACCTGTTCCGCCCCTCTCATGCCGATTATGCATGGGAACAGCGTTACGGCATACGTGACTGGCGCGGCGGCGGACGTTCATCGGCCCGCGTGACCGCTCCCATCTGCGTGGCAGGCGCTCTGGCCTCACTGGCTTTCGGCAAACTGCTGCCCGGTCTCAAGATCAAGGCATTCACATCACAGATTGGCCCCTACTCCACTGATCCCGCCAAGGATATGGAGTACTCGGGAGCCGATGTCGAGACAAATGCCGTAAGATGTCCGGACGCGGAGCTGGCATCAAAGATGGAGGATTATATCAAGGATCTTCGCAAGGAGCAGGATTCCACCGGCGGCTGTGTTACATGCATTGTTGAGGGCCTGCCTGCCGGTATAGGCAATCCCGTATTTGACAAACTGGAGGCATCACTGGCCAAGGCCATGCTGGGCATCAATGCCTGCAAGGGTTTTGAGTACGGTGACGGATTCCTGTCAGCCTCACAGCGCGCATCAGAACATAACGATGCTTTCCGCATGGAGGGCGGTAATATCACAACCGCAACCAACCACAGCGGCGGCATCCAGGGCGGCATAAGCAACGGTCAGCCCATCAGGTTCCGCGTGGCTTTCAAGCCCACCCCCACCATCGGTCAGGAGCAGAACACCGTGACACGTGACGGACGTGAGACCACAATTGCCGCCAAGGGACGTCACGATCCGTGCGTAGTTCCCCGTGCGGTTCCGGTTGTGGAATCACTCACGGCTCTGGTTCTTCTGGACCAGTTCCTCTCAAGCAAATAAGTTTTCCAGATTGTCTGCCAGCTCCTGCATGGAGTGAAGCAGCAGCACAGGTTTTTCGGCCAGCAGGATTTCATCCTCAAGCGGGCCGGTATTGACTGCTATGGTATCTATTCCGGCAGCCACGGCGGCGCGTATTCCAAGCGGTGCATTCTCAACCACCACAGCCTCACTGGCAGGCACGCCTGCTATCTGAAGGCCTTTCAGATAGGGATCGGGATAGGGTTTGCCGCGCTTTACCTCAAAGGCGGTCACCATGCGGTCACGGGTGATGTAACCCTCATAATCCCTCTGTACACGCTCAATCAGGTTCTTCTGTCCCGATCCGGTCACGATAAGGATCTTGAGTCCCAAAGCCCTGGCCTTGCGCAGCACCTCCTGGGAACCGGGCATGACACGTGCCTCGGGCATGGAACGGAACAGTTGTGCCTTGTATCCGTATATATCGTCAATCTCTTTTTCTGATGCCTCATAACCCCTGTCACGCAGACTTATGCGCACCACGGTGTCATGACCCGTGGCACCCTCGTTAAGATAGACGTCATGGGGTGTCATATGCATGCCGAACCGTTCCATAGCCTGACTCCACGCCATAGAGTGGTTGGGCATGGAATCATACAAAACGCCATCCATGTCAAACAGGATGGCGCTTTTGTTATGGAAAGAAAATGCCATTTCTTAAGATTACTTCTTTATCCTTGAAAGAATCTTCTTTGACTCCTCCTCATATCCGGGTTTGCCCAGAAGAGCGAACATGTTCTTCTTGTAGGCCTCCACACCCGGCTGGTTGAACGGGTTCACGCCAAGCACGTAACCGCTTATGCCGCAGCCCTTCTCAAACATATAGATGAGTTGTCCAATCCAGTACTCGTTGAGCTGGGGAACGGTGATGCGGATATTGGGAACGCCTCCGTCAACATGTGCCAACTGGGTACCCAGTTCAGCCATCTTGTTGACCTCATCCACGTGCTTTCCGGCAAGGAAGTTCAGACCGTCCAGGTTCTCATCATCGGACGGAACCAAAACCGAGTGCTGTACCTTATCGACCGATATCACAGTCTCAAATATGGTGCGCTCACCCTCCTGGATCCACTGTCCCATAGAGTGCAGGTCAGTTGAGAAATCAACCGATGCGGGGAATATGCCCTTGTTCTCCTTACCCTCTGACTCTCCGTAGAGCTGCTTCCACCACTCGCTCATATAGTGCAGTTTGGGCTGGAAGTTAACCAGAATCTCAATCTTCTTGCCACTGCGGTACAGGGCGTTGCGGACTGCTGCATACAGAGCGGCTGGATTATCCTCAAACTTTACGCCCGATGTCGTCTGACCCTCCATATCGGCCGCACCCTTAATCAGCTGACGGATATCGTATCCAGCAATCGCTATGGGCAGAAGGCCTACCGGAGTGAGTACCGAGAACCGGCCGCCTACATTGTCGGGGATGATGAAACTGCGGTATCCCTCCTTATCGGCACATACGCGTGCGGCACCGCGCTTGGCATCGGTAATGGCAACGATTACCTTGCGGGCCACATCCTTGCCGCGCTGATCCTCACACTGCTTCTTGAGCAGACGGAATGCCAGGGCGGTCTCGGTAGTTGTACCGGACTTGGATATGTTGATTATTCCGAACTTCTTTGTCTTGAGATATTCAGTGAGCTCAAAGAGATAATCCTCACTGATATTGTGACCTGCAAACAGAATCTGCGGGTTCTTCTTGTCCTGGATAAGCTGTGAAAGGCTGTTGCCCAATGCCTCAATCACGGCACGTGAGCCAAGGTAACTGCCGCCTATGCCGGCTACAATCACCACTTCACAATTCTCACGCAGCACACGCGCGGTATCCTCAATCTCATCCAGAAGACTGGCGGGTGTCTTTGATGCAAGATCCATCCAGCCGATGAAATCATTACCTGCGCCGGTGCCCTTCTCAAGCTTGAGAATAGCCTCCTTCACCTCCGGCTCAAGTGACTTGATATCCTTGGCCGATACAAAATTCTGAACCTGTGAGATGTCAACCTTAATCATAATCCCTGGTTATTTGAATGAGTCGGTAAGGAGCTTGATCTCTATTACCGGTGAAATATGTTCGTACAGTATGTTGTACATGGCATCCAGAATAGGCATGTTAACCCTGTAATGCTCATTTATCTCCTTCATGCACTTGGTGCCGTAGTAACCCTCGGCAATCATCTCCATCTCAAGCTGTGCGGCCTTTACCGAGTAGCCCTTACCCACCATGGTACCGAACACACGGTTACGGCTGAAGTTTGAATAACCGGTTACCAGAAGGTCACCCAGGTATACTGAATCATTTACAGCACGGTTTGGCATGGGGCGTGCAGTTGCCAGGAAACTGTTCATCTCCTGGATGGCGTTTGACATAAGCACTGCCTGGAAGTTGTCACCGTACTTGAGTCCGCTGCAGATACCTGCGGCTATAGCGTATACGTTCTTGAGGACTGAGCTGAACTCGATGCCTGCCACATCCTCTGAGACCGATGTCTTTACGTATGAGTTGGTAAGCTTGCGGGCTATGTCCTGTGCATTCTCAAGCTCCTGGCAGCCTACTGTCAGATATGAGAGACGCTCCAGGGCAACCTCCTCGGCATGACAGGGACCGGCCACTACCGCGATGTTCTCCATGGGAACGCCGTAGTAACGGTGGAAATAGTCAGACATGAGCAGGTTGTCATCGGGCACGATACCCTTGATGGCCGATACCACGAACTTGTCACGGAGCTTTACCTTGAGCTTCTTCATGTGGCTCTTGAAGTACGGTGACGGGGTTACGAACACCAATACATCGGACTCTTCGACAATCTTGTTGATATCGGATGAGAAGTTGATACGGTTCACGTCGAACTGAACGCCTGTCAGGTAGGCCGGGTTGTGACCCAGACGCTTGAAATCCTCAATGCGGTCATCACGACGGATGTACCAGTTTATGGAATCCTCGGTGGAGAGCAGGATCTTGGCTATAGCTGTAGCCCAGCTGCCGCCACCCATAATTGCCAGTTTTCCCTGTGGAATTGCCATAGTTT
>JAEEGJ010007029.1_pt1 | contig 32947 bp, 29 predicted proteins | sample 8958761 | NCBI WGS metagenome assembly JAEEGJ01 (sample SAMN16246546, study PRJNA631951) | gut metagenome | biome: gut microbiome; feature: rumen; material: RS-attached | host: Bos | place: Iran: Karaj | collected 2018-10
TCCATCGAGGACGGTGTGATGAAGTGGAAGGCCCTGCGCCAGAAAGAAGACGGCACTACCTATACCGCCACCTTCGAGATGAAGAAAGTAACAGAATAAAAAAACAATTCTCTCATGATTGTTCAGTAGTCATGGTCGTCAAGACCGGTACGCTGGGCGCAAACGTATAATAAATGAGGATGAGCAAAGTTTGGATAGTGGTTGTGGCGATGCTCTTTGTTGGCTGCAGCCAGAAAAAGTCGGAACGGCTGACGTTCGTGGCAGGGACCTACGAGGTGACTGTACAGGGGCATAACGGCGACATCCGTCTGAGTGTGACGTTCAGCGACTCGTGCATCACAGATATCAAGGTACTGGAGCAGCATGAGACACCCCATATCGGCGACATCGTGTTCGACGAGCTGATTCCCCAGATCATCAAGGCCAATGGTACTGGCGTAGATGCTATGACGGGTGCCACGGTGTCGAGCCGTGCGCTAATGAAAGGTGTGGAGGAGGCTGCCAACATGGCTAAGGTGTCTGACGGTGAGCAATTCCAGAAGGCCTGCCTGCCCAAGGCGGAGCAGAAACCTGTGGAAGGCACTTGGGACGTGGTGATAGTATGTGCAGGCGGTGCAGGACTGGCTGCGGCTGCCGAGGCTGCACAGCAGGGCAACACGGTGCTGGTGATTGAGAAGAATGCCGAGATAGGTGGCAACACCTTGGTATCGGGCGGCATCTTCCAGAGTGTGATGCCATACCTGGTGTGGGAGCCGGCTAAGCCCGACGCCAAGACGGGTGTGGGCTACGACGGCAAGACCTACGAGAAGGCGAAGTCGGGCCCAGGCTGTATCAAGGATCTCGAGACCATCCTTACATGGGACGAGAAGGCGTTTGATGCCACCTACTACAAAACACACCCTTACGAGCCGGGTAACATCGAGCAGCTGGCGCCTTACGGCGTACACGCTGAATACCTGCCTGTGCTTCAGGCCTTGAAGAAGGAGATTACAGCCTACTTGGCATGGGCACGGCCCAAACTGGCACGCGGTGTGCCTGAGACCGACCTGACGCTGTTCTCGACCAAGAACCTGCACATCTTCCAGACCTACTACGGCGGTCTGCGCCAGAGTGCCGACAAGCAGGAGTGGGTGTATAGCGACCTGCGCATGGTGAGCCAGATGGTGGAGCAGGGACAGGAACTGAAGCCCTGGCTGGCCTCGATGGGCGTCACGTTCCTCGAACGGCAGATCATCATCGTGGGAGCCCTATGGTTCAGAGGCAACAAGATGCTGGGGGCCGACATTGATACTGATGGTGATGGTACGCCTGAGCATTACGACGGCAACTGGGGTGCTTACATTATGGCACCTTACACGACGTTCATCAAAGCCAACAAGGAAAACCGCGTCCTGAAATCGACCGCTGCAAAGGAACTCATCGAGGAGGGCGGACACGTAAAAGGCGTGAAGGCTGTGATGGCCGACGGTACGCAGGTGACAGCCTATGCCCGCAAGGGGGTGATCATCGCGACGGGTGGCTATGCGGCGAATATCCGCAAGGTGATGGACACAAACCGCTACTGGAACCCGGATGACCTCAGCAGCCGTATGGGCTCGACCAACCGCAGTTCGCTGCAGGGCGAAGGCCTCGACATGGCAGAGAAGGCGGGGGCTTCTTTGACGGGTATGGGCTGGACACAACTCATGCCGCTGTCGTATACCGACTATGGCAATCTCGCCTTCGGCAGCGTGTCGGATGCCGTGTTTATCAGTCCCAGGAACGGACGGCGCTTTGTGGACGAGTCGCTGGAACGTGACGTTCTTTCGGCGAAGGCCTTCGAGAACGGCATCAGCTTCTACGGGAAACGGGGTGTCTATCTCTATATCGGCGGTGAGGAGACCACGGAGCCGAACGAGAAGCGTGGTGTTGACGTGCCTGGCAAACAATATGCATGCAAACCGGCGCAACTGCCGGAACTGCTGAACACACTGAGGTTCAATGTGAGTGCCGACTCCATCCTGAAAGCCATCCGCGACTACGACATGGCGGTGATGGACGGAGGACAGCCTGCCGATGTGGGCAAGCGCTATGCCACCAACACCATCGGCAAGGTGAAGCGCCGTCAGGACGGCACCTACGACAAATCGACCTATTCGCTCGACTCAACCCTGCTCACCATCCGTACGTTGGCTCCAGCCACCCACCATACCATGGGCGGACTGGTGGTGGATGAGAAGCGCCATGTGCTCGATGCCAGCGGCAAGCCTATCCCCGGCCTCTATGCCGCAGGCGAGGTGACGGGTGGCATCCACGGCGGCAACCGTCTGGGCGGCAATGCCCTCACTGAGATTCTGGTATCCGGCCGCATCGCCGCCACCAGCGTCACACAGGACTCCCCCGCTGGGATTTAGAAAAGAGTATTATTAATTAACGATAACAATTGATAGTTATGAAAAAGATGATTCATTGGAAATTTGCCGCCATCCGATTATTGGTGTTCACCGTAGTTTTTTGCGGCACAACAGTACTTTTCTCGTGCAGCGGTGATGACAAGTCCTCACTGGATGTTAGAATGGAGTTTGAGCCAAACTTGCAAGAATCGATTAACAGTATTATTCAGCGTTCAAGCTCCGACATAAAGGCAGCAGATTTCAAGGATTTGACCTCGTTAGCCGAAGCCATAAAGACTGGTACGGCAACAGTGAACTGTACTGGAATTGACAGTACTGGGGTGCAACAGTTCATTGACAACCTACAATCTCTGCTGGATAGTTTTTTCCCCAGCGTCAATCCAAAGACTTTTGATAAGTCGTGGAAGTTCTCTAATCTGTCGAAGACTTTGCAGTTGGTTAGCAATATGAGCTTGGCTTTTGAAAAGAATGCCGACAACCAGTATGTGGGTGATCGCAATTATTCTCATTTGTTTGATGTCGTAGTAAATGATACGCTGACCTATAACATCGCATTCAGCACAGAGAAGATTACAGGATTATCGCTGACCGGGGCTGACAACGAGGCTCAGCATAAGTTGACCGTCTGCAGAAACGGTACGCAGGTGCTGGCGATTGACACCCATTATAACCTTGATGTCGACAGGAATGGTTACCAAATAGATTTTACCCAACTACGTACGGGCAGCCTGGAATACAAGGACATGAGATTCGCAATGGAACGTACGCAGCACAACATCGACAGCGTGGTCGACAACTTTGTCTATAATAAAGATGGCAGTGAAGTGCTGGGCATCAAGATGAAGAGTAAAAACAACCTCAGTCTGGAAAAACTGCTACAGCACGATGTGGTGTTCAATAGCGAACTGGAACTTTGTATCAATGACGGCATGCTTAAACTCGAAAGCAACGTGGACAACATGAATAAGTTCTATCTGGCGAGTATCGGGCTGGCAGAAATCGGAATTGCGGGCAGTTCGCAGGAAAACTGCCAAAAGCAGGCAGATGCCTTTAACGCCGTTGTCAACAGTAAACTGTCGTTGTTTGGTGCTGAACAAGGTGTGGTGATGATTGAGCCTGTAACAACAGACAGCGTCTCCAACATATACCGTCCAGAACTTGTCCTACAGCTTACGTACGATGGCGAGAAAATCATATTGAAGAATTTCTTTGAAGAAATAGGTCTGTCGTTCAAAGATATAATAGAAATGATTTCTGGACAGTAGTTAAATGATGCCAATCGGTTGATAGGGAAAGGATGAAAACATACCCATTACTACAATCACAACTTGGGGTGCTGCTACAGAGTATACAGCACCCCGAGTCTACACATTATAATCTTCCCAACTACCTATTTATCCCCTTGTCGATGACACGGGAGCGGGTTGTCAATACCGCGCAAAAGTTGGTCGATTCGTTTCCCGAACTGCATACCCGCTTTGTCATTGGTGAAGATGGTGAAGTGCGCCAGTGGAGCGACCTGTCGATGCCCATTCCCGTGGTCAGCCGCAAGTCTATGGAGGCAGAACTGCAGGCTTATATCCGTGAGGGATTTGTGCGCCCGTTCGACCCGCTGGGCAGCGAGCCGCTGTTCCGAGTAGAGGTCATTGAGACGGAGAAAAGCATTTGCCTGCTCTCCGACGGCTATCATGCCATTATCGACGGCATGTCGTTCGCCCCCATTCTGACCACCGCTTTTGCAACCATCTTTGAAGGCGGGAGCGTTGAACCACAGCCGTACGGCCTGTACCAGGCTGCCGAGGACGAGGCGGCCATGTTCGGCACCCCACTCTACCAGCGTGCCAAGGCCTACTATGCCGGGAAATTCGCCGGGCAGGAGATGGCCACGCTAAGCCATGCCAAGCCTGGAACCACAGGGCAGATGGGGCGACGGATAACTACCTTGGACTGCCATGAGTGCGATGACTGGTGCCACGAGCACGGCGTTCAGCCCAACCTGCTTTTCCAGGCAGCCTTTGGCCACGTCGTGTCGGTGCTCACCCGCCAGGAGCAGGTCGCCTATTCGAGCGTCAACCACGGCCGTACGGACAAGCGGCTGCGTGGCTGCGTGGGCATGTTTGTCAAGTCGGTGCCCATGCTGGCCGATGCCGATCCCTCGCAGCGGGTGATCGACTTTGTCAGGAGCCAGCGTGCCGAGCTGATGAGTACCATCCGCTACGGTGCCTATCCCTTTACCCACTTCTGTTCCGACCTTCAGATGAAACCTGGCGTGACGTTCAATTTTATGGGGGTGGCCAATATGGAGGAGTACATGGTGGTAGATGGCGTCAAAATTCGTGCCGTTCAGCCTGTGCGAAAGGAGACCGACTCCGACCTCAGTGTGGATATCTACCTGAAAGATGACAATTACGAGATACGTGTGGAATCGAGTCTGGCCATGAACGATGCCGACACGTTGCGGATGGTAGCCGAGGCCATGAGGGGTGCCGTCAACAACATGATGGCTCACCCGGAGCAGACGCTCGGGGAACTTGACATCGTTAGTGCCGACGAGCGTCTTGCGCTCGTCAAACTGGGGGCTGGCAAGCAGTTGGACATCGACCCGGAGATGACCTTTGTGAAGGCCTTCGAACAGTGTGCCAGCCAGCATCCAAACCGCCTTGCCGTATCCGACGCCACGGACAGCCTGACCTACGGCGAGTTGTCGAGCTGTTCTAACGTCTTGGCGCAACGACTCATAGAGAGCGGTGTGAAGCCCAACGACTTCGTAGCCGTCATGCTTGACCGCACTATTGCGTTCCCGCTTGCCGTCATAGCCATCCACAAAGCTGGTGCCGCCTACGTGCCCATCGACCTGGAATATCCCGAGGAACGACAGCAATACATGCTCAGCGACTGTCAGGCAAAAGTGGTCGTTGACAGCCGGTTCATGGCAGAAACCGACTTCAACCAGGACGTCTCTCCTATTGACCTGAGTACTGCCGATAGTCTGGCCTATATGATTTATACCTCAGGCTCGACGGGAGAGCCTAAGGGTGCCATGATTCATCAGGCTGCACTTTGGAATTTCATACAGGCTTACACCGACGTGACAGCATTGACTGCCGACGACCGTATCTGCGGCCATAACTCTTTTTCGTTTGATGGGCATGTTGAGGATATGTTCCCCATCCTGACTTTAGGAGGTTCGTACCACATCATGTCAGCAGACATCAGGCTGAATCTCGCGGCTATCCGCGACTTCCTGTTTGAGCATCAGATTACTGGTGGAGGTTTTACAACGGCTTTGGCTACACTTTTATTAGACGAATACGACGACCTGCCTGTTCGTTTTATGACCGCTGGAGGCGAGAAACTGGGACGTATATTCAGCAACCACGTTAAAATCTTCAATACTTACGGTCCGACGGAATGTACCGTTGAAACCACTTACTATCCGATTCCGGCAGGCTGTCGGGTTGATAACATCCCTATTGGCAAGACTTTTGCTAATTGCTACAGCTTCATCGTCGATGCCTACGGGCGGCTACTGCCACGAGGTGCTGTCGGAGAGCTTTGCACAGCTGGCAAACAAGTAGGTCGCGGCTACTGGCGGAAGCCAGAGTTGACGGCCGAGAAATTTACGTCCTGTCCATTCTTGCCCTCCACCCCTGTCATGTATCATACAGGCGACCTATGCCGCTGGAACGCTGATGGTGATTTGGAATACATTGGTCGCACCGACAACCAGGCAAAATTGCGTGGCTACCGCATCGAATTGGACGAGATAGAAGCCTGTGCCACCAAGTTTAAAGGAATCTGTCGGGCTGTAGCTGTTGTCAAAAAGGTGGCGGGCAGCGATACTTTGTGTCTCTATTACACGGCTGATGGCAACATTGACGAGTCGGCCTTGCGCGACCACCTCTCTCAGTCGCTTACGAACTACATGGTGCCGGCGGCTTATCTCCAGATGGATGCCCTGCCCCTGACACCCAGTGGCAAGGTGGATCGGCGAAGGTTGCCAGAACCAACACTGCAGCACGCTGGTTATGTAGCGCCGCGTAATGAATTGGAAAAACTTATCGTCAGCGGCTTTGAAAAGGTGCTGAACCAGGAGAAGATAAGTGTGAACGACGATTTTGTGCATCTTGGAGGCGATTCTTTGACAGCTCTCAAACTCGTCTTTTCCCTCGGCAAATCGGGTATCACGGTGGCCGATGTCCTTAGTCTGCGTACGCCCGCTGCCATTGCAAGTAATGCGAAGGGGCTTTCTGTCAATCTGAATAGATACTCGATAGAGAGCGGATGTCCGCTGAATAATTCGCAGATGTTCATCTTCGATGATATTGTAAAGTTCAATAAATATGATTCCTACCTGATTCCCTCCATCATTCCAATCGATAGGAAATATACTGATGAGCAGATCAGAAATGCATTGGACGTCATGTTTACTGCGCATCCCTTGCTGACCATGCATGTGACTATGAGGGATGGCGTGCCGTACATGGAGAAGGGAGACAAGCCTGCTGTGATGAAAGGGTCGCTGAACCCGCTAAAGACACTATCGCTTCTGACATCCGGCTTCGACCTGTATAGCAGTTTGTCCAGACATGTCATCGTCAGGATTCCGGGCCGGTGCTATCTGCTGTCCGTATTCCATCACCTGGTTTTCGACCAGGTATCCTACAATGTCTTCTGTCGCCACTTCCAGCGTGCGCTGGAGGGTACATCACTTGATGTAGTGGATGATCATTTCTTAAAGGTATCTTCCTTCCATCAAGAGGTGAAAAGTACGGAACAATATGCTGAGATGGACAAGTATATCCGCTCCATGCTGGGCAACCTTAGTGAAAACTACTTCTATAGGAATCCCGGCAAGCACGGCCGACCTGGCTACCACAAGCGTGAGTTAGGAGTGGACTGTGAACAGGTGAACAGGTTTACCGACCGCTTCGGCATCAATAAGAACATCCTGTTTACGGCTGCTATGGCCATGACCTTGTCCAGACTGGCGGGTAGCGATGATGTGGCGTTTGGCTTTCTTGATAACGGGCGCGATCGTTTCAATAACTTTGAGGATATCGGCCTGTATATCACTGGAATGCCAATTGTTACCCATGTGGATCATCACGACATGCAAGCTTTCCTGGATAACCTGAGCGATGTCTATTATAAGCTGAGCCAGAATAATTTCTTCCCTTTCGCATCATTGGTGCAGGAGTTCAATATTGCCCCCATTATCCTGTTCCAGTTCTTCCCCGACTGGATCATGGAAGACGGGAAGTATGACGATCTGCCGCGGAATGAGACGCTCGTCAACAAGCTGATCTCCATGCAAAAGGATTTTATGGTCGAGGCGCTGACGGATGTCGTTGAAATGGGAAACAGCTATACTTTCAGAATCTTTTATTCCGGCTATTATTCCAGGAAGATGATGAAAGTGCTGGCAACGACGTATAAGGAAACAATAACCCAGATGTTGAAAAGTTGAAGTATGAGAGAACTCTTGAGTGAAGTGCTTGCCGTGATGAAGGGCAACAAGATGCGCATAGCGTTGACGGGATTTTCCATTGCCTGGGGAATCTTCATCTTCATTGTGCTCATCAGCGCGGGCCGTGGACTCATCAACGGCATGAATCTCAACTTCAAGACTTACAACGTTGGCCTCGTGACACTGTATCCCCGTGAAACGTCACAGCCCTTCGAGGGGCGGAACAAGGGGCGCGCCATCCGGCTTTACGAAGATGATGCCGCAGCATTGGACAGCCTGTTTGGCGATACGGTGGTGAAGGTCATCCCCGTAGTGAGACATGCCATACAGGCCCGTCGAGGCAAGGAATACACCAATACGGTGGTTGACGGCTACACTCCTGGCTATGCTGTGGCGCCTAACACGCAGATCCTGGAAGGTCGGGACATCAACGACCTTGATATACAGATGCATCGTAAGGTGTGCGTGATTCCTGATGGAGTGAGAAATGCATTCTTCAGGGACGACCCGAAATCGGCGGTGGGAAATGTACTGCAGTTAGACGGTATCAATTTCCAGATAGTCGGAATCTATGAACCCGTTCTACAATCGAATCCCACACGAACCATCGTGGCTCCACTGAGCACCGTCAAGAAGATATGGTGTCCTGAGGGCGAACTAAGCAGCATCTACCTACAGACGGCCCACTTGACTACGGCCGTCCTCAACAAGCACTTCAATGACCGTGTAGTAGCCCATTTGGCCGCCCGTAAGGGCTTCGCTCCGACCGATAAGCATGCTATCAAGATATTTAATCTCTACGAACTGCCTGTGCTCGTCAGCAACGTGCTGACGGCTCTCTCCATCTTTGTCCTCGTGGTGGGCTTAGCCACACTTCTCTCCGGCATTGCCGGCGTGTCTAACATCATGCACATCGCCGTCAGGGAGCGGACGCAGGAGTTAGGCATCCGACGGGCTTTGGGGGCGAAGGCACGCCAGATTGTCGTGTTGGTGCTGACGGAGTCGGTCATCATCTGCCTTCTGTTCGGCTATGCCGGCATGTTCATGGGTATTGAGTTGATGGAGTTGGTGGCAAAAGTCATCAGCATGACAGGCAATAGCGAAGTGTTCAGCAATCCCACCGTCAGTCCTGCCTATGTACTGGCCGTCGGCGGTATCATGGTGGTGGCAGGACTTGTGGCGGGATATATCCCCGCCAAGCAGGCCGTCAGAACCGAAACCGTTGACGCGATGGCCAGCCGTCAGACCATCATGGTGCGCCGTGGGCAGCGGCTGATGACGGCCTTCGGCGTGTTCTGGGGTATTGTTATTCTGATACTGCTCATAGGCAGCGGCATGGGTCTCGACAACGGCATCGTTGACAAGGTCAGGAGTGTTCCTCCCAATGAGATGTGGATATGGCCTACCGAGACCTCTATGGCTTACAAAGGCTTTGGGCGTGACCGCAAGTGGCTGCTCAACGCCCGCGACGAGCAACTGATTCGCGAACGCTTCGGCAGTCATGTGCTGTCATTCAGTTCCATCTGCTTTGCCGGCTACCAGAATGTGGCACAAGGGGAACTGACCTATCAGTATCAGGTGAATGGTGTGTTGCCGGGATTTGTCAACGAACTGCCACAGCGACTGACGGCAGGACGCTTTATCAACGACATCGACATGCGCGAAAAGCGCAAGGTATGCGTCATCGGCGATCATGTGGCCGACGTGTTCTTCGGAGGTCATGAAGAGGCTTTGGGCCGTAGCGTTGAGGTGAACGGCATGTCGCTGACGGTGGTGGGCGTTACCCACTGTACCAACAGTCAGGTGAACATCGGCATCGACTTGTCGGAAAGTGTACTGATGCCGCTGCCCATCCAGCAGGTGGCCTACGGCCGGGGCGATGAAATTGACTTGTGCTCGGTCATCATGGACGAAACGATTCCCTTGGATAAGGAGAGGGAACGGGTGTTGGCCGTTGTTAAAGAGAACCACTCCATACACCCCGACGACCAATTAGCCATGACGGTAACAACCGTGAGCGAACAGACGAAAATGTTTGAAAACCTGTTCACCGGCTCCCACATCCTCATCTGGATTGTCGGTCTGGGCACGCTGATAGCCGGACTGATAGGCATCAGCAACATCATGCTCGTCACCGTCAGGGAGCGGACGCAAGAGATTGGCATCCGGCGTGCCATCGGTGCCAAACCCTTTGATATCTTCAAAAGCATCATGCTCGAAACCCTCGTGCTGACGCTCAGCGCAGGACTGACGGGGCTGTGTACGGCAATATGGCTGCTCGATGTCCTGGCTGGCTTGTTGCCTCAGGGCGACGATGCCGTCTTCACCCGCCCCATCATACCCTTCTGGACAGCCATCGGGGCCTTGCTCATACTTGTGGCGGGTGGACTCTTGGCGGGCTGGATACCAGCCCAACGCGCAGTCGCCATCAAACCTATCGATGCGCTCAGAGAAGAATAGTACATAGTATATCAATAAAAAGTAAATAAGATTATGAAGAAAACACTTAGAGTTATCGGCTTATGTCTCTTGGCACTGTACGTGGTTTACACGCTCTACTACCTGTGGCAACAGTCACAGCCAGAACCTACGATTTATGAGCTGGTCAGCCCCGAACGACGAAACCTCGTGAAGCGTACCACCGTGGCCGGCAGCATGGAAGCACGCCGGCAGGTGTCCGTGAAGCCCCAGGCCACTGGCATCATCAGCCGCCTGCTGGTGGAGCCCGGCGACAAGGTCAAGGCTGGCGACATCATTGCCACCATTAAGATTATTCCCGACATGGCGCAGCTCAACGAGGCGAAGAGCCGTGTGGAGGCAGCCCGCATCAATCTGGCCGAGGTGCAGCGTGAGTACGACCGCATTCACTCACTCTTTAAAGATGGCGTTGTGAGCCGCGAGGAGTATGACCGACAAAGCACGCGTCTGGCATCGGCCCGTGAGAGTGTTCTTGCTGCCGAGTCGCAGGTGCAGGTCATTACCCGCGGACAGTCCTCACGGTCGGGTAACATCAACATTACCGACCTGCGCTCCACCATTACGGGCATAGTGCTCAGCGTACCCGTCAAGGAGGGGGCTTCCGTCTCAAGTACCAGTGTCTTCACCGAGGGAACGACGGTGGCAAAGATTGCCGACATGAGCGACATCATCTTCCGCGGCTACATCGACGAAACTGAGGTGGCACTCTTGCAGACAGGCATGGACGTCGAGCTGCACCTTGGTTCCATGCAGGAGGTCACCATTCCCGCCAAGCTCAACTACATAGCCCCTGAAGGCGTGATGCAGAACGGTGCCAAGATGTTCGAGCTGAAAGCTGACGCCACCATTCCCGACGGCGTGACCATCCGCTCGGGCTACAGCGCCAATGCTAACATCATTCTGGGTACCCTGAACGACGTGCTGTCGTGCGACGAAAAGGCCATCTCGTTCGAAGCCGGCAAGCCATACGTCTATGTGCTCACCTCCCCACCCGACGACAAGGAACACCAGCAGTTCGAACGCCGTGCCGTCACCATCGGCATCTCCGACGGATTGTCCGTCGAACTGAAGGACGGTGTGAAGAAAGGCGAGTTGCTCAGGGGAAACGAAATCAAAGAACAAGTCAAGGGTACAGGCTTTGTAGTCATTGAATAGATTAATAGGACACTCGGATATGAAACAACGCTTGATTGATAGTATATGCACAACAATATGGCTAGCACTCGCCATGCTGCTGTCCCTGCTGCCCGCTACCGCCAATGGGCAGCATCCTTGGACGCTCAACGAATGTATGGACTATGCCATCGCCCATAACAGTGAGATGGCTCACCGGCTTAACGAGCAGAAGCGGCGTGAGGTTGCTGCGCAAGCCCTCAAGGATGCCCGGCTACCCCGCTTCAGCGGTGCCATCGGCGGCTATGCCGGCACACTCCACCACTCGGACGACCACAATAAGTTTGACGCCACGGAGTCGCTCTTCAGCTTAGGGCTCACGGGGGCAGTGCCCATCTATACTGGCGGTCGCCTGTCGAGCCAGATCAAGGCCGGGCAGTATTCACTGCTGGCGGCTGCCGAGGACGTGCGGACCGCCGAGAAGAACCTTAGGGTGCAGGTGGCGGCGGCCTATCTGCAAGCACTCTATAACAAAGGTGAGGTAACAATCGCCCACGAGCGGTTGCAAGTCTCACAACTGCTGCTCGAACGGGCCCGATCGCTGTTCGGCAGGGGCAAACGGCCCGAGAGCGACACGGTAGAGGCGGCGGCCATCGTCAGCCGCGACGAGGCTCTGCTAACAGCGGCGGAAGGCGATTTCACATTGTCGAAGCTTGACTTGAAGCAATTGCTTAACATGCCTGACTCCATAGAATTCGAGGTTTATGAGCCTACAGATTCCGTGGATGTCATACTAATACATTCCAATGATTATTATACACAGACATCCCCTCATCACCCCGCAGTGCTATCAGCCCATTACAGCATTTTGCAGGCAGAGCAGGGGGTGGCAGCTGCCCGCAGTGGTCACCATCCGACACTCTCGCTTTTCGGTGAACTCGGCACCCACTGGGTAAACCTCGATACTGAGGCCTCACGTAGCGGACAGGTACCTTTGCTGATACCATGGGGACCACTTGGTTCCCTCAACTACAATCTTAGCGGCGAATCCAGTTGGAAGCGTAAGAATTTCCTCTTCGGGGTCGTGGGGCTGAAACTATCCATACCTATCTTCGATGCTTTTGAGACAAAGGCCCGCATCCGCACTGCAAAGATTAACTTAGAGGATGCGAAGCTAGCCCACGACAATGCTCTACTGCGTATCCAGAAAGATATCAGTCAGGCTTGGCAGGGAGCTGTCACTGCCCGCAAACGCTATGAGGCAGAGATAAAGGCCAAGGAATCCAGTGCATTGGCCTATCGCTATGTTCTAAAACGCTATGACGCCGGCATGGCCACTCTCTTCGACCTCAGCCAGAGCCGTCAGCAGTGGTTCACTGCCTCTGAAAACGCCTTGCGTATGAAGTTCGAATATTTGATAAGGAAAAAAATATTAGATATAGAGACTCAATTTGTCACAAAGGATGTAAAGTAATAGCAAAGGGAGCTGTGCGTGAGGATTTCGGCATTTGAAGCATGCCAAAGACATTAGGAAAGAACAGGATCAGCTCAGTTTGCCCATTTACATGGCATTGTTCCTTTAATACAAGGACATTCTGTTACAAGTCAATTGCAGTTGCCGGTTGAATCTGCGCAACGCCACACTCTATGTCCCTGTAGGCTGTAAGGCCGCTTATGAGGCTGCAGATTACTGGCAGGACTTCATGGAAATCAAGGAGATTGGGGCTATAGAGCTGATTCCGCTTACTGTTGGTGTGGAGGACGTCACCGTCAGATTGGGTTCGTTTATCGAGGACCGGCCAGCAGTGTCTTTCGACTTCGATAACGGCGAGTCAATGTTTGGGTGGGGTAATGACCAGGAGTTGGGCATTGTCGAGGGTTCATACAATTACACCATGTGTCAGGCCACGACAAATCCACGGCTGGCTGAATATTGGGAGAGTCAGTTTGCAATGGACTTCGACCAACTGGTGCCTGACGAGGTGTATGTTCTGGAATTCTGGGCAAAGGCCGACAAGAGTTTCTGGCTGAATGTCTGCCTGCAGTATCCGAGCGCAGAGGCTGGCTGGCCGAGTCGTGGAGACTTCGGCTGGGTGGAGATTGGCACGGAATGGCAGAAATTCACCCTGACGACGACAGTGACGGGTCCTGATGCCACCCGCCTGCTTATGAGCATCGGTTTATTGGATGGTGGTACGTTCTATCTGGATGATATCTCGCTGAGACGAAAGAATCCGCTATTCAAACTGACATACGACGGCTTTGTGGATGGCGACGACGAGACAACGGCATTCACCACACTGCCAGTAGCCTCGACAACTGCCAAGAATGACTCACCAGTAGGCACATATCCCATCACTGTCAGTGGAGGCGTGTCAGAAAAGTATAGCATCACTTATCAGTCTGGTACGCTGACCATCGTATCGGCAGTCAAGGGTGACGCCAACGGCGACGGCAGTGTGACCATCACCGACGCGGTGGCAGTCTCGATTGAAGGGGTGCCTGCTGTCGTCTAAGAAGAACGGTCCGGACGGCTTGAGAAGACCGTGCGGACGGGGCGAGAGGACCGTGCAAGCGGGGAGGAAGGACCATGCAAACAGGGAGAGAGTGGCGTGCGCGCTGGTCCCTCGCCGCCCGCCGAGGATTCACGCGGCGAGCGGCGAGGCTATCCGCGGCGGACGCCGCGTGTATGCACGGTGGGCGCCGTGTACCATTTGAGATTGCTGTGAAGGTGTTGTCTTTTGAAGTGCCCCCCTTTTTTAACATTGAACATTGAAAATTTTGCTTCTGACGCTAAAAATTGTCAATTATCAATTGTCAATTATCAATTATTTACTACCTTTGCAGGCAAAATGGAAAAGGATATATATATAATAGGTATAGAGTCGTCGTGTGATGACACGTCGGCGGCGGTACTCAGGAATGGGGTGCTATTGTCGAATGTGACGGCGTCGCAGGCGGTACATGAGTCGTATGGCGGCGTGGTGCCAGAACTGGCATCAAGGGCTCACCAGCAGAATGTGGTGCCTGTAGTGCACGAGGCTATCAAGCGTGCCGGTATCACGAAGGAACAGCTGAGCGCTGTGGCTTTTACGCGTGGTCCGGGTCTGATGGGGTCGCTGTTGGTGGGTGTGAACTTTGCCAAGGGCTTTGCCCGTTCGTTAGGCATCCCCCTGATTGATGTCAATCACCTGCAGGGACATGTGATGGCACACTTTATTAGAAGTGAAAAGGGAAAAGTGAAGAGTGAAGAATTGGCTACCGCCCAGCCAGAGGATAAGATTCCGCCGCTGCCGTTCCTGTGTTTGCTGGTGAGTGGCGGTAATTCGCAGATTGTGAAGGTGAATGCCTACAACGATATGGAGGTGCTGGGGCAGACCATCGACGATGCTGCCGGCGAGGCCATCGACAAGTGTTCGAAGGTGATGGGGCTGGGCTATCCTGGTGGTCCGATTATCGACCGTCTGGCACGTCAGGGCAATCCGAAGGCGTATCAGTTTGCTGAGCCGCACATCCCAGGTCTGGACTACAGCTTCTCGGGCCTGAAGACGTCGTTCCTCTATTCGTTGCAGAAATGGGTGAAGGACGATCCTGACTTCATTGAGCACCACAAGGAGGATATTGCTGCATCGCTGGAATGGACCATTGTGGATATCCTGATGAAGAAGCTGAAGCTGGCCGTGAAGCAGACGGGCATTAAGCATGTGGCTGTGGCTGGTGGCGTGAGTGCCAACAACGGACTGCGCAACGCCTTCCACGACCATGCCAAGCGCTATGGGTGGACCATTTACATCCCGAAGTTCAGCTATACGACGGACAATGCCGCGATGATTGGTATCGTGGGCTACTACAAGTATCTGGATAAGGTGTTCTGTCCGATTGACGCTCCCGCGTTCTCGAAGGTCACGTTTGAATAAAAATAAAAAAATAAAAAATTAAAAAAATAAAATAATTTAAAATAGAGTACCTATGCAGAACGGGAATCTGATGGAGGAACTTAGCATAAAGTTCGCCTTGCGTATCATAAAACTCTATCAATATCTTTATGAAGAGAAAAAGGAGTATATTATGTCTAAGCAGGTGTATCGCAGTGGAACAAGCATAGGGGCAAACATTGCAGAAAGTAAGACTGCTCAGAGCGATGCAGATTTTATAAGTAAATTAAGTATAGCTTTAAAGGAGGCTAACGAAACTAAATACTGGCTTGTACTTTTACACGAGTCTGGAACTCTTTCAGACGAAGAATTTAAGTCAATTGAGAACGATATCAATACAATAATAGGAAAATTAATATTAATCATAAAAAAGAAGAAAGGATTAAATTGATTTCAGTTTTTATTCTTTTATTTTTTTATTCTTTTATTTTTAAATATGGATTTTGAAAGTAAGATTATCAGCAGGGAAGTGAGTCAGCTGCTGTGGGAAATGGAGAAGACTGTAAGTACGGCGGAAAGCTGTACGGGAGGACGCATAGCAGAAGCTATCATCGCTGTTCCTGGTGCGTCGAAGTATTTCAAGGGAGGCATCATCTCCTACGTCGATGAAATCAAGGAGTCGCTGCTTGGCGTGAGCCGTCAGGTGCTGGACGAGCAGACTGCCGTCTGCGAGGAAGTGGCCTGTCAGATGGTGAAAGGAGCCTGCCGTTCGCTGAATACTGACTATGCTATTTCGGCAACCGGATTTGCGGGGCCGACGGGCGGTACGAAGGATATTCCCGTTGGTACGATATGGCTGGCATGTGGCACGCCCGACCGTCAGGTGACGATGAAGGTGCAAGAGGATCATGGACGTGACATCAACCTGGCCATCGCAACCAATCATGCCATGCAGATGTTCCTCAATTTCCTGAAGGAAGAGGACAAAAAACGGGAGAAAGTGGAGTTGGAAGGTTAAAAAATATTAAGAGTTAGGTAAATCTCAATTCTCTATTTTCTATTCTCAATTAAAAGTAGTACCTTTGCACCCTGTTTGGAATAAGTTATAATTAAGGAACACAAAAAAAGTAGATAGAGATGTCGAAAATTTGTCAGATTACGGGAAAGAAGGCACAGATTGGTAATAATGTGTCTCACTCAAAGCATCGCACCAAGCGCAGCTTTGACGTAAACCTGTTCAGCAAGAAGTTCTACTATGTTGAGGAGGCTTGCTGGATTCAGTTGAAGATCAGCGCTGCTGGTCTGCGTATGATTAATAAGGTAGGTCTGGACGCTGCCCTGAAGCAGGCTGTTGCTAAAGGTTATGTAGACTGGAAAGACATTAAAGTGATAGGAGACTAATCAGTATGGCAAGCAAGAAAGCTAAAGGTAATCGCGTTCAGGTTATTCTGGAATGCACCGAGATGAAGGAGAGCGGTCTGCCCGGAACAAGTCGTTATATTACGACCAAGAACCGCAAGAACACTCCTGAGAGAATGGAACTGAAGAAGTATAACCCCATCCTGAAGCGCATGACTGTGCATAAGGAAATTAAATAATCCGAATTAAAGCATGGCAAAGAAAACCGTCGCTACCCTCCACGAAGGCTCAAAGGATGGTCGCGCTTACACAAAGGTTATCAAGATGGTGAAGAGCCCGAAGACGGGTGCTTACATCTTCGACGAGCAGATGGTTCCTAACGAGGCCGTTAAGGACTTCTTTAAGAATTAATTGTATTTAAATCAGATAGAAAAAAGCTGAAATCGAATGTGGTTTCAGCTTTTTTTATTACCTTTGCCGACAAATAACGTTATTATGGGAATATTTGGATTTTTCAATAAGGAAAAAAAGGAGACGCTGGACAAGGGTCTTGAGAAGACCAAGACCAGTGTGTTCGACAAACTGGCCCGTGCTGTGGCCGGTAAGTCGAAGGTGGATGACGACGTGCTTGACAACCTGGAGGAGGTGCTGATAACCTCTGACGTGGGTGTTGAAACGACGTTGAAGGTCATTGAGCGCATTGAGGAGCGTGTGGCACGTGACAAGTATGTGTCGACGAGTGAACTGAATGCGATTCTGCGCGACGAGATAGCCTCGCTGCTGGCAGAGAACAATACCGATGACAACGACAACTGGGACCTGCCGGGCGACCACAAGCCATACGTCATACTGGTTGTGGGAGTCAACGGTGTGGGTAAGACCACGACAATAGGAAAACTGGCCTGGCAGTTCAAAGAGGCCGGCAAGAAGGTCTATTTGGGTGCTGCCGATACGTTCCGTGCCGCTGCCGTCGAGCAGCTCTGCATCTGGGGCGAGCGCGTGGGAGTGCCCGTCATCAAGCAGCAGATGGGCAGCGACCCTGCTTCTGTGGCTTTCGACACCCTGCAGAGTGCCAAGGCCAACGGTGCCGATGTGGTGCTGATTGATACGGCAGGCCGTCTGCACAACAAGGTTGGCTTGATGAACGAGCTGAAGAAAATCAAGGACGTGATGAAGAAGGTGTTGCCCGATGCTCCCGACGAAGTGCTGCTGGTGCTTGACGGCTCGACGGGACAGAATGCCTTTGAGCAGGCCAAGCAGTTTGCTGCCGTCACGCAGATTACGTCGCTGGCCATCACCAAACTCGACGGTACGGCCAAGGGTGGTGTCGTTATCGGCATCAGCGACCAGCTGAAGGTGCCTGTGAAGTACATCGGACTGGGCGAGGGTATGAAAGACCTGCAGCTGTTTGACCGTAAGGAGTTTGTGGACAGCCTGTTTAAGAATTGAAGAATTTAAGAATTTAAGAATTGAAGAATTGAAAAATTGAAAAATTGAAGAATTGAAGAATTGAAGTTCTTGAAGAATTGAAGTCATGAAAAAGACTTTTATTGAAGGCTTGGTTATTGGATTGGCCTGTGGCGCTTTTGCTGCATGTCTGTTCTTCTTGTTGTAATATATGATGAAGACGATTGACTTTATATCACTCGGATGCTCGAAGAATCTGGTAGACTCGGAGAACCTGATGGGACTCTTCGAGGCTCATGGCTATCATGTGACCCATGATTCCGATGACCCTCAGGGTGAAATCGTCGTCATCAACACTTGTGGCTTCATTGCCGATGCAAAAGAGGAAAGTATCAATACCATTCTGGAGTTTGCGCAGGCCAAGACCGAAGGACGCATCGAGCGCCTCTACGTCATGGGCTGTCTGTCGGAGCGCTATCTGGCCGAACTGGAAGCCGAGATTCCTGAAGTTGACGGCTGGTATGGGAAGTTCAACTATCGGCAGCTACTGAGTGATTTGGAGACCCACCCCCAGACCCCTCCCTTTATGGAGGGGGGTGATTACTCCAAGCCGTATTCTCCTCGCCCTATAGGGAGAGGTTGGGAGAGGGTCTTGACCACGCCCAGGCATTATGCCTACCTGAAGATTAGCGAGGGTTGTGACCGCCATTGTGCCTACTGTGCCATTCCGCTCATTACGGGACATCATCAGAGCCGTCCCATGCAGGAGATACTCGACGAGGTCCGCTGGCTGGTCAGTCAGGGCACGAAGGAGTTTCAGGTCATTGCCCAGGAGCTGACCTATTATGGTGTCGATATAGACGGCCAGCAGCATATAGCCGAGCTTATAGAGCAGATGGCCGACGTTGAGGGCGTGGAGTGGATTCGCCTGCACTACGCCTATCCGGCTCATTTCCCGTGGGACCTGCTGCGGGTGATGCGCGAGAAGAAGAATGTGTGCAACTATCTGGATATTGCCTTGCAGCACATCAGTGACCACATGCTGGAGCGTATGCGTCGGCATGTGACCAAGCAGGAAACCTATGACTTCGTAGAGCGCGTGCGTCGCGAGGTACCTGGCATCTGCTTGCGTACCACGCTGATGGTGGGCTTCCCTGGTGAGACTGATGAAGATTTCCGCGATTTGCTGGAGTTTACGAAGTGGGCCCGCTTCGAACGCATGGGAGCCTTTGCCTATTCCGAGGAGGAGGGAACCTATTCTGCTGAACACTATGAGGACGACGTCCCTGCCGATGTGAAACAGGCGCGACTGGACAAGCTGATGCGCATTCAGCAGAACATCAGCGCAGAGTTGGAAGCCGCGAAGATAGGGCAGACGCTGCGCGTTATCATTGACCGAGAGGAAGGCGACTGGTATGTAGGACGTTCTGAGTTTTGTTCGCCGGAAGTAGATCCTGAAGTGCTCATTCCCATTGAAGAGCAGCTGACCATCGGAGCCTTCTATGATGTACGCATTACAGATGCTGAAGAGTTTGATTTATACGCCACTACAATCTATGAATAACAAGGAATTTATTGCCGAACTGGCCGAGCGTATGGGCTATAGTGCCAAGGATACGCAGAAATTGGTGAATAATGTCATCAACGCGATGGGCGATGCCTTCCAAGAGGATAACGCCGTGATGGTGCCGTATTTCGGTGTCTTCGAAGCCAAGAAGAAGATGGAACGAGTCATTATCAACCCTGCCACGCAGCAGCGTATGCTGGTTCCGCCGAAACTGGTCTTGAACTTCAAACCCAACCAGACGTGGAAGGATAAACTGAAAGGAGGACAATAATTATGGGTAGACTGACAATACAGGATATAGCAGCCGTTCTTGTTAAGAAAAACGGCATAGACAAACGTGAGGCCGGCAAATTTGTTTCGACGATGTTCACCCTGATTCAGGAGCGTCTGGAGTCTGAACAGATTGTGAAGGTGAAGGGTCTTGGCACGTTCAAGTTGGTTGGAGTCGAAGCCCGCGAGAGCGTGAGTGTGCGTACTGGTGAGCGTTTTGTCATTAGTGGGCATTCGAAGATTACTTTCACGCCAGATGCCACGATGAAGGAACTGGTCAACAAGCCTTTCTCGCAGTTTGAGACCGTCATTCTGAACGATGGCGTAGAGTTTGAGGATATGAAGGTTGAAGTCGAAAGTGAGGAAGAAGAGCAGCAGCCTGTTGTGGAAGAAGAGCAGCAGCCTGTTGTGGAAGAAGAGCAGCAGCCTGTTGTGGAAGAAGGGCAGCAGCCTGTCGTTGAAGAAGAACAGCAGCCCGTCGTTGAGGCTGTAATATCACCGCTTGTGGAACAGCCCGTCGTGGAAGAAGAACAGCAGCCCGTCGTTGAAGAAGAGCAGCAGCCCGTTGTTGAGACTGAACAGCCTGTAGTGGAAGTGGAAGAGCCTGCTGACGATACGGAAGACTCTGGTCAGGAAACCGAACCTGTTGACGAAGAAACTGAAGAGGAAGAACGTCCTTGGGGAAGATGGCTGTTGTGTGGCTTAGGTGTGCTGGCCTTGATGGCGTTGTCGGCCTTTGGCGGCTACTATTATGGCAGCAGACAGCAGATTCTGCCTGTCATCGAGCCGGATACCATCGTTGTACACGACACGATTGCCGTTGCTCCCTCCGATACCGTTCCTGTCAAGACGGATACCGTAGAACAGCCAGAACAGCCTGCAGAAACAAAAACTGTAGAACAGCCCGAGAAAGTAGATAAGCCGGTTGTGGAACAGCCTGCACAGCCAAAGCCTGTTGAAACGAAGCCTGTTGTGACAAAGCCTGCAGAACCTGCTGTTGACAAATATGCAGCGAAGGATGATCGTGTCCGTTTGGGTGCCTATCGTATCGTTGGTCTTGAGACAGAAGTGAAAGTACAGCCTGGACAGACCTTCCGCAGCATCTGCAAGGCCTATCTGGGGCCTGATATGGAGTGCTATGTCGAGGTGTTCAACGACCTGCCGAAGAATCCTACGGTAAAGGTTGGGCAAGTCATCAAGATTCCCAAGGTTCAGGTGAAGAAAAAGACCGTCAAGAAGACTAATTAAAGGTCACGACGACGGGGCTTTCCACCTCTTTCTTCCATGCTGTCAGGTATTCGAACCAGTCTTTGGCAGTATGGTATCCGAATGTTTCCTTGTCTGACGTGTAGCAGACCTTATATGCCATGTGCTGACCATCGACTTTCAGCACATAGGCATAGTTGTCCTTGTTGGCAGGCTCTTCGCTGGCGATGTTCCTGTAGGGTACCAGCACGGCCAGTCCTACGGTCTCACGCTGCCATTTCGTGGTGTCGGTAGCAGGATAGTCCGTACCCCAGCAAGCACGCAGTCCCTGCTTGTCGCTGAATTCCTCAGAGCCTTTCACGTTGATGATGCCCGTTGAGAAACGGAGGGCGCTGACGTCCTTGTTGAAGAATACGTCGACATCCGTATCACGATGTCCGGCATATTGCGTATAGCGCAGAGTCATGTTGAGGGTGATGGGTGAGGGCTGATGGGTATCGGCTACTTGCCAGCCTCTGTCCACAATCTCTACGATGGAACGCAGGGGGCCGTAGCTGATGATGCGCTGGGTTCTTGAACGAACGGGTTCCACGAGTGTGGGCTTCTGTCCGTCCCATCCGCGAAAGGCTCCCAGTCCGAAGGTCTGACCCACCCAAAGCACGTCGTCACCATATCCGTTGGCCTTCTGCTCGTCGGTGGTATAGAACTGTGTCTCTTTTAGTTCCAGTCGTTTGTTATACTTACCATACAAGTCCAGCGTCTGACGGGCATCAAAGTAGATGCGGATACCGTTGAGCTCGCTTTCGAAGTCCACGCCGTGATGGTGCTGTAGGTTGTAGGTATAGGCAGCATCGCCCCTGGCCGTGATGGATTCTATGAAGTTGTTCTGCTGGTGTTTCTTCAGTGTCTTGTCTTTCGTGTTGGCCATCACCATCTCGGCATAGACACGGGCAGGGTAGGGACGTGGCTCACCCGTTTCGTAGAGCGTGACGGCATATTGCTTGGTTTCTTTTTTATCCAAATCAGCCAGGAAACAAAGCTCGTCGAACTGTTCGTCCTGATTCATGTCGTCCAGTTGGCAGGGGATTTCCTGTCCGTTCATTGTGACTAATGCTGACCTGACGTCGCCATATCCAGACAATGGTATGATGACAGGTTCGTCGGCGCGCACTTTGTTAATAGGATTGCTGACAGTCACACGAATGGTGGTCTGAGCTGATGCTGATAGGACGATGACAGCCGTTAGCATTGTTAAAAAAGTTTGTTTCATAGCACGTTTCTGTAGGATTTGTTTATGCAAATTTCACAAAATAGACGTGAAAGACGTAAAAATTGCACTTTTTTTTATCTTTTTTAGGTTAAAATTTGGCTTTTACAATATTTTTTAGTAATTTTGCATCGGATTTTAACAATTTAGCACTTTTAAGTGGTCAAAGTATACGGCATATTTTTTACCATCTTGTTGGTTTGCATTGGTTGCGAATGGCGTTTGAAGCCCAATACCGACGAGGTGGACAGCACTCAAATCAGCATTGAGCGCTATGACCGTATTGAGACCCTTTATCTCACCACAGGCGACTATTCTGCCCTGCAGCAGATGAACACGAGCTATCCCATGCAGACCCGCATGCTGATAGAAAACGTGCTGCACATCGGTAAAGTAGATGACCCAGACATCAACTCCAAATTCCTGCATTTCTTCCAGGACTCCACCCTGCAGGTCATGCTCGACGACGTCCAAAAGTTCTATGCCGACGTTGAAGACCTGAATGAGGAGCTTTCCTCGGCATTCAGTCGCCTGAAGTATAATATCCCCACTTTGGAGATTCCTCGGATTTATACCCAAGTAGGCAGTTTTGACCAGAGTGTCATCATCGGCAACCATACGCTAGGTATCAGTCTCGACAAGTATCTTGGTGCCGACTATTCCTTCTATCAGGAACATTATGATGCCCGTCAGCGCTCTTTGATGACCCGTGAGATGATAGTTCCCGACTGCGTGGCATTCTATCTGCTCAGCCTCTATCCGTTGTCGCCCGAGGAACAGTCGCAGGAGAGCCGTGACCGCCATATGGGTAAGATACAATGGGTGGTCAATCAGGTGATGAACCGCACCGTATTCTCTAATACCTTTGTCGACCATGCCGACCAGCAGATGAAAGAACACCCTGCTATGACCGTTGCCGAATTGTTGGAGAGTTGAAATTTCCGTCATCGTTTACGTACTTTTTTCCATAAAAAATGCTCCGTTATTCGTAAATATCGGAAATATTCACTATTTTTGCAACTCGAATAAACGAACATATCTAAAACAAACAAAATAACAAAGCTATGAAACAATTCAATGACAAGAATTTCGTCCTGGAAACTGAAGTCGCCCAGGACCTGTATCACAATCATGCAGCCAAGATGCCCATCATCGATTATCATTGCCATCTCATTCCTGAAATGGTGGCTAACGACCATCGCTTCAAGAGCATCACAGAACTGTGGCTGGGTGGCGACCACTACAAGTGGCGCGCTATGCGTACCAATGGTGTTGACGAGCGCTACTGTACAGGCAAGGATACCAGCGATTGGGAGAAGTTTGAGAAGTGGGCTGAGACAGTACCCTACACCCTGCGCAACCCCCTGTACCATTGGACTCACTTGGAGCTGAAGACCGCCTTCGGTATCGAGAAACTGCTGAGCCCCAAGACTGCCCGCGAGATTTTCGACGAGTGTAACGAGAAGCTGAAGCAGCCTGAGTTCTCGGCACGTGGATTGATGAAGCACTATAATGTCGAGTGTGTATGTACCACCGACGATCCCGTCGACGACCTGCACAACCACATCGAGTATGCTAAGCACAAGGCTCAGGACGACCCCATGATGATTCCCGCCTGGCGTCCTGACAAGGCCATGAATATCGAGAAGCCCGAATTCCCTGACTACGTCCATCAGCTGGAGAATGTCAGTGGGGTTACCATTACCCGTTTTGCCGATATGGTCGACGCCCTGCAGAAACGTCACGACTTCTTTGCCGCTCAGGGCTCAAAGCTTTCCGACCACGGCATCGAGGAGTTCTATGACGAGGAGTATACTGACTCGCAGATAGAGACTATTTTCGAGAAGGCTATGCGTGGTCAGCAGCTGTCGAACTTGGAGATTCGCCAGTACAAGAACTGCTTCCTCACCCGTATGGCAGAGATGGACGCCGATGCTGGCTGGACACAGCAGTTCCACTATGGTGCCATCCGCGACAACAATACCGCTATGTACAATCAGCTCGGTCCTGATACAGGTTTTGACTCCATTGGCGAGTTCAATACCGCCAAGGCTATGTCGAAGTTCTTGAACAAGCTGAATATGGAAGGCAGGCTTACGCGTACCATATTATATACATTGAACCCCTGTGCCAACGAGGTCATCGCTACTATGCTCGGCAACTTCCAGGGTGGCGAGCCTGGCAAGATTCAGTTTGGATCAGGCTGGTGGTTCAACGACCAGATGGACGGCATGATTCGCCAGATGAATGCCCTTAGCGTGCTTGGTCTGCTATCACGCTTCGTGGGAATGCTTACCGACAGCCGCTCGTTCCTTTCTTATCCCCGTCACGAGTATTTCCGTCGCATTCTCTGCAACCTTCTGGGTAACGACGTTGAGAAGGGACTGCTGCCCGACGACCGCGAACTGCTGGGTAAGATGGTTGAGGACATCTCCTACAACAATGCCCGTCGCTACTTCCAATTCTATTAACGAGTACAACTTTTTTTTGCATCATAAACCGCTCAGGAGGCCATCCTCTTGGGCGGTTTTTTTCAAGGCTCAATCGAAAAAGCAAATAAAATATTTTGTATTGTTCTCACTTATTCGTACCTTTTCGCTATGCGAGAGGGTACTCACGTTCGAAAAAACTCAAATGTATTTGGTTTTTTGCTCACTTATTCGTACCTTTTTCCCTATGCGAGAAGGTACTCACGTTCGAAAAAACTCAAATGTATTTGGTTTTTTGCTCACTTATTCGTACCTTTGCAGGCGTTATGATAGAAGTTAAAGTTCAAGACGTAGCATTACGGCAAGCAGTAGGCGAGGGGATGGATGCCTTTGTCGACTGTTTCGTAAAGGCCATCAAGGAGGCTATTGGCGGCGAACTGACATCTGAAACGCTACCCCAGCTGACCAGCGACCAGGTGACGCTGTTGGCGTGGGACGTGCTGCACGAGGAAGTGATGGATGGAGGCTTCATACAGCTGATTCACAACGGCTATGGTCCGTTCATCTTCAAGAATCCGTTGGCCAAGGCCCTCAAACTTTGGGGGATGCGCCCGCTGTCGAAACTCATCTATGATGCGCATTCGCTCTACGTGAAATATGGTGCTCAGCTGGAGCGTGACTGCAGCGATGAGGAATTCATGGCGCTCTTTGAGCAGTATCCTGAGTTCGATGATCTTGACGACACGTTTGTCGAGGAAGAAGAAAACTGGACAAACGACATAGCGCACTACATTGACGAGCATATTGAACGATTTGCAGAAGTTATTGAATGATTGAGTAGTTGTCATGAATAAGGAAGAAGAACTGATCAGGAAGAAAAGTCCTGTGAACATCAAGAATAAAAAGGCCTCGTTCGAGTATTTTTTCATCGAGACCTTTACCGCTGGCATCGTACTCACGGGTACGGAGATTAAGAGCATCCGTCTGGGCAAGGCTTCGCTGGTCGACACCTACTGCACTATTATCAATGGTGAGATGTGGGTGAAGGGTATGAATGTCTCGACCTACTTTTATGGTTCGTACAACAACCACGAGACGAAACGCGACCGCAAGCTGTTGTTGACCCGTCGTGAGATACAACGTCTTGCATCGGCTACGAAGCAGACGGGCTATACTATCGTACCCCTTTTGATCTTCATCGACCAGAACGGCCGCGCCAAAATGGACATCGCCTTGTGTAAGGGTAAGAAGGAGTTCGACAAGCGTCAGACGCTGAAAGAGAAGGAGGACCGTCGGGAAATGGATCGTGCGATGAAAGTTTATAAGTAAGGAGTTAGAAGAGGATAGAAGGAGTTAGAAGAAGATAGAGGATTATGAGACGAATATTGACCATCGTATTGTTGTTGTCCGCAATGCTTTTGTCGGCACAGCAGAAGCGTGAGTTTAGAGGTGCTTGGATTCAGTCTGTAAACGGACAGTTCAAGGGTGTGGGTACGGAGCAGATGCAGCGTACCCTAAGCTACCAGCTCGATGTGCTGAAGAAAGACGGCTGTAACGCCATCATCTTCCAGGTACGCCCTGAGTGTGATGCCCTCTACGAGAGTGCGCTGGAACCGTGGAGCTACTATCTCACGGGTGAACAAGGCACTTGTCCCTATCCCTACTGGGACCCGCTGGCGTGGATGGTCAACGAGTGCCACAAACGTGGAATGGAACTGCATGCGTGGATTAATCCCTATCGTGCCAAGACCAAGGTGGCTCATCGCAATGCCACGAACCACGTCGTCGTGCAACATCCTGAATGGACCTTCGATTACGACGGTCTGACGCTGCTCAATCCGGCCCTGAAGGCGTGCCGTGACTACATCTGCGATGTTGTCCGCGATATTGTCAGACGCTACGACGTTGACGGCCTGCATATCGACGACTATTTCTATCCTTATCCCGTGGCTGGCGTACCTATTCCCGATGCTGCCGACTTTGCCGCCAACAACTACGGTATCAGCAATCTCGGTGATTGGCGCCGTCAGAATGTCAACCTCTTTATCGAACAGCTCTACAAGACCGTTCACGACACGAAGCCCTGGGTCAAAGTGGGCGTCTCGCCTTTCGGCATCTACCGTAACCAGAAGAGCGACCCCAAGGGAAGCCGTACCAACGGTCTGCAGAACTACGACGACCTCTATGCCGACGTCCTGCTGTGGGACCGCAATGGCTGGATGGACTATTGTGTGCCGCAGCTCTATTGGGAGATAGGCCATAAGGCTGCTGACTACGACGAGTTGATTCATTGGTGGAGTGCCAATCTGACACATACCAATCTGTATATTGGCGAGGATGTGGAACGTACCGTTAAGAATGCCGACCTGCACGACAGCAATCGTCATCAGCAGGCAGCCAAGATGACTTTGCACCGTCAGCTGCCACGCATCGGGGGTACCGTGCTGTGGTATGCCAAGGCTACCGTCGACGATATCGGCTATTATGGTACGGCATTGCGCACTAACTATTGGCGTACACCAGCCTTGCAGCCTGTCAGTAAGGAAATGGGCAAGAATATGCCTAAGAAGCCGCGTAAGGTGAAGGCCTTCAATTTCGACGGCCAGCGTGTCATCATGTGGCTGCCGCCGAAGAGTAAGGACTGGCAGACCGAAGTCCGTCAGTATGCCGTCTACCGCTTTGACAAGGGTGAGACGGTCAATACCGACGATGCCTCGCATCTGGTGACGCTGACTACCGATACCTACTATGAATTGCCTGATACCGAACAGGTGCCTTGTGTCTATGTCGTCACAGCGCTCAACCGCGTGCAGAACGAAAGTAAATTGGCAAAAGTGAAAGTGAAGAAGTAAAGACATCGAATAAATTAACTAATAGATTTAACAAATTATGTGTGGAATTGTAGGTTATATTGGAAAGAAGGAGGCTTATCCCATTCTGATAAAGGGCCTTCGCCGTCTGGAATATCGTGGTTATGACTCAGCAGGTGTCGCTTTGATAAATGGCAATTCGGAGCTGAACGTTTATAAGACTAAAGGTAAAGTAGATAATCTGACGGAATTCTGTCAGGACAAGGACGTGAGCGGTACTATCGGTATTGCCCATACCCGTTGGGCTACGCATGGTGAGCCGTCGTCGCGTAATGCCCACCCGCACTATTCCCAGAGCCATAATTTGGCCATCATCCACAATGGTATCATTGAGAACTATGCCGACATCAAGGCCAAACTCATTGACAAGGGCGTCGAATTCAAGAGCGATACCGATACAGAGGTGCTGGTACAGCTCGTCGAGTATATCATGAACAAGAAACATCTGTCGCTGTTGGAGTCCGTTCAGGTGGCTCTCTATCAGGTTATCGGCGCCTATGCCATTGCCATCATTGACAAGCGCGACCCCTCGCAGATTATTGCTGCCCGAAAACAGAGTCCACTGGTGGTGGGTATTGGCGAAGGCGAGTTCTTTTTAGGCAGCGACGCCAGTCCCATCATCGAATATACCGACAAGGTGGTTTATCTTGAGGATGGCAACATCGCCGTCATCCGTTTAGGCGAGGAACTTAAGGTGGTTAGTATTCTTGGTGAAGAGCAGGAACTGGCTGTCAAGACCGTCGACATTGACCTCGGACAGATTGAGAAAGGTGGCTATCCGCATTTCATGCTGAAAGAAATCTTCGAGCAGCCAGAGTGCCTGACCAACTGCATGCGTGGCCGAATCAACATGGAGGCCGACCACGTCACGCTTTCTGCACTCATCGACTTCCGCCGTCAGATGCTTGGAGTCAAGCGCGTGATCATCGTGGCCTGTGGTACGTCGTGGCATGCAGGACTTATTGGCAAACAGCTTATCGAGACCATCTGTCGCACACCGTGTGAGGTGGAGTACGCCTCGGAGTTTCGTTATCGTAATCCTGTTGTCGGCAAGGGCGACGTGGTTATTGCCATCAGTCAGAGCGGTGAGACTGCCGATACCCTCGCTGCCGTTCAACTGGCCAAGGAGCGTGGTGCTTTTATCTATGGTGTGTGCAACGCCATCGGCAGCAGCATTCCCCGTGCTACCGATACTGGTACGTACATCCATGTTGGTCCTGAGATTGGTGTGGCTTCCACGAAGGCCTTCACGGGACAAGTCACCGTACTCACCATGATAGCACTGGCCATGGGCGAAGCCAAAGGTACCATCGACCGTAACGAATATCTGAAGATTGTCCGTGGACTGAGCGAGATTCCCGATAAGATTCGTGAGGTGCTGAAGACCAACGACCATGTGGCCGACCTTGCGCGTATCTTTACTTACGCCCACAACTTCCTCTACCTGGGTCGTGGCTTCTCCTATCCTGTGGCTTTGGAGGGTGCCTTGAAGCTGAAGGAGATATCCTATATCCATGCTGAAGGTTATCCTGCTGCTGAGATGAAGCACGGACCTATTGCCCTTATCGACAGTGATATGCCCGTTGTGGTCATTGCCACGCACAATGCCATGTACGAAAAGGTGTTGTCGAACATTCAGGAAATCAAGGCCCGTCAGGGGCGTGTCATTGCGCTGGTGACCAAAGGCGATAACACCATTGCCCGTTTGGCCGACGAGGTTATTGAACTGCCCGACGTACTGGAGTGTCTGGAACCCCTCGTGGCTACTATCCCCCTTCAGTTGCTGGCCTATCATGTGGCTGTCTGCAAAGGGAAGAATGTTGACCAGCCCAGAAATCTGGCAAAATCGGTTACTGTGGAGTAAGAAATGAAAAATGTATAGCAAAAAGTAAGAAAACGAACAACAAGAAGAAAAAAGTGAACTGCGAAAACTAAAAAAATGTGTAAATATTTGGCGAAATGCTAAATAATAACTATTTTTGCACGTGAAATAATTAAACCTGTTAACTAATGGAGTTGAACGAAACCTTTGAATCACAAATAAACCGTAGTGATTATAAGATTTTGATTGTCGACGATGTCATCAGCAACGTGTTGTTGTTGAAGATATTGCTGACCAACGAGAAGTTTCAGGTATGTACGGCCAATTGTGGCAATGCCTGTATCGAACAGGCTAAAAAAGAACATCCCGACTTGATATTACTCGACGTCATGATGCCTGACATCAGTGGCTTCGATGCTGCCGTCATCCTGAAGAAAGACCCTGAAACGGTTGATATACCCATCATTTTCCTAACGGCTTTGAATAGTCCACAAGATTTGGTAAAAGGTTTCCAGGTTGGTGCCAACGACTTCCTGACCAAACCCTTCAACAAGGAAGAACTCGTCATGCGTGTCATGCACCAGATACAACTTGTGGCCGCCAAGCGTATCATTGTGCGCCAGAATGAGGAATTGCGCCGTACTATCAACAACCGCGACAAGATGTACTCTGTTATTGCCCATGACCTGCGCTCACCCATGGCCAGCATCCGTATGGTGCTCAACTTGGCTGTCAATGTGGTGTCCCCCGATCTCGTCGGTCAGGAGATTTTCGAACTTCTCGACAAAGCTAATCGTGAGTCAGAGGAAACACACGACCTGCTCGACAACCTGCTGAAGTGGACGAAGAGCCAGACCGGACGTCTGAACGTGGTCTATCAAGACTTCTACCTCGACGAGGTGGTACCAGGTGTCGTTGACATCTTCTCGATGATTGCCGAGATGAAGAAGATTTCATTGAGGTATATTCCTTCCGACGAAAAGCTTATGGTACATGCCGACAATGATATGGTGAAAACAGTTATCCGTAACTTTATCTCCAACGCTATCAAGTTTACACCAGAGGGTAAGGGCATTGACGTCTTTTACAAGCATGAAGGTGACTTTGTCCGCATCTGTGTTCAGGACCACGGTGTCGGTATTGCTGCCGACCGTATTGACAGCATCTTCCATAAGGGTGAGACGACTTATGGTACGGGTGGTGAGGAAGGCTCTGGACTGGGTCTTCAGCTTTGTCAGGACTTTGCCCGTAAGAATGGTGGCGATGCCTATGTGGAGTCTGTCGAGGGCGAAGGCTCAACGTTCAGCTTCACGATACCGCTGAAAAAGGAAGAATAAAATTAAGAATTAAAAATTATGATTAGCTTGTAGGCAGAAGTTACAGCCGCAAAGCTAATCATAATTTTTAATTCTTCATTTTTAATTCTTCATTTCCATAATGGTTGATGTGAAAATTGAGCAATCCTGGAAAACCAGGCTCAACAACGAATTTCAGCTGCCCTATTTCAAGACCCTGACGGATTTCGTTAGAATGGAATACCGGCAGTGTCGTATTTATCCACCGGGAAAGCTGATTTTCAATGCTTTCAACCTCTGCACCTTCGATGCATTGAAAGTGGTCATTATCGGACAGGACCCTTACCATGAGCCAGGACAGGCACAGGGACTGGCGTTCTCTGTACCTGATGGTGTACGTATTCCGCCATCCCTCGTCAATATCTACAAGGAAATCAGCGACGACACAGGGGCGGTAATTCCTCAGTCGGGCGATCTCACAAGATGGGCGAGACAGGGAGTGCTTCTGCTCAATGCCACGCTTACTGTCAGGGAGCATTTGGCAGGATCACACCAACGCCGGGGATGGGAGCAGTTCACCGATGCGGTCATCCGAATCGTCAGCCAGGAGAAAGAGCATGTGGCATTTATCCTCTGGGGCAGTTATGCGCAGAGTAAAGCACCATTCATCGACAGCTCCAAACATCTCATTCTCAAATCCACACACCCCTCACCGCTCTCCGCGCACCGGGGATTTTTCGGAAACCATCATTTCTCCCTCACCAATCAATTCCTGCAACAACACGGTATCACACCCATACAATGGTAAATATTGATTTATAATGATTTAAGAATTGTTTCTGTCAATATAAAAGATTGTAATTCTTAAATTACCAAATAAATAGTAAATAGTAAATTTGTTAATAGTAAATTACTTTGATATCAAATCTTGTTTTCGATTTAGGCGGTGTGGTCATACCCTTAACACCAGAAGTGGCATGGCAACGTTTTGAGGCCCTCGGCATCAAAGACACACGGCAGCGCATGGGGCTCTATGGTCAGACTGGTATTTTCCTGGAAGTGGAGAATGGCTCAATCGACGCACCAACTTTCCAGAAGAAACTCGCACAACTTGCCAGGCAGCTGAACCCGGAACTCTTTCAAGGACAAGAAGAACCTTCCTTTTCCTTCGAACAGACTCTATGGGCATGGAAAGGCTATGTGGAGAGTGTCGATATCAACCGCCTCAACAACCTACTGAAACTGAAAGAGAGGTATAACGTCATCCTTCTTAGCAACACAAATCCTTTCATCGTCAAGTGGGCTGAGTCTGACGAATTCAGTGGAGACGGGCATCCCATCAATTACTATTTCCACCAGACTTTCTACAGTTGCCTGATGAAAGACTATAAACCCTCCGAAACAATTTTTAAAACCCTCATTCAGCAGGCGAATATCCGTCCGGAAGAATCCCTCTTCCTCGACGACGGACCAAAAAATATCGAGATGGCTGAGTCTGTCGGCTTACACGGACTACTCGTCCAGAAAAACAATGACTGGATGCCGCTACTCACACAAAAACTTTCCGAGTTGAATCATTAATTATTTTAAGGTGGTTCTAAAAAACACTTAGTTCCAAATGCATCACAATCAGATAATATAATATTCTCTTATCCTTTCAATTCCTTGTTCACAAAACAATTCGTTTAAATTCGTAAAAATTCGTTGTAGAATAAATCTTTGTTGAGAATGTTAATTCGTGAAATATATAAATTCAGCCTCCTCTGTCTTACCTTTTTGCTGTGGACTCAGCACACACCTGCACAGCAGCCCAATGAAAACCCGTTGATGCGCTCCGACCTCATGGAGATGCAGACACTCAAAAATCTGGGATTTAATGTCACTGACGGCAACATGGTCTATCTCCTGAAAACGGGCCATGACAAGTTTGAGGATCTTTTTAAGTATATAGCCAAGGCTGAGAACTTCATACACATGGAGTATTTCAACTACCGTAACGATTCCATAAACTCCATTCTTATTCACCTCCTACATCAGAAAGCACAGGAGGGAATTGAAGTCAGGGTCATGTATGATGCGTTCGGAAACAGCTCCAACAATCAGCCTTTCTCCAGAGCAAAACATGA
>JAEEGJ010007034.1_pt1 | contig 32910 bp, 28 predicted proteins | sample 8958761 | NCBI WGS metagenome assembly JAEEGJ01 (sample SAMN16246546, study PRJNA631951) | gut metagenome | biome: gut microbiome; feature: rumen; material: RS-attached | host: Bos | place: Iran: Karaj | collected 2018-10
CAAGCATCCCAATGAGCTGGGCGAGATGACGCATCAGGACAAGATGTTCGGCATCTTCAAGGAGCACCACCGCTGGCAGGACATCCTGGGCATGCGCACGGTTGGCGACCTGAACGAGGCCATCAGCAACAACAAGACGCCACTGCTCATCCAGGTGAGTGAGGCGCTGCAGGAAAAGAAAATCGCCAAGATTGCCGACGACATTGCCTCGCGCAAGGGCGTAAGGATGGTCTTGATTGCCGGACCCTCGTCGAGTGGTAAGACCACAACCTGCAAGAGACTCTCCGTACAGCTGCTCACCAACGGCATCAAGCCCATCGGCATCTCGCTGGACGACTATTTCGTGAATCGCGAGAACACACCACGCGACGAGAAAGGCGACTACGACTACGAACACTTGCACTCGCTGAACCTGCCGTTGCTGAACGAGCAGTTGAGCGCGCTGTTCCGTGGCGACGAGATTGAACTGCCCAGCTACAACTTCCAGACAGGCAGGAGCACGATGAGCGGTCGTAAACTGAAACTGCACCAAGACGAGATTCTTGTTGTAGAGGGCATTCACGCCCTGAATCCCGAGCTCACCTCGCAGATTCCGCAAGAGCAGATCTACCGCATCTATGCCTCTGCACTTACCACGATTCTTCTCGACTCGCACAACTATATCCCGACAACCGACAACCGTTTGTTGCGCCGCATTATCCGCGACCATAAATACCGCGGAGTCAGCGCGCTGGAGACAATCCGCCGCTGGCCGAGCGTCAGGGCTGGCGAGAACCGATGGATTTTCCCCTTCCAGGAGAATGCCGACGCGATGTTCAACACCGCCATGCTGTTCGAGCTGGCTGTCATCAAGAGCCAGGCCGAGCCGTTGCTGGAACAGGTGCCAGAGAACTGCGTGGAGTATGCCGAGGCCTATCGGCTGCTGAAGTTCCTGCACTATATCAAGCCGATTCCCGAGGGCGACATTCCTCCCACCTCATTGCTGCGCGAATTCCTGGGAGGCAGCTCGTTTACCTATTAATAAACGGTAGTAGGAAAGTGGGAAGGTGCGAGATTACTTCATTGTATTGAATCAAACAGTTTTTTTGTATCGAATCAAATATAAAAAGTATTCTCGCACCTTCAAACTTCGGCTCTCACAACTTTTCAAACTATCAATCTTTTTTTTACATTCACGTCTTTCCGTAACTATATCTCCAAAACAGGCAAAAGTGTCACTTGGGATGATTTTTCTGCAAAAACATTTTGTCATATCAAATATAATTCATTAACTTTGCACCCGATATCTTTAAGTCCTAATATTACGGATTACAAACAATAAAACAATTATGGCAGAACAATTGGAAGTGAAGGAGTTGGACCAGGTCGTTGTCCGCTTCTCTGGTGACTCCGGCGACGGTATGCAGTTGGCCGGAAACATCTTCTCTACGGTCAGTGCCACCGTAGGTAACGGCATCTCAACATTCCCAGATTATCCCGCAGATATCCGCGCCCCGCAAGGCTCGCTGACTGGTGTGTCTGGTTTCCAGGTACACATCGGTGCAGGAAAGGTTTACACTCCTGGCGATCTCTGCGATGTGCTTGTGGCCATGAATGCCGCTGCACTCAAAACACAGTACCGCTATGCCAAACCACAGGCCACAATCATCATCGATACCGACTCGTTTGGCCCGAAAGACCTTCAGAAGGCAGCTTTCAAGACCGAGGATTATCTTGGTGAGATGGGCATCGACCCGGACCGCGTTGTGGCTTGCCCGCTGACAACCATGGTGAAGGACTGTCTGAAAGACACTGGCATGGACAACAAGGCTATCCTGAAGTGCCGCAACATGTTCGCTCTCGGACTGGTTTGCTGGCTGTTCAACCGCGACCTCAGCCTCGTTGCTAATTTCCTTCGCGAGAAATTTGCCAAGAAACCCGCTATTGCAGAAAACAACATCAAGGTGGTTCAGGCTGGTTACGACTACGGTCACAACACCCACTCGAGCGTTCCTGCCACCTACCGCATAGAATCAAAGGAGAAAGTGCCCGGACGTTACATGGACATCACCGGTAACAAGGCTACCAGCTATGGCCTGATTGCCGCTGCCGAAAAGGCAGGCCTGCGCCTCTTCCTCGGTTCTTACCCCATCACTCCCGCCACAGATATCCTGCACGAACTGTCGAAGCACAAGTCGTGTGGCGTCATCACCGTCCAGTGTGAGGATGAGGTCTCTGGTTGTGCAAGTGCTGTTGGCGCAGCTTTCGCCGGCGCATTGGCCGCTACATCTACATCGGGCCCTGGCATCTGCCTGAAGAGCGAGGCCATGAACCTTGCCGTCATCGACGAGCTGCCACTGGTAATCGTCGACGTTCAGCGCGGAGGTCCCTCTACAGGTCTGCCCACCAAGAGCGAACAGACCGACCTGCTGCAGGCTCTCTACGGCCGTAATGGCGAGAGTCCGATGCCTGTAATCGCCGCTACAAGTCCTACCGATTGCTTCGACGCTGCCTACGAGGCTGCCAAGATTGCCCTTGAGCACCTCACTCCGGTCGTTCTGCTTACCGATGCCTTCATTGCCAACGGCTCAGGTGCATGGAAACTTCCCACCATGGAAGACCTGCCCGAGATTCGTCCGCATTATGTGACTCCTGAGATGAAGGACAACTACACACCGTATTTCCGCGACGAGGAGACCAAGGTGCGCTATTGGGCTATCCCAGGTATGGAGGGTTACAACCACATCCTCGGCGGTTTGGAGAAAGACGGTAAGACCGGTGCTATCTCTACCGATCCTGAGAACCACGACCTGATGTGCCGTCTGCGTGCCGAGAAGGTGGAGAAGATTCCTGTTCCCAACCTTGAGGTGATGGGCGACGACGATGCCGACCTGCTCATCGTTGGCTTCGGCTCGACCTACGGTCATCTGGTAAGTGCCATGCAGGAACTGCAGAAGAAGGGCTATAAGGTAGCTCAGGCTCAGTTCAAGTATATCAACCCGCTGCCGAAGAACACAGCAGAGGTGCTCTCTAAGTATAAGAAGGTGGTTGTTGCCGAGCAGAACCTCGGTCAGCTGGCCGCTTATCTGCGTGCGAAAGTCGACGGTTTCGTTCCCTATCAGTTCAATCAGGTGAAGGGTCAGCCGTTCGTTGTCAGCGAGTTAGTTGCAGCATTTGAGGACATTTTAAAGAAATAAACAGTTATGAGCTATACAGCACAAGATTATAAAAAAGGACAACCACGCTGGTGTCCTGGTTGCGGTGACCATTTCTTCCTCGCATCACTGCACAAAGCAATGGCAGAAGTAGGCGTTGCTCCCCACAATATGGCCGTCATCTCGGGTATCGGTTGCTCCAGCCGTCTGCCTTACTACGTAAGTACTTACGCTATGCAGACCATCCACGGTCGTGCAGCAGCCATCGCTACCGGTGCTAAGGTTGCCAATCCCGACCTCTGCGTCTGGCAGATTTCTGGCGACGGCGACGGACTGGCTATCGGTGGTAACCACTTCATTCATGCCATGCGTCGTAACATCGACCTGAACATGATTCTGCTGAACAACCGCATCTACGGTCTGACCAAGGGACAATACTCTCCCACCTCACCCCGCGGATTCGTGTCGAAATCGAGCCCTTACGGAACCGTAGAGGACCCCTTCCGCCCCGCAGAGTTATGCTTTGGCGCACGCGGACACTTCTTTGCACGTGCCGTTGCCACCGATGCTGCCGGCACTGTAGACATCCTGAAGGCTGCCTATCAGCACAAAGGAGCCTCTGTCTGTGAGATTCTGCAGAACTGCGTCATCTTCAACGATGGTTGTCACGAGGCAGTATACAACAAGGAAGGCCGCAAGAAGAACGCCATCTACGTGCGTCACGGCGAGAAACTCGTGTTCGGTGAGAACAATGAGTTCGGTCTGGTACAGCAAGGCTTCGGTCTGAAGGTGGTTGAAATCGGCAAGGACGGCTACACCATCGACGACGTACTCGTGCACGATGCTCACTGCGAGGACGACACCCTGCAGCTGAAGCTCGCCATGATGAGTCTCGAGGACGGCTTCCCCATTGCCCTTGGCGTCATCCGCGATGTAGAGGCTCCCACCTACGACCAGGCTGTTCATGAGCAGCTGGCTGAAGTGAGTGGCAAGAAGAAGTACCACAATTTCATGGAGCTGGTGGAGACCAACGACATCTGGGAAGTGAAATAAAGGTCTGAAACAACGACATCAAATATGATAAAAGGCGGAATTTCTTCCGCCTTTTATTGTATCTGTTAATTAGATTCGCTTAGCTCATAAGCCCAGCGCCCCTACTGGGTGCTCCTACTTGTCGGCTATCTTGCGGAAACTCTGCAGCTTGTCACCGAAGCAGAGGTCACCACAGTCGCCAAATCCGGGAACGATATACTTTTGTTCGTTCATGCCCTCGTCAATGGCTGCGCACCAAATGGTGGAGTTCTCGGGCAGCACCTCTTTCACTACCTCGATTCCCTCGGGAGCAGCAATCACACAGCAGACATGTATCTTCTTGGGCTTGCCTGCATCCAGCAGTGCCTCAATGGCAGCTGCCAGACTACCACCCGTTGCCAGCATCGGGTCTACAATGAGCAATGTACGGCCCTTGACGCTGGGCGTAGCTATATACTCGGCATGCACACCCACCTCGGTATGCTCGCGGTTGAGATACATGCGGAAAGCCGACACAAAGGCATTGTCGGCACCGTCGAACACGTTGAGGAATCCCTGATGGAAAGGAAGTCCGGCACGCAGCACGGTAGCGATGACCATATCTTCCTCTTTCAGCAGGGGAATGTCGATCGTGCCCAGCGGGGTCTTCACTGTCTTGGGTTTGTAGTCAAGTGTCTTCGACAGCTCGTAGGCCATCATCTCGCCAATGCGCTGAACGTTATGACGGAAGGTAAGTCGGTTTTTCTGGTAGTTTTTGTCGCGTAACTCAGCCATGTATTGGTTGATGACGCTGTTTTGTTCGCTGAAATTAATGATTTCCATAGTTATTGTCGTTTATCTATTCTGAGTGCAAATTTAGATAAAAAAAATGAATAACAACCCTATCGTATCAAGAAATTTGCTTTTCCTCTGAGGAATCATCAATCCGGCAGGAAAAAGAAAAGAGAAAACCCGTTTTTCTTTTCCTTTCGTAACGAAAGTATCTGAATCTGAAGATGTGACGGCGTTATCATGACAGGAATAATTGCCATTTGCAAACTCAGTGTTACAAAAAAGTGTGCGCACACACAATTTTAAATTATTTAACTGAAAAATATCGCCACCTATGCAAAAAACTACTGACTCACAATGCCAAACTCCCAACTTTTTTGTAATTTTGCAGCAGTTTTAAGGTAAGATAGTAATTCACAAAATAATAGGAATATAAGATTATGGCAAAGTTAGATTTGACACAGTATGGCATCACCGGTTCTACCGTGATTGCTCACAATCCATCGTATGAGTACCTCTATGAGGAGGAGACAAAGGCTGGTCTGACTGGTTTCGACAAGGGTCAGAACACCGAACTTAATGCTGTAAACGTGATGACCGGTATCTTCACCGGCCGTTCTCCTAAGGACAAGTATATCGTTGACGATGCCCAGAGCCACGATAAGGTTTGGTGGACTTCTGAGGAGTACAAGAACGACAACCACCCCATGAGCGAGGAGGTTTGGGCAAAGGTGAAGGAGATTGCCGTGAAGGAGCTCTGCAATAAAGACCTGTATGTGGTCGATGCTTTCTGTGGTGCCAACGAGGCAACTCGTCTCGCCGTACGTTTCATCGTTGAGGTAGCCTGGCAGGCTCACTTCATCAAGAACATGTTCATCCAGCCGACTGCTGAGGAACTGGAGAACTTCGTTCCTAACTTCGTCATCTACAACGCCTCGAAGGCTAAGGTTGACAACTACAAGGAGCTGGGTCTGAACTCAGAAACTTGCGTAGCTTTCAACACCACCACCCGCGAGCAGTGCATCATCAACACATGGTATGGCGGTGAGATGAAGAAGGGTATGTTCTCAATGATGAACTACTTCCTCCCACTGCAGGGTATCGCAGCCATGCACTGTTCTGCCAACACCGATATGAAGGGTGAGAACACCGCTATCTTCTTCGGTCTCTCCGGCACAGGTAAGACCACGCTGAGCACCGACCCGAAGCGTCTGCTTATCGGTGACGACGAGCACGGATGGGACGACGAGGGCGTCTTCAACTTCGAGGGCGGCTGCTACGCCAAGGTTATCAATCTCGACAAGGAGAGCGAGCCCGACATCTACAACGCTATCCGCCGCAATGCTCTGCTGGAGAACGTCACCGTTGACGCAGAGGGCAAGATCGACTTCGCCGACAAGAGCGTAACCGAGAACACCCGCGTAAGCTATCCTATCGAGCACATCGAGAAGATTGTGAAGCCTATCCACGGCAAGAGCGCTGGTCCTGCAGCACAGAACGTGATTTTCCTGAGCGCCGACGCATTCGGAGTGCTGCCCCCAGTGAGCATCCTCACTCCCGAGCAGACCAAGTATTACTTCCTCTCTGGCTTTACAGCTAAGCTGGCTGGTACAGAGCGCGGTATCACTGAGCCGACTCCTACCTTCAGCGCTTGCTTCGGACAGGCATTCCTCGAGCTGCATCCTACCAAATATGCTGAGGAACTTGTGAAGCGCATGGAGAAGAGCGGTGCTAAGGCTTACCTCGTAAACACTGGTTGGAACGGCACTGGCAAGCGTATCTCTATCAAGGACACACGCGGTATCATCGACGCTATCCTGGGTGGTGCCATCCTGAAGGCTCCCACCAAGAAGATTCCTTACTTCAACTTCGAGGTTCCCACAGAGCTTGAGGGCGTTGCCACTAACATCCTCGACCCGCGCGACACATATGCTGATCCCGCAGAGTGGAACAAGAAGGCAGAGGATCTCGCCGGCCGCTTCATCAAGAACTTCAAGAAGTATGAGGGCAACGAGGCTGGTAAGGCTCTCGTAGCTGCTGGTCCACAGCTCTAAGAAAAGGCATCAATCAAATATTGTTCATCTGGAAATGGCTGCACCTTCTGGTGTGGCCATTTCTTTTTTTTGTGCCCCACGCCTTTCGAATGGGACAGAGAACGATTGGTATCTCTGGCTGTTTCGGAGAGTCCCTTGAACTCCTACGACGGGCGATTTCAAAGCCGACGAATCCCTACCTGTTAAAATATCATTACGATTCGGCATCAAAGACTAAAAATAGCTCAAAATGAAACCAAAACAGATAATAATTAAACATAAATCGATGAAGGAATCCAAAAAAAAATGTACCTTTACACCCGCTTTCATAGAATGTTTATCAAAACAGAAAAATGAGTCTGAAAGATAGTATTCTCTCCATACTGTTTGCCTTGTTCGCCATGAATGGACAGGCTCAAACTCACCAGCACCTTGCTGATGAACTACGCGGCATGGCATTGGAAAAGGCCGTCGCCGCTTCACCATCCATGCTGTCCGACCAAACCAACACGGAGACAGAAACCACAAATACTTACGATTTTTGCGAGGCCAATGCCGATGGAATCATGCTTTACTACAGCTATGTGGAGCAAGATTACTGTGAATTGGTGGCGGGGACCTCAAAATATAGCGGCATCATCAGAATCCCTTCCTATGTGACCGGGCGGCATATTCCTGTGGTAGGCGTGGGAGCCTTGGCCTTCAAGGATTGTGAGGTTGTAACAGAGGTGTATCTGCCCAACACCATGTTATATCTGGAGTCCGTCTCGTTCTACGGCTGCAGCCTGTTGCAGAAAGTGGATGGGGGTGAGAATCTGGTGGCTATCGGCCGCAATGCTTTCGAAAACTGCCGGGAATTGTCGTCCGTCAATATACCTCAATCGTTGGAGTATGTCGGCTATGAGGCTTTCTATAACTGTCCTAAAATGGATAAACCGCTTTACAACGACAATTTCTTCTTCTATTTTCCAATGATGAATTATGAGTTTCAGGGCCAGACTTACACCATCCCCGACGGCATCAAAGTGATAGGAGAAGGAGCATTTATCTTTACCTTCCCCGACGAGGTGGTCATTCCCAATACGGTGACGACCATATCGGATTATGCATTTGACGGCAGCCATATCACAAAGGTGACGATTCCCAATTCGGTAGAGACCATCGGAGACCATGCTTTCGGCCAATCATTCATCGTGGAGGTGGTTGTGCCTTCTTCGGTGAAGAACTTCGGCAAAGGGGTGTTTAACACCGCTTGGCACTTGAAGAAAGCGGTATTGGAAATCCCGTTAGACAGCATACCCGAGGAGACTTTTTATAACTGTTTCGACTTGGAGGAGGTGACGTTCCCGGCTACTGTACACAAATTTGGCGACAGGGCATTTACGAAATGCCAGTCACTACCCAAACTGCCCGACCTCTCAAACATCGACACTATGGGTGTAGAAATGTTCGCCCAGTGCTATGCGTTGGAATCGGTCACTATTCCCCCTTCCATTACTTATATCCCCGACAACACTTTCTACATGTGCACAGGCTTGAAGGAAGTGAACTTGCCCGAGGGTCTTGACCGCATCGGCGATTGGGCTTTTTGGCAAGATTCCAAATTGGAAAGCATCCATATCCCGTCGTCAGTCAAGAGCATAGGCTACGCTGCTTTTGCTTTTTGCAAAAAACTGAAGTCGATTTACCTACCGGATGGTCTTGTCTCCATCGGCGATGATGCCTTTTCACAACTGAGTGAGTTGGAGTCCATAACCATACCTGAGAGCGTTCAGAGCATCGGAAGGGATGCCTTTTCCTATGGATTCAAACTGAAGGATGTCTATGTGTCATGGCAGAACCCCATCCAACTGGAGCAAGATATTTTCGACAGTTACCAACACAAGCTGGGGATGACCCTGCATGTGCCAGCAGGCACCGCCGAGCGCTACGCATCTGCTCCTTACTGGTCGAAATTCAAGGACATCGTAGAAGACGTTACTGGCATCGCCCGTATTGAAGTCAATGGGAAGTCTGTACGTCACTCACGCCCAGTGAAGAGACTCGACAATGGCAGAATCATCATTGTCAGCGAGTCATCGGGAACCGTTCTGGTCGATGGCAGGAGGGTTTCCAAGTAGATGATGATTGGCCATTGATTACCATCTGCCCCCAACGGTCTTCGTCTTTCATTCCATCCCCTAACTATCTGTACCATGAGCCTCAGCCAGCCCAAATGGCAGGGAGGCATGAATTGCGGTACAGATAATGACCGATTGCGGTACAGATAATGACCAGTTGAGGTACAATCAGGCACAAATCGGAAGGCTATCACTGGAGTGATAGGATCCTCTCACTGTAGTGATAGCAATCTCTCACTCCAGTGATAGTGTTTAATAAATGTTAATCATGCTGGTTTTGAGGTTCTCGAATGCAAGCAGAAGACATTGGAAACCACCATGCAAAGATAGCATTTTTTCTTGAAAATCCGTCATGTTCCGGAGGAAAATTTCTCATCTCTGAACAGCCATTGTGCGCTTTGCCGCCAACTATCTTTTTTGAAGTATCGCAAAAAAAGTTTGAATCATATTGTCACAAAACTGAAGATTTTGCGTATATAGGTCAGAAGCAACCAAAAAGAATGACTACAGAGGAGTTCAAACAGCAGGCAGAAACGCTCAGAAAACATCTGCTCGCCACCGCCCATAAGTATCTGGGAGAGACCGACGAGGCAGAGGACATCGTGCAGGACGCGATGATCAAGCTCTGGCTGATGCACGATGACCTTCGCCCACCGGTAGGAGGCATCGGCAGCGTTATCACCCGCAACCTCTGTGTTGACTGTCTGCGAAGGAAGAAGTCGGCCATCGACATCTCCCAATTTGCCGAAGAGGAGGAAACCGCCGACAACGGTGAGGAGATTGAGCAGATGATGCAAATCATCGACACCCTGCCCTCAACACAGCGCACCATGCTTCGGATGCGCCACTTGGAAGGCATGGAGATGCGCGACATCGCGACGGTGCTCGGCTCTACGGAGACCTCTGTGCGCCAAACTCTCAGCCGGGCGCGAAAGGTAGTGCGACGGAAAATGGTTGTATGGCTGGCTGCCGGCTGCCTCGCCGCTGGTCTCATCATGGCGGCAGGCCGATGGATCACCACGGAAAGGGAAGAAGAGTGCATCACGATTGTCTACGGAAAGAAATACACTGACAAGCAAACCGTGATGCTGGAGATGAAGCGCACGATGGGAGAAATCACTGAGGATCATCCTCAAGACGAGATAGAAAACCAATTGAACGAATTATTTGGAGATTAGGATATGAGAAAGGAATTAATCATAATGATTTGGCTGCTGGCTACTACGGCAAATGCTCAGAACGGCCTGAATATAGCCCAGCTCTTCGACGGGAAGGTCATTCCGCAGGAACGCATGGTGGAGACCCGCGTCAAGGGCAAGATGCTGAGCAAGTATCAGCTGACATTCTTCCGAAGCGCACGCTTCGAGGCAAAAGACAGGGGCGAGATCAACCGTGTGCACGACCTCATAGAGCTCGACTTAAAGCAGCACGCCAGTTTTACCTATGCAGACAACTACTCCAGCAAAAAGAGCAACTCGAAGGAGACACTGATGTTCCAGTTGCCCAAGACTGGCCAGCTGAACCGCTTTCTCTGTTATAAGCGGAAAGGCGATGAGATTACGGTCGTCTATATGGAGGGCTCACTCAACTCGGTCTATACATTGAAAGATATCATTAAATAAGGGATAAGAAACATCAAAAACAAAAAATGCATATGAAACAGTTATTTATGATTTTGCTGTTGGCTGTCAGCACTGTCAGCACTCATGCAGCAGACCAAGACACGCTGACCATCCAAAAGCCTCAGCGCGTCAGGATTATTACAGGCGACTCCATCCAGAAAATAACGGTCTACGGACGTGAGGGTGACGAGAAATACAGTTACGAGAATACCATCCAACTGGTGGATTCCAACTACGTCAGCAGCGTGAATATCAACAAGGACCGCTGGGACCTGAGCATCAGCGTGGGAAGCAACAACGATAAGGGTTTTCACAACGAGATCAGCTCGCACATCGGCGTCGGACTCTGCAATCCCATCAGTGCCTGTTTCAACGGTAGCAGTTCCGTAGGCAGTTCCTTTGAGATATTCTGGACAATAGCCCAATGGGACCACTTCTCACCAAAGTATAAGAACTGGTACTCTTTCGGATTTGGTGTCGACTGGCGAAACTACCGAATGAACGGGCGCAGCCATTTCATGAAACAGACTGACGGCACACTGACAGAGGAGCGTTATCCCGACGGTTACGACCCATGTTTCTCGCGCATCAAGGTGTTCAGCCTGAACGTGCCGCTGCTTTTCGGGCATGAGTTCAGCAAGGGTTTAAGCCTGACGGTCGGTCCGGTTCTCAACTTCAACACCTATGCCAGCATCAAAAACCGCTATTTCGACGATAAGGGCGAACGCCACACCGATGTCTACAAGGCTATCCATCAAAAGCCTGTCACCATCGACTTCATGGCCATCGTGGAACTGCTCAACCTGAGATTCTATGGCAAATACTCGCCCATGAACACGCTCAGCTCCACATATGGCAAGAACATCAACTTCCAGTCGGTATCCTTCGGAATCTATTTGTAATCCGCAGGCGACTCTGCGCGGTGAGCCTGCTGCAGCCATCAACAAACAGCCCAGGGCAAAACCCCGGGCTGTTTGTTTGTCTAAAAGAAATGTGTTGTCAATACTTTAATCTATTTCCTCGTCAGCCTCGTAGCCGCCCATCTCGCGAATGGCATTCTTCAGCATGGTGTGTTGGCGATAGAGGTGGTTGACGGCTTCCTCACCCACGGTGTAGTCGTGCATAGGACTCTTCAGGAAGAAGCTCAGGAAACGCTGTGTGCCGCAGCGACCAGCTCGGGCGGCGAGGTCGATCAACAGACAGAGGTCCAGACAAACAGGTGCTGCGAGTATGGAGTCGCGGCAGAGGAAATTAATCTTGATCTGCATGGGATAGCCCATCCATCCGCAAATATCGATATTATCCCACGACTCCTTGTTGTCGTTGCGCGGTGGGTAATAGTTGATGCGCACCTTGTGATAGTAATCACTGTAGAGGTCGGGCTGCTCGTCTGCCTTCAGAATGGTTTCCAACGTGGAGAGTTTCGACACTTCCTTGGTGCGGAAATTCTCGGGAACATCGAGCACCAGTCCGTCGCGGTTGCCCAGGATATTGGTCGAGAACCATCCCTCCAGTCCCAGACATCGCGTGCCGATGATAGGTGCGAAACCGCTCTTCACCAGCGTCTGTCCTGTCTTAAAGTCCTTGCCGGCGATAGGCATCTGCGTCTTCTCTGCCAACTGCCACATGGCTGGAATATCGACCGTTGTGTTCGGAGCGCCCATGACAAACGGACAACCCTCAACTAAAGCGGCATAGGCATAGCACATCGAGGGTGCAATATGCTCGCGGTCGTCAGCCTTCATGGCTGCCTCGAGAGCGTCGAGCGTGTAGTGTACCTGCTCGTCGATGGGCACATAAATCTCTGTAGAGGCAGCCCAGAGGACTACGATACGGTCGCATTGCTTCTCGGCTTTGAACTGGCGGATGTCCTCACGGAGCTGCTCCACCATCTCCCAGCGTGTGGGAATATCCCCACTCTTCGAGGGGTCGGAGGATTTTTTCACGTTGTCACCGTCCAGACGCTTGGCGTAGTTCTTGTCGAAAGCAGCTTTAAGGGGTACTATCTGCTCGAGTTCCTCGCGCACAGGCTCAATATCCGCGCGCTTGAGCACCTCTGCGTAAACGGCTGACTGGTAGGCGTTCTGCGGATAAACGTCCCAGCATCCGAAGACGATATCGTCCAAACTGGCAATGGGAACGATGTCGGCATAGTGGAGATATTGCTTTTCGGCACCGCGTCCCACGCGCACCTTGTCATACTGAGTCATGGCACCAATGGGCTTGGTCAGTCCTTTGCGTGCCATCAGCACACCTGTCATGAAAGTTGTTGCTACTGCGCCGTTACCGACGATTAAGATTCCAAGCTTGCCGTTGGCAGGCTGCACATTAGTCTGTTTCATAGTTTTTGCTTATAAAATGAGTAAATTTCCGCAAAGTTACGCATTATTATCCGATATAAACAAATAATTTGTAAGGTTTTTCTTTCTAAAACACAAAAACTATAACAAAATGATAGAAATCCATACGAAGTTTGCAGTCTTTATACGAAATCACCGTCTCCGTCACCGTCATCCCCATCCGTCTTCGGAGTGGTCTTGGGCTTGGGAGTCTGCTTGCGCGTCTTCCTCGTGATCTCTCCCTGCATCATCTTGGCGTAGGGAACGAGTGAATCCGCAACCTTCGCGATGTCCTCGTCAGAGGATTCATCCGTCAAACCCTCGGAAGCCGACTGCGCCAGCTCCTCGATGGCCTTCTCTGTCAATCCAAAGTCCTTGCACTTGTCTTGCAGAGTCTTCAATAGTTTCTTGTTCATAAATGCGAATTGTGATTAATCACCACAAAGATATTGTCTTTCCTGCTCAAACAAAAGGAACAAATCAGCCCGTTTCCGACAATACGATTATTGTCGTAAAATGAAGAAAACGAGCACGTCATGTTACCAAAATTTGGTAACAAACTACAGCTTATTATAAGGAAACTACTCTTCCTCCTCTTCGTTGCGGATGCCTACAAGAAATCCTCCGAGATGCACATTTCCCGTGCCCTCATCTTCCTCAACATACCAAGTCACACTCTCCACAACCCACTCTGACGATCCGAAACCGACACCTTCAGGATAGAGTCCACCCATATTCGAAACGACAATCACATCACCCACACTGGGAACAGCAGGCATCTCAACGACAAACTCTTTTCCTTGACGAGTTGAAAACTTAATCTTCATAATACTTCTTAATTAATTTTTAGACAATATTTTTTTTGTTATTTATTTGGAAGTTTCAATATTTGTTCGTATATTTGCACCAACGATTCCGTAGCTAATGACTACCGATTCGTTGCATACGAGCATCTGTCTCACGGCAGGTGCTTGTCATTTTTAAACAAGAGCTTAAATGTTCCATCTGGATTTCTTAACCATACTTCATCGATGGCTTTCTCTGTCAATCCAAAGTCCTTACACTTGTCTTGCAGAGTCTTCAATAGTTTCTTGTTCATATTACGAATTGTGATTAATCACCACAAAGATATTGTCTTTCCGAATGAGATGAAAGAATCAAACCAGCCCGTTTCCGACAATACGCGCATTGTCGTGAAATGATGAAAACAGCGCGGTTTTTCATCATCTTTCCCCCTCATGCTTCTAGTTCATCGTCTTTTCTCAATAATATTTGGTTCGTATCACTATTTTTGTTATCTTTGCAACATGGAAACAATATATGATCATAATCCGACAAAAGAAGAATGGAAACAACTGGGATATATGCCCAGAGAGCAATATGAAAGTATCGTAGATGACGATTGTAGATTCTACGACCTCGCAAGGTTGTTCCATATCCGAGAAAAGAAATGGAAGATGAGAAGGTACATCAACAAAGTCAAGGATGTTGATATGAAAAATTCATTTTTCAGAACTATATACCACCCATGAATTTATTGAATTTTTCAGCTTTCCAACCTAATTTCTGAATTATTACTTCTACATTCTTTACTTTTCTACCTCTTAGGTATTTAACCATATTGTCAAAAATCATGTCATAGTCATTGACAATTATCCTTTTTTCGAAATGCCTGAAGAAATCTTCTTCATTTATGTTGAATTTCTCGAAGATTGTTCTCAGGTTGGTAATTTCCTTTTTATACCCATAGCCTTGTTTCAGCACAGCCTCATAGTGCCGCGCCTCAACTCCCATTCTTTTTATGAAATCAGCGTAAGTCCTTCTGGCGCATAGTTGATTTACAACCTCCATGGCAGCTACTTTGCTATCGGGATGTTTAGCTCCTAAAACTTTCCAGTTCTTGGCCTTTGCATGACGTAGTTCGTGCCAAACGCTTTCAAGAGCATATTCCTGATTGAAGGTAAGAGGCTGTTTGTTCTTGATAGCCTCCATCACCCCTTGTAATTCACGCATGGCGTTGAATGTTGTTATCTTTCCCTCCACTCCAATCACCTTGATTGACGTATTGGAGATAAGTATCTTCTGCCTGTAACTGCCATCATCCATCTTCTGCGTGACAGTCCTCATGATACTCCCCTTGAAATTCCAACGATCAATATGGAATCCGTCAAAAGTCCCATTCACCCTTTCGCTACTAAGCTTTTCATTCAGAAAATCGAGCACCTCCTTTTCGTGTATTTGCCTATCTGAACTTCTGTCGACGACAGTATTAGCCCAAGATTTTACAGGTTCAAATATCGAGTTGTTACTAACCGCCTCTGCTTGTGAAGTCTGCTTCACCCCCACATACTTCCCATTATCCCTCATCCAGTAAGGCAGCCTCCTTGCCCCCTCAATCCGCTCTTGGTTCTCCCCAATCCACTTCCGAAACCCTTCATGCGGCTCGGTAATCTCCCCCTTGAAATGAAAATCCGAAACATCCTCACCATTGAGCACCGCACGGTGGTAAGCCATTCTTTCCTCTTCGCTCGCCAGCACAGGAACAATATAGCAACGGCACTGCGGATGCCATCCCGTGAACACAAAGTCCTTCGGATACTTCCCCTTCAGCGCCTCGCATACCTCACATCCGAAGGGATGGTTGCTCCGCTTCACCTCCATGCCCACCACAAACGGGATGCGACTCCAACGGTCACAGTCGGCAGCCTTGTTATAGGCAATATCCGTCGTATTGCCCTTCGGGGGGTGTTTGATACAAGTCAAGAAAAGGGAGTAAAACAGAAGAAAGCGGACAGGAACGGGTGGTGAACTGCGGATTTTTGATTACCTTTGCATCGTGTTCGGGAGAACACTTCGTAAAAAGTTTTCATAGGTTAGTAGTTTTTTTAAGTAAAGCTCGGCCTGCAGATGGAAACACATTGTTTCCGCAGGCTTCAAAAGAGCTTCATTTATGTCAAGGTAAAGATTATGTTATTAGATTTTGAAACGACTGCAATGTTGGCTTTGGTTACTTTGATGACCATCTTGAGCATCATAACTTTGATGCACTCCAACTTGCATTAGCATTCAACAGAAGGCCGGTATGAGTGATTCATGCCGGTCTTATTTTTTTAATAGACCTTAAAAAAGGCCCGATTTCGTGCATAATTTCATAAAAACCTGCGAAAAGGAGTGCTTTTTGCGGAATTCTACGTAAATTTGCAGCTTGAAATAAAATGTTTTAATTGATGAGAAGGATTTTCATACCTTTCGTATTGCTGCTGGCAGCTCTGTTTGTGTTTGCATCATGTCTGAATTCCGACGATAATGATGTTGTCTATTATGACGACACTGCGATTACGTCATTCTCGCTGGGCACGATGAACAGATATGTGCATACGAAGTCGTCAACAGGAGCCGACAGTGTTTACAAAACCACTTATTCGGGCAGCAACTACGCATTCTATATTGATCAGCTGACTTGCGAAATCTATAATGTTGACTCGTTGCCAAAAGGCACCGACGCAGCACATGTGATTACTACCATCAGTACCAAGAACGGTGGAACAGCCGTCTGGAAGAGTGCCATCAGCGATACGCTGGTAACTTATTCGTCGTCCGACTCGGTGAACCTGAGTGTTCAGCGCGAGCTTCGCGTTTATGCCAACGATGGCTCAGGCTTCCGTACGTACAAGGTGCGCGTGAACGTGCATCAGGAAGAGGCCGACGTGTTCAACTGGAGCTCACTGCCGGCAAATGCTCAGCTGGCAGCCATGAGCAACATGCGCGCCACCTGTCAGAATGGCAAGGTGTATGTATACGGAAACAACGGTGAGGAAAGCGTCTGCTACTCCACTTCCGTTGGTGACGGCAAGAACTGGTCAAGCGATGATATGCCTGTGGTGGAGACCATCCAGACATCGGCGATGACGCTTTCTGACGACAAATATGCTCCTTACCTGCCCGTACAGGACATGAGTATGGTACGATTGCCAAAGCCCACCAATCCTGACGTCAACCAGTTGGTTCTCGTGGGCAACCGGAGTGTCGAGCAATATCCTGACGACAAATATGCCGTAGTCTGGGGATGCGTGGAGGAAACGGCAGCAGGCGCACAGAGCCAACAGTGGATATACTACACATGGGCAACAGACAATCCCTATCTTCTGCCCCGCTTGCAGAATCTGCAGGTGGTGAAATACGGTGACCAGATGCTCGCTTTGGGCGGCAAGGGCATGGGTGCCTGCACCGTGACGGCTTTCAAACAGCTATATGCCAGCCGCGACGGAGGCATTACCTGGAAGACGGACGCCCGTTTCCAGATACCCGACGGATTCTCGGCCACCAACAGCACGTTCGCTATGACAGTCGACGAGAACCAGTATCTCTGGATTATCTGTGGCGGAAGCGGTCAGGTATGGCGCGGACGTCTCAGCCAGCTGGGTTGGCAGACACAGCAGAAGGTCTTCTGAGGTGAGAGTGAAAGGTTAGGAGTTAACAGTTAAGCAACCTGACGATGATGCGAAGAGTGCTGACAGTATTGTTGCTGATGACGGCGGTAACCGCCCTGCACGCGCAGGACGAGAACGAGTATCGCATGGAAATCGGCGGCGGAGCAGGACTCGTGAGCTATGAGGGTGACCTGAATGGCAATATCACCAAGAACATGCAGCCTATGGGCTCGCTGCTCTGGCGATTCAACATTTCGCCATATATGGGACTGAAAGCCAACCTCGCGTATGGAAAACTGAAAGGCGACTCCCGCGACGTGACCACCTATTACCCGGAATTGGAGCAGTCGCCCATGTCGTTCAGCCACTCGCTGATCGACTTCGGAGTGACCTATGAATATAATTTCTGGCCTTATGGCACCGGCCGTGACTATCGCGGAGCCAAGCGCTGCACGCCGTTTGTGTTCGGTGGAGTGGGTGCTACCCACGTCAGTGGGGGCGACAAGAGCGTCATCACGGCCAATATCCCGCTGGGCGTCGGCGTGAAATACAAATTGGCTGACCGCCTGAACCTGGGCATTGAGTGGGCTGTTCACTTCTCGCTGAGCGACAAGCTCGACGGGATTGTCGATCCTTACGGCTTTAAGAGCACAGGACTCTTCAAGAACAAAGATGCCTATAGTGCCCTGCAAGTGACACTCACCTACAGTTTCATGGCCCGCTGCCGCACCTGCCACAATGCAGATGAATAGGAATGAAGGGGTACCGCCCAATAACGTTATTAAGAAAACGAAGATATGACAGAACTGGATATGAAACGGATTCCCGAGCACATTGCCATCATCATGGACGGCAACGGACGCTGGGCAACGGAACGGGGCAGAGAACGCAGCTTCGGACATCAGGCCGGGGTGGAGGCTGTGCGCCGTATCACTGCCGAGTGCGTGCGATTAGGAGTGAAGTATCTGACACTATATACCTTCTCTACTGAGAACTGGAACCGCCCGGAGGACGAGATTTCCGCACTGATGGGATTGGTGCTCACGTCGCTCGAGGACGAGATCTTCATGAAGCACAATGTGCGATTCCGCGTCATCGGCGACCTGAAACGGCTGCCTGATGATGTGCAGAAGAAACTGCAACAGACCATCGACCGCACCTCGCAGAACACTGCCATGACCATGGTGGTGGCCCTGAGCTACAGCAGCCGATGGGAGATTACCGAGGCCGTCAGGAAGATTGTGGCAGAGGTTCACGACATGGAAGAGCTTCCACAGAACTTCCTGAAGCATCTGGCAACGGGCGGAATCCGTCAGGAGGATATCACGGAAGAGTTTGTCAGCCAGCACCTGGCCACTAGTTTCATGCCCGACCCCGACCTCCTCATCCGCACTGGCGGCGAGTTGCGCATCTCCAACTACCTGCTCTGGCAGATAGCCTACACGGAGTTGTACTTCTGCGACACCTATTGGCCGGATTTCAGCGAGAAAGATCTTCATAAGGCCATTTTCGACTACCAGTCGCGCCAGCGCCGTTACGGCAAGACCGAGGCCCAGGTGGAGGACGAAGAGAAGGAAAAGTAGTAATTAGGGAAAAGGAAAAAAATTGAATATGATGATATTAAGAATGATGAAGGTTAAAGGATTGGCAAAATGGCTGTTGCCTGCTTGCCTGCTTGCCTTTTTACCTGTCTCTCTGAGCGCACAGGAGAAAATCGTGCATCCAGAAATCTCTTATGCCGGCACACCTATTGTCGGACGTCTGGCTGGTATCAATGTCTCGGGCATTGAAGGCTACGAGGATTACGTACTGGCCGGTATCTCGGCCTTGTCGGTTGGCGACGAGATAGAAATCCCAGGCTCAAAGATTACCGATGCCGTAAAACGTTACTGGCGCAACGGCCTGTTCTCGAAGGTTGCTGTGGCTGTCGACTCGCTCATCGGCGACAAAATCTACCTGCATTTCTATCTGGCTCCACGCCCGAAAATCTCGACCATCAACTATATCGGACTGAAGAAGTCGGAGCGTGAGGACATGGAGAACAAGCTCGGTATGGCGAAAGGTATGGCGCTTCACCCCAACGTGATCGACCGTGCTAAAATCCTTGCCAAGCGTTATTTCGACGACAAGGGATTCAAGAATGCCGAGATTACAATCACTCAGCGCGACGACCTGGCCAATAAGAACCAGGTGATTCTGGACGTTGAGGTCGACAAAAAGGAGAAGATGAAAATCCGTAATATCATCATCGACGGTAACCATGCCCTTTCCGATGGAAAAATCAAGGGAAAACTGTTTACGAAAGGTGCTTTCTCGAAGACTCACGAGGCTGGAAAGTTTGCCAACTTCCTGAAATCGAAGAAATATACTCCCGACCGTTGGAAGAAAGACAAGCAGAACCTGCTGGAGAAATACAACGAATACGGCTACCGCGATGCCATGATTGTGGAGGACAGCGTGTGGAACAACGACGAGAAACACGTGAACGTCTACGTCAAGGTTGACGAGGGAAAGAAATACTATGTGCGTAACATCACATGGGTTGGAAACACCGTCTACAACACGGACCAGCTGAATGCCATCCTGAACATGAAGAAGGGTGATGTGTACAACCAGAAACATATCAACAAGCGCATATCAGGAAACGGTGATGATGAGTCTGTGGGCAACATCTATTATAATAATGGATATGTGTTCTCGCAAGTCGAGCCTACCGAGGTGAACATTGTTGGCGACTCCATCGACTTGGAAATCCGCATCGTGGAGAACCAGCAGGCCTACCTAAGCCATGTGCGCATCAATGGTAACGACCGTCTGTATGAAAATGTGGTAAGACGCGAGATGCACGTCAAGCCCGGTGACTTGTTCTCGAAAGAGGCTCTCACACGTACTGCACGCGAACTGGCCAGCATGGGACACTTCGATCCTGAGAAGGTTGCTCCCGATATCAAGCCCAATTATGAGGATGGTACGGTGAACGTTGACTGGAACCTGGAACAGAAGTCAAACGACCAGATTGAGTTCTCGCTGGGTTGGGGACAGACAGGTGTCATCGGCCGTATCGGTTTGAAACTCAACAATTTCTCAATGGCTAACCTGTTCAACAAGAACAAGGAGCACCGCGGCATCATGCCTATCGGTGACGGTGAGGTGTTGTCAATCGGCGCACAGACCAACGGTACTTATTATCAGTCGTACAACGCCAGCTACTCTACCAACTGGTTCGGCGGCAAGCGACCCATCCAGTTCAGTGTGGGTGCATACTACTCGAAGCAGACCGACATCAACAGCAACTATTATAACCAGGCCTATATGAACAGCCTTTACAACAGTTATATGTATGGCGGTTATGGCTACGGTTACGGTTCATATGGCTATGGTTACAACAACTACGAGAGCTATTACGACCCCGACAAGTATGTGCAGCTCATTGGTGTATCGCTCGGATGGGGTAAGCGTCTGCGCTGGCCCGACGACTATTTCACACTCTCGGTACAGTTGGCCTACCAGCGTTACATGATGAAGAACTGGCGCTACTATGCCCTGATGTCTAACGGAACATCTAACAATTTGAACTTGGGAGTTACCGTTTCGCGCGTATCTACCGACAACCAGCTGTTCCCACGCCGCGGATCAGAGTTCATGGCATCGGTGACGGTTACCCCGCCATGGTCGTTGTGGGACGGAAAAGACTACAGCAAACTGGCAATCAACACCCAGTCGCCCACCTACATGGATGAGCAACAGGAGAAATACCGCTGGATAGAATACCACAAGTGGAAGTTCAAGGCGAAGACCTATACCGCTCTCAGCGGCAGTCCGAAGTGTTTCGTGCTCATGACACGTGTGGAACTGGGTCTGCTCGGCTCGTTCAACAAGGACAAGCAAAGCCCGTTCGAGACCTTCTATGTAGGTGGTGACGGTATGAGCGGCTACAGCACTGGTTATGCTGAGGAGACTATCGGATTGCGTGGTTACGAGAACGGTGACCTGTCAACCTCTTCCGGCTACGAGATGTTGTCGAAAGGAAAGAACATCTCATCGTACAATGCCTATGCGTACGACCGTTTCACTCTTGAGCTGCGCTATCCCTTCATGCTGGGTAATACCACCATCTACGGACTTGGTTTCGTTGAGGCCGGTAATGCTTGGGTGGACACCAAGAAGTTTAACCCATTCGACATGAAGCGCTCTGCCGGTCTCGGTGTGCGTATCTTCCTCCCGATGGTTGGTCTGATGGGTATCGACTGGGCTTACGGTTTCGACAATGTCTATTCGAATGCGTCTGGCAGAAAGACCAGAGGTGGCTCACAATTCCACTTCATCCTCGGTCAGGAGTTCTAAAGACACAGTCCTCTATAATTAATAATTGGTAAACAATAAGTTAAGAAATAGTTAAAAACGCGACGGTAGATTAACTTTTCATTATCGTATCCGTCATATAAACGTTCAACCAAATTGAAATAAAGCCTATGAAGAAAGTAATGATGGTAGCCCTTCTCGCCATTGTGGCGATGACGGCAAACGCACAGAAGTTCGCTCTCATTGACATGGAGTATATTCTGAAGAACATTCCCGCCTACGAGCGAGCCAACGAGCAGCTCAACCAGGTGTCGAAGAAGTGGCAAGCCGAGGTGGAAGCTATCAATACAGAAGCCCAGACACTCTATAAGAACTATCAAAACGAGGTGGTATTCCTCTCACAAGAGCAGAAGAAAGCCAAGCAGGAAGAGATTATGGAGAAAGAGAAGCAGGCCAGCGAACTGAAGAAGAAGTACTTCGGTCCGGAGGGAGAGTTGTTCAAAAAACGCGAGAGCCTGATGACTCCTATCCAGGATGAGATCTACAATGCAGTCAAGGAAATATCCGAATTGCGCGGTTACTCTCTGGTTCTCGACAGAGCTTCAGATGCCGGCATTATCTTCGGTTCGCCCAAGATAGATATCAGCAACGAGATCTTGGCAAAACTGGGATACAGTAATTAATGCATAATGAATAATGCATAATGCATAATATTTCAGTAATTAATGCATAATGAATAATGCATAATGAATAATGCATAATGCATAATATTTTAGAGAGTTAGGAAATAAAAGAATTATAACTATTTAAATAAAAAGAAACGAAAATGAAAAAACTGATTTTAATGTTGATGCTGTTTGCACCCATGACCATGTTTGCACAGCAGGCTAAATTTGGACACTGTGACACACAGCAAATCATGACCGCTATGCCCGAGTTCATCAAGGCTCGTGCAGATGTAGAAGTTGTACAGAAGCAGAAAGAGGATGAGCTGAAAGCTATGCAGGACGAGTTCCAGCGCAAGGTTGAAGAGTATCAGAAGACTCAGAGCACCATGAACGAGTCTAAGCGCAAGGAGACCGAGGAGAATCTGGCACAGATGCAGCAGAAACTGCAGCAGACTTATCAGGACGGCAGCCAGGAGATAGAGAAAATCTCTCAGGAGAAGATGGCTCCCATCCGTCAGAAGCTGATCAACGCCATTCAGGCTGTTGGCAAGGCAGGCGGCTATGTGTACATCATGGATATCAACAGCGGCATTCCTTACGTGAGCACTACTCTGAGCAAGGACGTTACCACAGAGATCAAGGCTCAGCTCAGTAAGATGAAGTAATTACAACATGACGAGAGTGATAAGTGAAGAATGATAAGTTAATGATTACATACAGAATGCTTATGAACAACAAAATGAGATTAGCAATGAGAATGGTAGCGATACTCGTCATTTATCACTTATCGCTTTTCAATGCTTCCGCTCAGGTGAAGTTCGGCTATTTCAGCTACGACCGTGCGTTCAAATCGATGCCCGAGTATAGTGTAGTGCAGAAACAGCTGAGCGACCTGAAGGCTCAATACGAGGCAGAAGCCAAGCGCGTTGAGGAGGAGTTCAACCGCAAATACGAGGCTTTTCTTGAGGTGCAGCGCGAACTGGCGCCCACCATTCTCAACAAGCGTCAGACTGAATTGCAAGAACTTATGGCCCGTAATATCCAGTTTAAGGAAGAGGCCCGCAAGCAGTTTGCCGATGCAGAGAAAGAAAACTATGCTCCGTTGCGGCAGAAAATCAGCGACGTGCTGCGCCAGATTGGCGGCGAGCGCGGCTATGCCTTTATCCTGAACACCGATGCCGAAGCCTGTCCCTACATCGATCCGGTCATGGGAGAGGACATCAGCGAGGTCGTTGAGGAAGCACTTAGCAAGTGAGAAACAAGGAGTGAGAAGTAACAAGAGTGATGGGCTTCCAGCCACTTCAGTGATTTGAAGGTAAGTCAACTTGTTACTTCTCACTTTTCTCTTTTCACTAACAAAAAGAATCATGTTCAGCAAATCGCCCGGTCCGATAGGCATATTCGACAGTGGCTACGGTGGACTGACCATCTTGCATGGCATCCGGCAGCTGTTACCCCAATACGATTTCCTGTATTTGGGCGATAACGCACGTGCACCCTATGGACCACGCTCTTTTGAGGTGGTCTGCGAGTTCACCCGACAGGCAGTCATCAAACTGTTCGAGATGGGATGTCATCTCGTCATCCTGGGCTGTAACACTGCCTCTGCCAAGGCTTTACGAACCATCCAGCAAAACGATTTGCCACGTTTAGACCCCGACCGTCGCGTGTTGGGTATCATACGTCCCACCGCTGAGGTCATCGGTTCGCTCACAGAGAACCGTCATGTGGGCGTTTTGGCTACCGAGGGTACGATTAAGAGCGAGAGTTACAACTTGGAAATCCGCAAGTTGTGGCCCGACATAGAGGTCTCCGGTGTCGCCTGTCCGTTCTGGGTGCCGCTGGTAGAATACAATGAGGCTGACAGCCCTGGTGCCGACTATTTTGTTAAGAAACGCATCGATGAACTGATGCGTAAGGACCCTGCTATTGACGCTGTCATCCTTGGATGCACCCATTATCCGCTGCTGATGCCGAAAATACTGAAATATATACCTAAAGGCGTTCGGATTATCCCGCAAGGCGAGTATGTGGCAGGCAGTCTGCAGCAGTATCTTGAACGTCATCCGCTATTAGAACAGAAATGTTCGCGTGGTGCAACCGTTCATTATCTCACCACCGAGAACCCTGAAAAGTTTAAAGAGCAGGCTCAGATATTCCTTCACGAGCCCGTTGAGGTAGAGAATGTCGTGCTGGGCTAACCGCACCAACACTCCAACAGCATTCAATCAGACAAATCCTTTGTTTTCAAGAGGGATTATCTTCCACGTAGGATCTTCTTTCCGATGCAGAAGGACACCCCTGCATAGCGCTAATTGATTTAAATTCCCCACAGGTTGTCTGACCTATGTATAGCAATTCACCATCAACAGCAAGTATGAAAAAAGCATTAAAGATAATCGGATACCTTGTTTTAGCATTTATTGTGCTCTGTCTCTTTGCCATAGGCGCACTCTACGCATACAATTATTATATGCTCAGAGGCTCTGTAGATTTCAGTGAATGCAAGAAATATTACATGTATGACATTCCCGTGGAACCGGCAGACTTCAAAGAGGATTTCGAGAGTATCTTCAACAGGGTGAACCACCGTTTTGCTTACATCGACCGTAAACACCTCAACATGGACTCACTTCATGAGGTTTTTATTGATCGGTTAGACACGATTCAGACCAAAATAGGATATTCGATACTCCTCCGAGAGTTTTTTGCCAACCTTCACGCAGGGCATGCCGACATTAATTTCCGTGCGAAAAGACTTGGCAATGATATTGCAGTGATTGAGAATCGTGTCTTCATCAACAACCCACGCATTCAGCTGAAGAATGCGGGGATGCTGCAGGGCGATGAAATTGTGGCTGTGGATGGAGTGCCTGTGCAGCAATGGATCAAAACAAACGAGAGGTATATCTCTGCTTCGACCGACGCTTACCGATTTTTACGTTCGGCTATGGAGGTGATGTGCAGTTATACAGACAGCGTGAGGACAGTCACCATACTGCGAAACGGACAGTCATTGGAGATGACATTGAATCTCTACAGCGGGGAAAAACTTAACGGTCCTATAAGATATAAACCGATAGAATGGAAAAAGATGAATGCTGACTTCGGATATCTGTCCGTGAACGAGATGTCGAATCAGGTGCTCGACTCCCTGGGCAAGGCTATTCAAGAATTGCGACAGCTGCCCAACCTGATTGTTGATGTAAGGCACAATGGCGGTGGTAATAGTCAGATTGGAGACTCATTGGCATCCTATCTTATCAAGGAGAAACGAACGGCATGGAATGACACTGAGCTGCTGCAACGGAAAGATGGTTATCCAGGCAAAGTATATATCCTTATGGGCACCTACTCGTTCTCTGCGGCAGAAAGTTTCATCATCACGATGAAAGAGAGTGGCGATGCAGTACTTGTCGGCGAACCATCTGGAGGCGACACTGGCGGTTTCCCATTATGTTTCAAGTCAAAGCATGGCATCTATTTCCGAATTCCGACCCTTGACCATATGATAACGCCTGGAGGACACCCATTGGAGGGTGTTGCTATCCAGCCTCATCATATTGTACCACAGACGGTAACTGATTTTTTGGAAGGGCGTGACACCCAAGTGGAATATATCTTGAAGACAGCAGGATATGAAAGTTCGACAAAAGACTCTAATAGTTCAATGCGGAAGTGATAATCTTCAAAAGCTGTCCCTCACTCATCAGTATTTTGCCACATTGGCATCAACACAAAAAGCACTGTAGAAAAGTGTGGCAATGCCCATCATGAAAATAACTAATGAGGTGGCAGAACTGAATGAATGGCAGATAGCCCAGCCTACAAGACTACCTCCCACCACGGCTATGGCAGAAAAACCTGTGATGGCATTCAGTTTGTCAGGACGCGCATCGACAGAGAGCGCATAACACAAGGGGAGAAGAACAAATGCTGCCAGAAGGGCAACACCGCTCAGGATAAAAGATGAGTAATCCAAGGTGCGAACAACTGACAATCCTATCACTATGAAAACAAAAACTGTCGTACCCACCTGGAGATAGTATCGCAAACGCTTTCCTTTCGTGAGCATGATGCCTACGAGTCCACCTATTATCATACTGAGAACATACAATAAGCCCGATTGTGCCTGCGAAGGGATGCTCATACTTAAAACCATCACACCGAACATGCTGGCCATATATAACATGACGGCTTGGTTCTTTTGAGGCAGAAGCGCTTTCTCAATCATCGTTCCTTCCTGCTGTTTGCCCGTCATCTGATGTTGCATGCGGCACAATCCCAGCACACCGAGTGCCAGAAAAACCACCATAATGTATATTGTTATCATATTCATAACCATATTGTTTTCTATATATACGAATAAAGACATGCTTTTTACCTAAAAAATTTATGAGAGACCATTATTCTCCTCCAAAAAATGGATTGTTTTCTTCTTACACATCATACTTATACCTCTCATATCTTACTAACATAACTACGTATTTTGACAAGTCGAGTTGACAAAACGTAAGACTTGAAACCATTATCACTGATGAAAACGACACAAATCGTGACACTGTGCCAAATATTACATCAAAAAATTTCTAACGGATGGGGATTTATTTGTACCTTTGCAGTCACTTAGGATAAACTTTTTATATAGATACACACGGTTAAGAGTATTATAACTCAGCACAAAAAGAATCATTCATAATAAGTAAACAGAAAAGATATGTTTAAGAACTTTCATGGTTTTCATCTGGTAGAGGCGTACCATAAAACGCGCCATGCCAAAAAGTTTGAACATCCTAACCGTGCCATCAAAAAAGCAGCGCAAGCCGTCTTCGTTGCCATTGTCACGCTGATTCTGTGGAATCTTCCTGCCGATTGTTTCGGCATCCAAGGGCTCACGGTCGTTCAGCAGCGCATCATTGCCATCTTTGCTTATGCCACGCTGATGTGGGTGCTCGAGGTAGTGCCTTCATGGGCAACTTCGGTGTCAATCATCGGACTTATGCTCATTTTCACCAGCGACAGCGGCATCAAGTGGATGGTTAACCCCGACGAGGTAGGCACACTGCTGTCGTATAAGAGCATCATGGCCACGTTCGCCGACCCGATCATCATGCTTTTCATCGGTGGATTCGTGCTGGCCATCGCTGCTGCCAAGACAGGTCTCGACACTCATCTGGCAAAGGTATTGCTGAAACCTTTCGGACAGAAAAGCGAGAATGTGCTGCTGGGCTTTATCCTCATTACAGGTCTATTCTCCATGTTTGTGTCGAACACCGCTACCGCAGCCATGATGCTCACATTCCTGGCACCTGTGTTTAAGCAGCTTCCTCCCGAGGGAAAAGGCCGCATAGCCATGGCACTCAGCATTCCTGTTGCCGCCAACCTGGGCGGAATCGGCACCCCTATCGGCACACCACCGAACACCATTGCGCTGAAATACCTGAACGATCCCGAAGGCCTGAACCTCGGACTGGGCTTTGGCGAATGGATGCTGTTCATGTTCCCGCTGGTGGCAGTATTGCTTTTCATCAGCTGGTTCATCTTGAAAAAGATGTTCCCCTTCTCGCAGAAGACTGTTCAGTTGGAGATTGAGGGAGAGATGAAAAAAGGTCCTCACAAGTGGATTGTCATCGTAACGTTTATCATCACGGTAGCCCTGTGGCTTACCGATATGGTTACTGGCATCAACAGCTATACCGTCGCACTGATTCCATTCGTGGTATTCACGCTGACAGGAGTCATCAACAAATACGACCTCGAGGAAATCAACTGTAGCGTGCTGTGGATGGTAGCCGGAGGTTTTGCTCTTGGTTACGGTCTGAATGCATCGGGTCTGGCAGAGAATGCTATCGCCAGCATTCCTTTCGGCAACCTGTCGCCGGTGCTCATCCTCATTCTCTCAGGCGTGATTTGCTACCTGTTGTCGAACTTTATCAGCAATTCTGCCACCGCAGCCCTTCTGATGCCTATCCTTGCAGTCGTCTGTACAGCCATGGGCGACAAACTTGAGGCCATCGGAGGCACGCCAACCGTACTCATCGGTATTGCCATTGCCGCATCGAGCGCCATGCTTCTGCCTGTCAGCACACCGCCGAACGCACTGGCTTTCTCCACCAATCTGGTGAAGCAGAGCGACATGATAAAGATTGGTCTTATCTCAGGTTTCATCACCATCATCCTAGGTTATGCCCTACTCTACACCATCGGTGTGATGCACCTGCTGTAACCGACAGTTCATTCATCTATCAACATAAAACGACAGAGTTTGGCTCTGTCGTTTTTTTATTGAAACGGTTTTCTAGATTCTCTAGATTTTCTAGATTTTCTAGGTTTTCTAGACATTCTAGATTTTCTAGATTTCATTTCAGTCCGCTCATCATTACTTTTCTAATTAGTTAACCAATTACCTTCTAACTGATTAACTAATTACACTCTAATCAGGCATCAATCGCAAGCTAATTAATGACCGATTACGACTTAATTAATGGCTAATTCCACCTTAATAAATGCCTGATTGGAAATCAGCGGTAAATTCTTTGTCAACTGGGCATAAAAAAGACCTGGCGGACGACGGTTTACAACTGGCCGGCCTCGACCATGCGGACCACACGCTCGGTTAGACGGTCGGTACCTTCGGCGTCGTATTCCTTCATCAGCGAGGCTCCGAAAGTCCAGGCAAAGGCTTGATAAAAACCGGCCTTGACAGGACCGAGGAAGGCTTGTATCAGCTGATACGACGATGAGTTGCACTCACGGTAGACGAGTTTGATGAGCAGTTTGCCCTGAGCGTAGGTGAGTTTCTTCATGCGTGGCGTGTATTCTTTCTTCACCGCTTTCTCAACACGTTTCATGTGCTCGTCTTTCGCACGTTTGTTGGGCAGTGTCTCCAGATATTCGGCCGTCTCCATCATCACCCGGTTCACCTCCTTGGCTATCGGCAGCACCTTCTTCACATTGTACACCAGCCGGTTATAAGCCTGTTGCTGCTTGGCATTCTTGAACGTGGCCTGCGGATATACATATACATTGTTCATCTCCAGATACTGGATAGAGTCGCTCCCGACCTTCACCTTGCTCACCTTCACCAACGGGACAAACGTGGGCGAATCCATATCCACGGTACGGTCTTCGGGGTTTTGTTTCCCCTTGCCGTTATTCTGCGCCATCGCCGGCAGGACTGACAGCAGCAGAATCAATGCGATAAGATGGTTCCGAAGGTTGCTCATTTCGGCAGCAAAAGTAGTCATTATTTTGCACTTATGCTAAAAAACACCGTATATTTAGCATTCGTTGATAAAAAAAACTTTACCTTTGCGATGTATTAACACAAGCCGTTATCCAACTTACTATGCCTAAACTTACGACATTGTATTTACATCTAAGCCTTACCGCACTCTTGCTGACAGTGTTCTCCCTTTCCGCCCAAGCCCAGAACGCTGCCGACTGGGAGACTTATTTTGAGCAGCTGACAGCCATGGAAGACACCGAAAACGACAACTGGGAAAACGCTTACGAGATAATTAGCCAACTGGCTGCCAGCCCGATAGACATCAACAGCGCCACGCGCGAGGACCTGGAGCGCATTCCGTTCCTTACCAACACACAGATAGAGGATATCTGCCAGTATCTTTACCACTACGGGCGCATGCAGACACTGGGCGAACTGATGCTCATCGAGAGTCTCGACGAGCCGCGCCGGCACCTGCTGGAATGCCTTGTTTTTGCCGGAACAGAGCCTCAACGCACATTCCCCAAACTGCATAATATCCTACGCCACGGTGAGCATCAGCTGATGATGACCGCCAAGATTCCCACCTATGAGCGCAAAGGCGACCAGAAAGGCTATCTGGGCTGGCCCTACCGCCACGACCTTCGCTACCAGTTTAGCTACGGACAGTATCTCAAGGCAGGACTGACCGCCGCACAAGATGCCGGTGAGCCTTTCTTTGCCAACCGGAACCGTGCTGGCTACGACTTCTACTCGGCCTATCTGTTGGTGCGGAAGTTGGGCAGGCTCAAAACCGCCGTCATCGGCCGCTACCGGCTGAAATCGGGCTTGGGACTGGTCGTCAACAACGATTTCTCGCTCGGAAAACTGGCAACTCTCTCGCAGATGACCCGTCAAGGCAGCACCATTCGTGCCCACTCATCCCGCTCTGAAAGCAACTATCTGCAAGGAGCCGCTGCCACCATCAGCCTCACGAAGAGTGCCGAACTGACGGCTTTTGCCTCCTACCGTGCTATCGACGCCACCCTGACTGCGGACTCATCGGCCATCCGTACGATTGTTACCAGTGGCTACCACCGCACCCAAAGCGAAATGGACCGTAAGCACAATGCGCATCAGTGGCTCACTGGAGCAGCCTTCCGCGTCAGCAGAAACGGCTTCCACGCTGGTGCAACAGCCATTGCCACTGGCCTCGATTGCGAACTGAAACCGCAAAACGGACAGCTTTACCGGCAGATTTATGCCAGCGGGAAATCGTTCTGGAATGCCTCGGTAGACTACGGCTACACCAGCCGGCGCCTCAATATCAGCGGCGAGACGGCTACTGGCAGTTGTCATGGTGTCGCCACACTCAACATGATTAATTATGCCTTGAGCGGTCAGCTCGACGTGATGGCCTTGTGGCGGATGTACTCTTATCGATACTATTCGCTATTCTCGCGCAGCTTCAGCGATGCAGGCAGCGTGCAAAACGAGAGCGGTATATATGCCGGAGTCAACTGGCGTCCCTCTAGCAAGCTGTCTGTCGCCGCCTATACCGACTATGCCCAGTTTGCATGGCCGCGCTATCAGATGGAGCCGAATGCCCATTCGTGGGATAACATGCTCACAATGACATGGCAACACAAAGCCTGGACCGTCAATGGGCGCTATCGCATACGGCTGCGAGACGACGAAACCACGCAACGGGCACGGCTCAGCGTGGCGCGCCATACCGCAACATGGAACATAAAAACACAGGCCGACCTCTCACTGACGGGCGGAGATTCGGGATGGATACTGAGCCAGAATGTGCTCTATCGCAACCGGAAGTGGCTCGTTGCGGCCACAGTTGGCTGGTTCCATACCGACAATTTCGACACACGCGTCTACTGTTATGAGCGCGGAATGCTCTATTCCTTCGGTTTCCAGTCGTTCTACGGGCATGGTATCCGCTATTCCCTGCTGGCCCAATATAGTCCCTTGCACCGTCTTTCCCTCATGGCCAAGGTCGGAACCACCAACTATTTCGACCGCAACAGTGTAGGAACCGGTCTTCAGCAGGTGGACCATTCCGCCCTCACCGATGTGGAAGCGCAACTGCGCTGGCGGTTTTGAGCATATGTGTTGAGGCCATGTACAAAACAGCCTATGCGATAATCTGACAACGACGGTCATCAACAACAAATAAAACGGATTATCAGAACAACTTACGGAATTATTTCGTAACTTTGCAGACATGAAAAACTATGATTATCTGATTGTGGGTTCCGGTCTGTTCGGTACCACCTTCGCCTATAGGGCCAGACAAGAAGGAAAACGTTGTCTTGTTATCGACAAACGCCCCCATCTGGGCGGTAACATCTATTGCGAGGATGTGGAAGGCATTCATGTGCACAAATACGGCGCACACATCTTCCACACATCCAATAAAGAGGTGTGGGATTTCGTCAATTCCATTGTCGAGTTCAACAGATATACCAACTCCCCGGTCGCCAACTACCAGGGACGGCTCTACAACCTGCCGTTCAATATGAACACATTCTATCAGATGTGGGGCGTCACCACTCCCGAGGAGGCACAAAAGAAACTGGACGAGCAGCGGCAGGAGGCTGTCGAGAGCATGCTCAAAGCTGGTGTCAAGGAGCCTCGCAACCTGGAAGAACAGGCACTGCTGCTCATCGGCCGCGACATCTACGAGCGCCTCATCAAGGGCTATACCGAAAAGCAATGGGGCAGGAAGTGTACCGAGTTGCCCGCATTCATCATCAAACGACTGCCGGTACGGCTGGTGTTCGACAACAACTACTTCAACGACCGCTATCAAGGCATTCCCATCGGAGGCTACAACAGGCTGACGGAAGGACTGCTGGAAGGCATTGACACGCTGACAGGCACCGACTTCTTTGCCGACCGTGAGCATTGGGAGAACGTGGCTGAGCGTATTGTCTTCACCGGAAAGATCGACGAGTTCTACGACTATCGGTTTGGAAAGCTGGAGTATCGCACCGTGCGTTTTGAGCAGGAGACCATCAACAAACCCAACTATCAGGGCAATGCCGTGGTGAACTACACCGAGGCTGAGGTACCTTACACACGCATCATCGAGCACAAGCACTTCGAGATGTTCGGCCAGCAGGTCTACGACTGTCCGCAGACGGTCATCTCACGCGAGTACAGCACGGAGTGGAAGCCGGGCATGGAGCCTTATTATCCGGTGAACAACGACCGCAACAACCGCCTCTACGAGCA
>JAEEGJ010007035.1_pt1 | contig 32906 bp, 35 predicted proteins | sample 8958761 | NCBI WGS metagenome assembly JAEEGJ01 (sample SAMN16246546, study PRJNA631951) | gut metagenome | biome: gut microbiome; feature: rumen; material: RS-attached | host: Bos | place: Iran: Karaj | collected 2018-10
TCCGGAGGGAGCTCGCCCTGAGGCTTACCATCGGCAAGCTTGGCTTCCCAGATCTTGGCCACCAGGGGGTTCTCCATGTTCACGGTGATGTTGTAGCTCTCCGGCATTGAGCCGTAGAAGTTCATTCCGCCGCCAAGGGCGCTCATGTCGCGGTAACGGCGCATGAACTCGTTCTGGGTGATGAGGATAGGGGCGGCATCGGCACCAAGGTTTTCGCCAACCACGTAGTAGTCGTTGCCGGTAGGGAGGGCGGCCTTGAAGAGGTTCTCCAGGTCGTAGCGCTCGTCTTCCTTCATTTCCGGTTTCACCTTGTCTTCCTTGGGGATCAGTTTCTCCACGGCATCCGAATCCACGCGGGCGAAGCGGGTGTCCTTGAGTTTCTGCTCCAGAAGGTTCACGTAGTGGGCGTCCAGTTCGCAGTCCATGAGGAGGACATCGTACCCCTTGTTCTTTGCGGCCTCGATGTAGACGTACTGGTCTTCAACGTTAACTGCGTACAGGTAGACCAGCTTCTTGTCCTTGTCCGTCTGGGCGCTCTCCACGGCGGCCTTGTACTCGTCAAAGCTGAAGTATTTGCCGTCGGTGTTTTTAAGGAGAGCGAATTTGAGGGCCCTCTCGCAGAACTTTTCATCGGACAGCATGCCGTACTCGATGAAGAGCTTGAGGTTGTCCCACTTCTTTTCCAGCTGCTCCCTTTCCTCCTTGAAAATGCTTTCCAGGCGGTCTGCAACCTTCTTTGTAATATAGGTAGAGATCTTCTTCACTGCGGCGTCGCTCTGAAGGTAGCTGCGGGAAACGTTAAGCGGAATGTCCGGGGAGTCGATGACACCGTGCAGAAGGGTCATGAAGTCCGGGACGATATTGTCTACATGGTCCGTCACGAACATCTGGTTGCAGTAGAGGGAAATCTTGTTGCGCTCTACGGCCACGCGGTCCTTGAGCTTGGGGAAGTACAGGATGCCGGTGAGGTTGAACGGGTAGTCCACGTTGAGGTGAATCCAGAACAGGGGTTCCTCGTTCATGGGGAAGAGGTTGCGGTAGAAGTCAAGGTAGTCCTGGTCCTTGAGCTCCGAGGGAGCCTTTGCCCACAGCGGCTCTGTGTTGTTGATGACCTTATCCTTGTCCGTATCCACGTATTTGCCGTCTTTCCACTCCTGCTCCTTTCCAAAAACGATGGGAACAGGCATGAACTTGCAGTACTTCTGGAGAAGCCCCTCTATGCGGGATTTCTCTGCGTACTCCTTGGAGTCATCGTCAAGATAAAGGGTTATGACGGTGCCGCGGTCTGCCTTGTCGCAGGGCTCCATGGTGTATTCCGGGGAACCGTCGCAGCTCCACTTCACGGCCTTCGCGCCTTCCTTCCAGGAGAGGGTCTCGATGGTCACTTTCTTGGACACCATGAAAGCGCTGTAGAAGCCAAGGCCGAAGTGGCCGATGATGTTGCCAATCTGGTCCTTGTATTTCTCCAGGAACTCTCCTGCTGAAGAGAAGGCAATCTGGTTGATGTACTTGTCAACCTCCTCCTCCGTCATGCCAATACCGTTATCGATGACCTTGAGGGTGTTCTCCTTGGTGTCCAGTTCCAGGTGCACCTTGAGCTCTCCAAGCTCTTCCTTATAGTCTCCGGAGACCGCCAGGGCCTTCATCTTCTGGGTGGCATCCACCGCATTCGCTACCAACTCGCGAAGGAAAATCTCGTGGTCGCTGTACAAAAACTGCTTGATAACCGGGAATATGTTCTCCGTGGTTACGCCAATCTGTCCTTTGTTTGCCATATATTTGTTGTTTAATAATCAAAAAACCAGCCCTTGCGGACCGGTTTTCAATTAGTCAAATCCTGCGCCAGCACAGCTTTGCTGACAAATTGGCAGATTACTTGTACAGGAACCTTCGGATACTCATCTTAGGAGTCTTCTCGAAGGGCTTGTCCACAAACTCTACCTTGGCAATCTGGCTGTAGGAAGGGAGTTGGCGGTTGGCGCCCAGACGGATGTTCTCGGGGATGTTGTCCTTGGCCTCGTTGTCCAGGAGGGACTTGGCAATGGCCTGCTCGTCCGGGAAGACAAGGGCGACCAGCTTGCCGCCACGGTCTACTACAACTGTCTCAAGTACGTAGGGCTGGTTGTTCACAACCACCTCGATTTCCTCCGGATAGATGTTCTGGCCGGAAGAGCTCAGGATCATGTTCTTGGAACGGCCGCGGATGAAGATATTGCCTTCTGCATCCATGACGCCAAGGTCTCCGGTGCGGAGCCAGCCGTCTTCCGTGAATGCGTTTGCAGTGGCCTCCGGGTTCTTGTAGTAACCGATTGTGATGTTGTCTCCCTTGGCCTGGATTTCGCCCACAATGTGCTGGGGATCCTCAGAATCGATGCGGATTTCCGTGATGTCCACGGGACGGCCGCAGGAACCGGGAACGTAGGTGCGCCAGGGGGAATAAGCCATGAGGGGGCAGCCCTCTGTCATGCCGTAACCGACGGTATAAGGGAACTTGATCTTCTTGAAGAGGCGCTCGCATTCCGGATTCAGGGCAGCGCCGCCCATGATGTATTCCGTTACCTTTCCGCCGAAGGCCTCGTGAAGGCCTTCCTTCACTTTCTTGAATATGATGTTGTTGAGCCCCGGAATCTTGGACAGAATCTTGATGGCGGGCTTGTCCATGGTGGGCTTGAGCTTGCTCTTGTAAATCTTTTCCATCACCAGAGGAACGGTGACAAGGAGATAAGGCTTTACATCGGCAAATGCCTTGAGGAGGGTTGCCGGAGTGGGGGCCTTTGCCATCCAGTAAATAGAGGTACCGTTGACCAGAGGGTAGATGAATTCGATAACCAGGCCGTACATGTGGGCCATGGGAAGCATGGACACCATCTTGTCTCCTGCAGGCATGTAGCGCTGGTCGTAGTCTACGTTTGCGCTGAAGTTGCGGTACGTGAGCATAACGCCCTTGGGGTCTCCCGTGGAGCCGGAGGTGTAGTTGATGGTGGAGAGGTCGTCCCAGTTGTCCGTGGGATACTTGACATCGTCAGGACCGAAGCCGTTGGGGTATTTCTCTGCGAAGAGCTTGTCCAGGTTGTCTACTGCTTCCTGGATCTTGGGGTCCCTGCAGAAGAGGACGTTCCAGTTGTCAACGTCGAAGACCACCTTGAGGGCGGGCATCTTCTCCGGGTCCATCTTGGCCCAGCGTGCGGCGTTGGTGAAAAGGGCTATGCTGTCACTGTGGTTCACAAGGCCCATGACGCTCTCCGGCGTAAAGTCTGCCAGGATGGGGACGATGACGGTCTCGTATGTATTTACGGCAAGGTAGGCGAAGCCCCACTTGGCACCGTTGTTGGCGCAGAGGGCAATCTTGTCTCCCTTCTTGAAGCCGGATTTCTCAAAAACGATGTGGAAACGGGCGATATCCGTTGCCATCTGGGCATAGGTGAAAGAGTCTCCACCGATAGTATTGAGTGCGGGTTTTTCCCAGAACTTGCGGGTTGCATCCTGCAGCCTCTGAAGATAATGAGGGTAATTAGGCATTTCAATTTAAGTTTAGGTACGTCCTGCAAATGTAGCAATTTTTTCCGAACAAATGACTATCTTTGCACCGATATGAGACGAAAACCAATAGTTGCACTTATCTACGATTTTGACGGAACCCTGTCCCCCGGAAACATGCAGGAGTTCGGTTTCATCCAGGCGATAGGCCAGACTCCGCAGGAGTTCTGGGCCAAGAGCGACGGCATCGCAAAGGGCCAGGACGCCTCCAACATCCTGGCCTACATGAAATTGATGTACGACGAAGCCAGGAAAAACGGCATCAAGCTCACAAGGGCCGATTTCCGCCGCTACGGCAAAGACATCGTCCTGTACGAGGGCGTCCGCGAATGGTTCCGCGCCGTGAACAAATACGGCCGCAGCCACGGGGTAATAGTAGAGCACTACATCAATTCATCGGGCCTTACGGAGATTATCGAGGGCTCCCCCATCGCCGGAGAATTCAAGCATGTGTTCGCCGGCAGCTACATCTACGATGAAAACGGAGAGGCGGAGTGGCCGGGCATCGCCGTGGACTTCACCGCCAAGACCCAGTACCTCTTCAAGATACAGAAGGGCATCTTCTCTTCCCGCGACGCCGTGAAGGTGAACGAGTCCCTGGCCGATGAAGCCAAGCGAATCCCCTTCACCAACATGATCTACTTCGGCGACGGAGAGACGGACGTCCCCTCCATGAAGCTTGTGAACATGTTCGGCGGCAACGCTATCGCCGTGTTCGACCCTACCAGGCCCAAGAAGAAGGACGTTGCGCGGAAACTCCTGCGCCAGGGCCGCGTAAACTTCATCACCCCCGCAGTCTACACCCGGGAAAGCCGCACCTTCCACCTTGTCTGCGCCATCATAGACAAGATAAAGGCCGATTACGAATTGCATCAGTTTTCAAGGTATAAATAATGAGAAAGTTACTCGTAGGCATGGTGCAGACCTCCTGCACCGGAAACATCCAGGAAAACATCCAGAAGCTCCAGGGCTACATCCGCGAGGCCGCCGCCAAAGGCGCTCAGCTCATCGTCCTTCAGGAGCTTCACAACAGCCTTTACTTCTGCCAGGAAGAAAACGCAAAGCTCTGTGACCTTGCAGAGCCCATCCCCGGGCCCTCCACGGAGAGTTATGGAAAGCTTGCAAAGGAGCTGGGCGTAGTCATCGTCCTTTCCCTTTTCGAGCGCCGCACCCCGGGTATCTACCACAACACGGCCGTCGTCCTTGAGAAGGACGGCAGCATTGCCGGAAAGTACCGCAAGATGCACATCCCGGACGATCCCCTTTTCTACGAGAAATTCTACTTCACCCCCGGAGACCTTGGTTTTGAGCCCATTAAGACTTCCGTGGGCACCCTTGGAGTCCTTGTCTGCTGGGACCAGTGGTACCCGGAGGCCGCCCGCCTCATGGCCCTTAACGGGGCCGAGATGCTCATCTATCCCACCGCGATAGGCGGCGTTCCCACGGACCCGGAATGGGAACAGAAGCAGCAGAGGCAGGCCTGGCAGCTGGTCCAGAGGGGCCATGCCGTAGCCAACGGCCTTCCCGTAATCACCGTGAACCGCACAGGCGTAGAGCCGGATCCCACCGGACATTCCACCGGCATAGACTTCTGGGGCCACTCCTTCGCCACCGGTGCACAGGGAGAGTTCCTCACGGAGTTCGAAAAGACGGAAGACGGCGTCCGCGTAGTTGAAATAGACCTGGAGCAGTGCGAGTACGTGCGCCGCGGCTGGCCGTTCTTAAGGGACAGAAGGATAGACGCTTACGATGGTCTCCTAAAGCGTTTTGGAAAATGAGGATACCGGCAGAATGGGAGAAGCAGGGCTTTGTGCAGCTCACATGGCCCCACGCGGACACGGAGTGGTACGACCTTCCGCATGTCCTGGACTGCTACGTGAATGTAGCCAGGGCCATCACCCGCTACGAACCTCTTCTCATTGTCACACGCGACATAGATGAGTGCAGGGCCGACATGGCCGCCCGCTGCTTTGACCCCTCTCCCCTTCCCATAAGTTTTGTCCAGTGCCCCCTCAACGACACCTGGGCGCGCGATCACGGGGCGATATCGGTCCATGGAAACAACGGTGAAAAGCTGGTCCTGGACTTTGTTTTCAACGGCTGGGGCCTCAAGTTCGGAAGCGAACTTGACAACCAGATCACACGTAATATCTATAGGGACGGCGCCTTTGCAAAGGATGTGAAGTACGTTGACATGCGGCCCTTCGTCCTTGAAGGCGGCAGCATTGACACGGACGGCGCAGGCACGCTCATGGCAACCTCGGAGTGCCTCTGCTCCCTGAACCGCAACGAATATATGTCCCGGCAGGAGATTGAAGCGCATCTCTGCAAGGCTTTCGGTCTCAGGCGCATCCTCTGGCTGGACCACGGCGGCATAGTTGGTGACGATACAGACAGCCACGTGGACATCCTTGCCCGCTTCTGCTCTGAGGACACCATCGCATACACCACATGCGACGATCCGTCGGACCCCAATTACGGCCCTCTGAAGGAGATGGAGGAGCAGCTCCGCACCTTCCGCACCCTTGACGGAAAGCCCTACAACCTCATCCCCCTTCCCCTTCCGGACGCCATGTACCTTGACGACTACCGCCTCCCCGGCTCATACGCCAATTTCCTGGTGGTAAACGGCGCGGTGCTCATGCCCGGCGCGGCATCGGCCAAGGACAACGTTGCCGCAGCGCAGCTCCAGAAGGCCTTCCACGGCCGTAAAGTGGAAGTAATAGACTGCCGCGCCCTCCTCTCCGGCCACGGCGGCCTCCACTGCATCACCATGAACTATCCCGAGGGCTGGAGGTAAGTTCCATTTCTGGTATAGGTCAGTTCAAATGAAGGACCAGATATTCGGATCTTGTACCTATGCGTACCTTGGCGCCCCATATTCCCATGCCTGATGATATGTAGTACCGGGTGCTCCCCTTCTGGTAATGTCCCCAGGCCTTTTCGAAGATGAGGTCCGTCACCCATGAAATGGGCCAGACCTGGCCGTGATGTGTATGTCCGCTGAACTGGAAGTCAATGCCGGATTGCCGGGCCTCTTCCAGGTTCGACGGCTGATGGTCCAGCACGATGGTGTACCCTTCAAGGCCGGCGGCCAAGTCGCCAAGAGCAGCACGGCATGGAAAGGACCGGTCGTTGCGTCCGATTACGTCAATTCCCTTGAAATGCCCCACGGAGTCCTTCAGGAGCAGGATTCCGGCATCTTTGTAAAACTGCTCGGCCTCATCTATGTCGGAGAAGTATTCATGGTTGCCAAGAACCGCCCAGACAGGGGCGTCAATGCGATGGAACTCTTCCGCGTAGTTTCCCTCGACAAGAGGCCGGAGGCTCCGGTCGATTATGTCTCCCCCGAAAAGGACCATGTCCGGCTTCTCTGCGTTAATCAGATCCACCCACCGTCCCAGTTCCGCCTTCCTGTTATGGTAGCCGATGTGAAGGTCGCTGGCCATCACGATCGTGAGGGGTTTGTCCAATGGCTTTTCTGTGGCGATGGTGATTTCCTCCCGGTACTTGTGATGATACTTGATTCCGCCCAGAAGAAGTATGAAGGCCACTATCCCCAATACTGACAGCATCCCGGGAAGGCTGTCCCTGAGAAGTGTCTTCGGAAGGACATGACAAGTGGCAGCGATATCGGCAAGGAAAAACAGGATGAGAAGATACATGAAGGCTATCAGCCATGTATTCCCTACCTCATACAGCACCGTGGCGGCCTTTATCGGAAGGTGTTCAATGAATACGAACCCAATGAAGAAACTGGCCATCCAGACCAGGAACGCTGTCACTACCGCCAGTTTCCAGCCATGCGGGGCAATCCTCCATAGATGCCAGCTGGCGTATCCTGTGAGGGCCAGGATAAATACCAGGAAAGATATGAGTACAAAGGTTCGCATCTATCTTTCAATCCTTACAAGCTCCATTTTGAAGACGAGCGTGCTGTCATTTTAAGAATCATTGCAATTTAACTGTACAAATATACTCAAAATACTTATTGTTACATGCAAAACAAAATGCGATGCCTTGTAAATAATGCTTTCTTTGTCCACATCGAGCTCGATGAAGCGGTTCCCTCCCCCGAGGGTTCCCATGGGCGAAATCGACTGAACTATTTCTTCCGAGGCGTGACCTTCGAGGGTTGCGCCTTTTTTACTATCTTTGCATGCTATGACTGAGAAAGAACTGATGCTGTCCGGGCTGCCCTATTCGGCAGAGGACCTGCGGCTCCTCAGGGAGCTCAACGCCACGAAGGATGTTATCCATCGCTACAATTCGCTCGTCCCTTCGCAGACGGAGGAAAGGAAGGCCATCCTCAGGAGCCTCCTTGGGCATATAGGCGACGACGAGGTCTGCATCAACCAGCCTTTCTACTGTGACTACGGCAGGCAGATAAGCGTGGGGAAACGCTTCTTTGCCAATTTCAACTTCACAGTCCTTGACGAGGCTCCTGTCACCATCGGAGACAACTGCTTCATCGGCCCCAACGTGAGCATCTACACAGCCTGCCACAGCACCGACCCCGTCGAGCGCAATTCGCGAAGGGAGTGGGCGGAGCCCGTCACGATCGGCGACAATGTATGGATAGGCGGCAGCGTTACCATCCTCCCCGGAGTGACCATCGGCAGCAACACCACAATCGGCGCAGGGTCGGTCGTCACGAAGGATATCCCGGAGGGTGTGGTTGCCGCCGGCAATCCCTGCCGAGTCATAAAAAAACTCGACGTATGAAGCACATTCTTGGATACCTACTTGGTTTCACCATCTTCATCGTGGGGATTCCCGCGCTGATGTGGTGGGTCTCGGGGATGCCGTATCCCCAGGATATGCCTGTCAACCGGCTGTACCTGGCAGTCATGGTTGCACTTGCAGGCCTTGCCCTAAGCATTTGGAGCATCATCTACATGAAGCGCGTGGGTGAAGGCAACCCCTTCGACGCCATGGGGCACAATCTGGCGCCACGCACCAGTCGCCTCATGACCGAGGGCCCATACAAGATGAGCCGGAACCCGATGCTGTCGGGGACATATATCTACTACGGGGCAGTTCTGCTTGCCCTGTGGAAATGGCAGGCTCTTCTGGTTTTCCTGGCGGTCGCCGCACTGATGACGCTCCAGGTCCTCTCCGAAGAGAAGCGCCTTGAAGCGGATTTCGGGCAGGAGTACCTTGACTATAAGAAAAGGACCGGGAGGTTCATTACGCTCGGTAAAAACGACAGACGCTGAGACCATCTCTGCCACCTTGTCAGTTTCCCCTTCCTGCCATGATATTTGCAGAAGGCGGGGAAACTGATTTACTATGAGCAAGATTACTTTCAACATAGACAAGCGTCAAGTCCAGGAAGGTGAATCCGTCACCGTCAGGGTCAGACGCAAGGTGGTGAAGGCCGAAAGGGTCAACAGCACCCCGTATGGCAAAAAGGAAAAAACCTCCAATCCGCTTGATTTCTCCAAGGTGAAGGACTGGTGGAGAAGGACTTCCGACAAGTTCAAGGCCGCCTGGTCCTACATGCCGGAGAACAAGAAGCTGGCGACGAAGATACTCGGGATGATGCTCGCCCTTATGATTCTGACGGGCTTCTGGCCCAAGCTCTTTTCCATTGGCCTTCTCCTTATCATCGGCTATCTCGGCTGGATTGTGCTAAAGCGTTGACTTCCTCTCCCACATGAAGACGGGAGTTTCCCGTGCAACGTTCTTACAGGATTTTGAATCTATAAGGAGAACAAATATCCATCACCATGAAACCCAGAAGGAAACAGAAGAAACTCCGGATCACGGAGGCGGACTTCATGCTCGCCAACCGCAGGGCGGCCCGGCAGGAAGAGATTGCCGGGCACGGGAGGCCGGTTTCATTCCGGCCAGCGCTCCACAAGTCAAAGAAGGTCTATGACCGCAAGCGTCTGAAAAGGACAGGCATCAACGAAGATGGCTGTCCTTTTTGTATGTACCGATTCTTCCACCCCCACCCCCTGTCGGCTGCGGAAATCCCCATTTTTGGTGATTTCACGGGTGCGAATAGCACCATATCTTTGCATACGGAACAAAAAGAATTTACAATATGGCGAAAAGACTCAATCCCTGGGCTGCCGTCGGCTTGGCCGTCCTGTATGTTTTATGCGTTTTCCTGTCCTGCTTCGCGGGATTCATCCACCCCGTCTGCTGGGCTTACTTCACCGTCCTCACGGCTGTCCTGGCGGTAGGACCCTACTTCCTTATCGCAGCCAAGTGGCAGAAGTTCGGCGTGGGCACCGTACTGTCTGCACTGGTAGTGCTTTTCTGTATTCTTTCCGGTGAGGCATCAGGCGTTCTTTCAAGGGCCCTGATACTTGGATTCGGTATCCTGTCCGACATCGTGCGCCTGCTGATGGGCAATGCCTCCAGGAAAGCCCTGTACGTAGCATACCCACTTCTTGCGATTGGCAATGTCGGATGGGTGATCCGCCTGTGGACAAAGCCTGAATGGTATGCAGCAGGTGCCGCCGAGGAGATGGGCGAGGCCTATGCCAGCGGCATCGCCGCCCTCAAGTCACCCCTGCATCTTGTGCTGGTGGTCGTTCTTACCGCCGCCATGGCCGTTTTCGGGATCTGGCTCTGCAGCAGGGGCATGAAGAAATCCGCCAGAGAGCTTGACAGATAGGTTTCCCGTTATAGTTTTTTGTTGTTACGTGAAAGGGCCGGCTCACTGTGAGTTGGCCTTTTTCAGGCAATGGACGGCCGATCACCGCCAGGAGGTACTTGGTTTTTCAATTTTACGCTTTTTTGGTTATATTTGAGCTGCCAACAAGATTATCTCCGCAAGAAATGACCATGGAACTTGACAAGCTGAGAACTGACTGCGCCAGGCGGCAGAAAAAAGGCCTCCACTTCATCCTGGCTTCCGTCCTCATCTGGGGACTCATACTGGCGGCACACCTGACGGGCCTCCCGACGGAGCAGAAGAACCTCATCACGTTCTGCTGCTCGGCTGTGCTCTTCCCCGTGTCTTGGGGCCTCTCCAAAGCACTTGGGATAGACTTCGAAGGCAAAGGCAATCCCCTCTCGAAGGTAGGCCTTCTTTTCAGCCTCAACCAGCTGCTTTACATCCTTATTGCCATGTGGGTTTTCGCCGCAGTGCCGGAGAAGATGCTCATGGTCTATGCGATGGTTTTCGGGGCGCACCTGATGCCTTTCTCCTGGCTCTACCGGTCAAGGAGCTACCTGGTGCTCTCCATAGTGATCCCCGTCCTGTCGCTGATCGTCGGACTCTTCCTGCCGCCTTATGTCCTTGCCATCATTATGGTCGTCATAGAGGTCCTGTTCTCGGTGTGCCTTCACCTGGAAGTGAAGAGGCTGGATGTGTAAAGGTTGGAAAGATACACCTTTGGGCCATCAACGGCCTCATGTGGACGGCGATCGGGACGAAGATTGCCGTAACGGGGGTGCGCAATTTAGCTTGGCGCGCCTCCCGGGAAGCTATTGTGGATGACCCCGCCGTCCGTCGCGGAAATCCGTTTCCTCATCCGCTGGCGGAAGGGATGGCGGCAGCATCGAACTTGAAGACAACTAACAGCTAATCGCTATGACTACAGGTATTCTTTTTTCCCCCGTTGACGGGTTGAAGTTATCACTCATTTATGCGGAACCGGAAGGCTCCCCAAAGGGCATCGTCCAGATTGCCCACGGCATGTGCGAACACAAGGAAAGGTACATACCCCTCATGGAGTTCCTCGCCTCCAACGGCTTTGCCGCCGTCTGCCACGACCACCGCGGGCACGGCGCTTCGGTGAAATCCCCCGAGGACCTCGGGTACATGGGCAAGGGCGGATGGCTTGCGATGGTTGATGACGCCAAGGCCGTCACGGACTGGGCCAAGGCCCGCTGGCCGGGCCTGCCCTTCACCCTCTTCGGCCACAGCATGGGTTCCATGGTGGTGCGCTCTTACGCCAAGCGGTACGACCGCGGGATCGACAGCCTCATCGTGTGCGGCTGTCCCTCGGACAATCCCGCCAAGGGAGGAGGCATCCTCCTGGCCAGGCTGATGGGCGCCCTCCGGGGCTGGCACTACCGCCCCCATATCCTCCAGAAGATGTCCTTCGGCGAGTACAACAAGCCGTTCGCCCACGAAGGCTGGGTGTCGGCCTGGGTGTGCTCGGACCCGGACATCCTCGAGGACTATCACAACGACCCTCTCTGCAAGTTCATCTTCACCTCAGACGGATTCCTCAACCTTCTCCTGTTGATGAAGGACTGCTACTCCAAGGGCGACAGGGCGGGCCACCCGGAGCTTCCCGTCCACTTTATATCCGGGGGCAAGGACCCCTGCCGCCTCACTGACAAGGCCCTCGAAGGCGCCGTCCGGGCCATGAAGGACAAGGGGTACAAGGAGGTCACCCTGAAGATCTATCCCGGCCTCCGCCACGAGATCCACAACGAGACCGACCACGCCGAGGTCTGGAACGACATCCTTTCTTATCTTGCCAAATAGTACCTTGCTGCCCCATATTTTATTTATGAATCTACTTTAGAACAGAAGATATAACTGATTCAATGTCTTCCCTCGGATCTATCATATCAGAGAAAAGCAACTTGCCATCTGCTCCAACAAGGGTCAAAGTGGGAGCGACCCAACCAGGATAACACAGTGCGTAATAATAGTTGGTCCACTTGAAGCCCGGCCTTTGAGTGTACTCCTCTTCCTGGGAAGCCGTTGAGGGGTCAGACCAGCTGATCACACGCAAACCCTTGTCCCTGTACCTGGCATAAAGCTCTTCTACCAGATCCATTGCTCCGCCATTATACGCACACTCACTCCACCACTGGAACAGCAGCGTGCACGGAGACTTGGAGTATGCTTCTGCCAAATTGATTGTCGGTTTCCCCCAAGGCTTGTCCGGCAACGAGACGTCGGGGCCGTAGTAAGTCCTGTAGTCGCGGACCTGAATGTCCGGATTTCCCGTGACAAATATACCCCATCGGTTTCTCCACCAATCGGTCTCATAGAAATCATCAGGCAGAGGGCCCGAAAAATTGTTCTCCTGAAGCCACAAATTGCTGACATGGGCAAGGTTGGCGGGAATTGATCCAGTCAATCCGCAATTTATAACTTGGAACGTCACCAACTTCTGGTTTGTGCCGATGCTATGAGGAATCGTTCCTCCCAGTTGATTCCAACTGATACACATCGTTTCCAAATCATCAAATCCATAAAAGACATCAGGGAGAGGGCCCGTAATCCCCGTGTTGTCCAGTTGTATAGACCTAAGTTTTTTCAGTCTGCCGAACTCCTTCGGGAAAGGCTCATTGATAGCATCGTCCATCAACAAGAGGTCCTTCAAATTAGTAAGGCTGCAAATATTTTTCAACGACACTTTATAACCTGGTGCCCAAAGAGTTAATTTTTCCAACTCCTTCAGATTCCCGAAGCTCTCCGGGAGGCTGCCCGTAAGTTTTGCACCGCTATCATAAATATCGAAATACCTCAGATGCTTCAATTCCCCGATGTCAGAAGGGATCTCTCCCGAAACGGGGTTACAGTTGAAGTTCAAGACCTCCAGGTTCCTGAGCCTTGTAATCTTGTTAGGGAACTCCGAGATTCTGTTATTGATTATGGAAAGCTCCCTCAACTTTGTACAATTGAACAAACCGTCCGGCAGTCTTGTGATATTTCCGCTTCCGGCAATACTTCCTATTTTCAGATACTCAAGTTCCGTCAGTCTGCCTATTGATTCGGGGATAGCATCTGTCGACAAGGTTAAAAACTCAAGACGCTTCAATCCCGTAAGGTTTCCTATGGATTCCGGGATAGCACCCTTAAGGTCCCACTGAAGGAATTCAAGTTCTGTTATCCGACCGGTAATAGGGTCCCTGGTTATGTTAATTGGAAACTTCCAGCTATCTCCATTCAAGCTGTCATAGATATCAGCCAGAACTTCATCCTCCTCTTTCTCCACGAATTCAATGTTGGCACACTGCTCGATGTGGAAAACTATTGTGAGCCCATTCCATGTCGTTATGATTATATCCGCAGAACGGCTATATCCTTCATTGGCCTTGATTCTTATCACTACGCTCGCCTTATGAAGGGACTTGGTTTCGGAAACCACTTCAATCCATGACGAAGCGTCCGCAGGGACCTCCACATCAGCCACATCGTCCGTAACATAATCCAGGGAAATCTCTCCCTCGCCAGAACCCACCACCTTCTGGGAATCATCATATACCCCAATACCGCTGTCAGAGAATTCCAGCCTCCTTATTATCACTGCTTTGCCATCGGTAACAAGTAATACCACCTTGTCGAATTCATAATCAATCTCAGCGCCTGTCGCAATCTCCACCAGTCCATTGTGAGGGTCACCAGCGTCAGGAATCACTTTTGCCTTCACGTTGGCAGATGTGAACGCCTCGACTGAAATATCATCGAACGACGATTTCACCGTGTAATGCATCTGAAGGCGCTGGTTCGGTATCATTACCAGTCCATCTGAGAATTCAAGTTCCAGTTCCAATGCCTGGAGCAGGGGTATCCTAAAAGACTGGCCGTCAGTAAGTATGAAAACGACATATCCGTCAGTTATATGAATAGAGGCAATCAGGGGTTCTCCGTCACGGCCATCATTACCGTCTTTACCATCTGTTCCGTCTTTTCCAAAATACACCATTACAGGAGAGCCTTTCTGGAATTCCAGGCGGTATCCTATTACATTATTGTTCTCATCATATACCGCAGACACTGATGTTATAAGGTCTCCGTTGTTGGCGTTCCTTACCAACTGCTCTACTGCACTCAACCGTGACTCAATATCATCCAGCCTGGTCTCCAGTTCCTCGGTATTGGAGCAAGAAAACAGGGATAATGAAACAATTGCACAAAAGGCTATCCTCAAATAATTTTTCATAGTTTTGTTATAGGCTATTAATGTCCTGTAAATATAAGCATTTTGCTCCACTTTACAACGATACGGTGTTTAATGGGAACCATATAACTGTACAATATGGGTTAGGAAGTAACCCGAATGAGGTGCCTTGTAAAAAATGCTTTCTTTTATTGGAGCTAATTCTTTAAAACTCACTGTATTTGTGATAAACATATTTCAATGAGAATAATACCACAATACCCGGAGTTCTAGCCTAAAATATGATCTCGAACATGGTCTGTCTGATTGTTTCGACTGCCGCACCCTCCTCTCCGGCCACGGCGGCTTCACTGCATCAACATGAACTATCCCGAGGACTGGAGGTAAGTTCTCTTACTTCGGTCTTAAATGCACTTAGCGGTCCATAGTCTGGACCGCCATGTGCAAAAAACGCCTTAAATGAACTTAGGGGTACAGTAATTGGACCGCTAGTTCCCTGGCGATACGTCTCTCGTGAGTTCGTCCAGGAATGATTCAAGCCTTCGTGTAAGACTCTTTATCTTGGGCTCCAGGTCTTTCACGTACTCGTTGAAGGACTCCATGGCCTTGTTCATGCCGGAGCGGAATACTATGGCGCGGTAGCGTCCTATAGCCTTATCTATGCGGACTTTGTCCTCTTCAGAAAAAGAGTTGTATGACTCCTCGTACTTGTCCATGAGCTTCCCGAACTGCTCCGAGGCCTTGTTCCAGTCCTCCTCGGTGTAGTCCGCGTAATTCCTTGCGACCTTGTCCACGAAACGTTCGAACTGCGTCGGGAGCGACAACCCGAATGAGCATAGAACTATCATGCCCGCGAGGGCCAGGGCTATTGTCAGCAGGTACTTTTTCATTGTCTTCTCAAGTGTTTTGCAAATACTCATCAATTGTCCCGGCTATCGAGAGGATGGTCTGGTAGAAAAGGATGCTGGAGCCTTTCAGGGGCATCCAGTGCTCCTCCCCGTTTTTCCCCCTCAGGTACTTGTCCGTGTAGATGGCACCCGGAGTGCCCACATACACCTCCACCTGGCCGGAGTCACTGATACGCATGGCCCTTATCGGGAAGGTCTCAGTGTACCCCTTCTTCTTATCATAAACCATGCCCAGAATATCCTTCCTGTCGAACTTGTTGTTGGAGCAGTTGAGGAAGCCCCCGGCTTCCACGATGTTCTTCTTGATGGCATCGTGTATGGCGTCCCCCGCCTTGCGGTAGGTGTCGGCGAGTTCAAGCAGTTCCTGTCTCATATCTATCTTTCAATCTTTACGAGCTCCATTTCAAAGATAAGCGTACTGTGGGCGGGGATGTCTCCCATCTTCATGGAACCGTAGCCCCACTTGGCGGGGATATAGACCTCCCAGCGGTCGCCCTCGTGCATCCTGGTGAGGACTATCTGCCAGCCGACGATGAGGTCCCGGACGACAAAGAGCGCCGGCAGGGAATCCCCTTCCGTGGTGTCGAAGACCGTCCCGTCAATGAGCCGGCCGGTATAGTGGACATACACTATGCCGTTGGTCTTCGGACGCTTGTCCCCATGTCCTTCCTTGAGGACCTTGTACATTACGCCGTTGTCAAGGACTACGACGCCCTCTTCCTTGGACTTTGCCACCAAGAACGCTTCATTTGCCTCCTTGTATGGATTATGCCTCTTGTTTCGTGCCATAGTTTCTTTTCCCGAGCAGCAGCTCATCTTCTATCTCATCCCTTACGTACTCATAGCTCGTCGGGATAATCACCTTGATCTCTGCCACCAGGGAGGCCCTGGACCTGTCAAGCTCAATCTCCCCCACAAACGGACATACCACGTTCTCCTCATTGAAGTCCTCATACCAGTCCAGCTGCGTCCTGGGAATATACCCAAGCAGCTTCCCGTCTGACCGGATCACAGCCTGCGCCCTCGAGTCGTGCACATTCGACGGGTCGGGCTTAACCACACCCACAATCTTCCCGCAGTCATGCACCGTGCAGTAATAGCGGAGTCCGTTGATATCGAAGGTCTCGGTGTTCTCCTCCAGGTCCTCATAGTAATCAAGGGTGTCCAGGAACGACAGGTCGGCCTCATCATCGTCCTCCATCTCCTGTCCCTCAGGCTCGGGCTGCACCTGTTCCTCCGCCTCGGTGCCGCTGGTCCAGAAGCTCTTCTGCCCGGCCTCCTGCATGGCCTTGTCAAAGGCTCCCTTCGCCTCCTCCAACACTTTGCGGAGATCGCCCTTGAGGTCTTGCATCGGCTCGGCAGCCTGTTCCTTGATCTCCTTGATGAAAGTCTCGAAGACACCGTGGACCTTGTCCTTCACGTCTTCATGGTGGCCCTCGTCGGTGGCCTTGGGCTCTGGCTTGAACTCAGTCTTAGGCTGAGATTTGGGCCCGGCCTTGGGTTCAGCTTTGGGTGTCCTCTTCTCGTAGCGGGACTTCTCCGCCCCGTGTCCCCGTCTTTCGTTCTTGTTGTACGAACCGTCATGGTCGTCCCTGAAGATCAGGAAAAGGGCTATGGCCACAACTATTGCAATTATCGCGTATACCATACTTCCATCATTTCTCAGTTTTCATTGCCCGTCCGGTCATGGATCATTCCGTTTTGGAGTAAGGTTCTCATGGTTACGGGTTTTCAGTTACAATGCTTTTTTGACGCTCCAGGAGCCCATGGTCCTGCCGTTGTGCCGGAACTCCTGCTCGTGGAAGACCTCATAACCCCGCCTGAGGTAGAAATCCAGGTTCTTGCGTGAGTTGGTGAAGAACACCAGCTGCTTCCCGCCCCTCTCGCGTACATAGTCCTCCCAGTATCCTATGAATCCGGTTCCGATGCCCGTCCCCTGCACGGAAGGGTCCACGGTGAGCGAACTGGCGTACCAGATGTCCGGTCCGGTCTTCTGGTAGTCGTGGCAAGGCTTCCCGGCAGCGGCGTCCATCTTCAGCCAGTCGTCGATGGCCTTCCGGTCCCCGGCCTTGTAAACTCTCAGCCATCCGTGCAGGAGGTAGCTGAGGTCGGACGGCTTGCGGTAAGATGGCGGATTGAGCTGTGCCACGGCGACCAGCCTGCCGTCCTGCCTTGCCACCAGGTAATCTGCCTTGCCGAAGTTGGTCCTGTACTCCCTCCAGATGATGGAGAACTGGACGGCGTTGCGCTCCAGTTTGGCGGGAAACCAGTTTGTGAAGTACTCGTAGTCGTCAAACGCACGGGTTGCGAGTTCCGCAGCCTCGCGGATCTCGCTTCTTTTCATTCTGCCGAATTCCAGTGCCATGGCCCTATGCAAGTTTGACTGCCGTTCCTGAACCTCTTTCCATCATTTCCCCGCTTTCATTGCCTGTCCGGTGGTCTTGAGGGCATCGGTGTCCAGGATGCCGTCGCAGAGGACCTGGCGGCCGTTGATGAAGACCCGGCGGATGCCGAAGGACTTCTTCTGGTCCGGCGTGGCGGCGGCAAGCTCGGACTCGTCAAAGACGGTGATGTCGGCCTTGAATCCTTTCCGGAGAAGACCGCGCTCGGGGATGCTGAAGCGTTTGGCCACACCGCCGGTCATCTTGCGGATGGTGCGGGGCATGGTGTCCCCCTCCCCGCGGAGGGAACAGCGGAGGAACTTGGGGAAGCAGTCGTAGATGGCGGGATTCTGGATGCCGAACTCCTCCACCCAGGCGTCGGTCATGTAGAGGACATCGTCCCGCTTGCTCTGCCAGGAGATGATTTCCGGGGTGCTGTAGGGTCCCATGTTGACACGGCCCTTGAAGTCCGACATCTCGCAGAGGTCAAGGTAGGTGTCGAAGCAGCCCTTCTTCCACTCCTTGGCTATCTGGTACACGGTCTTGCCCTCGTACTGCTCCATTCCTGGGCCCAGATAGGCAATCTCGATGTCCTTCCAGCCAAAGCCCAGCATCTGCAATGAGAGCGCCCCCAGTATTGTGAAACGCCACTGGTTTAGCGGCTTGCGCTTGTCCTCCTTGGAGAGTTCCTGGAACCAGTTGGGAATGAAGACGGTAATCACCGAAACGCCCATGGTCTCGTTGTAGATGTCGAACTGCGCGTCAATGCCTTCGGCCTTCATCTGGTCGAGGATACGGTGGAGTTCATCCTTGCACTTGAAGGTGCTGCGCCCCACGAATATGGCGTGCGAGTACTGGAGTTTCATGTGCGTCCCCTTTGCCATCTCACGGAGCTCGTCCAGGGCCCTCAGGATGTGGGCACGGCCGAAGATGGGATAGTCCAGCGACACCGCCGATTCCGCCCTTGGATGGACGGTGAGAGGGAGATCGTATTTCTCTGCCAGGAGCGCGACCTCGCGGGTCTCTGGGACATCTGCAAAGCGTCCGGGGACGTACATCATGCCCAGGGATACGCCGCAGGCTCCGTCCTTGAGCCCCTGTTCCATGATGGCGAGCATCCTCTTGCGCTCATCTTCGGTAAGGAGACGGTTGTCGTACCCGGCCACGCTGGCGCGGGCGCTGCAGTGGCCCATGAGGACGGCCAGGTTACAGGGCATCTTGCGGTCAACGGCATCGAAGAAGCTCTTCACGTCCGGGTATACTCCTGTTGTGTCCCCGTGGTAGCCAAAAAGGCCGGCGCCAATCTTGTCCAGGTTGGGCGTATCCTTCTCGAAGCCAACGGCGGAAAGGCCGCAGTTACCTGCTATGAAAGATGTGATTCCCTGGCGGATGAAAGGCTCGAAGTACTTCAGGGGCTCTTTCTTGATGGCGAACCAGTCATTGTGGGAGTGCGCATCGATAAAGCCCGGGGATATGCTCAGGCCCGCGAGGTCTATGACCTCATCGGCCTCGTCCTGAAGGCCGCTCCCCACGGCCGCAATCCTTTCATCCTCCACAAGCACGTCACCCACGAAGGGCTCGGCGCCAGTCCCGTCATAAATCTTTCCGTTCTTAAGTAAGGTTCTCATGGTTTTAGTATTAACTGTACAAATAAAAATCAGAGGGAAGCCTTCAGTATGGAGAGGATATCCGCTTCAGAGAGCGGGACGTAGGCGCTGTCAAGGCCTTCGTTCACGGCTACGTGGTGAGCCATCTCAGAGAGCCTTTCAGGGCCGATTCCAACCTCGCGAAGGTGCATGGGTATGCCAATCTCTTCGAAGAAAGCATATGTCTTGTCAATGGCAAGGTTTGCGATTTCCCATTTGTCCAGCGAAGGGTCTGTCCCGAACACGTTGACGCCATATTTTACAAAACGTGGCAGGGTGCGTTCACACAGTATGTGCTTCATCCAACGGGGCGTGATGATGGCCAGGCCTACCCCGTGGGTGATATCGTAGTAGCCGCTCAAGGCGTGTTCTATGCCGTGCATGGGCCAGCCGGACTCACTGTTGCCAAGGGACATTATGTTATTGCACGCGAGGGTGCATACAAACATCATCTCCGCCCTTGCCTTGTAGTCCTCAGGATTAACGATGCAGGCCTTTCCGTTGACCATAAGGCTCTTGAGGCCGGACTCGCAGAAGCCGTCGTTCATAAGAGTTGTGTCCTCGCAGAAATACTGCTCAAGGATGTGGTTCATGGCGTCGGCAATGCCGGCGGCAGTCTGCCACCTGGGGACGCTGAACGTGTAGGTGGGATCAAGGAAGGAGCACACCGGGAACAGCAGAGGGTCCATATATCCTATTTTGTCATTGGTCTGGGCACGGGAAATGACGCCGCCCATGTCGTACTCACTGCCGGTGGCAGCCAGCGTGAGGACGTCCACGATAGGGAGCGCCGCCTTTGCCTTGACCTTATATGATATCAGGTCCCAGGGATCTCCGTCATAGCACGCGCCTGCGGCTATGGCCTTGGAGCAGTCCAGCACGGACCCGCCTCCTACCGCCAGAATAACCTCTATTCCATTCTCCTTGCAAAGCCTTACTCCATCAAGCACGGAAGGGTCGTACTGCGGATTGGGCCGGATTCCGGAAAGCTCGGTTATTTCAAAGTCCTTCAACAGGTCTTTGACCTTGGCGTAAAGGCCAATCTTCCTGATGCTCCCGCCGCCGTAAGTCAGAAGGACTTTCCGGCCGATGGAGGCAAGCACCTCAGGAAGCTTCTCTATGACGCCTTTTCCGAAAACAATTCTAGTAGGGGTACAGTATTCAAAGTTTTGCATAAGGAGAACTTTTATGTTTGTTTTACAAATTTAATCAAAAAATTTGATTGGTTTATTTGCGGGCTTTTCACTATCTTTGTAAGGTACTAAATCTTTCACAGATATGGAACCAAGAATCACTCTTCACGGCAGGAAGTTCAAACTGCTCATTCCCAATGCTGAAATAGAAAGCGCCATAGACGCACTTGCAGACCAGATTAACCGTGATTTTGAAGGTGCAACAGAGGAGAATGCTCCAATCCTTCTCTGCACTCTGAACGGTGCCATGATTTTCATGGGGGAACTCCTCAAGAGAATCAACTTCCCGTGCATTGTAAAGGCCGCAAAGCTTTCTTCGTATGAAGGTACCCATTCCACGGGTGTGGTGAAGAGCGAGACCGTGCTCAAAGGCATTGAGGGCCGTTCCGTAATCGTTGTAGAAGATATCGTAGACACAGGAAACACCATAGAGGTGATGGAACGCATGCTCTTCTCACTTGGCGCCGCCGATGTCCGCATCTGCACTCTTCTTCTCAAACCGGAGGTTTACAAGAAATCCGTCATCCTGGACTACGTTGCAATGCGCATTCCCAACAAGTTCATAGTGGGCTTCGGCCTTGATTATGACGAGCTTGGCCGTAACTCAAAAGACATTTACGTACTGGACGAATAGCCATGAAATACTACATCCTCTTTGGCCCTCCCGGTGCCGGAAAAGGCACCCAGGCCGGTGCAATGGTAGAGCGCTACAACCTTTGCCACCTCTCTACCGGAGAACTCCTCAGAAGTGAAATCGCCGCCGGAACGCCCCTGGGACTTCAGGCCAAGAGCCTCATCGAGGCCGGAAACCTTGTTCCCGACGAGGTCGTGGAAGGCATGATTGAATCAAAGTTCGCATCCACAAAGGGCGTGGACGGCTTCCTCCTGGACGGCTTTCCGCGCACCATTGCCCAGGCAGAGGCCCTTGACGCCATGCTCGCAAAGACTTCCGAGTCAGTCACCGCCTGCGTCTCCATCATGATTCCGGACGCCATGATCCACGAGCGCATAGCAAAGCGCGCCCTCATCGAAGGCCGTGCCGACGACGCAAAGGACGATGTGGTCCAGAACCGCATCAATACATACCATGCAAAGACGGAACCGCTCATCCAGTATTACAAGGATTGCGGAAAATACCGTGAAATTGACGGCATCGGCACAATAGAAGAGGTCCGGGAGCGCATTTTCCGGACAATGGACTAAAAACCATATTGGATTTATTGCGGCAAATTCTTATCTTTGCAAGCATTAAACTCCAAAGCGATGGTCCAGGTTTACTGCAAGAACTCAAGGGAGTCAAAGCGTTTCCCGGAAGGGACGTCACTCCTTCAGATGATGTCTGAATTTGATTTTCCACGCCCTTACCCCATTGTGTCCGCCAAGGTGAACAATGTGTCCCAGGGCCTCAAATTCAAGGTTTTTCAGAACAAGGACATCGAGTTTCTGGATGTCAGGGAGTCCAGCGGGCGCAGAGTGTACTGCCGCTCGCTTTCTTTTTTGATGTACAAGGCCGCAGCGGACTCCTTCCCCGGCTGCAAACTGTACATCGAACACCCTCTGTCACATGGCTATTTCTGCCACCTCCGCAAGGAAGACGGAGCCCCCGTTACCCAGGAGGATGTCGACATCCTGAAGGCGCGAATGCAGGAACTTGTGTCCAAGGACATGCCGTTCCATCGCTACGACGTCCAGACAGACAAAGCCATCAGGGAGTTCCGCAAGGCAGGTTATGAAGACAAGGTGCGCCTCCTGGAAACCAGCGGAGAAGCATATACGGACTATTACACGCTTGGAGATACTGTAGATTACTACTATGGAAAGCTGGTTCCCTCCACAGGTTATCTTACCGTCTGGGACCTCATGCTCTACAAGGATGGCATCCTCCTTCGTCTCCCCTGCCGGACCAACCCCTCACAGGTGGCAGATTTCGTAGACCAGCCCAAGACATACGAGATGTTCAACGAGGCCCTGCAGTGGGACATTATCATGGGTCTCAGCACTGTAGGAGACGTTAACGAAGCATTCCTCAACGGCCGGGCATCGGAGCTCATCCAGATTGCGGAAGCCCTTCAGGAAAAGAAAATCGTCCAGATTGCGGAAGAGATAGACCGAAGGTGCCGCTGCAAGGAGAATCCCCTCAAGGTGGTTCTCATCACCGGTCCTTCATCGTCCGGAAAAACCACCTTCTGCAAGAGGCTCTCGATACAGCTCAAGGCCTGCGGGCTCAAGCCCATGAGCATGTCTACTGACGATTATTTCGTGAACCGGCTGGACACCCCCAAATTCCCGGACGGCAGCTACGATTTCGATAATTTTGAGACCGTAGACCATGCCCTGATGGAAAGCGACATCATGAAACTCATCGGTGGCCAGGAGGTCTCCGTTCCGGAATATAACTTCGTCACAGGCCTCAGGGAGTATAACGGCAAGAAACTGAAGCTCACGGAAGGCTGCGTACTTCTTATAGAAGGAATACACGCCCTGAATCCCGCCCTTACCTCACAGATTCCGGAGAACTACAAGTTCAGGATATTCATAAACACCATAACCTCCACCCAGCTGGACGACCACAACTGGATCCCCGTCAGCGACAACCGCCTCCTCAGGCGCATCGTCCGTGACTACAACAAAGGCGCCTTCAGCGCGCGCGAGTCCATCTCCAACTGGCAGAACGTCCTGAGGGCGGAGCACCTTTGGATATATCCCTTCCAGGAAATGGCGGACGTCATGTTCAACAGCGCCTATCTAATTGAATTTGCAGTACTTAAGAACCACGCCGAGCCCATTCTCCGCAGCGTTCCGCAGAACTCTCCGGAGTACTCAGAGGCACACCGTCTGCTCAAGTTCATCCACTATTTCGTGCCGGTTCCGGACAAGGAAATCCCGGCAACCTCAATGATAAGGGAATTCATCGGAGCCTAGAGAGAGGCCTCCAGTCTCTCAAGATAGTTTGCCAGCTCGCGGGTGTTGTACTCGCGGGCTTTTTGCGGCATGGCCTGTACGCTGCCGCGCCACCATGTTTCGCTGAGGAGGAGGCCGCCGCCAAGGATGGCCGTAATCCAGTCTCCGGATATGGCGGCAACAACCCACAGTGCGGCACTGCAGGACGATGCTATGGTAATTGGCACTCCGCCCTTGGCATGCGTGTACAGATGACCATAAGGAGGATATACTCCCAGAATTGCGGCAAGGAGCTCGTTCTTGCCCTTCCATGAGGTGGCAGCATTGATGAGGGTTCCAAGCTTCATGGCATCAGGGCTGTCCGGGAAGCCTTCCGCCATGATTGTAGCGGCGCTCGCGTAATCTCCCTGACGATACTTGCAGAGCGCCTTCAGGTAGTTCACCTCCGGCATCTGGGAAGGCTCCAGGGCGTATAGGCGAAGGCGGTCCAGGGCGTCGGAGGCATCGGCCCATCGGCCCAGTTCCGTAAGGCAGCAGGTACGGGCAAGGAGGGCGTCGTTGGCCTCGGAGGGGCCAGCGCCATCGAACAGGATTCTCTCATACCGGACGGCCATGAGTGCCGGGGACTGAGCCCTAGCGGAAAAAGCCGCCGAGAGGAATACTGATATTATAAAGCACCAGAGCCTTGGTTTCATCTTTGATATTCTGCCTTTGTATGCTTACGGAAACCCAGCTTCCGTAGATATTACCTATATAGAATATGCCGCAGAGGGAACCTGCGACTATTGTTCTCCAGTCTTTTGCACCGTGGTGCTTCCACTGCTCTGCAGCTATTGCAGCAAGGGAACCTACGGCAAGGAAAGACGCCACGCCGGGGCCTGTCTGGCCGGCATAGATCTTTCCTGCACCTGGGATTATGGCCGAAAGCCCTGCCGCCAGCCAGGGGCTCTTACGGCTCTTTTCAAGGGAGGCCGCAATCCCTGTGAGTGCATTTTCGCTGTCAGACAAGCGATAGTCGCTGAATGAGAATGACTCAGAATAACCCTTGAAGGCACCGAGGTCTCCAAGAACCAGAGCCAGGCCGCTTTTCTGAAGTGCAGCAAGCTCAGAGTACTCTCCGGAATACGCTTTCAGAGCCTCAAGTGCCTCGCCGGATGCATCCAGATGGGTTTTGGCAACGGCATCGTAGAAAAGTGCCGGCTCTGCCAGATGTCCGGACACGGAAGAAAGCCACTGGTCCGCCGCCTGGAACTGGCGGTCGTCAAAAAGGGCCAGTCCGCGAAGATAGGAAAGACTGTCCCCGGGGGCGTAATTTCCCTCCCCAAGCAGCACAAGGGCGTCTTCCTTCAGGCCCCGGTCCAAAAGATCCAGGACGAATTCGCCATCGGCCCCGATGTTCCCTGCAGGAAGAGCGGGATTGAATGCCTGCGGCTCGAAGGTGGAAGGCTTGGGCGGTACGGGCTTTATGTACTGCCTGCCGGCATGACCGATGTAGGAATTCCTTGTGAGATAGTCCGATAAAGAAAAAATGCCACGCACTTTCTGCGCGTGGGAGGGAATGCTCAAAAGCAGCATCAAAGCCGAGAAAATCAGCCTTGCTCTCATTTTTTCTTCAGGGCATCAAGAGGGTTTCCGGCAGGTTTTGCGCCGGCGGGAACCTGAAAGTCGAAATTGGGGTCCGAGCCGTCTGTGGAGATGGAGGAATAGATGGTTCTGACTACCGTGGAATCATGCTTTTCCTTATTGTAGGTAATCTCCGTAACCCTTGTGGGAAAAACCAGGCGGGATCCCTTTGTGTACTGAGAAAGATACATTTTGCTGAGGACGTTCCCGGAGTGGTCCAGATATGCCACATATACCGGGAGATAGTCCTTCAGGACAAGCTCCACCGTGGGAGCGGTGTCCTTTTTCCTGGTTGTGTACGTACGCTTCAGGTAGCCTTCCTCGTCGTAGGAAGAGTCCTGAAGGGTATATCCCATGCCAAGAAGTCCCAGATTGTCCTGACGGCCTGCCAGGAAAAGGTACAGGAGCTCGTTGCCCGAACCGAAATTCTGGTCCACACGGGAGAAAACCTCGTTTGACGATGGCACGTACAGTTTGAATTCTCCCTTCAGATTGGTTATTGTGGTATAATTGTAGGGAGAAGAAAAAACGGTCACCAAACGACCGTTTCCCTGACAGAAAACGCGCTTGGTGACCGTTGTAACCTTTCCGTCTGCAAGAGATTTGACCTCTATGTCTGCCGATGCCCTCCTTTGGGCGAAAGCGCCAAGGGCAACAAGCAGCAGTGCAGCGGATATAAGGCCTTTACGCAGCACTACAGCCACATGAGAATGTTAGGGTTGTCGTAGTACTTGCCAAGGCCGGAACCATCTACAAATCCAATCAACTCGAAGACGAAGTCAAGAAGGACGACTACGCCGAATCCGCCGCCGGTCAGGAGGTAGAGGATCCACATCCAAGGAGTGGAGCCCATATACATACGATGAATACCGGTCCAGCCAAGGAAGAAGGTGAGGAGCAGGGACACCATGTCATTGTTGCCCATTGCTACATAAGCAGCGCCAAGGGGAGCGGTGGCGGTGTCGCCGAGGTTGAATGCATTCACGTCGATAGCATTCTCGATAGCGGCGTCGATAGCTGAATCGTCAGCGGTGTAGTTTGCTGCAGAAGCAACTGCGGTGATTGCGAACATGGCAACCAGTGCGAGGAAGAATTTCTTCATAACAATTAGGTTTATAAGGTTAAACAGATTTTTGTCACGTTAAGGACAAAGTTAACAAAAAAAACGTACCTTTGCATACAAATTAAAAAAAAGTTAAAAAAAATGGAAAAGGGTCCTATCTCTCAATTCATCACCCATCACTACCGTCACTTCAACTCGGCAGCCCTTGTAGATGCCGCAAAGGCATATGAAGACCTCCTTAACAAAGGTGGAAAGATGTTCCTCGCAATGGCCGGAGCAATGAGCACCGCAGAACTTGGCCTCTCCCTCGCGGAGATGATCCGCCAGGACAAGATTGCCTTCGTCTGCTGCTCTGCAAACAACCTTGAAGAAGACATCATGAACCTTGTGGCCCACAGCCACTACTACAGGGTTCCCGGTTACCGTGACCTCACCCCCAAGCAGGAGCAGGAGCTTCTGGACAACCACTACAACCGTGTCACAGACACCTGCATTCCTGAAGAGGAAGCTTTCCGCCGTCTGGAAAAACACCTTGTGGAAGTTTGGGACAAGGCCAAGGCAGAGGGTAAAAGGTATCTCCCCTACGAGTTCATCTACCAGATGATCCGCAGCGGCGTCCTCAAGCAGTACTATGAGATTGACCCCAAGGACAGTTGGGTAGTGGCAGCATGTGAGAAGAACATCCCCATCATCTGCCCCGCATGGGAAGACTGCACCACCGGCAACATCTTCACCGCACACGTAATCCGCGGAGAATATGATCCCCACATGGTAATCCAGGGCGTAGAGGTCATGATGTTCCTCGTTGACTGGTACAAGAAGAACGCCCCCGGCGTAGGCTTCTTCCAGATTGGCGGCGGCACCGCCGGTGACTTCCCCATCTGCTGCGTTCCCATGATGGAACAGGACCTTGGATGGGAAGGCACTCCCCTCTGGGCATACTTCTGCCAGATTTCTGACTCCACCACCAGCTACGGTTCCTACTCCGGCGCCGTCCCCAACGAGAAAATCACCTGGGGCAAGCTGGCACCGGATACGCCCAAGTTCATCGTGGAATCCGACGCCACCATCGTTGCTCCCCTTATCTTCGCCTATGTCCTTGGCTGGTAAGACGGGAATACTTTCAAGATTAGGGGGTCTGCTTGACAAATGGAAGCAGGCCCCTTCCTCTTCCGGGTCCAAGGTTGCCGCAGCAGTAAACCAGTGGGAGAAAAACCGCGGCTACCTGCTGCCAGAGGGCAATCCCTCGCAGGTGGCAAAGCGGATGGGCATAACATCGGACCAGCTGTTCCACTACTGCATTGAAGAGAAGGGGGAAGACTTCCGCACCTGGCGCACCAGGCTACGTATAGAGGAGGCAAAAAAACAGCTCATCGCAGAGCCTGACACCCCGTTCTCCGTAATTGCCCGCCGCGTGGGAATAAACGACCGCAGCAACTTCTCCCGCCTGTTCCGCGAACAAACCGGCATGCTGCCCTCGGAGTACAGGGCATCAAAAATGTGAAAGGTTCGGTTTTTTATGCCGAACCTTTTACATTATATGCCCTGTAGTGCCGTTTTGTGTGAAAGGTTCGGCACTTTTTTCCGAACCTTTACCAACCTTTCTTGATATTCTCCGCCATTTCGTGTGCAAGGCGGGCACGGGCCTCCGTCGAATACCAGGCAATGTGGGGGCTCAGCAGAAGCCTTTCCGGATGCTGAAGTTTCATGAGGGGACTGTCAAGGGGAAGGGGTTCCTTCACGTACACATCTATTCCCGCGCCGGCAATGAGACCGTCGTCCAGTGCCCTGGCAAGATCTGCTTCCACGGCAATGCCTCCGCGGCCGGTATTCACCAGGAAGGCCGTCCTTTTCATCTTTTTGAACTGCTCATAGCCGATGAGACCCGCCGTACGCTCATTGTAGGGGGCGTGGATGGTAATGACGTCCGATTCTGCCAACAGTGTCTCAAGCGACACTGCAGGATACTCCTTGCAATGATTGGTGCCGGATGTGGAGTAATAAATGACCTCCATCCCGAAGGCCTTGGCAATTGCCGCTACCTTCTGCCCGATTGCTCCCATGCCAACCACGCCAAGTGTCTTTCCGGAGAGTTCCGTGAAAGGATGGCGGTAGTCCACATGCACCACATTGCGGCTGTATGAGCCGTCATGTACGAAGGAATTGTAGTGGAACGCCCTTCCGGCAAGGTTAAGGATGTGCATCCAGGCGGTCTGGGCCACGGAATCTGTGGAATATGCGGCAACGTTTCTTACGATGACTCCGCGCTCCTCGCACAGTTTGACGTCTATGTTGTTGATCCCGGTGCCGGCCTCGCACACCAGCCTGAGCTTCGGTGCGGCGTCAAGGAACTCCTTGTCAACTATTACCTTGTTAAGGAGTGCTACATCTGCATCCATTACCCTTTCCCGTGCCTCCTGTGGAGTTGAACTGGGATAAGTGACCAGTTCTCCAAGGGCTGCAATCTCCTCGAGGGAGGCATCGCCCATGGTTATGGCATCCAAAAATACTATCTTCATGGACACAAATTTAACGATTTTTTGTATATTTACGCCCACTAATGGCCAGTGTACAGGAAATATTGTCCCGCATAGACGCGAAGGCTCCATACTCAATGGTAATTGAGGCCTCCGTCAGGGACTACTGCGTACTGGCACTTCAGTTCCTCCGCGGTGAATCTTCTCCCGCAAAGTACTTCGAGTCCCCCCTGCCGGATCCCCTTCCCGTCCTGGAAAAAGAGGTATCGGCACGGAAGCACGCCGGGGAAAGGTACTGCCTTCAGATGTACAAGCCCACGGAGGAAGCCCTCCTTGCCGATGTCATTGCCGACGTAGCGTTTGCCCAATCCATGCGCCTCACGCTCGCCGCCCCGTCCTCTCCCCAGGCCGATGACCGCGAGCGCGCATGCGTATATATAGTGGCAGTGTACACCCTGTTTGCCCTTACCCTTCACAACCGCACGGACTTTGCCGTCCTTTTCCTGGAGGCCTGGGCCAATTTCAACCTTTTTGCAAGCGCACGAACCGTCCGCAGGCACTATGACCGCAGCTGGAACAGTCGGTACGAAAGTCTTTTCTACCCGCTGGGATAGCCAGGATGTAAAAGGTTCGGAAAAAAGTGTCGAACCTTTCACACAAAACGCCACTACAGGGCATATAATGTAAAAGGTTCGGCATAAAAAACCGAACCTTTCACATTTTTCAACAAAAAAGTCAAAAAAAATTTGCAGATTAAATTTTTGTTACTACCTTTGCGGTGTACTAATGAACTAATACACTCGCAAAGCTATGATAACAGTATCGAATCTTTCCTTCAGCTACGGCACCAAGAGAGTTCTTTCGAACATCTCCATGGAGCTTAAAGGGGGCAACATCTACGGCCTCCTTGGAGAAAACGGCGTGGGCAAGACCACCCTTCTCACTCTGCTGTGCGGCCTCAAGAAGCCCCAGGAGGGCACCATCGACACAGATGGACGCAATCCCTTCGACCGCCAGCCCTCCCTTCTTCAGGAGCAGTTCTATCTTCCCGACGAGGTTGCTCCCGTGCACAACAAGGCAGAGCGCTTCGGCCGCGAGACCGGCAGCCTCTGGGCCAGTTACGACCATGCAAAATTCCTTCAGGTCCTTGCAGAACTTGAAGTAGATCCTTCACAGCGCATGGACACCATGAGCTCCGGCCAGCTCAAGAAGACCTGGATTGCATTCGCACTCGCATGCAACGCCCGCCACTACTTCATGGACGAGCCCACCAACGGCCTGGACATCCCCTCCAAGGCACAGTTCAGAAGCGCCATCACCCGCCACACCGCAGAAGACAGCGTGGTTGTAATATCCACCCACCAGGTCCGTGACCTTGAGAACATCATCGACCCCGTGATTATCCTGGACAAGGAAGAGGTGCTCCTGAACGCATCCCTGGAAGAGATCTCCTCCAAGCTGCTGTTCGACTACGGAACCACCATCAATCCGGATGCACTCTATCTGGAGCGTACCCCAGGCGGTACCATCCAGGTATATCCCAATGCGACGGGAGAAGAGTCCAAGGTGAATATCGAGGCTCTCTTCAACGCCGTTCACTCCCACAAAGATGTAGTAAAAGCCTTATTCAAGTAGCCCTATGAAAAACGAAGTTTTCAACGGTTCCCGTTTCTGGAACTGGTTCAAATATGACATTACCCAGATGTGGCGCAACCACATGTTCGCCGCCCTTGGAATCGGGCTCTCCGGCCTTATCGCATACATTGTAGTTGTATGCTACAATCTCATCGTCAACGGTCAGTGGCAGGCTATAAACGGTGATGCCCGCCTGGCAGTATTCATCCTTGCCTTCATTGCCCTGGAACTTTACCAGACAAGCACCTATGGCTATCTCACCAAAAAGAAGGAAGGGAGCGCATGGCTCATGGCCCCGGCATCGGGTCTGGAGAAATGGACATCCATGCTCATCAACACACTCATTGTGATTCCCGTTCTCTTCTTTGTAGTATTCCTGGGCACCGACTGGCTCATCACCCTCCTGGACCACACCGGCGGCAAATCCCTCCTTTTCAGTTTTTCCGGAATGCTGTCAGAGATTACCAACGCAATCCGCAACAGCGAAGTAGATTTCAGCATAGCATCGTTTGTCTGGGTCTTCATTTCCGGCTTCTGTGTAAACTTCCTGTACTTCCTTCTCTCTGGACTGGTGTTCAAAAAGCATAAGATTATCTGGGGAATCGTAGCCATGATGGTTATCAGTTCTGCCCTGACCTTCATTTTCAGCAGGATTGGCTGGAATGTAAATACTGAATTCGTGGCAGGAACGCATAATAGCAGCGCCATCATGAACGGATTCGCAGCCTGCATGACCGCAGCAGCCCTGTGCCTTGCCGGAGGAATCTACTACCGCATCAAAACCATTAAACACTAGTATTATGGACTTTCACGCAGACAAACCCATCTATCTCCAGATTGCCGATGTATTTGCAGAGGAAATCCTCTCCGGTGCTCTGAAGGGCGATGACAGAATACCCTCCGTGAGAGAGTACGGCGCGCAGATAGGCGTGAATCCAAACACCGTCATGCGAGTCTACGAAAAACTCACCCAGGAAGAGATAATCTACAACAAACGCGGCATCGGGTACTTCGTGTCCCCGGATGCCAGGGAAAAGATCCTTGCCTCACAGAGGGAAGAATTCCTCACGAAAGATGTCCCGGCCATAAAGCGCCGCATGGAACTCCTTGGTCTTAATTCTAAAATATTCGAATAATATGAAAAGAGCTCTAAGTTTAATTGGCGCTGCAATGCTTTGTGCAGCATGTGTTTTCCCCATTAACGGTTTAAACGGTATTACAGTGAACAACGGAAAGAAGGTCACCTGCAAGGGACCGGTCATTACTAAAACATTGGACCTCAGCGGCTTTGACGCTATCACGGTCAACGGTTCCTCAGACATGGAACTCTTCCAGGGAGACAGCTTCCAGGTGCTTGTAAAGGCCAACGAGGAAGTATTCGATTACATTGACTACAAGGTAGAGGACGGCGTCCTGGTGCTCGGTACCAAAGACAACGTGAACATCAGGGCAGAGGAATATGACGTCACAATTACCCTCCCCGTACTCAAGAAACTCCTTGTCAACGGAGCTGCCGATGTAGATCTCAAGACCGGCTACAAGTCTTCAGAGAACCTGGAGGTCCTTGTGAACGGAGCAGGAGACTTCGACCTCAGCGGCATAGCAGTCCCCTCCCTCAGCTTCACCCTCAACGGTGCAGGTGACATCGAAGCCGATGCCCTTGATGTTGAAGAGCTTTCCGTCTCAGTCAACGGTGCAGGTGACATCGACCTGTCCGGTAAGGCAGGCAAGGCCTCCTTCAGCGTAAGCGGTGCCGGTGACATCGATGCCAGCGGCCTGCAATGCGGCAGCTTCACCACTCACAAGAGCGGCATGGCATCCATCAAAGTAGGCAAATAGTCCTTCAAAATGTAAATGGTTCGGTAAAAACCACCGAACCATTTACACTATACTTATTGTAATGCATAATCACGTAAAAGGTTCGGCATAAAAAACCGAACCTTTTACATTTATGCGCCAAGACGTGCCGCCAGACGCTTGCGGATTTCCTGGAGGAACTGCAGGGAGGTGAGGCCCTTGGGAGTGATGCCCTCGGAGAGGTTCACAAGGTCCTTGGTCTCGAGGCCTTCGTTCAGGGTGTCGAAGCAGGCGGCCTCAAGCTGGTTGGCGTAGTTCACAAGCTCAGGGAGGTTGTCCATCTCTCCCCTCTTGCGGAATGCGCCGCTCCATGCGAAGATGGTAGCCATGGGGTTGGTGGAGGTTTCCTCTCCCTTCAGATACTTGTAGTAGTGACGGGTAACGGTGCCGTGAGCGGCCTCGTACTCGTACTTGCCGTCGGGGCTCACAAGGACGGAGGTCATCATGGCAAGGGAACCGAAGGCGGTGGACACCATATCGGACATCACGTCGCCGTCGTAGTTCTTGCAGGCCCAGATGAAACCGCCCTCTGAACGCATCACGCGGGCGACTGCATCGTCAATGAGGGTGTAGAAGTACTCGATGCCGGCGGCCTCGAACTGCTCCTTGTATTCCTTCTCGTAGATTTCCTCGAAGATGGCCTTGAAGCGGCCGTCGTACTTCTTGGAGATGGTATCCTTGGTTGCAAACCAGAGGTTTTCCTTCACGTCAAGTGCATACTTGAAGCAGGAATGTGCGAAACTGGCGATGGACTTGTCCGTGTTGTGCATGCCCTCGATGACGCCGGGGCCTGCAAACTCGTGGATACCTTCCTCGATCCTATCTCCGGAAACGCCCTCGCACACAAGCTTTGCAA
>JAEEGJ010007036.1_pt1 | contig 32905 bp, 25 predicted proteins | sample 8958761 | NCBI WGS metagenome assembly JAEEGJ01 (sample SAMN16246546, study PRJNA631951) | gut metagenome | biome: gut microbiome; feature: rumen; material: RS-attached | host: Bos | place: Iran: Karaj | collected 2018-10
GGGATTCTCACAGCTTCCGGCAGTTAAGATAGGCCCGGTATCAACATCGGTTGCAAACATCATCCTGTTCGTGGTGATAATAGGCTTTATCATATCGGGCATCAAGGCTAAGATCAATGTATATGAGGCTTTTGTGGAGGGAGCCAAGGACGGCTTTACCACAGCGGTCAAGATCATACCTTACCTGATTGCCATTCTGGTGGGTATAGGCGTGTTCCGTGCATCGGGCGCAATGGATGCCGTGGTGAACGGCGTTGCATGGTGCGCCGATAAGTGCGGACTGGACACCCAGTTCGTGGGCGCTCTGCCTACCGCTCTCATGAAGCCTCTGTCCGGCGGCGGCGCACGCGGTCTGATGATCGATGCCATGACTACCTACGGGGCCGATTCGTTCACCGGACGTCTGGCCTGCCTGTTCCAGGGCTCGACCGATACCACATTCTACATCCTGGCCGTTTACTTTGGCAGTGTGAACATCAAGAACACACGTCATGCCGTGGGCTGCGGACTGCTGGCCGACCTGGCGGGTATAATAGCTGCCATATTCCTGGCTTATCTGTTCTTTGCATAAACTTTAAAAGCGATGATATCATTCCTGACTGAAAACATAAAGATGCCCAAGCTGGACCGAAAGGCAGTAAGGGCATGGATTACCGAAGTTGCCGCCTCTTATGAGGGCCGGAAGGTAGGTGATCTGAACTATATCTTCTGTAACGATGACCGTATCCTGGAGGTGAACAAGGAGTTTCTTGGACATGACTACTATACGGATATCATAACCTTTGACTACAGTGAGCCGGGCCGGGTGAGCGGTGATATGTTCATCAGTCTGGACACCGTGTTGAGTAACAGTTCCAAGTTTCATACGTCTTATGAGAAAGAACTGATGAGAGTAATCATTCACGGGGTGCTGCATCTGTGCGGCATCAACGACAAGGGTCCGGGTGAGCGCGCCGTAATGGAGGCTGCCGAGGAGAAGGCCCTTGATATGTGGTACAAGAAATAATTAGAGCGGATGAGAAAAATACTATTGTCTGCAACACTGTTGCTTGCAGGCGCATATGCGGGCGTATCGGCCCAGAGTCGCCTGACCGATGCCGATACACGTCTGCTTGACGAGTGCCGTACCGTATTCACGCAGGGTGATTACGGTGCTGCCGGTTCGCTGCTTGACGAGTGGGTCAAGGTGGCCGAGAACCGCAAGCAGGCGCTGACTGAGGAGATTGAGTACATGCAGGTGGTGATTGCGGCTGAGCGAGACCTGTCGACCGCCATGCCTGCCATCCAGATATTCATGTCCAGGTATCCGGGCTCAATGTACAACAACAGGATGCTTGCCCTGATGGGCTCGTCCCATTTTGTGCTGCGTGAGTACCAGGATGCCATTGAGTGCTTTGACGAGTGTGACCCGCTGCTTCTGGACAGCAAGGACTGTCAGCGTATGGTTCGCCATAACGCCATCTCCCTGTTCCGATGCGGACGCGCCCAGGAGGGTTACCTGCAGCTCAACATTCTGGCCCGACTGGTTGAGGAGCCTGATGAGGATGAGGACATAGTTTTCTACCGCGCATACTACGATTATGTGAACGGTCGCAGCGCCGATGCCAAGACCGGTTTTGAGAACTCACTTGAGACCCGTCATGATGATGAGGCCCGTCTCTACCTGGCCGATATCTCTCTGAACGCCGGTTCCGATATGACCCAGGCCTACAACACCGCTAATGAGCTGGTTGCCACAACCGAGGATCCTTACATTGAGGCCGAGGCCGAGCGTATTCTTGGTGAGTACTGGTATCGCAAGGCTGATTACGCCAAGGCAGTTGACCTGTTGACCAGCTATCTTACCACCGGCCAGAGCCAGGATATCCGATATGACACCTATCTGCTGGGAATGTCAGAGTTCCAGACAGGTGATATGGACAAGGCAATCGAGTGCCTCTCACAGGTTACCGGTCCCGATGACGCCGTGACCCAGAACGCACTGCTGCACATTGGTCTTGCATCACTCAAGAAGGGTGACAAGAACGCCGCACGTATGGCGTTTGAGCGTGCATCGAACATACCCGGCAAGCCCGAAGTCAGGGAGCAGGCTCTCTACAACTACGCAATGGTTATCCATGAGACATCATACTCACCGTTCGCCGAGTCAGTGACATCATTCGAGCGTTTCCTGAACGAATATCCCAAGTCTGCCTATGCCGACAAGGTTAGCAGCTACCTGGTAGATGTCTACATGAATACCACCAGCTATGATGCCGCGCTGGCGTCAATAGCCAAGATACAGAACCCCGGAGCATCCATCCTGGCCGCAAAGATGCAGCTGCTCTACAAGAAGGCCATGGACGATATGGCAGCAGGTAACTACGATGACGTACCCTCTATACTGACCGATGTCATAGCACTTGAGCGTTACGACAAAAAGACCGCCAATGAGGCGCTGTTCTGGCGCGGCGAGTGCTACTACCGCATGGGTCAGACAGACCGTGCCGAGGCCGATTACAGCCGATACCTGGCACTTAAGGGAAGTGCAGTGACTCACAGCAGCGCCCTTGCCAACTACGGTCTGGGTTACATCTACTACAACAACAAGGAATACAACAAGAGCGGCAAGGCATTCACCAGAGTACTGGAGTCTGCACGTCAGGCCGGTCTGGAGAATGAGATCATAGCCGATGCCGCCCTGCGTGCCGGTGACTGCATGTTCTACGGCCGCCAGTATGACCAGGCCAAGGAGTATTACGGAACCGCACTCAACCTTGTACCTTCAACCGGTGACTATGCCCTCTATCAGACCGGACTGGTTAACGGACTGCAGCGTAACTACCGCCAGAAGATACTTGACCTTGACAAGCTTACCGTCAACTATCCGCAGTCTCCCTATGTGCCGTCAGCACTTTATGAGGAGGGCCGCGCCTACCAGCAGACTGACCAGCCCGAGCAGGCCGTTGCGGTATTCAACAGGATCATCACGGAATATCCAAATACAGACTTGGCGCGCAAGGCATCGGCCGAAGTAGCCCTTATCTACTACCAGACCGATAAGTACGACCTTGCCATTGCAGCCTACAAGGATGTCATTGCCCGCTACCCGGGCAGCGACGAGGCCCGTACCGCACTTGTGGACCTCAAGTCCATCTATGTGGAGAAGGGAGATATCAACACCTATCTGACATATACAGAGACCGTTCAGGGTGCCACACCCATAGCAGTGAGCGAGCGTGATTCTCTCTCATATACCGCAGCCGAGGGCCTCTTCAGCCGCGGACAGAAGGCCGATGCCAAGGCCCGTTTCAAGGAGTATCTGCAGCAGTATCCCAACGGCGCCTTTGCAGCCAACGCTTGGTACTATCAGGGACTGCTGCTTGAAGAGGAGAATGACTATGAGGAGGCCTATGAGAGCTTCATGCACAGTGCCGCCTATGAGAGCAGCCGATTCTGCGAGAGCGCTCTTGACCACGCATCCGGCATGGCCTGGTCAGTGGGTGACTGGGAGACCGCGATGGATACCTACATCCGCCTCTACTCCAAGACCACCAATGCCGACCGTCAGCGTACCAGCCTGTTCCGCATAGTAAGCTGTGCAGGTCAGATAAGCGAGAATGATGCCGTCCTGATGTATGCTGACAAGGCACTGCAGACACAGCTCACCGCCGAGCAGAAGACAGAGGTCACATACTGGAAGGCACAGGCCCTGCTGGATGGCGGCAAGCGTGCCGAGGCCCGTCCTCTGTTTGAGGAACTCAGCAAGGATACCCGCTCCAGATTCGGAGCCGAGTCAGACTACCTGCTCAGCCAGCTGCTGTTTGACAGCGGTGACAAGGAGGGAGCCGAGAAGGTTATAATGGATTTCATACAGGAGGGAACACCCCATATGTACTGGCTGGCACGCAGCTTCATACTGCTCAGTGACATCTATAAGTCCCAGGGTAAGGATGTTGAGGCGCGTCAGTATCTGCTCTCGCTCAAATCCAACTATACCGAGGATGATGACATTGCTGATATGATTGCCAAACGACTTGAAGAATGACCGTTATGAAAAGATATATACTTCCGGTCCTTATGACCGTAATATGCTGGGGCGGTGTAAACGCACAGAATGATGTGCTCCCCTCCAGATCACTCACCATCGAGGGTTCATACAACCCGTCAATGTCGGACCAGGGCAAGATAATGCCGGTGCCCGAGCGTCCGCGTACCGAGCGCCAGGCCACAACAGTCAGTTACCGTACCGAGGCCAACCCCCATCAGGGTTATGAGCGCACTCCCATGGGTGTGTTCGGCGAGCAGTCCGATGATATCAAGGAGAACAGCTACTATGGCCTGATTCGTCTGGGTTACGGACTCAGAAACGTCACTGACGGACTTCTTGATGCAGGCTGGAAGATCTCAGACAGAGACCTGCTTACCATCTCCGGACTCATGGACGGATGGTCCACCAAACCCGACGGACAGTGGAAATCCAAGATGTTCAACTCAGACCTCAAGCTCGAGTACTCTCACCGTTTCGACAGCCTGACCGTGGGCCTGTACGGCGCGTACGGACACTCCGGTTTCAACTACCGTGAGGGTAAGGATACTACCGCCGCATTGCTGGCATTAAGCGATCTTGGCGTTGGTATAAACAGGGCCGAAGCAGGTCTGTGGCTCAACGGAGAGTTCCGTAAGGTTGACTGGCACCTGAACGCAGGCATGCAGTGGTACACCCGTAAGGGAATGACTGTGAACGGAGTCGGTCTGTCTGACAGTGAGCGTCTGCTTCGCATTGATGCCGGCGCAGAACTCCCGCTGTTTGGCGGAACAGCCGGACTTGATTACCGTCAGAAAACAGCCTCATATGACTGGACCGGACTGTACGGAGCTACCTACGGCAACTTTACCACATTAACCCTGTCTCCTTACTGGAAGATTACCTGGCGTGACATTGAGACCCGTCTGGGACTCAACATGGATATCCGCACCGGAGCCGGAAACAAGTTCCTGCTCTCTCCCATGGTAACCGCCCAGTACAATGTCAACGGGCAGATCAAGGTGTTTGCCGGTGTGACAGGCGGAATCAAGGACAACAGCATGCGTACCCTTGCCGGTATTTCTCCCTACTGGTCTGAGGTAAGTCGTATCAGAGACGGATATGAACTCATGAACGCCTCGATAGGAGCATCCTACTCACAGGGCACATGGCTCACCCTCTCACTGCGCGGCGGTTACCGTCATACCATCGATGACCTGTTCCAGACAGTACAGGACAGCATCATCATCACCTCTCTGCTCAGTCAGGAGGGATCGGACGTAGTATATGCCCGCCTGGATGCCGACATGCAGTTTGCCGACAGGGCACAGGTCAAGATGGACCTTACCTGCAACGGCTATACCGGCAAGTACTCAGAGGGCCTTCTGGCACTCAAGCCGGTAGTTGAAGGCTCACTGTTCGGAAAGGTGAATATCATACCCGGACTGGACGCCATGGTTACATACCGTGCAATGGTGTTTGGCAAGGTTGACGGCACCCGTATGCCCATGGTAAATGACTTGGCTCTGACGGTTGATTATGACTTCCGTCCCAACCTCTCATTCTACCTTACCGGCAACCGTCTGGCAGGAGGTAACTACTACTATTACGCAGGCTACCGCGCCATCAAACCTTCAGTGCTTGTAGGGGCCACTTACCGCTTCTGACTTTTTATTAATATTTATATTAATAAGGTGGATGGAGATAATTTTTTATGTCCGTCCACCTTTTCTATATGTTTTTTTTGTTCTACTTTTGCCGCGCCTTTAGTGCATAAACTTTAATTGAATATCATGCAGAAGAATCTGGTAATTGTGGAGTCTCCGGCCAAGGCCAAGACAATCGAGAAGTTTCTGGGAGCCGATTACAAAGTGATGTCAAGTTACGGACACATCTGTGACCTGAAGAAAAAGGACCTGAGCATCAACATCGATACGTTTGAACCCATATATGAAATACCTTCAGATAAGAAGAAGGTGGTAAGTGAACTCAAGGAGGCAGCCAAGAAGGCCGAAATGGTCTGGCTGGCATCTGATGAGGACCGCGAGGGAGAGGCCATCAGCTGGCATCTGTTCGAGACCCTGGGTCTCAAGCCCGACAAGACCAAACGTATTGTTTTCCACGAAATCACAAAGAACGCCATACTGCACGCCATCGAAACCCCGCGTGACATTGATACCAACCTGGTATATGCACAGCAGGCACGCCGCGTGCTGGACCGCATAGTAGGTTTCAAGCTTTCACCCATCCTTTGGCGTAAGGTTAAGCCCGCTCTTTCAGCAGGCCGCGTACAGTCAGTAGCCGTACGTCTTATAGTAGAGCGCGAGCGCGAGATCAAGGAGTTCGTACCCGAGGCTTCATACAGGGTAGTGGCTATCTTCCGTCTTGAGGGCGCCGGCGGTCAGGTACAGGATGTACGTGCCGATTACAGCGAGCGTTTCAAGACCAAGAAAGAGGCATATGCCTTCCTCGAGAAGTGCAAGGGTGCCGAGTTCAAGGTAAAGGATATCACCACCAAGCCTCTCAAGAAACTGCCTGCACCTCCTTTCACTACATCAACCATGCAGCAGGAGGCAACAAGAAAGTTCGGATTCACCGTCATGCAGACCATGATGCTTGCACAGCGTCTGTATGAGTCCGGTAAGATCACATACATGCGTACCGACTCTGTAAACCTCTCAACCCTTTGCATCGACTCATGCCGCAAGGCCATCACCGAGTCAATGGGTGAGGAGTATGTAAAGAGCCGTCAGTACACACAGAAGGCCAAGGGCGCCCAGGAGGCACACGAGGCTATCCGTCCTACCTACATGGACAACCAGACCATTGACGGTACCGCTCCCGAGAAGCGTCTCTATGAGCTCATCTGGAAGCGCACCATCGCATCACAGATGGCCGATGCCGAGCTGGAGAAGACAACCGTATCTATCACATCACCCAAGATTGACGGTGAGTTCTCAGTAACCGGTGAGACAGTCAAGTTTGACGGTTTCCTGCGTGTTTACCGTGAGAGCCGTGATGATGACGCTAATGATTCACAGGAGGTTCAGGGTCTGCCCGAGTTCAAGAAGGGCCAGGCACTGGAGTTCAGCCAGATATCAGCCTACGAGCGTTTCACCCAGCATCCTCAGCGTTTCAATGAGGCTGCCCTGGTACACAAGATGGAGGAACTTGGCATAGGCCGTCCTTCAACTTACGCACCTACCATCGGCACCATCCAGCAGCGCGAGTATGTACTGCGTGAGGACATTGAGGGAACCAAGCGTGAGTGCAACATGCTCCGTCTTGAGGAGGGTGACATCAAGGACCAGACCATTACCGAGGTTTACGGAACTGAGAAGTCAAAGCTTGTTCCCACTGACATAGGTATGGTTGTAAACGACTTCCTGATTGAGTACTTCCCCGACATAATGAACTACAACTTTACCGCTCAGGTAGAGAAGGAGTTTGATGATATAGCCGATGGCGACAAGCAGTGGAAGAGTGTTATCAGCACCTTCTATGATAAGTTCAGCCCGGCAGTCAACAACGCCATGACCCTTAAGAACGAGCATAAGGTAGGTGAGCGTATCCTGGGTACTGATCCCATTTCAGGCAAGCCCGTATCAGTAAAGATAGGCCGTTACGGTCCCATCGTACAGATAGGTAGCGCCGAGGATGATGACAAACCGCGCTTTGCCCAGATGAAGAAGGGTCAGACCATTGAGACCATCACTCTTGACGAGGCTCTGGAGCTCTTCCGTCTGCCGCGTACACTGGGTGAGTTCGAGGGCTTTGAGGTTACCATCGGCACAGGCCGTTTTGGTCCTTACATCCGTCATGACAAGTTCTACGTGTCACTGACAGGTGTGGCCGATCCTCTTACCATCACATTCGAGGAGGCTGTACACCTTATCCAGCAGAAGCGTGAGTCAGAGTCAAAGAAGGTGCTCAAGTCATTCCCCGGCAATCCCGACATGGAGGTTATGAACGGCCGTTACGGCGCTTACATTGCATATCAGGGAAGCAACTACAAGATTCCCAGAAACATGGATCCCTCTACTCTTACCGAGGAGGAATGCCAGGATATAATCAAGCGTCAGATTGAGAAGACCGGTTCTGCTCCCAAACGCCGCATATTCAAGACCAAGAAATGATAAGGGTTTTCCTTATGGGCTTTATGGGGGCGGGTAAGACCACCCTCGGCAAGGCCTTGGCAAAGGACCTGGATGTCTCGTTCATAGACCTGGACCAGTATATCGAGCGCAGGTACATGAAGAGCGTGAGCCAGATATTCGCCACCCGCGGCGAGCAGGGCTTCCGTGAGATTGAGAGCCATATGCTGCGTGAGGTAGGTGAGTTCGATGACGTGATAGTATCATGCGGCGGCTCCACCCCTCTTATCGGCGACAATATGGACTACATGCTCCAGCATGGCAAGACCGTCTATCTGAAATGTGATAACGATACTCTGCAGCGCCGTCTCAAGGTAGCCCGATCACAGCGTCCTCTCATAGCATCCAAGTCCGATGAAGAGCTGGCCGCTTTCATAGAGAGTGAGACCGCACGCCGCGAGCCCGGTTACCTCAGGGCCGAGTACATCTGCCCCGGAGACCGTCTGGAATCCCGCGATCAGATATCGGACACAATTACTTATTTGAAACAACTGTTGGACCTTAAGAAAGATTGACCATATATGAAACAGTCACTTGTCATTGTAAAGGTGGGCGGCAAGATAGTTGAGCAGCCCGAGACTCTGGAGCGTCTGCTCAAGGATTTCAAGGCTATACCCGGCGCCAAGCTTCTGGTACACGGAGGAGGCCGCTCGGCAACTGCCATGGCCAGCCGTCTGGGCATTGAGAGCAAGATGGTGGACGGACGCCGTATCACCGATGCCGATATGCTTGACGTAGTGACTATGGTTTACGGAGGTCTGGTAAACAAGAATATCGTTGCCAAACTGCAGGCCGAGGGCATCAACGCCATTGGTCTTACAGGTACCGACTGCAACGTAATGCAGTCCGATAAGCGTCCGGTAAAGGAGGTTGACTACGGCTTTGTGGGTGATGTCAAGTCTGTCAATGCCGAGTTCCTGGCAAGCCTGATAGAGAAGGGTATTGTTCCCGTTCTGGCTCCGCTTACACATGACGGTAAGGGTCAGCTCCTGAATACCAATGCCGATACCATTGCCGGTGAGGCAGCCAAGGCACTGGCATCATACTTCAAGGTAACTCTGATATTCTGCTTTGAGAAGCCGGGTGTGCTGCTGCATGAGGATGATGACAACAGCGTCATTCCTTACATCTCATACTACGATTTCCCGCGTCTGGTACAGGACGGCACCATAAGCGGCGGCATGATTCCCAAGATCCAGAATGCGTTCACCGCATTGCAGGCCGGAGTGTCATCGGTCCTTATTACAAAGGCCGAAGCACTCGATAAGCTTACAGGTACTACAATCGCCCTGTAATAATCTTACTTCTCGTAATTGTCTCCCTGGAAAGTGCCTTTTGAGGTGCTTTCAGCAGGCTCTGCGGCCAATTCTGCGGCAGACTGAGCCTCTTCTTCCTGCTGTTTCTTGAGCTTGGCGTAATATCTGACGATCCAGATTGCTGTGATGACGAATACGATTGCCAATACCATGAACGTAACCACTCCTGCGGTAGACTTAATGGTGAATTCATCATCACCCCCGTCAGAACCGGCTCTCATGGCCATGAAGGATATGGTGTTGTTCAGTATGTGCAGGCAAATGGGTATCAGCAGGGTTCCTGTCTTGCAGTAGAGCCAGCCCAATATTATTCCGGCGGGCATTGCGAATACAACCTGTATGGGATTGATATGAATAATCGCAAAGATTGCGGATGATATCAGAATACCGGCCCACATGCTTTTGGTCTTCATCTTGATCTCCCTCAGGATAACGCGTCGCATCATCATCTCCTCCATGATAGGGCCGATGATACAGATTGCCAGGAAACCGGTCATGGTTTTTGACATGGCGTCGAACTGATCGGCCAATGTGTTGGGTATATCAAAGCCTGAAGAGAGTATTTCGACAGCCATCATTCCGCTCATACCGAACACCATTGAGATAAGCAACACCATTCCGGGTGCGGGCTTGAACATCTCTTTTAAAGTGCAGTACTTCATGATAAGAAGCGCAATAATGACTATTGCGTCAGAAACCAGCAGGGAGGGTGCAAGTATTGACATGATGTCATTTCCCTGTATCGTTGCCACTATCATGAAGAGAAAGGTGATTACCAACTGAGCGGCAATCCAGATACCTATGGTTCTAAGCGTTTTCTTCATATTTATCCTATTTTTATTGTTTGTCTTACTTTGTCACGGTCAGCTTCAAGCTGTGCAGCCAGACACTCAGGTGAATCAAAACGCCTTTCGGGACGCAGGAAATCCACAAACTCCAGAGTCAGCTCGTGGAAATAGATGTCACGCTCAAATCCCAGCAGGTGGGCCTCGATGGTACGGGCGGTACCTTCAAACGTGGGGCGGAATCCTATGTTGAGCATGGCTGGCCATGTCTCGCCGTCAACCTTTGCCAGGGCCGAATATACACCGTCGGCAGGAATCTGCATGAATTCGCAGTAGGGGCCCAGATTTGCGGTGGGGAATCCCATCTTGCGGCCGTTCTGCAGTCCGTGAATGACGGTTCCGCTTATGGTGTAACGGTATCCGAGCATGGCGTTTGCGGCCTTTACGTTGCCGGCTACGAGTTCGCGGCGAATGCGTGAGCTGCTCACGGGCGTACCTTCATAGAGATATGCATCGGCCGGTATGACCTCCATGCCGATCTTTTCTCCTATGCGGCGGTAATCATCTATACCCAGACTGGTATCATGGCCGAAGTGGTGGTCATGACCTACCAGCAGTGTGCTTACGCCCAGTTTCTTCTGCAGGAAATCCGTCATGAAAGTCTCGGCATCCAGAGCGGCAATTGCAGTTGTAAAGTGAAGCGGGAAACAGTAGTCTATCCCGGTCTGTTCCAGCAGGTGCATCTTGTCTTCCGGGGTGGAGAGCAGACGTGGGCGGTAATCGGACTGAAGTATCTGGCGCGGATGCTCGGGGAATGTTATGGCCATACTCTTGAGTCCGCGCTTTGCAGCGATGGCTTTGAGCTCCTCCAGCAGGTGTACGTGACCCAGGTGGACTCCGTCAAAGAATCCTATCGTGGCAGCGTATCTGCAGGTGTCGGGAACGGGTATGGTCATATGTTTTTGTTTTGGATTACAAAAGTAGTGAAGAAACGCGGGGTACGGGAAATTTTTCTCCCAAAACTTTGTAAATACGGGTTTTTGGAGTACTTTTGCACCCGAATGAAGCAGTCGGCCATGGGCCGGTGATTCTTTCTCCGGGCTTTTAGCTCAGTTGGTTAGAGCAACAGACTCATAATCTGGAGGTCCTAGGTTCAAGCCCTAGATGGCCCACGAAACCGTCCATTCTTTTGGACGGTATTTTTTTGGGGCTATCTAGAAGTTTGGAAAGTATTTTTTATGAATAAGGATGCAAACTAATAAAATTCGTTAATTAGTTTGAGGCGAATTTGTTTAGTTGTATCTTTGCACTCAGAACTTTGGTTATTTATTATTTGACACAGCCAAATAAGTGTGTGAAAACTTACTTTCAAAATATAATACATGAAGAGACTCACTAAAAAAGAGGAGATCATCATGAATTGGTTCTGGGACAAGGGACCACTTTATGTCAAGGAACTCCAGGAGCTCTATCCTGATCCCAAGCCTCACTTCAACACCTTGTCCACACAAGTCCGTACGCTAGAGTCGAACGGGTACCTGAAGCACAATTCCTTCAGCGGTTCATTCCAGTATTATCCTGCACTCAGCAGGGATGAGTACAATGGACTCAGTCTGGATACTCTGATAGGCAAGTGTTTCAACAATTCCTATCTGGGCGCTGTATCAGCGTTGGTTACAGAAGAGAAGATTTCTCTTGATGAACTCAAAGACCTGATCAGACAGATAGAAGAAAGCTAATCTTCTCAATAGCTTGCAATAATAAGTCCTTGTTTTAACACTGGCGTCAATGCTTAATGCGTTGGCGCCAGTGTTGATAAATAACGCCATAGCGATTGGGAAGAGTGCCTTTTAATTTGTATCTTCGCTGAATTTAAAACAGGTGGAGATAATGTCTGATGATAACATATCAGTGATCGCTGTCAGGACAGCCAGGGACCTGCGCAGGTTTGCACGTTTCAATGTGCAGCTTTACAGGAACCACCCCTATGCCGTACCTGATCTTATAAGCGACACCAAGAACTCTTTCAAACCCAAGCGTAATGCCGCACTTGAATTCTGTGAGGCACAGCCTTTCATCGCCCTTAAGGACGGCAAGGTGGTGGGCCGGGTGGCTGCCATCATCAACTGTAAGGCCAATGAGGCGTGGAAGGTCAAGACCGTAAGGTTCGGTTGGATAGATTTCATTGATGACATTAACGTAAGCCGTGCTCTGCTTGATGCCGTATCGGCATGGGGTAAGGAGCGTGGAATGGACCGGTTGGAGGGACCTTTCGGATTCACCGATTTTGATCCCGAGGGAATGTTGACCGAGGGCTTTGACCTGATGGGTACAATGGCCACCATCTACAACTATCCCTACTATCCCAAGCATATGGAGCAGCTGGGACTCAAGCCGTCGGCAGAGTGGGTGGAGAGACATATTCCCTACAACACCCTTCCGGAGAAGATGGAGCGTATAGGCAAGATAGTGCTGGACCGCTACAATCTCCATATTGACAAGTTGGAACACAGCAAGAGTGTGGAGGCCAAGAAATATGCCCACAAGCTGTTCCATCTGGTTAATGAGGCGTTTGCTCCGCTGTACGGATATTCGGCCTTCTCCGACAAGCAGATTGAAGACTTTGCCCGCAAGTTCGTGCCGCTTCTGGACAAGCGTTTTGCTGCGTTCGTGCTTGACAAGGATGACAACCTTGTGGCCGGAGCGCTTACGATGACATCCATTGCACGTGCACTGCAGAAGGCTCAGGGCCGTCTCTTCCCGCTGGGCTGGTGGCATATAATCAATGCGCTCAAGTTCAAGCGCGACAATATCGTGGAGTTCCTGTTCATAGCCGTAAAGCCCGAGTATCAGAACAAGGGTATCAATGCGGTACCGTTCACCATACTCAATCCCACTCTGGTTGAGCTGGGATACAAGCTTGCCGAGACCAACCCGGAGCTGGTTGACAACACCAAGGTCCAGAGCCAGTGGTCTTACTATGAGGGAGTGAAGATTGTACGCCGCAGGGCGGTCTTTTTCAAGCCCATCTGATTTAATTTTGTTTTGAGATAAGTATAATAAAGATATATGGCAGACACTGAAGAATTATTTGACCCGCAGACACCTCAGGTGCAGTACAACGAGGACAATATCCGCCACATGGACGATATGGAGCATATCCGTACCCGTCCTGGTATGTATATCGGTAAACTGGGCGACGGCTCGGCAGCCGATGACGGAATCTACGTACTGCTCAAGGAGATCATAGACAACAGCGTCGATGAGTTCCGAATGAATACCGGCAAGCGCATAGAGATAGACCTGGCCGATACAGGTAAGGTTTCGGTGCGTGACTACGGACGCGGTATACCTCAGGGTAAGCTGTTGGAGGCCGTAAGCATCCTGAATACCGGCGGTAAATTTGACAGCAAGGCGTTCAAGAAGAGCGTAGGTCTGAACGGTGTCGGTCTTAAGGCGGTAAACGCGCTGAGTCACCATTTCCAGGTAAGCAGCTGGAGGGACGGTCAGGTGCGTACACTGCAGTTCGAGCGCGGCAAGCTCCAGTCTGACAAGACTGAGCCCAGTGCCGAGGAACATGGAACACAGGTGATCTTTGAACCGGACAACGCCCTGTTTGTGGGCTATCAGTTCCGTCCGGCCATCATTGAGACCATGCTGCGCAACTATACCTATCTGAACACCGGCCTTACAATCATGTACAACGGCCAGCGTTTCGTATCGCGCAACGGTCTTGAGGACCTGCTTATGGAGCGTATGAGCGCCCAGAGCCTCTATCCTATCATTCACCTTCAGGGAACAGATATCGAGATTGCGTTCACCCATACCAACCAGTACGGTGAGGAGTACTACTCATTCGTAAACGGTCAGTATACCTCACAGGGCGGTACACACCAGAGCGCATTCAAGGAGCATATAGCACGCACCATCAAGGAGTTCTACGGTAAGAACTTTGAGTTGGGCGATGTACGTAACGGCATAGTTGCCGCCATCGCCCTGAACGTTGAGGAGCCGGTGTTCGAGAGCCAGACCAAGATCAAGCTGGGTTCTACCACCATGAGCCCCAACGGCGGTGTTTCACTCAACAAGTTCGTGGGTGACTTCATCAAGAAGGAGGTCGATGACCTGCTCCATAAGGATCCTGAGGTGGCCGATGTCATCCTCAAGAAGATCCTTGAGTCCGAGAAGGAGCGCAAGGAGATAGCCGGTATAACCAAGCAGGCCCGCGAGCGCGCCAAGAAGGCCAACCTGCACAACCGCAAACTGGCCGACTGCCGCATCCACCTGAACGATCTGCGCGGTGACCGTCAGGAGGAGAGCTGTATCTTCATAACCGAGGGTGACTCTGCGAGCGGATCAATCACCAAGAGCCGTGACGTGAACACCCAAGCTGTATTCAGTCTGCGCGGTAAGCCTCTGAACTGCTACGGACTCACCAAGAAGGTGGTCTATGAGAATGAGGAGTTCAACCTGCTGCAGGCCGCCCTCAACATTGAGGAGGGTCTTGATGACCTGCGCTACAACAAGATAATCGTTGCAACCGATGCCGATGTGGACGGTATGCACATACGTCTGCTTATGATAACCTTCTTCCTGCAGTTCTTCCCCGAGCTGATAAGGAAGGGACACGTATACATACTTCAGACTCCGCTGTTCCGCGTGCGTAACAAGCGTAAGAAGAAAAAAGGTGCCGATGCCCATGTGGACGGCGTGGTAACCGAGAAGGGTGAGTTCGAGACCATCTACTGCTACACCGATGAGGAGCGTAAGCAGGCAATTGAGAAACTCTCACCCAATCCGGAGATCACCCGATTCAAAGGACTCGGTGAGATATCGCCCGATGAGTTCAAGAACTTTATCGGCCCCGATATGCGTCTTGAAATGGTGACCCTCAAGAAGACCGATGCGGTCGATGACCTGCTCTCATTCTATATGGGTAAGAACACCATGGAGCGTCAGAACTTCATCATTGACAACCTGGTAGTCGAGGAGGACAGGGTTGATGAGGATGAAGGTGAGAAATTCTAACCAAAAAAGTAGTATTATGAAACTGTTATTCCCAGGGTCATTTGACCCCTTCACGATAGGACATGCCGACCTGGTTGAGCGTGCTCTTGACCTGGGCTGTGAAGTGGTGATAGCCGTTGGCATCAATGAGGAGAAGAAACCTCTGTTCAGTGCCGAGCAGCGTCTTGAGGCTATCCGTAACCATTACAAAGGGTACTCACGTGTAAGCGTTATTGAGTACAAGGGCCTTACCGTGGATGCCGTAAGGGAAAACGGTTGTGACGCAATACTTCGCGGCATCCGCTCAGTGACCGATTATGACATGGAGCGTAACATGGCCGATATAAACCGCACCATCGACGGCGTTGAGACAGTCCTGCTGGTTTCAACTCCCGCAGTGCAGCATGTCAGCAGCAGTCTGGTACGTGAGCTTATCTCTTTCGGCCGTAATGCTGATGACCTGATGATTGATACATTCAAACCATATATGTGATAATATGAAGAGGATACATATTCTGTTTGCAGCTCTTTTGATGCCGTTTATGCTGATGGCTCAGCCGGGTCGCGGACTCCAGCAGCCCCAGCGTCCGGGACAGCCTCAGATGCAGCCCCAGTTGCCGCGTCAGCCCCAGACTCCCATGCAGCCGCAGGCTACAACCATAGATGCCGAACTCCAGAAACTGCTGGTGGCCGAGGGAGCCATATCGGCCCTCTATGTGGAGGATGTTGATGAGAAGAAGATCGTGGAGAAAGCCATCAGGGGTATGCTTGAGGAGCTGGATCCGCATTCCACATATCTGACTGCCGAGGAGAATGACAAGTCAAACGAGACTCTCATGGGTTCATTTGACGGCATAGGCGTACAGTTCAACATGATTGAGGATACGCTGTTCATCGTACAGCCCATACCCGACGGTCCGTCCGAGAGGGTAGGTATCCTTCCCGGTGACCGCATCATAACCGTCAATGACACCACCATTGCAGGCGTCAAGATGTCACAGGAGGCTATCATGAAACGTCTGCGCGGTCCCAGAGGCTCCAAGGTCGACCTTGGAATATGCCGCCGCGGAGTCAAGGAGACACTCAAGTTCACCGTCATCCGTGACAAGATCCCCGTAAATACCGTGGATGCCGCGTATATGATTCGCCCGGGTGTAGGTTACATAAAGATATCAGGCTTTGGCGCCACCACCATTGATGAGTTTCAGCAGAAGCTCTCTGAGCTGAGCGCCATGGGTGCACAGTCACTCATACTTGACCTTCAGGGTAACGGAGGAGGTCTGCTTATGGCCGCAGTCGGTCTGGCAAACGAGTTTCTGAACCGTGACCAGATGGTTGTTTACACTGAGGGCCGACGCCAGCCCAAGAGCGGTTACCTGGCAGATGGCCGCGGACATTTCCGCACCGGCAAGCTGGTAGTGCTCATTGACGAGTACTCGGCATCGGCCAGCGAGATTGTATCGGGTGCCGTTCAGGACTGGGACCGTGCCACCATCATAGGCCGCCGCTCATTCGGCAAGGGTCTTGTACAGCGTCCCATCGAGTTCCATGACGGATCACTGATACGTCTTACCGTAGCCAAGTACTACACTCCTGTGGGCCGATGCATACAGAAACCCTACGGCAAGGATGTGGACTACGGCGATGACATCGAGGAGCGCCTGCGCCACGGTGAACTCACCAACCGCGACAGCATCCACTTCCCTGATTCACTCAAGTACAGCACCATGATAGAGAAGCGCATCGTCTACGGCGGTGGCGGAATCATGCCTGACATCTTTGTGCCGCTTGATACCACCAGGGTCAACCAGTATTACCGTAACATAACCGCAAAGAACGTGGTGTTCAACACCGCATTCAAATACGTGGAGCGTAACCGTCGCACCCTGCAGCGCCGTTACCGCTCATTCGAGGAATTCAACCGCACGTTTGAGGTAGGCCCGGATGTACTACGTATGTTCCTGGACCATGCCAAGGAGGACAAGGTCGAGTATAATGAGGCCCAGTATCTGGATCAGCTGCCCATATTCAGGACTCAGCTCAAGGCATTCATAGCCCGTCTGCTGTGGGGCATGAACGCCTACTATCAGGTAATACAGGAACTTGACGAGACCTTACAGAGAGCTGTGGTCTTCATGGAAACGGGTCAATAAATGACAGGCCAATACATCAAAAACCGATTTTTTGTGTAAGTTTGTGGGCCGAAATAACAGATAACCAATAATTATTAATCAATAAAATCATCTTTATGGCAAACGAAGTAAACAACGGTTATTACAAACTGAGTTGGGGTCAGAGAATCGGTTTCGGTTCAGGTGACCTTGCCCAGAATCTTATTTTCCAGACAGTTGCATGCTTTTTGATGCTGTACCTGTGCACAGTATTGAAAATCAATCCCGGCTTTGTAAGTGGACTTATCCTCGGAGTAAGACTCCTTGACTGTTTCTGGAGTCCCGTAGTCGGAAAATATATCGATAACCACAACCCCAAGCTCGGTAAGTATCGTACATATCTGCTTTACGGTGGTATACCTCTTACAGTTGCCGCTTGCTTCCTGATGCTTCCCGCAGTAGCTACATGGGGTATGACATGGAAGATTGTATACGCTACAGTCAGCTATACTCTCCTCAGCATGATCTACTCAGTAGTTAATATTCCTTACGGTTCTATCATGGCGTCAATGACCCGTGATAATGATGAGGTTCTTATCCTCACTTCAACCCGTATGGTATGCGCCAATATCGGTCAGATCGTAGTACAGGCCGGTTTCCCCATCGGACTGGCTATGACCGTAGGCATTGCAGTTGACTGGAACCAGGCTGTATTCATGGCTATCGGTACCATTCCTGCATTCATCATCCTTCCTTTGCTTCCCGTTTTGAAGAAGCTGTTCGGAAAGAAGGGACTTTATTATCTGCTTCTCTGTGTAGGTCTTGTAGGATTCATCACACTCTTCATCATCGGTAAGTTCTTTGATGTTCAGAAGTGCAATGTAATCGTTCAGGGTGCTAAGGTTCTGACCGGTGTAGGTCTGCTGGTCGGTTCACTCATGTGGGCTCTTGTTCCTGAGGTAATCACTGATGCTGAGTATCGTACCGGTAACCGTCCTGCTGCTACCGTTAACGCTCTGGCCGGTGTTGCTTTCAAGGCCGGTTTCTCACTTGCTGGTTTCATCACTCCCTGGGTTATGGGTCTGATCGGCTTCAACCTGGCCAGCGAGGAGTCAGCTCTGCCTACTGATCCTAAGGCATGGTTCACTGTAACATGCATCTTTGCAGTTGTAGGTTTCGTTCTGCTGACACTCTGCTTCCTTGGCAGTAAGGAGAACATCACCACCACTCCCGAGAAGCCCGTTTCATTCAAGGAGATGTGGCAGGAGTTCAAGGCCAACAAGTGCCTGCAGCTGGTACTGAGCATCTTTATCGTAGTGTTCCTGGCTTCATTCATCAGCGCTCCGGTAAATGCTTACTATACTCACCTGAGTGATTATAACGAAACCGTACAGAACGCTATCCTGTGGTTCACCACCATTATCCCGGCTATCCTGCTCATTGTTGTAGGATATCTGGTATTCAAGTATCCTCTTACTGATGAGAGACTTGACGAGATGAACAAGGAGATCGAGGCAAGACACAATGCTGCCAAGTAATAAATAACAGCTTCTAATGCACAAAGGGGCCGGTTCTGAGAAGGACCGGCTCTTTTTTTAAAAAATATGTTAATTATTGCGTATGGTTGTGTAACTTTGCAGGCAAAATAAATAGAGGTATGTTGTCAAACGTGAAAAAGGTAATGAGATTAAGCTCATTTCTGATTGTCCTTTTCCTTCTGCCCTGCTGCATGGGTAAACAGAAGGTTTGCGACACATGCCTTCATGAGATATCAGCCCCTCTTCTCCACGACGATCCCACGGAGTATCCCATCATGTCAAGCATGTTTGAAAGGGTAGACACCGTCTATCTGGAGAATGCCGGCGTTGAGAGCATCATTACTTCTGTCGATGAGGTGGTATCATTCGGTGACACAATCATTGTCCGTTCATCAAACAGCCTCTTTTTCTTCAACGGGAAGGGCAAGTTCCTGTACCGTTTTGACCGCCAGGGCAAGGGTACCGGCAATTACCGTATCATTGAGCGTTTTGATGTACTTCCGGAGCGTGATGAACTCTTCATCATGGACGGCCATAACAACAGAATCTTTGTCTATGGTTTGGACGGCAGCTACAAGAGGAGTGTCATAATCGATGATTTTGTGACTGATTTTGCTGTTATGTCCAACGGTGATTTCCTCTTCTCCAACCCTATTGTCTATTCGGGCCGACCCTATCGCAGAGGCCTCTGGAGAACCGGTCCTGACGGCAGGTTCAAGCAGCAGCTGGTGGAATTTGACCCGGAGTTCGCACACGTGAGCATCAACAATCCCTATATTAACCACATCAGTAAGGATGTGATAGGTTTCATGGGTATTGAGGATAATGACAAGTTCTATCACTATACGGCCGATACCGTCAGCGTTACATGCCGTATGGTTACGGATATAGTAATCCCTGATGAACTTAAGCGCAGCGACAAGGTATTCACCAATCCCGAGAGGGAGTATACCAAGTGCGGTTATCTTGAGACTCCGCGCTTCCTTTACTTTGTCAATACCAACTACGGCGCCAACCTGATGATGGTCTTTGTAGACAAGTCCACCTGGACCACCTATCGCATGTACGTACTTACCGGTGAGTTCAATAACGACAAGATGACCCGCGAACCCTTCCCGTTCCTGGTCAGCTCATACAACGGAACTTTTGTAGGTTTCTATGACTCGGGAATGATCACGGAAAACGAACGTTTCAAATCCCTCTTCCCCACCATCACAGCCGAGTCCAATCCGGTACTCCTGTTCTTTAGAGAGAAATAAAAATGCTTGCCTGTCTGGCAAGCATTTCTTTTTTAGAAGCCGAAGTCGAAATCCTGAGTTTGTATTGCTTCGTCCTGTTCGGGAGCCTTAGCCTCCAGATGAACCGGATTGCCCTCAATGTGGACTGCCTTGACGGGGCAGATGAATTCGCAGCCGCCGCATCCTACGCACAGTTCGGGAGTGGTCTCCGGAATGGTCAGACCTCCCTGGAACGGAACCATGTGGATAGCCTGTACGGGGCAGTGCTCAGCGCATGCTCCGCAACTGGTACGGTTCACGTTAACGACACAGATGTTGATGTCGAACACTACGCGGCCCGGCTGGGTCTTATGCTTCTCCTCGACAGTGAGCGGCTTGATGGCGCCGGCGGGACATACCTGGCTGCAGAGGTTGCAGTCATAGTTACAGTAACCTTCGTCAAACTTCATGACAGGCTGCATGATACCACCCAGACCGTACTCCATACCTGCAGGCTTAAGCACATGGCTGGGACACTTGCTCACGCAGAGATGACATGATGTGCAGTGGTTAAGCAGGTTCTTGTGGCTGATGGAGCCGGGAGGTGACATGGGCACGCGGGTGTCCTTTACTCCCGTAACCTTGGCTTGGAGCGCTGCGGGTGCCAGGGCGGCAATAACCAGTGATGACTTGAGGAACTGACGCTTGGACTCGTCAACAGTATCAGTATCAGTACTTTTGCTGCCGCATTTTACAGGGCCGAAGCTTATGGCCTTCTGCTTGCATGACTCTATGCAGTCAAAGCAATCCACGCAGCGTGAATAGTCAATGGTCTGATTCTTGGAGTCTATGCAGTATGCCTTGCACTTGCGCTGGCATGCCAGACAGTGGTTGCACTTGTCCTTGTCTATACGTATGCGCAGGAGTGAGAATCTTGAGAAAAATCCCAACAAAGTACCAACCGGGCAGATGGTGTTGCACCAGGTGCGTCCATGGTGGTATGATATGTGGCCGATGACCAGCAGCGTGAGTATTGCAACCACGAATGCGGCAACGGACTTGAGGGAGATGACAACCTTAAAGAAACTGTAGTTGCCGAACTTCTCACATATGGCTGCCAGTATGTTGTTGCCGAAGAGATAGACCGGACGGAACAGCTCATCGGCCATACGTCCGTATGCGCTGTAGGGCTCCAGAAGTCCTACCAGGAAGGTGAATCCGCACAACCATGCTATTACCAGGACTGCCAGGACTCCCCAGCGGAGCCAAGGTCTCTCAGGACGGAACTCATACTTCTTCTTTTTGTCAAATTTCTTTGACAGCCAGTTGAAGAAATCCTGGAATATTCCCAGGGGACATATAACTGAACAGTAGAGTCTGCCGAGCAGAAGCGTGGCGGCTATCAGGCATACCAGCGTGACAATGCTGAGCGACAGCAGGGCAGGGCCGAACTGTATCTTCTGTAACAGCGGGTTGTCAATGACTCCCGCAAAATCTATGAACCCGAATGTGAGTATGGCGATGACGGCTATTGCCACCGCCGTTCTAATCCTGCGCAACATCAGAGTCTTACTCTCTTTACGTTGATTGACTCCAGATCCATTGTGCCCAGTCCCAGTTTCTGTCCGTCAGGAATGTGCTCAATGTCCTCAAACTTGATGTTCTTGTTGATACCTGTAAAGAACTTGCCGGCAGCGGTGTCGACTGCTACGATATCGGGCGATGCAAACAGGGCCTTGGTAAGTACTACGTCGTTGGCGCTGCGTCCCTGAGGGCCGTTAGTGGCAACGGTGCGGTATGCGTCAACTATGTGGAGCACTGCAGGCTTGTAGGTGCAGATATCTGCTATGCACTGGTGGAGTCCGCGTGAATGGAATGCGCGACGGTCCCATACGATACCCATGTGGTTCTTCATGGCGCAGGTCATAAGAGCTCCGCCATGGTTCTTGAGAACCGGTACGTTGATCCACTTGTCGCACTCAATGATGGCCTTGTGAACCTGTGCGCTCTTGAGAGTCTTGCCGTTAGGTATTTCAACCTGCTGGTATGAGGACTGCTCATGACCGTAAACCATGGTGGCGCCGGCTTTCTTTACGGCAGCCTCTATTCCGCTGTGGTCATAGCATCGGCTCCAGTTGTCACAGGTGTGGTCAAAGACCTTTATCTCAGCTGCACCTGCATCCTGGCACATCTTGATGAGTGCCGATATAAGGTCCGGGTTGGTGTTGCCGGCCAGCTCGGGAGTGCGGTCCCAGCCGATATTGGGTTTGATTACAATCTTGTCACCTTTCTTGATGAAACGCTCTATGCCGCCCAACTCTTTCATTGCGGCCTCAAGCATCTGAGCGGGCTCGCCGTTCATGACGGCTGCCAGATCTGCGTTGTCTGCTGCGGCTGCCTGACTTCCCGACGGAACTGTGGAAGCCATGACATCCATCATTCCGCTGGTCTTTACGGTTACCAAAGCACCGGCTGCAGCCAGGGTTTTCAGGAATTCTCTTCTATCCATAATGATCTGCTGTAAAAAAAACAATGGTTAGTAGTGTAACTGTCCGCTAAGGTATGCTTTTTATTGTCAAATCGAGCACAATGGCTGCCCTTTTAGTTTTATTATATATTTTATTTGCTATTTGCAGTGTATAGTCTTGCGATAGTAGGGGGAATTTGTTAATTTCGCGAAAAATTATTCAGATAAACCGATAACCCATAAAAATATGTCCGAGACAAAGAGAATTTCATCAGCTCTGATTTCGGTCTTCCATAAGGATGGCCTTGACGAGATAATCAACAAACTCCATCAGGAGGGTGTAAAACTTATTTCTACCGGCGGTACCCAGCGCTTCATCGAGTCGCTTGGAGTTCCCTGTCAGGCAGTAGAGGAACTTACAGGCTATCCGTCAATCCTGGGCGGCCGCGTCAAGACCCTGCATCCTAAAGTATTCGGCGGCATTCTGGCCCGTCGTGAGGAAGATAATGATATGGCGCAGATGGCCAGCTATGATATACCTGAGATCGATCTTGTAATTGTTGACCTTTATCCCTTTGAGGATACCGTAAAGTCAGGCGCCGAGGATGCCGACATCATCGAGAAGATCGATATAGGCGGTATCTCACTCATCCGCGCCGGAGCCAAGAACTTCAAGGACGCAGTGATCGTTGCCAGCAAGGATCAGTACAAGCCCCTGCTTGACATCCTGAACGAGCGCGGTGCCGAGACCACCCTTGAGGAGCGCCGCTGGTTTGCCAAGGAGGCATTCGCCGTTTCATCATACTATGACAGCTGCATCTACAACTGGTTTGCAGGTGATGAAGAGGAGGATCATTTCCGTCTGGCACTGGATGGCCACAAGGCAATGCGCTACGGTGAGAATCCTCACCAGAAGGGCGTGTTCCACGGTGACCTGGATGCAATGTTTGACCAGGTTCACGGTAAGGAGATCTCTTACAACAACCTGCTCGACATCAATGCAGCAGTTGACCTGATCGATGAGTTCAATGAGACCACATTCGCCATCCTCAAGCACAACAACGCATGCGGCGTGGCTTCTCGTCCTACACTGCTCGAGGCCTGGAAGGATGCACTGGCAGGTGATCCCGTATCGGCCTTCGGTGGAGTACTTGTAGCAAACGCTCCCATTGACAAGGCAACCGCCGAGGAGATCAACAAGATCTTCTTCGAGGTTATCATCGCTCCTGATTATGACTTTGACGCACTGGAGATCCTGGGTCAGAAGAAGAACCGCATCATCCTGGTCCGCAAGGATCAGAAGCTGCCCGTCAAGCTGGTTCGCTCAGCCCTGAACGGTGTGCTTGTACAGGATAAGGATACCAAGATTGAGACTCCCGATGAGCTCAAGCTGGTTACCTCACGCAAGCCCAGTGATGATGAGATCGAGGATATGCTCTTTGCCAACAAGATCGTAAAGAACAGCAAGAGTAACTCAATAGTCTTTGCACGCGGCAAGCAGCTGCTGGCAAGCGGCGTTGGCCAGACCTCACGTGTTGACGCCCTCAAGCAGGCAGTTGAAAAAGCACACGGATTCGGATTTACACTGGAGGGTGCAGCAATGGCAAGTGACGCCTTCTTCCCCTTCCCCGACTGTGTAGAGCTGGCCGATAAGGCAGGCGTCAAGAACGTAATACACCCGGGAGGCTCAGTACGTGACCAGGAGTCAATCGACTACTGCGAGCAGAACGGCATGACCATGGTTATTACCGGATTCCGTCATTTCAAACATTGATTTTTAACTAGAAACAAATATTACTGTGGGACTATTTTCATTAACACAAGAGTTGTCGATGGACCTTGGCACTGCCAACACCATCATAATGCACAACGATAAGATTGTAGTTAACGAGCCGTCAATCGTTGCTCTCGATAACCGCACCGACAAAATGGTGGCAGTGGGCAACCTGGCCAAGATGATGTATGAGAAGACCAACAAGGACATTCGCGTAGTCCGTCCTTTGAGAAACGGTGTGATAGCCGACTTCGATGCCTGCGAGCAGATGATGCGCGGACTTATAGGCATGGTTGATACCGGTCGCCGTCTTTTCTCACCTTCACTCAAGATGGTGATTGGTGTTCCTTCAGGCAGTACTGAGGTTGAGCTCCGTGCCGTACGTGACTCTGCAGAGCACGCCGGCGGACGTGAAGTATATATGCTGTTCGAGCCTATGGCAGCAGCCATCGGTATAGGTATCGACGTTCTCGCCCCGGAGGGCAACATGATCGTTGATATAGGCGGCGGTACAACTGAGATCGCTGTTATCTCACTTGGCGGTCTGGTATCCAACAACTCCGTAAAGGTAGCCGGTGATGATTTCACAGCCGATATCCAGGAGTACATGGGACGTCAGCACAACGTCAAGGTATCAGAGCGTATGGCTGAGCGTATCAAGATAAGCGTGGGTGCCGCTCTTACCGAGCTGGGTGACGAGGCCCCTGAGGATTACATCGTCAACGGCCCCAACAAGATCACCGCACTGCCCATGTCAATTCCCGTATGCTATCAGGAGATTGCACATTGTCTGGACCGCTCAATCGCCAAGATCGAGTCAGCCGTGCTGAACGCACTTGAGAACACACCCCCTGAACTGTATGCCGATATCCTCAAGAACGGTATCTATCTGTCAGGTGGCGGCTCAATGCTGCGCGGTATCAGCAAGCGTCTGGCCGACAAGATCGGAATTGAGTTCCACGTGGCCGATGAGCCTCTTCTGAGTGTTGCCAAGGGTACAGGCGTGGCTCTTAAGAACGTTGACCGTTTCTCATTCCTGATGAGATAAAAATAAAGGATAGCCGTGCGTTCACTGCTTGACTTCATAGTAAAGCACAGCTACGTTTTCCTTTTCTTTCTTCTGGAGATATTGTCGCTGGTGCTCCTGTTCGGTTTCAACGACCGGCAGAAAGAGGCCTTTTTGACCTCGGCCAACTCCATGTCCGGAACCATCTATGAGTGGCGTGCCGGAGTGGATCAGTTCTTCTTCATCAGAAAGGAGAACACCCGTTTGGTTGAGGAAAACACCAGACTCCGCGAAATGCTCTATGAAATGACCGACAGCCAGTATGTTGATCAGGAGAGAGCGTTGTCCTCATCGAGGGTGGTGGCAGCACGTGTAGTGGACAACTCAATCCGTAAGGATGACAATTATCTGACCATCAACAAAGGACGTCGCGACGGAATTGCCCCGGGTATGGGAGTTTACAGTTCTGACGGCGTGGTAGGTGTTGTCATGGTCACAGGTAAGCGTTATTCAATAGTCCTGCCGGTGTTGAACGGCAATTCAAGCATAAGTTGCAAGAAAAAGGGAAGTGACAGTTTCGGTTTCCTGGAGTGGTCCGGAGGAGATCCTTATGTGGCCCAACTCAAGGATATGCCTTACCACTCGGCTGTGGAGATAGGTGATACCATTGTCACGACCGGTTTTTCATCGGTATTTCCAGAAAACGTTCCGGTAGGAACCGTGGCTGGAGTTGAACGCTCCAAGAACGGTTATACCCTCAGAATCAAGGTCAATCTGTCTTGTGACCTGTCCGACCTGGGATGGGTATACATACATACGCTGACTGAAGATGAAGAGATTGAGGAACTCAATGAACAGATATTGAAATAGAGCTTATGGAGAAGAGATCTTTCATGTTCCGTTTGTTCCAGTTGATCGGACTGGGGTTGCTTCAGGTGCTGATCCTGAACCGGATAAGCCTGTTCGGTTATGTGACTCCGTTGTTCTACATCTGGATGATAATCAGATTTGACACCTCAATGAACCGTTCAGCCGTATTGCTGTGGGCGTTCTTCCTTGGCCTGTCAATTGATCTGTTCTCGGGAACTCCGGGCCTGAACGCCGCTTCAGCTACCTTCATTGCCATGCTCCAGCCTGCTATTGTCAAACTGTTCGTTCAGTTGGACCGTCATGATGTTCTGATTCCCTGTTCTGCCACCATGGGCGGCAGATCGTTTGCAGGTTATCTGCTTCTGATGATAACACTGCATCATACATGCTATTTCATACTGCGCAGTATTCCTCTCGGCGATTGGACGGTGCTGGTTCTCAAGATCGTATTCAGCACTCTCATGACTTTCATACTTATGATTGTGACGGAAAGTGTCACCATGTCCTCAGGTTACAAACGTTGATAGGTAGTGAAGAGCCACAGATTTGATAACAGGAAGTACTCCATCGGTCTGATGGTGGTATCTGTCGTGCTCCTGTATATCATCCGTCTGGTTCAGATTCAGCTTATCGATACCCGTTACCGTAATTCGGCCGATAACAACGCACTCTACTACCGCACGGTCTATCCTACACGCGGAGTCATCTATGACCGCCAGGGCCGAATGATCGTGAGCAACCAGCCGTCATTTGACGTTACTGTGGTTATGCGCAACATCCGCAACCTGGATACCCTTGCCTTCTGCCAGTCACTTGACATTACTCAGGAGTTCTTTGATACCCGTATGGCCGATATCCGTAACCGCCGTAAGAACCCCGGTTACTCTCCCTATACAGAACAGACATTTCTGGCACAGCTCTCGTTTGAGGAGATATCGGAATTCAGGGAGAAGATGTACCGTTTTAACGGTTTCGGCATAACCCAGCGCCAGCAGCGCAAGTACAGCTATGAGGCAGGAGCCCATCTCCTGGGTGACCTTGGTGAGGTCTCCAAGAGTGAGATAGAGGGTGACAGCTGGTATGTCCAGGGTGACGTGATCGGCAAGCAGGGCGTAGAGAAATACTACGAGTCGCAGCTGCGCGGAGAGAAGGGGACCGAGGTGCTGCTCAAGGATGCCTACGGACGTATCCAGGGCAGTTACTACAACGGTGAGTTTGACAAGGAGGCCGTCCCCGGACGCAACCTTACGCTGGGACTTGACATAGAACTGCAGATGCTGGGTGAGAAACTCATGCAGAACAAGATAGGCAGCATCGTTGCCATCGAACCCAAGACGGGTGAGATTCTTTGCATGGTATCGGCCCCTTCATTCAACCCCTCGGAACTGTCGGGCCGCCATCGCGGTGAGCATTATCAGGAGTTGCAGGCCAGACCTGACAAGCCCCTGCTGAACCGTCCCATTCAGGGAACCTATCCTCCCGGCTCGACCTTCAAGACATCACAGGCGCTTACCTTCCTTCAGGAGGGAATAATTGATACCGAGACCAAATACACCTGCAATGACGGATTCTCATTCCGCGGACTCAGGGTGGGCTGTCACTCACATTCATCACCCCTGTCGCTGAATTTTGCCATTGCCACATCATGTAACGGTTACTTCTGCTGGGGATACTACTACATGATCGGTGCATCCAAATACGGTTCACCTCAGAATGCGCTTACCGTATGGAAGGATTACATGGTCGATATGGGATTCGGCTATACGCTTGGAGTGGACCTTCCGGGTGAGGCCCGCGGCATGATCCCCAACTCGGACTATTACGACCGTCATTACAACCGTTCATGGAACGGCCTTACCACTATAAGTAACGCAATCGGTCAGGGTGAGGTTACACTGACACCCCTCCAGATTGCAAACCTTGGTGCCACCATCGCCAACCGCGGCTATTATATCACACCTCATGTGGTCAGGTCAGTTGACGGAGAGGATACTGATACGGCCTATACCAACCGCCATTATGTAAACGTAGACAAGGAGAACTACGAGATAGTGGTTCAGGGTATGCGCCAGTCAGTCATTGACGGTACATGCCGTGCCGCCAACAACCGTGATTATCTGGTTTGCGGTAAGACAGGTACTGCCCAGAACCGCGGCATAGACCATTCGGTATTCATGGGATTCGCTCCGATGGAGGATCCCAAGATTGCCATTGCAGTCTATGTTGAGAACGGCGGATTCGGTGCCGTTTACGGTGTGCCTATAGGTGCGCTGATGATGGAGCAGTACATAAACGGCAGCCTGTCGGAGGCAAGCCAGCGTAAGGTAGAGGATTATTCAAGTCGTGTGATTGATTATGGAGAGGAGGAACGTTGACATAATGGGTAAGCTTGACTGGCTCACGGTTCTGCTTGTGCTGGTCATAATGGTCTGCGGATGGTTCAGCATCTGCGGTGCCAGCGCCAATGTCGAGAACGTTGACCTGTTCTCATTCGCCACACGTCCCGGCAAGCAGATGGTCTGGATAATCTGTGCATTGGTACTGGGTACGGTGGTTCTGTTCATCCATCAGAACTTCCTGAACTCATACGCCTATATCATATACATAGCGTTCCTGCTGCTGCTACTTATCACGATCTTTGTGGCCAAGGACACCAAGGGTTCCCGCTCGTGGCTGAACCTGGGTCCGGTGAGTCTGCAGCCGGCCGAGTTCGCCAAGTTCGCGACAGCACTGGCACTGGCCAAGTTCGTTGACCGATTTGATTTCAATCCTGCCCATCTGGGTGACCTGCTCAAGGCATGTGCCGTGTTTGTGGTGCCCATGTTCCTTATAGTATGTCAGAATGAGACCGGATCGGCACTCGTTTACATGGCCTTCCTGCTGGTTCTTTACCGTGAGGGAATGACCGGAAGCGTATTGTTCCTGGGATTCTGTGCCATACTCTTCTTTATACTGGAGATAAAGTTCAGTCCGCTCAATTTCGGTGACCAGCCGTTCCAGGTTGGAACCTGGCTTGTGCTGACCATAATACAACTGCTTGAACCTCTCATATTGTGGTTAATGTCCAAGAACCGTCAGTTGACACTTACCGTTGGAGGTATAGGATTGGGCGGAATGCTCATAGGCCTGGCCGTATCACTTTCAATCGTACCGTTCAAGGTTACCTGGCTGCAGATAGGTCTTATAGTTCTTACCAGTGCCTATATCTTTTTCCGTGCGGTAAAGGATATGACCCACAAGTATATTCTTGTGGCACTGTTTGCCTTGGGATCTGTAGGATATCTGCTCTCCGTGGATTATGCCTTCAACAAGATTCTCCAGCCGCACCAGCGCACGCGTATCAACGTAACTCTGGGACTTGAGGATGATCCTCAGGGAACGGGTTATAACGTAAACCAGTCACTCATTGCCATCGGCTCAGGCGGTCTTACGGGAAAGGGTTTCATGAAGGGAACTCAGACCAAGCTCAAGTATGTTCCTGAGCAGGATACAGACTTCATATTCTGCACCGTGGGCGAGGAGCAGGGATTCAAGGGCTCGGTATTTGTACTGCTGCTTTATCTGGGACTTCTTTTACGTCTCATAGTGCTGGCCGAGCGGCAGTCATCCGTATTCGGACGGGTCTACGGCTACTCCGTGGCGTGCATACTCTTTTTCCACCTATTTATTAATATAGGCATGGTACTGGGTATTACCCCCGTAATCGGTATCCCGTTGCCTTTCTTCAGCTACGGCGGCTCCTCACTCTGGGGTTTCACCATCCTGCTTGCAGTCTTCCTGCGCATAGACTGCGAACGCACTACCAGTTACTGATTCTGCTGATTCTGCTGTGGACGCTGTCCGTCACCCGGGCGGCGGTTACGGTTGTGGTGCTTTTTCTTCTTTTTCTTTTTGTCGAAACGTGAAAGGTCCTCGTCAGTCAGGATATCGTTCTCAATGCGGGAATCGGTCTTGACGACTGTCTCATCCAGACTCAGGGGTCTCTGACCCTTACGGTTCATGCCAATGATCTCAAGGGCACGCTCCGGGGTGATGGTCTCAACGTTGGCTGCGAATACCTTATCGGTTGAGTATGATATCTGGCCGTTAAGGATATCGGCCTTGAAGAAATAGTATGTGCTGTCTTTGGTCTCCAGAGGAATGTCGCGTGAGGGGAATCCCTTCTGAGCCTCAACATAAGCGTCCACCTCATAGTTGAGGCAGCACTTGAGCTTGGCGCACTGGCCGGCCAGTTTCTGCGGGTTCATGGAGAGGTCCTGGAAACGGGCGGCACCGGTAGAAACTGATACGAAGCTGGTCATCCAGGTTGTGCAGCAGAGCTCACGTCCGCAGGGGCCGATGCCACCGATGCGGCCTGCCTCCTGACGGGCACCGATCTGCTTCATCTCAATACGTACATGGAAGGCGTCGGCCAGCACCTTGATGAGCTGGCGGAAGTCTACACGACCGTCGGCAATGTAGTAGAAGATTGCCTTGAGGCCGTCACCCTGATACTCCACGTCACCTATCTTCATCTCCAGACCCAGGTCTTTGGCAATCTGGCGGGAGCGGATCATGGTGTCATGCTCGCGGCTTTTTGCCTCGGCATACTTCTCCATGTCAACCTCACGTGCCTTACGGTAGATGCGCTTGATTTCGATGTCGGGGCGCAGGTTGGCCTTCTTCATCTGGAGCTGTACCAGACGGCCGGTCATGGTGACCGTACCTATATCATGTCCGGGATTGGATTCCACAGCCACAATATCACCTTTTTCAAGCGGGATCTTGTTGGAGTTGATGAAGAATCCCTTGCGGGTGTTCTTGAACTGGACCTCAACGTAATCGCCCTCATCGGCCCCGGGCACACCGGCCAGGTAGTCAAATGAGTGGAGTTGTCCCATTCCGCGGCCACAGCCTTTGCAGCATATGCCACCGCTTCCGTTATTGAGTATGAAATCCTGATCCATTCCTTTTTATTGTTTCATTAGCATGATGGTCTTGAGTGACAGGTCAAAGAAAACCATCTTGGAGTTTACATTCTGTTCTATATCGCGTTGGGCATCGGACAGCGTGTCCATGAGCCCTATTATGTTGTTCTCATTCACGAACGGGGCGAACTTTACCGAGAACTGCCGTTCCTGCTCAGTCATGTAGTTGAGCTCGGGCATGTGGAAGTTACAGATAAAGTTCTCACGTATCATGCGCTGGCAGTATGCCAGGAACCGTTTCTGCCATTCACGTCCTCCTCCTGCGATCTCATCGGCCCAGCGTTTGAGGTCCTTGAGACGACGGCCGTAAGAGAGTCTCATGAGCTGCATGAAGTAGTCCAGGAACTCATCACTCTCTGTGTTGATCCTCAAGGTGCTTATGGCCTTGAGCCAGCTGCCTGCGCTCAAATGTGCAATCTTGGCGGCGGTGTCGGCGTCCAGCATGTAGCCCGGTCCGGTCAGCCTCTGCTCAATCAGCTCTGACGGGATGCGCTTGAAGTCTATGCGCTGGGTACGGCTCAGTATGGTTTCGAGCATCTGCTCGGGGGTATCGGTGGTAAGTATGAAGATTGTCCCGGCAGGGGGCTCCTCAAGCAGTTTGAGCAGGGAGTTGGCGCACTGCTGGTTCATCTTCTCGGCATGCCAGATAATCATGATCTTGTAGCCGCCCTCCACTGATTTGAGTGAGAGCTTTGACATGATTGACTCGCTTTCGGTGACGAATATGCTGGCCTGCTTGTTCTCGGCATCAAGGGCCGATAACCATTCCTCAAACCCGAAGTACTGTTTGTCCAGCACACATTCGCGCCAGGTCTTTATCTCGTCGTCCGATACGGTGGAGCGTTCCGAGCTCTTGCTCTTGTTTATGACGGGGAATACAAAGTGCAGGTCAGGATGGACCAGTTTGTCCATCTTGACGCACGATGGGCAGTGGCCGCATGAGTCTGCGGCGTCAGCTTTGTCTCGGCAGAGCAGATAGCGTGCAAAAGCAATGGCTGTCTGCAGCTTGCCTGTACCTTCAGGACCTGTGAACAGCAGTGCGTGGGGCACAGTACCGGCCTGAGCGTCCTTTACGAGACGCTCAATCACCTCCTGCTGTCCTATTATATCCCGAAAAAACATGTTATATAAAAATTGAGAATTGAAAATTGAAAATTAATACGCACCGCATGGCCAATTTTCAACTTTCAATTTTCACTTTTCAATTAAAGAATCTTACATCCCTCGCAGGGCTTGAGTTGCTTGAAGAAATCGTTTCCCTTATCGTCCACCAAAATGAAGGCGGGGAAGTCCTCAACCTCAATCTTCCAGATGGCCTCCATGCCAAGCTCGGGATACTCAACGCACTCGATTGACTTGATGTTGTTCTGAGCCAGGATGGCAGCGGGGCCGCCTATTGAACCCAGGTAGAATCCGCCGTGCTTCTTGCAGGCATCGGTAACGGCCTGTGAGCGGTTACCCTTGGCCAGCATGATCATTGATCCGCCGTTGTCCTGGAACTCATCTACGTAGGGATCCATACGACCTGCTGTGGTGGGGCCCATTGAGCCGCAAGCCATGCCGGCAGGTGTCTTGGCGGGACCAGCGTAGTAGATGGGGTGCTCCTTGAGGTACTGAGGCATAGGCTCACCGGCGTCAAGGCGTGCCTTGATCTTGGCGTGGGCTATGTCACGACCTACTATGATTG
>JAEEGJ010007037.1_pt1 | contig 32901 bp, 24 predicted proteins | sample 8958761 | NCBI WGS metagenome assembly JAEEGJ01 (sample SAMN16246546, study PRJNA631951) | gut metagenome | biome: gut microbiome; feature: rumen; material: RS-attached | host: Bos | place: Iran: Karaj | collected 2018-10
TTGCCACTCTTGGCAATCTGCTTCAGTGCCTCGGCAGCCTCGTCGATCTTAGCGGCTGTCTTGTGCAGGTCAATGATATGAATACCGTTACGCTCGGTATAGATGTAGGGAGCCATTGCGGGGTTCCACTTACGCTTCAGGTGGCCGAAGTGACAGCCTGCCTGCAGCAACTGGTCAAAATTTGTTCTTGCCATTTTGTTGTCTTGCTTTTTAAATTGTTTACTTTCTTTTTAATTCTTCTTAGAATCAGCCCGATGGTAGTCCAAAAGAATCCAAAGGGTTTAGATACTAAACTGTTCAGTTTCCCAAAGGGATTAACGCTTACTGAACTGGAAGCGACGACGAGCCTTGGGCTGACCTGGCTTCTTACGCTCTACCTCACGGCTGTCGCGTGTCAGGAAACCTTCGTCCTTCAGCTTCTTCTTATCCTCTTCGTTGATCTTCACCAAAGCGCGGGCGATAGCGAGACGCAGAGCCTGGCTCTGACCAGTGAAACCACCACCGTCGAGGTTGGCCTTGATGTCATACTTCTCAGCGACTTCCAGCAGGTTCAGCGGCTGCTTCACCACATACTGCAGGATGGCTGACGGGAAATAAACTTCTAAATCCTTCTTGTTGATCGTGATCTTGCCTGTACCCTCAGTAACATAAACGCGGGCAATTGAGCTCTTACGACGACCTATTGCGTTAATTACTTCCATCTTTCCTTATTATTTATACTGGTTAATATCAATTGCCTTTGGCTTCTGAGCCTCGTGCGGATGTTCTGTACCCTCATAAATATAGAGGTTGTTCAGCAGGCTGCGTCCGAGGGGACCCTTTGGCAGCATACCCTTCACGGCGTGACGGAGGAACTTCTCCACACCACCATTGCGCTTGCGAAGCTCAGCAGGCGTCTGGAAGCGCTGACCACCAGGATAACCTGTGTAGCGGGTATAGACCTTGTCGGTCTCTTTCTTACCAGTGAATACCACCTTATCGGCATTGATAAGGATGACGTTGTCACCGCAATCAACATGCGGGGTGAAAGTTGGCTTGTACTTTCCGCGAATCAGCTTTGCTACCTTAGAAGCGAGGCGACCAACAACCTGGTCTGTGGCATCGATTACCACCCACTCCTTCTTCGCTGTTTCCTTGTTCACGGAAATAGTCTTGTAACTTAAAGTGTTCATTTTTAAATTTTACTACTAAAAAACAGTTTAACTTATTATTTAATGTACGCGCATAAACCCACATCCGAGGTCTAACTCCCGGCTGCAAGTCTAACGAACGCAAGAAACGCTGATTCACGAACCGCTACGCCCGGCCAAAGACGCCGCTATTCACACAACATTTCACGGGGATTCTAAGTCTCTCCCCTAAATCGGACTGCAAAGGTACAAACAATATGTGGAATGTGAGTCGGCTGAAGTCGAAAGTAGCCGGTATTTGTGATTATTTAACAGAATTAAGAAACTTTAAAGGTTGATTTTGCAACGAAATAGTGATTGAGCCCCTAAAGATGCTTAAAATGATTGTACCAGATGGTCTGCAGTATGCCTCGCATGGCCAGGTAGACAACCTGCGCCAGCCATAAGCCATGATTGCCTATCGCCCCGACCGTTGACAGATAGGCAGCGAAGAAGACAATGGCAGAACAAAACGAGGAGACGAGCATGCCACGCGTAGCTGTGATGCCGATGAAGATGCCATCCCAGATAAAGGCGACACAGCCCGCTGCCGGTATCAGCCAAGCCCACCAGAGGTATTCACGGGAGGCATCGAGTACCTGAGGATCATCTGTCAACAGGGCAATGATTCCCTGTCCGCCAACGACATATAATAAAGTATAGGCAGTGGTGACGACAAGCATCCACATCCAAAGTCTGCGCAGGATCTCGCGGAAAGCAGTGGTGTTGTGAGCACCGTAAGCTTTGCCGCCCAACGCCTCGCCAGCATAGGCAAAGCCATCCATGAAGTAGGAGAAGAAGAGATACAACTGTATCAGCACTGTATTGACAGACAGAATGACGGCACCTTGACGGGCACCTGCAGAAGTGAAGAAGAGGTTGACAGCCACGAGACAGAGGGTGCGAAGGAAGATGTCGCGGTTGACATTGAAGAACCGCCCCATGGCCTGGCGGACAAAGGTACCTTTGAGGACAAGATATCTGCGCAGTCGGCCATAACGATGCACCAATAATCCCAAAGCCATCAGCAATCCGGCATATTGCGCAATGACCGTTCCCAAGGCCACACCCTCAATCTTCATGCCCAAGCCATAGACAAGTGTCAGCGAAGCGAGGATATTCACCACATTCTGCATGATACTGATGAGCATCGGGATGCGAGTGTTCTGCATGCCGATATACCAGCCCATCAGACTGAACAGGGCGAGTGAGGCCGGTGCGCCCCAGATGACAATATTAAAATATGTGGAGGCGAAGGGAGCGACATCGGTTGTCGGACTGATCAGCCAGAACATCAACCACTTGAGTGGCCCTTGAAAAACGATCATCAGCAAAGCGATGCCAAAGGCTATCGACACCGAACGAACCAATAATCTTGTGATTTCTGTAAAATCCCTGCGCCCTAAAGCCTGGGCAGTCAGACCACTGGAGCCCATGCGGAGGAAACCGAAGAGCCAATAGACAAGATTGAAGATCATCGAGCCCACGGCTACAGCTCCGATATAGACGGGACTGCCCATGTGACCCACAATGGCCACATCGATCATCCCAAGTAAGGGTACAGTGATGTTCGACACAATTGAGGGCAGGGCAATTTGCAGTATCTGACGGTCTCGCTGGTTCATATCGGCTGCAAAGTTAAGCATTTTTTTGGCGCGTGCAAAAATTTTGATTAACTTTGCACGCTGTTATGACGATACTGCTGATAGTCCTGGCTTATTTTATCGTGCTTTTCGGCATCAGTCACCTGACGAGTCGCAAGGCCAACAATGATATGTTCTATCGTGCCAACCGTCGGGCACCTTGGTATATGGTGGCCTTCGGTATGATCGGCGCCTCGATTTCAGGTGTCACCTTCGTATCAGTACCTGGTATGGTGCTGACGTCGCAGATGACCTATCTGCAGATGTGCCTCGGCTTTATCGTGGGCTACTTTGTTATCGCCTTTGTGCTGCTACCACTCTATTATCGATTACAACTGACGAGTATCTACACCTATCTGGGCCAACGGTTGGGCAACCGTTCTTATCAGACGGGCGCTTGGTTCTTTCTGTTGTCGAAAATGGTGGGTGCATCTGTGAGGTTTTATGTGGTTTGTATTATTCTCCAGCAGTTTGTGTTTGAGCCTGCAGGTATTCCTTTTATCGTGAATGTGGTGGGTATGGTGCTGCTAATCTGGCTCTACACCCGTCGCGGTGGCATCGGGACACTGGTGTTTACGGATTCTTTCCAGACTATCTGTTTGTTCACGGCGCTGGTGCTCATCATCCTGGAAGTAATCGGACATCTGAACCTTGCTATAGGCGAGACTGTCAGTAGCATTGCCAACAGCGCAATGAGCCGCATTTTTGTATTTGACGACTGGGTGTCGCCGCATAATTTCTGGAAACAGTTTCTGAGCGGTGCCTTCATCGCCATCGTAATGACAGGCCTTGATCAGGATATGATGCAGAAAAACCTGACCTGTAAGACCCTGAAAGATGCGCAGAAAGATATGTGTACCTATGGCGTTGCCTTCGTGCCGGCCAATCTGCTCTTCCTCTCTTTAGGTGTGTTGCTGACGATGGCACTGGGTACGGATATGAAAGGCGATGAATTGCTCCCCACTTTCGTCCAAGGCACCAGTGCGGTTTACTTGTTTGTCTTGGGTATTGTGGCTGCTTCGTTCTCGAGTGCCGACTCCGCTCTGACATCGCTGACTACCTGCTATTGCGTCGATATACGTCGTCAGCCTGATAATGAGCTTCTTCGCAAACGTATGCATGTCGTGATGTGTTTTATCTTTATTCTGTTTATCCTTTTATTCAGGGCTGTCAACTCCACTTCGCTTATCGATGCCGTATATATCCTCGCTTCATACACTTATGGTCCGTTGCTCGGATTGTTTACTTTTGGGCTCTTCACCAAACAGCAGCCTGACGACCGTTTTGTGCCTTATATCTGCGTCGCTTCTCCCTTGATTTGCTATGCACTCGACTCGGCCACACAGTATTTTTGGGACTATCGCTTTGGGTATGAACTGCTGATGCTCAATGGCCTGCTAACCTTTGTTGGACTATGGTTGACACATTTCCTAAATTATTTGAAACATGATACAATAAAGTAATAACAATAAATCACTAACTTTGCAGCGAAATAAAAACTTATTATCAAACAACAATGAACCATTATCTGAAAAAAACTATTTTAGCAAGTGTTGCTGGTCTTTTTACCATAACTTCCAGCGCTCAATTATCAACCAATCCTGACAAGTTCTTGGGAAATATCACAACAGGGTATGGTAGCGACATGGACACGAATGGTCGCATTTTTCATGACTTCTGGAATCAAGTTACACCAGAGAATGCTTCAAAATGGGGCTCTGTTGAGGGTACTCGGAATAACTATAACTGGGGAGGAGCCGACAAAGCTTTTAACTATGCCAAGAAATGGGATTTTACATATAAGTTCCATGCACTGATCTGGGGATCTCAGTATCCCGACTGGCTGCCGAATCTATCGCCAAAAGATCGTTTTGCTGCCATGGTGAAATGGTTTGATGCCGTGAAGAAAAAGTATAACCACTTGCCCATGATTGATGTGGTGAACGAAGCTGTGGGTACACACCAGCCAGGTAATCCAATGATTAAAGAATCGTTGGGTGGCGGCGGCAAAACGGGCTATGACTGGCTCATCAAGGCTTATGAAATGGCCTTTGAACGTTTCCCGAATTCTATCCTTATTTACAACGACTTTAACACATTCCAATGGAATACCGATGAGTATATTGACCTAGTGAGAACCCTACGCGATGCAGGAGCACCTATTGACGCTTATGGTTGTCAGTCACATGATGTGGGCGACATTAGTGAGACAAATTTAAAAAATGTGTTGAAAAAACTGCAAGACGGGTTGAAAATGCCTATGTATATCACGGAATTGGATATTAGCAAAGAAAACGACGCGCAACAAAAAGCACAATATCAAAAGGTTTTTCCGTTAATGTGGGAATCTCCTTATTGTGCAGGTGTTACCCTGTGGGGATGGATTTACGGACAAACATGGGATCAAGCTAAATACTCTGGTCTTATCAAGAACGGCAAAGAGCGTTCAGCTTTGACTTGGATTAAAGACTATATGGCTAGCGATGTCGCCAAAAACGCCAAGAGTCCTTATCCTGGCATGAAGAAGCGTCTTTCTGTGTTTGTGAAGCCACTTGCACTGAAGGTGGCCAAAGGCGATGTACTACCTATCAAGGTTCGCACTTATATCACCGATGCAGCAAAAGAAGAAAAGGCAGATTATGCCATTGATAAGGTTGAGTTGTACGACGGCAATGATTTAATTGCCACCATGACGGAGGAACCTTATATCGCAGAATATACTGCTTCCACCGCAGGCACAAAGACTCTGAAAGCCATTGTCTATACCAACGACGGTAATACACATGAACGTTATTCTCGCGTAACAGTACTCTCCTCTACTACGAAACGTGAACCTTACAATGAAACCATACCTGAACTCCCTGGTACTATTAATATGATAGAATATGATAAGGGTGAATCAGGTGTATCATATAATAAATTCTCTCGTTCTGCCACTGCAGTAACTCAGAATGACGGATGGGCGGAATATACTGTTGATGTGAAAGAAGATGGAATATACTCGTTTGATGCTGAAGTGGCTTCTACAAAAACCGGCGGTGCATTCCACATTTCAGAATACACTCTCGACAACTTGAATTTCCTTTCAGAGTTTATCGAGGTTCCCAAAACAGGTAGTGCCTCTGATTTCCAGACTATACATGGTTTACTCCAAGCTCCTCTGACAGCAGGTCGTCATGTGCTCTGCCTGAATATTGAAAAGGGTGGTTTCTATATTAAGAATCTGACTTTCAGCCGCTATGAGGAAGACAAAACGATGACCTGTACTGTGAGCAGGACTCCGACAACAATAACAATTGGCGATAAAGCCACCATTACTGTCACAGCAAAGTCAAATACAAGCACAATTGCTAATGTGAAGATTTATGCAAACAACCTGTTGATATCCACGTTGACTGAACCGACATCTGACTCAAATTACGTATTTGAATATGAGCCGACAACAGCAGGATCGCAGGTTATCAAGGCTATTATTACTGATGCCGAAGGCAAGTCGAAGACATCATCAAATGTTACTCTGACAGTCAATACCAAGCGTGAGCCATATAGTAGTATGACCATTCCCGGTACTATTCAGGCTGAGAACTATGATAAGGGTGGCGCAAACAAGGCTTATAAAGATAACGAAACGGAAAATCGAGGTGATGCAAATTTCCGTACTGACGAGGGTGTAGATATCGTCAAGGGTAACGGTGGCAGAGCTCTAGGTTATACGGCTAAAGGTGAATGGGTGGAGTACACGATTGATGTCAAGCAAGCAGGAACCTACGATTATACAGCTACAGTTTCTTCAGGCACTACTGGCTCAGGATTCTCTATCAATGTGAATAAGAATGGCAGCATAACGAAGTTGGCTGATATTAGTGTGCCCCAGACAGGCAATAACAGCTGGGATACTTATAAGACAATGAAAGGAACCTTGAGTAAATCATTGGAAGCCGGTCAGCAAATCATTCGCATCGTCATTACAGGTGACAACTGCAACATTGATATGATACAGTTCACTGCAAATGAAACTGGCATCAATAGTGTGACTATCGATGAGTCATCAGAAGAAGCACTTTACAACCTCTCTGGTCAGAAGGTGGATGCCAACTATCGAGGCATTATCATCCAGAATGGTAAGAAGAGATTAAACAAATAAGTTTGCCTTAGGTACTTCATATAAGCGAAATGCAAAATAAGTCTTGATTTGTTTTGCATTTCGCTTGTTTATTTGTACCTTTGCAGACGAAAAAGTAAATACGTATTTAGGAATGGAGAACAAGACTTATAAGCGTACGACGGTGACGTCGGCGCTGCCCTATGCTAATGGCGGTGTACATATCGGACATCTGGCTGGTGTGTATGTGCCCGCTGATATCTATGTGCGCTATCTCAGACTGAAGAAGCGCGAAGTGTTGTTTATTGGAGGATCCGATGAGCATGGTGTGCCCATCACGGTTCGTGCCCGCAAGGAGGGCATCACCCCTCAGGATGTGGTCGACCGCTATCATAAGATGATCAAGGACTCATTTGAGGAGTTCGGCATCTCATTCGACATCTATAGCCGTACCACCAGCGAGACGCATCACAAGTTTGCTGCTGATTGGTTTAAGAAACTCTACGACGAGGGCAAACTGACTGAGGAGACCACAGAGCAGCTGTACGACGAGGAGGCGAAGCAGTTCTTAGCTGACCGTTATGTCACTGGTGAGTGTCCCCATTGTCACAATGAAGGAGCCTATGGTGACCAGTGTGAGAAGTGCGGACGCGACCTCTCGCCCACAGAGCTGATTAATCCAAAGTCAACCATCAGTGGCTCTACGCCTGTACTGAAGAAGACCAAGAACTGGTATCTGCCTCTGAATGAATATCAGGATTGGCTGAAACAGTGGATCCTTGAGGAGCATAAAGAATGGCGTCCGAATGTATACGGACAGTGTAAGAGCTGGCTCGATATGGATCTGCAGCCTCGTGCCATGACCCGCGACTTGGATTGGGGTATCCCCGTGCCTGTGAAGGATGCTGAGGGTAAAGTACTCTATGTATGGTTCGATGCACCTATCGGCTATGTGTCGAATACCGTTGAGTTGTGTCAGAAAGAGCCTGAGAAATGGGGTAACTGGGAAAAGTGGTGGCAGGATGAGGATACGCGTCTGGTACATTTTATTGGTAAGGACAACATCGTATTCCACTGCATTATCTTCCCAGTCATGATGAAGGCTCACGGCAAGTATATCATGCCTGATAATGTGCCTGCCAACGAGTTTTTGAACCTTGAGAACGATAAGATTTCTACTTCTCGCAACTGGGCTGTATGGCTCCATGAGTATCTGGTAGATATGCCCGGTAAGCAGGATGTCTTGCGTTATGTACTGACTGCCAATGCGCCTGAGACTAAGGACAACAACTTCACTTGGAAGGATTTCCAGGATCGAAATAACAATGAACTTGTGGCTGTTTATGGCAACTTTGTGAACCGTGCACTCCAATTGACCAAGAAGTACTGGAATGGTGTGGTTCCTGCTTGTGGTGAATTGCAGGATGCAGATAAGCAGGCTCTTGAGGAGTTCAAGGATGTGAAGGAGAAAGTTGAGGCACTGCTTGAGCAGTTCAAGTTCCGTGATGCTCAGTTCGAAGCTATGAATCTGGCTCGTATTGGCAATCGCTATATCACAGAGTGTGAACCCTGGAAGGTCTGGAAAACTGATCCTAAGCGTTGCGAGACCATTCTGAACATCTGCTTGCAGTTGACAGCTAACCTCGCAATTGCTTTCGAGCCCTTCCTGCCATTCTCTTCAAAGAAATTACGTGAGATGCTTGCTATCGACAGTTTCGAGTGGGAGCAACTTGGTAGCACAGATTTGCTGAAGGCAGGACATCAACTTGGTGAACCTACCCTGCTATTCGAGAAGATTGAGGATGAGGTTATTCAAAAGCAGCTCGACAAACTCGAAGCCACCAAGAAAGCTAACGAAGCTGCTGCCTATAAGGCCGCCCCTATAAAGGATACCGTTAGCTTCGAGGAGTTCGAAAAGCTCGATATCCGTGTTGGCTTGGTTAAAGATTGTCAGAAGGTGAAGAAGAGCAAGAAACTCCTTCAATTCACCATCGACGATGGTTCTGGTACTGATCGCACTATTTGCTCTGGCATCGCCGCTTTCTACGAGAATCCTGAGGAGTTGATTGGCAAACGTATTCTCTTCGTAGCAAACTTTGCTCCTCGCACCATGATGGGTATTGAAAGTCAGGGCATGATTCTCTCTGCCGTCGATGCTGACGAAAGCCTCAGCGTGGTCACCACCACCAAGGACGTCAAGCCTGGCAGCCAAGTAGGATAAAAAACAGATAAACAAAATATGGCCTGGGTCGTTAGTCTGGCAACAACTGATGACCCAGGTCTTTTTCATGGCAGATAGCAATGATCTGTCTGATAACTTCGTCCATTTTAGGCACATTCACGACAACATACGTGGGATAATCTGCACATAATACCACCAGGTTCATAGCTTTGACCTTTACCCCATAGTGAGCCTCGAGCATATAGCGATAGAGGTTCTGTTGGATACAGTAGTGATAGAAAGGAGTATCGGGCAGCGAAATGCCATTGAAACTCCGTTTACCGCCAAAGGATTCCACCACAGGTTGGCCTAGTACATTTACCACTTTGCTGCTGCGTTTCCAATCATAGATGGTAAACTCTCCATCAATCTCTTTACACACCATATCAATAGTACCTGCGATGTTCAGTTCTGTGTCATAGACAGGCCACTCTTGTCTATAAGGACGGATATCATAGTCGCTAACAAAACGGAGAAAGTGCTGTCGCTCCTTTTCCACACTGATCATCTCTGTTGTTTCTTCAAAAGTAAAAGGACAGGTATTGGCAAAAGTCCCATCACGAAAATAGTTTTCCGTCTGTTCATGAACGAAGGTGCCTACCTCACGGGCCATCTTGCCTATTCGCTCCCATTTCCTCAAAGTCTCTTCAATGGGGATACCATAGCGTTCGAACTGTCGCTGGGCTGCTGCCTGTGCATTAAACTTTTCAAAGAAATAGGCAATCAATGAACTCACTGGCAAGAGTCGGTTCTCGCCATTAAAAGTATAGATATGCCGCTCAGGCTCAAAATCGATAAACTGGTCTTGCTCGTATTTCCCTGCATCCGTAAAGCGCTGCATTTTTTCTTGCATTGCTTGTGATCGGATCTTAGCAAATGAGGTATCAGTGGTGTGGTTAGTCATTATTTCCTTGCTTTTTGTGTGCAAATATACAAACTTTTTTCAAAAGTACAACGTTTTTTCCAATAAAATGCTTACCTTTGCAGAAAATCAACCAATATGAAGGAAATCTATTACGCTAACAAGGACCGTTACTCTAACGGAATGGAATATGAACGTTGTGGGCGTTCGGGTGTGTTACTGCCTAAGGTAAGCCTTGGCTTCTGGCATAATTTTGGTAGTGTTGATCCTTACGAACGCAGCCGTGAGATTACGCACTATGCTTTTGATCACGGCATTACCCACTTTGATCTGGCCAACAACTATGGCCCAGTTTACGGCTCGGCAGAAGAGACCATGGGACGACTGATGGAAGAGGACTTCCGTCCGTATCGTGACGAGCTCTTCATCTCATCGAAGGCAGGTTACGACATGTGGCCAGGGCCTTATGGTAACTGGGGATCTAGAAAATATCTAATGGCTTCGCTCGACCAGAGTCTGAAGCGGATGAAGATTGACTATGTGGACCTCTTCTACAGCCACCGCTACGACCCAAATACACCTTTAGAGGAGACGCTTCAGGCCTTGGTAGATATTGTACATCAGGGCAAGGCACTCTATGTCGGCATTTCCCGCTGGCCTTTGGAGGCCACCCGTTTTGCTGCCAAATATCTGAAGGAACGCGATGTGCCCCTGCTCATCTATCAAGGCAAGCTGAACATGCTCGACCGCGAGCCTCAAGAAGAGGGCATCCTTGATTTCTGTGCAGAGGAAGGCATCGGCTTTATCTCGTTCTCGCCATTGGCACAGGGTCTGCTCACAGACCGCTACTTAAATGGTATCCCTCAGGACTCTCGCATGTCAAAGGGCCAGTTCCTGAAAAAGGAGATGCTTACACCAGAGTTACTCGAAAAACTGCGTCATTACAACGAAGTGGCTCAAGGCCGTGGAGAAACGCTGGCAGAAATGGCCTTGGCATGGATCCTTCACCAAAAAGGTGTTACTTCGGTGCTGATAGGCGCCAGCAGTACGAGCCAGTTAGAGAAGAACCTGCGTTGTGTGAGTTCGACGCCTTTTGATGAAATCATATAATACTACTCGGATTACTCAGAATACTCGGATTTATGACACAAATTGTTAAAGAAGGGGGAAAGACCATAGTAAAGACCGGTGAGCGTATAGATACCCTGAATGCCACACAGTTTGAGCGTGAGGTAGAGGCCATATTGGAAAAAGGCATCGACTTGGAATTTGATTGTACGAACCTGCAATACATCTCAAGCTCTGGCTTGCGCGTGATTCAGGAGATGATGCGCATTGTGACGCGTAAGCTCAATGGACAGATTAAGGTGACACATGTGAGTGCTTCTATCTTCAAGATTTTCCACATGACTGGATTCACACGAATTATCACCATTGAAAAATAACTGAGATATGGCTGACATATTCAACAAAGAAGCCGTGGAAGCTCTTAACGATCATAGTGAGGCCGAGGAAATGGCACGCGTGGCCTCACCGAAGCTGAAACTGGTACTGGGTGCTATGTTAGCCATGGTTGTTGTAGGCATTTATTGGTGCGCCTTCGGCACTATCAACGACAAGGTAACAGCTCAAGGTATTATCTTTCCTTTTGGCGAAGTGATAGCCATGAACGACTCTACCATCTCAGCCCACGATAATGTATTAGTAAGCCACGGACAAACCTGGCTGATGCCCCCAACAAAAAGACGGGAGATGCTTTGCTATGTAACTTTTAACGACCTGCGAAAGTTGAAACCCGGGCAACAGGTACAGGCTACACCTGCAGACTTGCAGCGCGAGAACTGGGGTTACGCCTTTGGTAAAGTAGAAGGCATCGAAGAATATCCAACAACCAAGGACGATGTAATACGACGTTTAAAGTTGGATCCTCTTGCTGCCTTTATCAAAGATGGTGAAGCCATTTATGAGGTACGTGTCATTCTTGAAGAGAAAAACGGTCATCTGGTATGGAGCCGTGAAAAGAGCCAAGGTTTAAAGATCAATACAGGTTCGCTCTGTAACATTCAGATTATCACCCAGCAGAAGCCTGTTTGGCGTGTGCTCATAGGAGCCGTCGACAATGCAGTAGAATCGGCTACAGGCAATTGATATGAGCAAGGTCGTGAAAATGCCAATGGTGATGCAGATGGAATCTGTGGAGTGTGGCGCAGCCTCACTAACAATGATTCTGGCGCATTATGGCAAATGGCAGCCCTTGGAAGAGGTACGTGCAGCCTGTGGTGTTTCACGTAATGGCAGTTCTGCAAAAGACATTGTATTAGCTGCCAGAAACTATGGTTTAGAGGCAGAGGGTTATCAAGTGACACCTGAGGCGCTCGAAGGTATGCAACCAGCTATTATCCACTGGAACTTTAACCACTTTGTCGTCTTCAGAGGCTTTAAAAAAGGAGCTGCCTATCTGAACGACCCCAATGCCGGCCCCATAGAAGTTCCCATTGATGATTTCAGAAAATCCTTCACAGGCGTAGCACTGACATTTGCACCCACGGAAGCTTTTAAAAAAGAAGGACACCGTACTCGCATCCTGTCGTATGTGAGAAAATACCTACAAGGCGCAGGCGAAGCGTTCTGGCTCACATTTGTCTTTGCCCTCCTGGCTTCATTCGTCGCCCTCGTCATTCCTCTTTTTACACGCACTTTCCTGGATGAAATTCTTTCAGGCAAAAACCGCGACTGGAGTCCTACTTTCTTCCTGCTCATGGGAATAGTGGCGTTGTTTCAGTTTATACTGGTATTAATACAAGCTCGTTATGCCAAACGGGTGGCTGGTTCATTGGCACTGAAAGGAAATGTAAAATATCTCAACCATGTGTTGCGTCTACCTATCTCTTTTTTCGCTATGCGGAGCGTAGGTGAACTGCAACAACGGCAACACCTGAATGAGACCATCACCCATTCACTTGTAGAGGTGCTGGCTCCGCAAATCATCAATATTGCCCTGCTTGGACTCTACCTTGCCCTGATGCTCAGCTATTCGGTGGTGCTGACTTTTGTGGGCATCATTGCCGCTTTGATCAATCTGGTCATCGTACAATACCATTCCAATCAGCGCATCAACCTTATCCACTCCATGGAACAGAGCACAGGCAAATACTTCTCTGCCACTGTTTCCTGCATCGATAATATGGAGAGCATCAAGGCTGCCGGCGCCGAAACGGGTTTCTTCGAATATTGGAGTGGTCTGTGGGCCAGGAAATTCAATATGGAAGGTAACGCCACAGAACAGCAGTTGAAAATGAATCTGCTGCCCATCCTTGTAAACGGACTGGTTAATACAACCATCCTTATACTTGGTGCCCTGCTGATTCTGAAAGGCGAGTTGTCAGTCGGTATGCTTTTGGCCTTTCAAGGTTTTATGTCATCGTTTCTCTCGCCTGTCAACGATATCGTCAATGCCTCAAAGACCATCGTGGTGATGCGCAGTCAGATGGAGCGTATTGAGGATGTGATGAAATTCCCAAAAGACCATCGCGAGAACGAGGGCAACATGTATGAGGGTAAATTGGGCGGACTTGTAGAACTGAAGAATGTCACCTTCGGCTACTCCACCCTTCTCCCCCCGCTTATCGAGAACTTCAATCTGCGCATTGAGCCTGGTCATAGTGTAGCATTTGTGGGTAGCAGTGGATGCGGAAAGTCAACACTTGCCAAACTCATTTCCGGTCTCTATAAACCTTGGTCGGGAGAAATCCTTTTCGACGGAAGACCCATAGAAAGCATCTCTTCTGAGGAACTGACAAACTCTGTGGCCGTTATCGACCAAAATGTTGTACTATTCGATGATACCGTCGCACAGAACATCCGAATGTGGGATGAAAGTATTGAGGATTTCACACTGATGATGGCTTGTAACGATGCACAGATACGTGACGATATCATCAGTCGTCCTGATGGTTTCGGAACGAAACTCGTCAGAGGCGGACAGAATTTCTCTGGCGGTCAGCGTCAGAGGATGGAGATTGCAACAGCCTTAGCTAAGGAGCCCGCAGTACTGATTATGGACGAAGCCACCTCAGCCCTTGATCCAAAGACAGAAGATCAGGTGATGGCGTCGATCCGTATGATGGGCCCTACACAGATTATCATTGCCCACCGTCTCTCTACCATTCGCGACTGTGATGAGATTATCGTCATGGATCAAGGAAAAATCCTCCAGCGCGGCACTCATGAAGAGTTGATAAAACAGGAAGGGCTTTATAGGAATTTAATGAAGAGTGAGTAGCCATGGCCATCTATATCAAACAGATCAACAAACGCAGGCTGTTGGAGAAGACTCTCCTGGCAGAAGCTTTGGACCGCGGTGCCCAAAGGCTGGGATTCTTGCGCAGGAAAAAGGCAATTCCACTGACAAGTCAGTCGGCACTTAGGCAGTTACTCGATGCTTTAGGCGTCAAAGACTACGACTTGGAGGAGAACGACATCATCTCACCAGAAGAACAATTAACTGGCATCCTCCGGCCCCGTGGCATTCTCATGCGTCGCATCCGACTGACAGGCGAATGGTGGCGCGAATGCGTTGGCCCCCTACTCGGCTATGCCAAGGACGGTCAACTCCTTGTATTAAAACCTACCACCAGTGGACTTGGTTATCATTTCCGTGACCGTAATGGCATCATCAAGACCATTGGCAAGAAGGAGATGAAGCATGAACTCAAGCCAACAGCTCTGACATTTACCAAGCCTCTGCCATTACACGCCTTGGACATCAAAGACCTCATCAGTTTTGCCTGGAGTGTGGTTTCCGGTCCCAATGCGCTGATGCTTTGTCTGGCAGCCCTTGTCGTCGTACTGCTAGGTATGTTTACCCCTATGGCCAATAAACTTATCTTCGACACCGTCATTCCTACAGGCGACGCCTCCGACCTGTTGCCCATCACAGGCCTGCTATTAGGCGCTACCATCGGTACGATGCTGCTGACACTCACCCGTGACCTCTATACCACGCGGGTACAACATATCGTAGATCTTCATACCCAAAATTCCATCATGGCACGCATTTTCCTGCTCTCACCCACCTTTTTCTCCAAGAATGCGAGTGGCGAGTTGAGTGCTAAACTTAATAATGTGTCCATTCTTTCCAGTATGATCAATGAGACGATTATCGGTGCCGGGCTTTCTGTGGTACTCTCACTGATTTATCTTATACAGCTATGGATTTACGGAAAATCCTTGCTCTTCCCTGCTTTGGGTATTCTGGCTTTACAAGCTCTCATCCTCGTGCTGGTATACAAACGGACAGTCAAGATCCAAAGCATGTATACAGAGAAAGCAACCAAGCTTAGCGGACTGGAATATAATATGTTCGCAGGTATTCAGAAGATTAAGCTGACTGGTTCTGAAAACCGCGCTTTCACCCGATGGCTTGACCAATATACTGACCAGGCTCGCCTGCTATACAACCCAGCGTTTATCTCAAACCTGTATACAGCTCTGACAGCTTTCCTCGCCATCGGAGGCACCATGCTTATTTTCTGGTCTACCCTCTCTAATCATGTGGCTCCATCAGATTACATTGCCTTCAGCTCTGCCTTTGGTATGATGACGGCTGCGATGGCACAAATGAAAAACGTAGTCCCGTCGCTGGCCAGAATCAAACCGCTTCTGAAATCGGTCGAACCCATTCTCGAAGCCGTTCCTGAAATAGAAGCCAAAGCGCCACAAGTGGAAGACCTCTTTGGCGGTATAGAGGTCAGCGGACTAAGTTTCCGATATGAGGAAGAAGGACCAATGGTGCTCGACAATCTCTCGCTACGCATAGAGCCTGGCGAATATGTAGGACTTGTCGGCAAATCTGGCAGCGGCAAGTCTACGCTGATGCGACTGTTATTGGGCTTCGAACAACCCCTCTCGGGAGGTATCTATTATGATAATTATGATTTGGCCAAGGTCGACAAGACTAGTCTGCGTCGTAAGATTGGCTGTTGTCTGCAAAGTGGCAATCTCTTCACAGGCGATCTCTTCCAGAATATCACCATTACGGCGCCTTGGGCCACGCATGAAGACGCCTGGGACGCCTTACGAATGGCCAGCCTTGAAGAGGATGTCCGCAGAATGCCTATGGGTCTGAACACGCTGATCAATGAAAGCGGCAGCGGTTTCAGTGGTGGACAGAAGCAACGTATACTTATTGCCAGAGCACTGATATCCAAGCCGGATATCATCTTCTTCGACGAAGCAACGTCTGCCCTTGACAATATCTCACAAAAACAGGTTAGCGATAATATCGATCAGCTCCGCTGCACCCGCGTCGTTATCGCCCAACGCCTGTCTACCATCCGCCATTGCGACCGTATCATTGTACTCGACAAAGGCAAGATTGCCGAACAGGGCACTTACGAGGAACTTATGGAGCAGAAAGGCCTTTTTTACGAAATGACATTACGCCAGTTATAAGTTACTGATATGAAGAAGAATACCCATAAAAACAAAGATGAGCAGGCATCAAAGCGACGTCCGCTCACCTTGGAAGAATTATCAAGGGTGACGGGAGGCGTTACTGCACCTTCGACGTCATCGGACCGCGTACCCCCTTATAACTCTTGAGGAAGGCCTTGGCAGAACCGAAATTGAGGAACATGTCAAGACGCATGGGGATATGATTCTGGTCATCGGTCACGTAGAAGCGGATCAGTTCGCGGCTCTTGCCGTTCTCATTCTCCCAGAATGAGAAGACCAGACAGCGGAACTTCTCCTTAGTGCTGTCTATCTTGTAATTGGTCTTACCCCGATAGCTCAGCCACGAGTTTGACAGGCTTTTGGCATCACTGATAGGCATAGGAATCACTTCGCCCTTTTTCAGTTTCGATGCATCGAAATTGCGGGCACGAAGGAAAATCGACATCATGTCATAGATGCAATTCTTATAGGTGCTTGTCTTCCAATGTACCTCACCATCGGCATCGATACGATGCTTCTTCAACTGGCAGTTGCCGCCTGGATATGAATACCATACCTCATCCACATAGTAACGGCTTCCTTCACGGGCTCCCTTGCGGAAGTATAGCGGAGATAGGTCAGGATTACAATAACTGAGCAGGGTATCGCGCATCGTGAAATACTTGTCGAGTGTATTGTTACCTCTCGTTATCAGATAGGAACGCCAGGCGTCCTTACCTTCAAACTTCGTCATCTTGGTATCCATGGTGGCAGTACCTACCGTAAACCAGATGAGTTTCCAATTAAACTTCAAGTCGTATTCCAATACCTCCCCCGACTTAAAGGCCGTATTCTCAATGCCACATTGCGCCTGAGACATCAGGGGCATAAGGGCAAAGAGGTAAATCAAGATTTTCTTCATTGTTATATTCATTATTTATCTTATTATCTTCTTTAATTATAGTTTCACTCCCTTGGTCTTGAGATATTCAATACCTAATTGCTTAGCCCGTTCAACATTACGGTTCTTCAACTGCTTTTCCTTATCAGGCTTCTGCTTGGTGATGGCGCCTGGCTTCTGACGAAAACGCAATACTTCCGTCAGATTCCAAGACTTGGTCACATCCCACTTCTCCTTACATTCTATCTCCTGAGGATAGTAATAGACAGCCTCTGCCTGTCGATCGGCCTTGTAGTCGCCCGTATCCCAGATACCATTGCCGTTGGCATCTACAAAGGCACGCATGTAATACTTACCTGGCGTCAGATATTCGAACCTGGCCGTGCCTTTCTTCACACGCACTTCTCTCACGGGGTTGTCAGAATTATCAAGCAACTGAACTATAATCGAGGTGTCAGCCACTTCCAGACCACTGACGTTCACCATTAGCAGGCTGAATTCATCCGACCCTTTCACCTTGATACCATGTTTTTGAGCTTTTGCAACCGTACCATAGATATCGACGAAAGCCGCAGAGTCAACCTCGAAACTGTATTCCGTTTCCAGACGCCAATCAACCAATAATTCATACTGTCGCAATTCTGTTTGACGGAACTCATAGGGTGTCTGATACCACACAGAGTCAATCATCGAATAAAGATGCACCTTCGATGTGTCACACACCGCCAATGGTGTTGGCATCTCAATCGTAATTCGGGAGTCAGGAGTGGCAGCAGAAGGCACGTTATATTTCACCTCCAATGGCTTGATAGGATAGATAGAGTCATAAGGCTGGTCGTTCTTCTTTTTCTTCTCCTGCTGCTTCTGCCACTTCTCTATCTCTTTGTTCAGCTCCCTCATACGTTTCTCATACGACACCTTAGGCAGCATCTCCAGGGCGGAATCTGTATTTAGTACAAGATTGCCTAGCGTATCTGTCATGTTATAAGTGATATCCATACGCAAGGTGTCCTGATTGATGAGCGTGGTGTCGCGCAGCCAATAGTGAATGGTGTCACGCTTCTCGTTGGTCTCGATGACAAAAGCACTATCTGCGTTAAAGTTCAGACCATGGATTTCGGGCAAGATAGAGTCGCCATAAGAGAAATACAACGAAAATTTATTGGGCTCCACGCGCTCCGTCTTCAACAGATAGCGGTCTGTCTGAGGGTGCAAGAATGCCAATAGGGTAACGTCGTCAGGCAGAAAATGAGTATAAGGCACCTGTTTAAACGCGTCGATATGTAACGAATCACGCCAAATGGTGTCCGTACGGGTATCGGGCTTCGACGAAGGGCTGAATGTCTCATGATTAAAGGCAATCATCTCACCCATCTGCTTGAAGCAGAAATCACCATCCATATCCTGGAGAGCGTATGCACGATAGGTGCCAGGAGCCACGCCTTTCACTACAAAATGGCCACGACTGTCCGTACGTGATATACGCATCAGCGGCTTCGTGGTAAAGGCTGTATCCGACAAATCATCATAGAGTCCCACCGCAATACCTTTAATCGGCTCCAGGTTGCTGGCATCCAACACATAGCCTCCTATTTCGAAGGTATCAATCTGCTCACCTGTTGAGAAGGTGAAGGTATAATTACCCATAGGATTGTTCTCATTGTTGTCTGTAATAGCATCGCTGAAATCGATGGTATAGGTTGTGTTCTCCTTCAGCGTATCTTTCAGTTCCACCACAATTTTCTTACCGGATGCCTTGATTTCCGGCATTTCCAACTGAGGTGGTGAGACTATCACCTTTTCACTTGGATTTTCAATCTTGATGAATTCATCGAAAAAGATATTGATTTTTTTCGTATTAATATGAGTAGCCCTGTCTTCTGGTGTACTGCCCACTACCTGTGGAGGGTCGTCATCGTACCAACCGCCATCGGGTTGTCCCATTCGGGCACAGGAGATAGTGAATAATGAATAGTGAATAGTGAATAATGCCAATGCGATGATTGGCAATATTCTCATCTTGTTGAATGATCTGATTTTCTTCATCACTATTCCATTATTAACTTCCCTTATTTATTCAGCTTTATCAGCTGGTCTATGATCTCACGGTTATTGCTCAGACGAGGCACCTTATGCTGTCCACCCAACTTCCCACGAAGTTTCAGCCAATCATTGAAGAGATGCTCACGCGCTTCTATGATCTCGAGGTGCTGCAAGGTGATATCCTTATAGCGCTTGGCCTCATAGTCGGAATTGATCTCCTGCAAACGCTTGTCGAGCAAGTCTGAGAACAACTGCAAATCCTCTGGTCGCTTCGCAAATTCGATAACCCATTGGTGGCGGCACTTCGCATTGGCATCCATAAACACGGGTGCTGCAGTGTATTCAGAAACTTCTGCGCCTGTCTGTTCACAAGCATAGGCCAAACCCTTCTCCGCATTGTCAACAATCAGCTCTTCGCCAAAAGCATTGATAAAATGCTTTGTACGGCCCGTGATGACAAACTTATACGGGTTGGTCGACGTAAATTGGATGGTATCGCCTATCTCGTAACGCCACAAACCGCAGCTGGTCGAAATCACCATCGCATAGTTCTTTCCCGTCTCTACACCCCAAAGGGGAACAATATCACCACCGTCCATCGGAATAAACTCATAAAACACGTCATAGTCGAGCATCAGCAGCATCGACTTGTCGTTCGGATCATTCTGAAGGCCGAAGAAACCCTCGCTGGCATTATAGGTCTCCATATAGTGCATCTTCGGCGAGGTAATGAGCTGCTCATACTGTTTCCGATAGGGCGTAAAGGCCACGCCACCATGGAAAAACATCTCGATATTGGGCCACACCTCTTCCAGATGCGTCTTACCCGAAATCTCCATCATCCTGCTGAGTACCGAGAGCATCCACGAAGGAACGCCTGAGATGTTCGTCACATTCTTATTCATCGCCTCACGGGCTATCTTGTCACGCTTGATCTCGAAATCAGAAATCAAAGCCGTCTTCTTCTTGGGAACACGCACCAGATTGGCCAGCGGATTGATGTTCTCTATCAGGATGGCACTGAGGTCGCCCACCAGTGAGTCCTTCAGGTTATAGTTCGGTGCATGGCTACCACCCAGAATTAAGGCCCGGCCGTCGAAGATACGGGATTTGGGATTGTTCTGCAGATACATTGCCACAGCATCGAAACCGCCCTTATAATGCATGCGTTTCAAACCCTCCCGACTAACGGGAATAAACTTCGACTTATCATTGGTGGTACCCGACGACTTGGCATACCATTTCACTCGGCCTGGCCAGAGAATATCCGTCTCGCCATGCCGCATACGGTCGATACTTTCCTTTAGCTCTTCGTAGGTGTTGACAGGAATATGCCTTGTAAAATCCTCATAACACTTCATCGTAGCAAAGGCGTGATTGCGGCCATATTCCGTGTCCTTAGCCTCAGCAACCAACTGGTTAAGCACAGCCTCCTGCAATGCTTTTCCCTCGTTCTGATGTTTCTCCAACTCTAGTTGGCGAGACTCAAACACCTTTCTTACTATACCAGTAATACTCATTCCAAATTGCGCAATTTGGGTGCAAATTTACGCAATTCCATTGTAACGGGGGAAAAAATTACATTTTTTTTATATAATATTAGGCTTAAAAATAAAAATCACTTACCCAGCCGCAGACCAAAGTATGTGCGGATGCGCCATTTGATGTTGTGCACGGCAAGGCTTTCCTCGTGGCCGATGTTAGTGAAATTGAATACCATCGACATTCCGATGAATTTGTTGCCCCAGTGGCGAACGATAGCACCACGTCCGGTAATGATGGCCTCAGGGAAGTGGTACTGAAGGGGTACGTGCATGTCAGCGAAAGTCATCGACGTGTTACTATAGACGATGAACGTGGGCAGAGCGGAAATATGCAGCAACCAGCCTCGACCTGGCACGTAGTTGTAGCCATAGCCTGCACCGAGACCAATGTTCGTCATTTTCAGCTGCATTTCCTGATCCCAATCGAGGGTAGCGTGCTGACCCATGCCCGATGCTGCCAGGAGGAAACTGCCGGCAGAGCGCTGTTGGATGTAACTCTGCGAAAAAGCGGCGGGATAGGAAAAGCGACGGCTGTTGAAGACGTAGAAGGCATTCAGGTTCAGCGTTTTCACCGACAGCATACCGTCAGGCAGTTCGATGCGCTCCATACCATCGTAGTCATGCCAGCCCTTGAAGTTTTTGGCATCCTGATAAATGATATCAAAACCAAAGCGCCGGCCATAACTATTAAAATTCAGCTCAAAGTCGCGGTACTTGCCCATCAGTTTGGCAGGATTGAGCGCCGCACTAAGCGAAAGGCCAAGGTAGCTGACACCCACACTGAGCGTCGCTTTCTGATTGGCTTCCATCTCTGCCTTGAAGTGCTGTCCGCTCTCGGATAAGCCTGGTGACGAAGCCGTGCGATCGATACCTTCAGCCTCAATCTTCGCTCCCGACACATTTAATCGCGCCGTAACAGTCCATTTCTTTGTAGGTCGCGTTATATACATTGTGTCGACATCGCCCTTACGATAATTCAATGTCAGCAGGCTGTCAACGCGCTGAAAGATATTTTGTGCAGTCAAGGGTAACCCCTGACTGCTCAATGCCGCGAGCAACATGATTCTGGACAATCGCATTCTGGACCGCCTTATCGATAATACAATCCTTTCCACTCCCAGTAAAGTTTTATGTTATACATGTTTAACTTTGCAGATGCAAAGGTACAAACAATTGTGCGAATAAACAAAAACTTGCTCCTTTTTTTAGACATTGGTTACCAATCGTAATCCTCTACATAGTCATCGAACATCACCTCTTCCATCCATCCGTTGTCGCGGAACAGCTTGCGGATATTCTCTTGCAAAGCAGGCGGAATGAGGCGCGAACCATTGCGATACTCGAAGTAGTAGGTGCGGTTGGTCTGTCCGATAATCCCATAGCGTACCGCAGGCTCCAGACGTTTTGGCATATCGCCCGTAAAGATGCGAGTCATGCCTTTGGCAAAGCGCACCTTCTGGTCGCTGCGATACATCGGACATTCAGTAGTCGCCACACCTTCAAAGTGCGGATTCACACACCTGTAGGAATTACAGGTTTGAGGTATGTGCTGTCCTACGAGCCATCGCAGACACTGATTGCGCAACGGACACGCATCGACATAACAAACCGTGTAGCCTTCCTTGGCTTTCTCAATCAACAATTCTTTTGCTATATTCATAATTTTTCGTTTATTTGTACTAATGTGGTTAACCTCACTTATCTTTCCGAAAGTCCTTTCTACAAAGGGCTTGAGGCGAGTGAGGTTGAGTGGTTTTAACCTCACTCAAACCTCACCCGAACCTCACTTCTACCTCATGCGGCCTTTAATGGAATTACCTTATAATGGGCCACGTGGCCGCAATCCGTACTCTCGAAACCAAGTGTATGCATCGCCTTGCCCAGATACACTTTCGTGCCGTGCGTAGCCTTGACCGACGGATATTCCTTGGTGATAATCTCCAAGAGTCGCTCACAATTCATCGATTGTGCCAACTCGCCAGGTTCCGGATTACGGAAACAGATGCGGACGATGTCAGCAATATCCTTCTGCTCCAGATAGTTCTGGTTCAGCTGCTGGATACGGGCCACCTCATCGTTGTTAAACCAATAGGGCGACTTCTGCACCCTCAGTTCATAGAGCACCTGCGCATACAACTGATCGTAGTCTATCTCACTCGCATTATCGATGTATTTACCCTCAGGAATCGTCAGGCAGATATAGCGACGTGAGCCTGTGACATCCGTCAGCGGATGGGGATTGTTTGTCGTAGCCACAAACGAGGCATAGCGAGGCCTGTCTTCCTGAGAGGCACCATAGATAGGACGTCCGTTCACCTTGCTCTTACTCAGCGTCTGTTTCAGCGAAGCATGCTGACTGGGACGGATGGCATCCAGTTCATCGATGTTCACCAGCAAGTTGTTGGTGAGAGCCACCTCCACCTTACCGTTCAGCACGTTTCGGCGGAAGAGATAATGAGTAATAAGGTACAGCTCAGCAGCGAGCATTCCCGTCTGAGAGGCTCCAAGAGTCTCTCCGTTAATTAGAAGATTTTGTTCCATAAAAAGAATTTTAAAGTTAAAAATTTACAGCTTTTTCCTTAATTCGTATTCCTTTCTTTAAGATTGGTGCAAAGGTACAAAATATTTTGTGCGGTTGCAAATTTTTCCCCCCAAAAAGCACGCATTTAACAATTAAAATGAAGCAAAATGAGGTTCGAGTGAGATTGAAGTGAGATTCGAGTGAGGTTAAAACTTCCAATCTCACTCGCTCTAATCCCTTTCTACAAAGGATTTCGAACCCTCAAAGTGAGGTTAACCTAAAAAATCGCATCATCCTTCGAATACTCGCATCTACTTTATCAAGTATCGTATTTGCTTCATCAAGTGCCGGATTCGCTTCATCAAAGACTTACGCTCGACTCATCAAGTACCTGCCCTTCGTTCGATTAATGAAAACTATCAGTCCGAAGGGTTCGGACTCGCAGTCCGTAACTAGCGAACTCGCAGTCCGACGTGACGGACTAAAATAAAATACTTTCATGACAGCTTTCGTTGAAAGCGGTATTTCTGTTGCCAGATAAATTTCCCTACTTCCTTTAGATATAGAATTCTGACGAATCCACTAATCTGCCCGTAAGGCGTACTTGATGACTTTGTGGGCTGTGTGGACTCATAGGGACAGCATTTGACTAGTGGTTTCATAATAGGATAATAAGTGTTCTAATCGGGGAAAAACGCTGTGTTTTTCTCGATATTTTTCGGGTTTTATTTGTTTTTTGCTCTTTTTTTACTTATATTTGCAAAGTAGAATGAACAAACCTAAAGTTATATGAGAAAATCGTTATTATCCGTTTTGATGTTGCTCGTGCTGGTGATCGGCACTAATGCCCAGCCTATCAGCGAGCAAGAGGCTTTGCAGAAAGCCCAGCAGTTCCTTCAAGGAAAGAACATCGTGAGTTCCCAAGGTCATCTGCGCCGTGCGGCAAAAGCTCACCCCTACAAGCACCTCTATCTCTTTAATGCAGAGGATAATGGTGGATTCGTGATCGTGTCGGGCGACAGCCGTGCCCGTGATATTCTCGCTTATAGCGAAGAGGGCAACCTGGACTACGATGAGATGCCCGACAACATGAAGTGGTGGCTCGGTCTTTACGACGAGAGCATCGCCAACATCCCTGCAGATTATGAGCCTGTTAAGGAAACAGACCTGCGACGTGCCTCGAAAGCGGATGTTGCGCCGATGATGAACTACTCGTGGAAACAAAAATCTCCCTTCAACTATTATTGTCCCCAGAACTGTGTCGCGGGGTGTGTGCCTCTCGCAATGGCACAGATAATCGCTTTTTGGGGTTATCCGTCGACATTGCCGGCTTTGAGCGGTTATACTGACACGAATGGCCATAGTCTGCAGGCGCTGAGCAGCCGCAGTGTGAATTACAGCAATCTTTCAGCCGACGATGCTGCCTGGTTGGTGCGCTACGCAGGACAAGCCATCCAAGCCAACTATGGACAGACGACTACTGGAGCCGCTCAAGCAGCTGTCCCTGGTGCGCTTGTGAATTTATTCGGTTTTGGTAGTGGTGCACATAGTGAATACCGCGAGGCTTACAGCGCTACTGCCTGGGACGACATGCTCTACAATGAACTGAGTAACGGACGTCCGTTTATCCTCTCCGGGCAGGTTAACTATGATGCTAATAACGGTCATAGCTTTATCTGTCACGGCTATAGTCAGGGCTATTATGCCGTGAACTGGGGCTGGGGTGGTATTGATAACGGCTATTACTCCATGACGGCCATGATTGGCAACGGTTCAGACTACTCTACGATGTTGGCAGCCTGTATCGGTATCAGCCCCTCGTCAATCTCCTACAAATATAGTGATGTCTCGCTGTTTCAGATGGAGGCTATCGGTAGCATGCAGTTGTATAGGAACTCCTCGTCGCAGAGCTTTAGCAATGCACAGTTCAAATGGACGGTGAGAAGCTCTATGTGGACGACTAAAGATGTTCGCTTTGCATTGGCCATTCAAAAACCCGATGGCAATTGGGACCTTCTGTACGAATTCCAGGACCCACTTTCTTTCAGTCCGTCCAATCTCCCGTCATCAACGATGACCATCAACATCGGAAGTCAGTATGGCGACGGCACTTATAAAATCACCCTTCTCTATAAACCGGCCAGCGAAAGTTCAAACTCTTGGCATACCTGCGCAGGTTTAGACTGGCGCTATGTGAAGGCCGTCATCAGCGGCAATACGCTCACCTTTACCAACTATCCGGAATACGATGCACCTTATCCGACAGGATCCTATCCGGACTATCCAGACCCGATTAATCCTGATAACCCTGATAATCCGGATAATCCCGATATCCCTGACAATCCCGATGTGACCGGTCCTACGAATGATGTGGCCTTCGAGTATCCCGTGGTTTCGAAGGAATACAAGGGCAAAGACTTAGGCTTCGTCATCGACTGGACGGCGCTCTCGACATCCATGTTCGGCTATCTCAAAATGAATGAGACTGAGTTCTTCGACAATTTCTGGGCGGACTGTTTCGACGGTGATGAAGAAGTGCCTGATGCTGACGCCCGTTATGTGTCGCCCTATGCCTTTAATTATAATGAGGACGGCCCGAGCGGCCACAACAACTACGACATGCTGATCTATAATTTCGGCGACGACATCTACGGTAACAACAGCAAATTGCCCGATCCCGACGAGGCTGAGTATATGGATCCTGAATATGATTACGTTGCCATCGCCGCCTTCTATCCCAACTACAATGGTCAGGGCAAGCACTTCATGACGTTTGAGATACCTCAAGAGAACCTGGAGTACCTGCTGGATGATGTGACGACGCCTGTCACCATTACCCGCTGGATCAGGTTTGCTGCTAAGTACGATGATTACGGTAACAGCACGGCACCGTTCAGATTCCTCTGGCTGAAGGTGCAGATGCAATTGTCGTGGAGCAACGATCCCGACGGCATCAGGACTATAAGCGCCGACCAAACGGATGCACCTGTCTACAACCTCAGCGGCCAGAGGCTGCAAGTGGGTAAAGGCAATTACAAGGGCATTGTCATCAAGAACGGCAAGAAGATCCTGATGAAATAAGGTCATCAGAGAGAAGGCTTCCCCAACGGGAAGCTTTCTTTTTGGGCGATTCATAGATATTGGTGGTATAAGAAAAGTCGAGTTTTATAACCTCACCTTTGTAATAGTTTATATATCTTTATCGCGTTATTTTGGACAATAATCGGCCCCCTTTGTCCGATTTGTCTAAAAAAACCTTTGTTTGTCTATACAAATCGAAACGAAAGAAGTGGCAAAATTTGGAAAGTGGTAGAAAAACATCATATCTTTGCACCGTCGAAAGACAAAAGACAACTAAATGATTCGATAATTCAAATAACTTAATACATTAATTAAAATACTTTTCGATTATGACAACAAAGAAAAATTTTGCAAATCTGATGCTCGTGAGCATCGTTGCTATAACAACCATTTCCCTTACCTCTTGTAAAGACGATAGTATTGATGATAATAAAAAAGTTGACGAGGTGGTCACAGCCAAGGAAGGTGAGATGCTCCTGGAGCCCATCGGTCTGGTTTACAACGATTTCATTACCCCGTACGATGTGACAATCCTGAATGCCGACACCACGGAGGTCAGCGTGAGCAAGGCCCTGGCCGACAAGATGGGCATCACCAACTTCGTGAACCACCCCATGGGTATCTGGGATGACAAGAATCACGACTCCTATCTGTGCCGCGCCACTGAGCAGCGCCTCTTAAGCGACCGCTATATATTAAAGGTAACGCGCTCCACACTGGCAGAGGTTCTCCAAGGACGGGATATAGTGCTGAATACCAGTCTTTACTATAACCCAGAGCGAGCTATGACCCGCGGCGCTGATAACGGAATGTCGGGAGAGGCAGCCAAGTACATCGATGAGAATAACGTCGTCCACCCTGCAGCCATCACCATTAAGCCGGAATATACCGCCATGACCCGAAGTGGTGAAAGCGAGTATGAGACCTATACCGTAGAAGAGATCATGGGCAACCGTTCTACTACCCGTGGTTGGATTGGTGACGCATGGAATTGGGTCAAGAAGAAGGTAAATAATACTGTAGAGTACGTGGTGGAAAAAACTACTTACACCATCGATGGCGACAAGAAGACTTGTCCTGTCATTCGCCACAAGAGCGAGCTGAAGAAGGATATGAAGTTTGAATGCGGTCCGGCAGAGGGCGACTCCATCAATGTCAACTTCAAATGTCCGCTTCAGTTCGACCTCGACTACACACTCGAAATCCATGCCAAGGGTAACATTTCGACCGCGATGATTCCCAAACTGAACTATCTGGAGACCTATTTCGACGGCTATTTTGCCATGAATCCTGAACTTACCCTCGGTTTCTCGAAGAAAGTAGCCCTGCCTAAGGACAAGCAACGTGTGAACCTTTGCAAGATGAGCGGTCTCGGTATGACCTTCATGATCGGTATCGTGCCTGTACACATTGACTTCGACCCCAGCATCTACCTGAAGTTTACGGCCGAACTCGAGGGCAGCGCCACAGTTGGAATCAATTATGACTTCGCTACCAAATTCCGTGCCGGTATGAAGTACAACGGCAGCTGGAGCAGCATCTCAAATGGCGAGATAGTAAAGAACGAGTTCAATCTGATTAAGCCCAACGTGGCATTGGAGACAAAGGCAGGCGTAGGTCTGATGTTCGGCATAGACGTTATCATCGACAAGATTGCTGGTCCGTCAATCGCCATGGGCCCCCAGGTCAATGCCAAGGCTTCTCTCACCTACTCCTACTGGAAAGAAGGTGGTGAATGGGACTTCAAGGCCAAAGCTACTGCAGGCTGCGGAGGTGAGGTAGGTGCCAAGATCAAGGTCTTCGGTTACGAGCTGGCTGAATGGAAATGTCCCTTCGAGATAGGCCCGCAGAAGACTATCTTCGAGTATCCGAAATCTAAATAAGACATCACTCACAAACAAAGGTCACCCAGGCAGAACTTGCTTGGGTGACTCTTGATTGTTCATTATATATAGAATTCTGACGAGTCTACCAGTCCTGCTCGTAAGGCGTACTTGATGACTTCGTGAGCTGTATTGACACCCAGTTTGCGGAAGATATTCTTGCGATGGGTGGTGATGGTGTGGACACTTGAGAAACGCTCGTTGGCAATCTCCTTGGTGGTCTTGCCTTGGGCGATAGCCTTCACGATCTCAGTCTCTGTCTCAGTCAGGATACTTGGCTGGCTCTCTTCCTCCTGTTGGTGGTTGATAATCACCTCGAGTGCCCGCTGGCTGATATGACGATTGTGACGGCTGACAGCATCGAGGGCATCGCGGACATCCTTCAATGAGCCATCCTTGAAGACAATGCTGAACTGGTGAGACGAGTAAACCACACGACGCAGAAACTGAGGTGTGAGCTCATCGCTGATGAGGATCCACTCCGACAAGGCAAAACGTTCAGCAACAATCAGGAGCTGGTCTTCATCGGCAAAGTCGAACAACGTGTAGTCAAGCAGCACGACAGCATTCTCGTGCTCCTTCAACAGTTGAACAAGTCCTGCCTTGTCGCTAGCCTTGAAGATGTCGCTCTCGCCCTTCGAACGAATCAGACTCTCCAGCGCGAACCGCGTCAGTTCCTGATTATCGGCTAAGATATACTTTCCCATGTTAGTTTCTTGGGTGCAAAGATACGAAATAATTCCGAATTCCAAACTCCGAACTGCTATTTTTGAAATCGTTCAGAATTGGGAATCCGGAATTGGGAATAAAACATCAAATTTTGTCGAAAGCCTGCGACAGGTCGTCGATGATGTCGTCGATGTGCTCTGTGCCGATGCTCAGACGGATGGTCGAGGGCGTGATGTGCTGCTCTTCCAATTCCTCAGGCGAAAGCTGTGAGTGAGTGGTGGTGTAAGGGTGGATCACCAGACTCTTCACATCGGCCACGTTAGCCAGCAATGAGAAGATCTGCAATGCATCGATGAACTTCCAGGCTTCTTCCTGTCCGCCTTTGATCTCAAAGGTGAAGATAGAACCGCCTCCATTGGGGAAATACTTCTTATAGAGCTGATGGTCGGGATGACTCTCGAGAGCCGGATGATGGACAGCAGCCACTTTCGGATGATTCTTCAGGAAATCTACCACCTTCAGGGCATTCTCCACATGACGCTCCACACGCAGGCTCAATGTCTCAACTCCCTGCAAGAGAATGAAGGCGTTGAAAGGCGAGATGGCAGCACCAGTATCGCGCAGGATGACGGCACGAATGCGGGTGACGTAAGCAGCTGCGCCTACTGCATCAGCAAAGACGATGCCATGATATGAGGGATCGGGCTTAGCCAATGTGGGGAACTTGTCGTTCTGTTTCCAATCGAACTTACCACCGTCAACAATGACGCCACCAAGACTTGAACCGTGACCACCTAAAAACTTCGTAGCCGAATGCACCACGATGTCTGCGCCGTGCTCCAGCGGACGAATGAGATAGGGTGTACCAAATGTATTGTCGACGATAAACGGAATACCATGCTTATGAGCTACAGCAGCTACACCTTCGAGGTCGAGCACATCTGAGTTGGGGTTGCCGAAAGTCTCAGCATATATGACTTTTGTGTTGGGTTGGATAGCAGCTTCGAGGGCCTCAAGGTCGTTCACATTAAGAATGGTATTGGAGATACCCTGCGTAGCGAGCGTGTGGGTAATCAGATTGTAGGAACCACCATAAAGGTTGTCGGCTGCCACGATATGATCACCTGCCTGTGCAATGTTCTGCAGAGCATAGGTGATAGCAGCAGCACCAGAAGCCACAGCCAGACCAGCCACACCACCCTCGAGGGCTGCGACGCGATCTTCGAACACACCCTGAGTGGAATTAGTCAGACGACCATAGATATTACCTGCATCGCGAAGACCAAATCGGTCAGCTGCGTGCTGAGAATTGTGGAATACATAACTCGTGGTCTGATAGATGGGCACGGCGCGAGCGTCAGTAGCGGGGTCTGCCTGTTCCTGGCCTACATGAAGTTGTAAAGTCTCAAAACGATAATTTTTCTTACTCATAACCTTATCCTTTCTTTAATTTTTAATGTTATTATTATGTTCTTTTGTTCTTGCGTCCCTTCGGTAGCAAGCGCTTACGCGATTACTTATGTCTAAAAACTTATTTTATGTCTTTTCGACGGTGCAAAGGTACGAAGTTTAGAAATATCTTCCAAATTTCTTGCACAATTCAGAAAATATCCCTATATTTGCAGCCGAGAAAGAAAATCTTTCCGATTCGGGCTTTCAAAAAGTCCTCAAACAGAATAAAACTCTAAAAAATGGCTGAAATCCTCGACGAAACCGACCTGCAGATACTGAAAACGCTGCAAAAAAACGCGAAATTGACCACAAAAGAGCTGGCCGATGCCGTTCATCTGACCCCTACCCCCGTGTTTGAACGCCAAAAACGGTTGGAAAAGAAAGGGTATATCAAAAAGTATGTGGCGATCCTTGACCCAGAGAAATTAGGGCAAGGACTGCAAGTGTTCTGCAAGGTGAAACTGAAGCAGATCAACCACGAGATAGCCGACGCTTTCAACCGTCGTATCCAGCGCATACCTGAAGTCACCGAGTGTTATAACACCTCGGGCGCCTACGACTACTTATTAAAGGTACGTGCGCGCGATATGAAGCAATATCAGGAGTTTGTGCTTAACAAACTCGGTGAGATAGAGAGCCTGGCCTCTATCGAGAGTACCTTCGTGATGAGCGAACTGAAACAGAATTACGGTATTAACATCTGACAGAAATCATAAAATAAGACCATATATGAAAAGAATGCTTATCACCATGTTTGCAGCCGTCATTGCCGCTGCAAATGTCAACGCTCAGTTTAAGAGCACCTATTTCACTGTTGACGAGATGCCCAATGGTGTCGTCTTCCTGCCAGAACCGCCTGACACCACATCGCTGCTGTTCATCAGCGACTATACCATGTATATGTGGGGCAAGACCATTCGTAACACGGAACGCGGTCAGGAGGCCATTGATCATATTGTCACAAGTGTCAGCAAAATGGCTGCCTATTTCAGCAAACCCTTCGGTATGACCATTTCGAGAGAGACGACCCCTGCTATCTATAAGATGCTGGTCAAGGCCATTCCCACCATCCGTTTGGGTGTCATCAAACCCAAGGAGACCTATATGCGCAAACGGCCTTATGTAAGATTGAACGAGACAACATCCGTTCCTGAAGAGGAAGAAGAAGCGCGTAATACCGGCTCCTACCCTTCCGGACACGCCATCCGAGGCTGGGGAATGGCGCTGTTATTAGCAGAGATCAATCCCGCAGCGCAAGATGCCTTGTTGAAGTTGGGTTACGAATGGGGAGAGAGCCGTGTGATCATAGGCTATCACTGGCAGACGGATATCGATGCCGCCATCGCATTAGCCTCAGCCTGCTATGCCCGTCTGCACACCAGCGCTGAATTCCTGGCCGATATGGCGAAGGCTCGCGAGGAATACGAACGCCTGAGCAAGAACCAGGCGCACTGATTCCATCATTTTATGATATTCAGACGGAGACCAAACTGCAGGTTAAAGCCGGTGGGTTGGTCCTTGAAGAAATTGCGCATACGACTGCCGTTGTCGAAGTAATACTTCACGCCTGGCTCAGCATAGAGTCCTAACTGCGGCAGGATGTCGTATTGCAGGCCTACCCCACCCTGAACGGAGAACTGCCAGCGGTCGCGATTGAGATGCTGCGTCACACCCTCGGAAGCTAAATGGGCTTTGATATTGTAATCAGCCTCAGCACCACCAGACAGATAGACGTTCAATCCTCCATAGTGGAACAGGCGATATTGCGCACTCAAGGGGACACCTAAATAGTGAAGCGTCTGTTTCTGCGAAATGGAAGAACCATTGATGATGGAGGTGAAGTCGGAACGCAGACGGGTATAGGTGATACCCGTTGACAGCGACAGATTCTGCAGCAGCGGATAGCTGACAGACAGTCCGAAGGCGATGGGCTGATAATGCTTCTGCCGCTCTTCGTAACCCACTAAATAGATAGGTTCAGCAGCTCTGGTGCGAGCCGAGCGGTAGGGAAGATAGGGCTCAAAGTCATATTGAGCGGCTAACGCATCGTCCATTCTGACACCGTTGGCCCGCTGCAAATCAGTAAAGCCGTTGGAGGCATAGAGGGCTATAGAGAGGTGAGAGGTGAGAGGTGAGAGGTGAGAGATATGATTACCTTCGAAATAGGAATTATCCATAACAAAGTTGTCAGTTCTTTCATTTCTCATCTCAAATTTCTCATCTAAATCAGTTATCAGTTCCACGTCCTCAGTTTTTCCGATGGTTTCGACGACAGAATCTTCAACAGAAGTCTGGGCTATCAGGTCGATTGAGGGCTGACTCATAGAGGGGACTGGCACCCTACGACTTATGGGGACAGGTTCTGTGAGTTGTTC
>JAEEGJ010007039.1_pt1 | contig 32891 bp, 30 predicted proteins | sample 8958761 | NCBI WGS metagenome assembly JAEEGJ01 (sample SAMN16246546, study PRJNA631951) | gut metagenome | biome: gut microbiome; feature: rumen; material: RS-attached | host: Bos | place: Iran: Karaj | collected 2018-10
AAGGCCTGCGAAGACCTGAAAGCTGCCTACCCAGATGTAAACTGGAAGGAAGGCAAACTCCTGAACAGGACAAGCAAAAAGGAATTAGAGACTTGGGTAAAAGGATTGTAAGGGGGGGAGATAAATCTCCTAATTTATCAAAAAAATCTCTGTATTCATCCGGATATGGGGATTTTTTTGTAAATTCGCAGCAAATATCAAGAGACATGAAGCATTTTATATTAATCCTATTCACCTTTCTGCTTCTGGTAGGATGCTGCGGAGAAAAACAGGAAAAGAGTCGATCAAGGGGACAGGTCATTGATCTCTTATTTTGAAAGGGGAAGGGAATTTGGAGTTAGAGCGACTTCCGTTTTTTCGTGCGCGATCAATCCCTTAAAGATCCTTCCATATTTTACGCCAATTCGGGATAAATAAATTTAAAGATTCTACAAAAACGCTGCAAAGATACATATAAATAAGTCGGAGAAGGGGGTGGGTTAATCTAAATCAATTGTTTGCGCCAACAATGTATTTTTCCTGAATATTATTTCTGAATATAGGGAAAGGGTTGTATCTTTGCCGATTGCAAACGTAGTAAGACTGAAAACCTATTTATACAATATCATAAGAAGAAAGGAAGGAATATGTTGACACCACGCAGAGTATTTAGCCGACGCGACGCGGACAGGACTGCCCTGGGCAGGTCTGCCAGCAATGTCGTGCTACAGCGCCTTGGCGTCAACGGTGGGGGAATCTCTTCGGCGACTGGCAGCAACAACAGTTTCAGGGGTAGTCAGCTCCAGTCGTCCCGCCTCAGGGACTACCAGCTCCAGTCGTCCCGCCTCACGGAGATTCCCGCAAAAAACCAACAATCCATTTATTTCGTCCGCAATGACCAGTCAGCATCAGCAGCCCAATGTCAGTCCCGCCGAGGGATATTCCGTCGCCCGAAGGGTGATGGAGGATGCTGTGGACACCTACCTGCCCAATGGCGGTCCGGCTGTTGCGCGGATGCATGTGGACACGCTGGCTGGTGAACTCTTGAAGATCTATCCTGACTGCCAGCCTGACTATCTGGCCGTGCTGGCACGCATCAGCCAGGCTGAGAAGGCTGAGCTACAGTCTAAGGCTGAGCAGAGCCAGCAGTTGCTGCAGCAGCAGATGCTGGCGGCGCTGTCGGCCTTCAAGGGAACCCAAGAGGCTACGAAGGCTTCTTCGGACGACAACGGTGACGGACTGAAGGCTGTCGGCAAAGGAGTGAAGGCTGGCGATGACGGAGTGAAGGCTGGCGGCGACGAGCCGGAGCCTCAGGAGGTGGTGCTTCCCGGGAAGCTCAGTAAGCCGAAGGCTATGGCGATGTGGGAGCGTCTTCAGGCGAAGGGCTGGATAGACAGTAGCTACCAGCCTGTCGGTCTGTCGCACACCGACCTGGCTTTGCTGGCCTACACGATGAACGTGAAGCAGAGCCGTGACATAGAACGCATCATGGGCAACATGGAGTGGAAGCCTTTCGAACAGCTTTGGAGCATCAATAACCTGAAAGCCGCCTATAATCGTGCCCAGACTCAGGACAAGACGCCAAGAATCATGAAAGACCTGGACGACCTCTTCGCCGACATCGAGTAAAGCCGTCCTGACGGTAGGCATCCAGTAGGCACTACGGTAGGCAGTGGGTAGGCAGTACGGTAGGCACTACAGCCAAATAACGGGTTTTTTACGGTTCCAGACGGTAGTGCCTACCGGTAGGCACTACAGCCGAGGTGGGCTGGTTTTTTCTTCGTAACTTTGCACCAGAAGTTACAAGTTAAACCAGAGAAACGATATGGAACTATTCAAGACTTTCAACAGCCTCGACGCCCAAGACGTGACGTTTGAGCAGCTGGCCGAACTCATCCGCAGCGATGAGGAACTGAAGAAGAGTACGATGGTCTATCGCCACCTGCTGGCGCAGGGTAAGGCGAAGGCCGCCAAGGACGTGAAGGAGCAGACGCCCCAGGTGGCCGTCAGCTTCCGCATGGTGGGTGGCAAGGGCAAGGACTGTTGCCGCGAGTGTCTCTATCAGGTATTGATCGACTTCGACGCGAAGGGTCCGAAGGAGCGACTTCCCGCCGACGAGCTGGAGCGGGTGAAGACCTTCCTGCGCACCTCCTACCACGGACGGCTGTGCTACGAGAGCATCTCGGGCCTGGGCTACCACGTGGTGGTGCCCTTCGCGCTGCCCGAGGGTGTCGAGATTGACATGGAGCACGACGCGAAGCAGGGCGAGGAACTCTACACTCGCGTCTATCGCCACATCGCCAACCTGTTCAGCGTGCGCTGTGGCCACAAGATGGACAAGGAGTGCAAGAACGTGAACCGCATGACTGGCCTGAGCCACGACCCCCTGGTGGTCTATCGTCCCGACGCCCGCCCCGTCCGACTGTCGCGCCAGGAACTGGGCATCGACGACGACGGCCGGCTGCTGAAGCAGAAGCCTGCCAAACGACCCGTCGACAAGCAGGGCAACCCCGTCAGCGTGCCCCTGGGCGACCACCTGGAGCGTGCCGCCCGCATGGTGGAGGAGAGCGACATGAGCTTCGCCCCCGGCAACCGCCACAACTTCGTGATGCGCGTCGCCTTCATCCTCAACCGCATGGGCGTCGATGAAGAACAGGCAGCCCAGGCGCTGGACACCGAGTACCTGGGCCGCATGGACGGCAAGCCCTCCGACGTGCTGCACAGCTGCTACAAGATGGCCGCCGACGAGTTCGGGCTGTGGCTGCCCCAGGGCACGGCGCTGAAGACCGAGATCATTGCCCAGTTCCTGAAGAACCGCGAGCTGCAGTACGACACGCTGACCCAGAAGACGCGCCAGCGCCAGGCCGACGGCCAGTGGCACGAACTCAAGGACCGCGACGAGAACGACCTCTACATGGCCTGCTGTGCCGAGTCGGGCGAGAACCTCACCGAGAAGCTCTTCCACACCGTCCTCAACTCCAGCGTCGTACCCGAGGTCAACCCCCTGCGCGACTACGTCCTCAGCCTCGCACCCTGGACCCCCGACATGCCCGACTACATCGACCAGGCCGCCGCCATGGTCCACATGGCCACCGAACAGGAAGACCAGCTCTGGCACCTCTGCTTCCGCAAGTGGTTCGTCGCCATGGTAGCAGGCTGGACCGATCCCCAGATAGTCAACCACCAGGTCATCGTACTCATAGGCCGGCAGGGCATCTACAAGTCCACCTGGATCAACCGCCTGCTGCCGCCACAGCTTGCCGCCTACACCACCGACAACGTCGACATCGAACGCCTGGACAAGGACGAACAGCTGCGCGCCGCCGAGTACGGACTCATCAACATCGACGAGCTCGACAAGCTCACCGACCGTCAGCTCAACAAGCTGAAACAGATGATCACCACCACCAGCGTCGACGTCCGCGCACCCTTCGGCCGCCACAAGGAAAAGCGCCTCCGCGTCGCCAGCTACGCCGCCTCAGGCAACAAGGAAGAGTTCCTCACCGACCAGACCGGCAACCGTCGCTGGCTGCCCTTCCACGTCGCCACCATCGACTCGCCCTACCTCCACCAGATGCCCTACGACGGCATGTTCGCCCAGGCACTCCACCTCCTGCAGGACGGCTACAACTACTGGTTCGACCTCGCCGACATCCAGTCCCTGGAAACCCACGTCGAGACCTTCATGGTACCCCAGAGCGAAGAGGAAATCATACCCACCTACTTCTCGCCCGTCAAGATGGAAGACGTCGGCTCCACCTTCCTCACCCTCGCCGAGATCTCAGCCAAGGTCGTCACCTACGGCAACCTGAAGAAAAACCCCGACCCCCGCCGCCTCGGAGCCATCATGACAAAGCTCGGGTTCGAAAAGACACGCATGGGCCACAATAAAAGGTGCGGCTATTATGTCCGTGAACATACACAGCCAGAATTAGAGCAAATGCGTCATCCGGAAGTATTCTAAAATGCGGCGATGCGGCGATTGCGGCGAACGGTTTCATAGAGTTATTAAAAAAAGGTATATAGCTATTTATATATGCCTTTTTATTTTTTTTATTACTCTTAGAAATCAATCGCCGCAATCGCCGCATCGCCGCACTTTACCCTCCATTATCGCGTAGAAAACCCTCAGAAATCACCAAGAAAACCCTCAGAAATCACCTAGAAAACCTTCAGAAATCACCTAGAAAACCTTCGGAAATCACGGCAAAAAGTTCCAGAAATCACCGTGATTTCCTTCAGAAGTTGCCGTGATTTCCTCAAGAAGTTGCCGTGATTTCCGCAAGAAATCGCGGTGATTTCTGAAGGTTTTCTTGGTGATTTCTGAAGGATGTTTTCATGTTTTTTTCGACGGGGGTAAAAATAGTTGGTAAAAAGCTTGCATTTTGCTTCTTTTTTTTGTATCTTTGCACTTGTGATTTCAGAAGCGTCTGAGGGTTCTGTTTGAATGGGACAGATGGGACAGATGATACAGATGTTTTCAAGAATGCCTCGCGTACCGCGCGTACGCGGTACGCGTAACTTTTTAGAAAAATACACTTTCATCTGTCCCATCTGTCCCTTCTGTCACTTATAGTAGCAATAATGATGGTGTTCTGGCGTTAGTTTAGATAGATGTAAATGAGAGCCTGATGGTAGAACAGGAGAAATGGAAATGGCAAGAGCCTGGCACGACGTGGAAGGGCGCTGGGCTGTATCACGTCACGCTGACAATACCTGACCGCAGGCCGCTGTTGGGCTGTCTCGAAGTGCCCGACAACGACCCGGGAAAAAGCAAGGTGTGGCGCACGGCGCTGGGGAATGCGCTGGTGGACTGCCTGCTCAGCATTCAGAGTTACCACCCGGAGGTGCAGGTGCTGCACTTTTGCCTGATGCCTGACCATCTGCATGCGGTGGTGTACGTCAGACGCACCATGCCTACTGGCATCAGGGGCGTGGTGAGGGGGTTCTGGCAGGCCACGAAGAAAATAGGGCGGGCTTGCTCAGCGGCTGCTTCGATTGCCCCTTCTTTGGTTGCTCCTTCTTTGGTTGCTCCTTCTTTGGTTGCCCCTTCTTCGATTGCTCCGAATGGCATTCGGAGGAACTACCAAAAAGAAAGGGGAGCACGGAATTACCAAGAAGAAACCGCCAGCCAGGGGCTGCGGGAGGCGACGGCGGGGCTGGAGGCTTTGGCGGCAGGACTGCGGGAAGAGCTGGGCGAGGAGGCTTACTATCGGTTGGAGCCGATCTTCACTGAGATGCCCTTTATCCGGCCGATGGGACGTAATACGCAACTGCCCAACACCATCCGCTATATTGACATGAACCCGCAACGGCTGGCTACGAAGCGGCTGAGGCCCGGCTTCTTCCGCGTGCAGCGTGGCATTGAGATTGGCGGGCGCAGCTATGACGGTGTGGGGAATACGACGCTTCTGATGGCCGAGAGGTTTTCAACGGTGCATGTGCGAAACGTAATGGTGAAAGCGGCTGAGCAGGGCGATGCCGAACCTCTGAGGAATTACAAGAACTCCTGTGTGCTGGCGGCTCGCCAGGGGACTATCATGGTGTCGCCGTTTATATCGACTGACGAGAAGCAGGTGATGCAAGTACTATTGCGTGAAGAAAGACCGTTTATCTGTCTGACGGACAATGGCTTTCGCGACTACTACAAGCCTATCGACAGCCTTTTTGACGCTTGTGCTGCCGGGCGTGTCCTGATATTAAGTCCTTGGCCTTATGATGCTGGCAAAAGGCACATCAGCCGGGCGGACTGTGTGGCGCTGAATAAGATGGCAGAAGAAATCTGTGACAGCTTAGAATAAGTACTGCCCGATGTAGTCGAGGAGCTTGCGGAAAACACCTGGAAAAGCCCCCTTCTAATGGTACTCCGCCCCCCTTATATCAGTCCCCCTTTAAGGGGGGACGATGGATATAAGGGGCGAGGATCATAGATCCCCCACGACATACGACCTTAGCCCCGAACTGTAAGTAAACTTAGACACTTTAACAAACTTTAGTTGGAAAAGATACACTCGTTTGCGTTTTTCTTCGTACCATTGCACCCCGTAAACAATAAACATTAAGATCTTAAACAATTTATGAAGCAGTATTTTACTAAACTTTTGCATGTCCGGACGGCGATGATGCTGCTCCTGACAACTGTGCTCACCCTGACCGCACAGCCGGCTTGGGCGGGAAGTGTCATCAATGACGACCAAAACGAGTTAGTTCCAGTATATGGGTTTTGGACGGATGACTACTCTAGGAGCCAGTTCATCATCCCTTCATCGACGACTTCGGAATCTTTAACGATCTTTCTGCCGGAGATTGGGTGCTGGAGAACGATATCACCAGCCCGCTGGCTATCGACGGTCTCACGCCGGGCATCAAGTACGAATGGCAAGTGCAGGGCCTCTACAACAGCGAGCCTACCGCGTGGAGCAGCTCTGCAACCTTCACCACGCTGGCAGCAACCGCACCTCCTTTCGACCTGGCAGCTACCGAGGTTACAGCCCATACGGCAACCTTGAACTGGACTGGCATTCAGGACAGCTACAACGTGAGGTATCGCACGGCTGAAGACATGGTAACCCCCTATTTCACGAGCTTCAACGAAAATGAGGACAGGAGCGGATGGACTGGGACAAATCTTATCTATGGCGGCATGGATGATCCTATCTATGGTTATCCAGGTGATATAAACCACATGCTGCAAATGGGGTATGGCACAACGGACGACGCATACCTTATCTCTCCTCAGTGGTGGCAGTGAAAGCGAAGACGTAAAGATAAGCGAGGAGCCTGACGTAGAACCCGATGACAACCGCTCCCGTGGCCTCTGGGACATGAGCGACGAGGAGGAATGGTAGTCCCCTGCCATTCCCCACGTCTCACACGTCAGCTCGGCCTTGCAGCTTCCAACATGCGCAAGGTCATCGGAAAGGTGGCACAGCTATAATTTAAAGAAAAAGTCGAAAGTTTTGCGCTTTCGGTTTTTTTTCGATTGCGAAGCCACACTTTGACCTTGGTCAAAGAATGCGAAGCCACACTCAGACCTTTAGGTCGGAGAACCTTTGACTGACGTCGAAGCTACTTACGCTCGAAAGAAAAAACAAAAAACAAGCTTTTTGTTTTGTTCTTTCCTCACTTATTCGTACCTTTGCAGGTGAATTGTACGAAAAATAGCAAGATGAACAGTCCTATATATATAATAGGTATAGAGAGTTCGTGCGACGATACTTCGGCGGCAGTGCTGAAGGACGGCGTACTGTTGTCGAACGTTACCGCCTCACAGGCGGTGCATGAGTCGTATGGCGGCGTGGTGCCGGAGTTGGCCAGCCGCGCCCACCAGCAGAACGTGGTGCCCGTGGTGCACGAGGCCATCAAGCGGGCCGGCATTACGAAGGAACAGTTGAGTGCCGTAGCCTTCACGCGAGGTCCTGGACTGATGGGATCGTTGCTGGTTGGCGTGAACTTCGCCAAAGGGTTTGCCCGTTCGTTAGGCATTCCCCTGATTGACGTCAACCACCTGCAGGGCCACGTCATGGCACACTTCATTCGAAGCGAAGAGGGGGAGGTCTTCCCGCCGCTGCCGTTCCTTTGCCTGTTGGTATCGGGTGGCAACTCGCAGATAGTCAAGGTGAACGCCTACAACGACATGGAAGTGTTAGGACAGACCATCGACGATGCTGCGGGCGAGGCTATTGACAAGTGCTCGAAGGTGATGGGACTGGGCTATCCAGGCGGACCCATTATCGACCGGCTGGCACGTCAGGGCAACCCGAAGGCTTTCCAGTTCTCGGAACCCCACATCCCGGGCTTGGACTATAGCTTCTCGGGACTCAAGACGTCGTTCCTCTATAACCTGCGGAAGTGGGTGGAGGACGATCCGGACTTCGTCGAGCATCACAAGGAAGACCTCGCCGCGTCGTTGGAATGGACCGTTGTCGATATCCTGATGAAGAAGTTGAAGCTGGCCGTCAAGCAGACCGGCATCAAGCACGTCGGCGTGGCCGGCGGCGTGAGTGCCAATACCGGCCTGCGCAACGCCTTCCACGACTATGCCAAGCGCTACGGCTGGACGGTGTATATCCCGAAGTTCAGCTACACCACCGACAACGCCGCCATGATAGGCATCGTGGGCTACTATAAGTATTTGGATAAGGTGTTCTGTCCGATTGACGCCCCAGCGTTCTCGAAGGTGACGTTCGGTTAAGAATAAAAGAATAAAATAATAAAAAAATAAAATCTGAAAACCGATGCAAAACGGGAATCTGATGAAGGAACGTTTATTTAATTTTATATTTTTCTATGTTGGATTTTGAAAGTAAGATTATCAGCAGGGAAGTAAGCCAGCTGCTTTGGGAGATGGAAAAGACCGTAAGTACTGCCGAGAGCTGTACGGGCGGACGCGTTGCCGAGGCTATCATCGCCGTGCCTGGAGCCTCGAAATATTTCAAGGGAGGCATCATCTCGTATGTCGATGAGGTGAAGGAGGCACTGTTAGGCGTCAGCGCAGAGGTGCTGGCCGAACAGACGGCGGTCTGCGAGGATGTGGCGCGGCTGATGGTCCAGGGAGCTTGTAGGACGCTGAACACCGACTATGCCATCGCCGCTACCGGTATTGCCGGTCCTACGGGAGGCACAAAAGACATTCCCGTGGGTACTATCTGGCTGGCTTGCGGCTCGCCGGAGAAGCAGGTCACGATGAAGGTTGAAGAGGACCACGGACGCGACATCAATCTGGCCATTGCAACCAATAAAGCCATGCAAATGTTCCTTGAATTCCTGAAATCTGAGACCGAAACAACGTCCGAAGGTTAAAAAACTTTAAGAGTTGACTAATTATCAATTCTCAATTTCCAATTTTCAATAAAAAGTAGTACCTTTGCACCCTGTTTGGAGTAAATTACTATTTAGGAACAAGTAAAAAGTAGATAGAGATGTCTAAAATTTGTCAGATTACGGGAAAGACGGCACAGCGTGGAAATAACGTGTCGCACTCAAAGCACCGCACAAAGCGCGTCTTTGATGTGAACCTGTTCAGCAAGAAGTTCTACTATGTCGAGGAGGCTTGCTGGATTCAGTTGAAGATCAGCGCTGCTGGTCTGCGTATGATTAATAAGGTAGGTCTGGACGCTGCCCTGAAGCAGGCTGTAGCCAAGGGTTATGTTGACTGGAAGGACATTAAAGTGATAGGAGACTAATCAATATGGCAAACAAGAAAGCTAAGGGTAACCGCGTGCAGGTCATTCTGGAATGCACCGAGATGAAGGAGAGTGGACTCCCCGGAACAAGCCGTTACGTAACGGTGAAGAACCGTAAGAACACTCCCGAGAGAATGGAACTGAAGAAGTATAATCCCATCCTGAAGCGCATGACTGTGCACAAGGAGATTAAGTAAGCTTCGCTTAATTAAACATTAAAGATTAAAAATTAAGTCATGGCAAAGAAAACCGTTGCTACCCTCCACGAAGGCTCAAAGGATGGTCGCGCTTACACAAAGGTAATTAAGATGGTGAAGAGCCCCAAGACTGGTGCTTACATCTTCGACGAGCAGATGGTTCCCAACGAGGCCGTCAAGGACTTCTTCAAGAACTAATCCATCATTCTCGTATTTTATCAAGAATTACAGATTTAGAGAATTCAGATAAAAAGAGAGGTCGCATTGTAATTTGCGACCTCTTTTTTTGGCTTTTTGCAGGTTTTTTATTAACTTTGCGCGCAATATTAGAGAGATATGGGTATATTTGGTTTTTTTAATAGGGAAAAGAAAGAGACGCTGGACAAGGGTTTGGAGAAGACCAAGACCAGCGTGTTCGACAAACTGGCCCGTGCTGTGGCAGGTAAGTCGAAGGTGGATGACGACGTGTTGGACAACCTGGAAGAGGTGCTCATCACCTCGGACGTGGGTGTTGAGACCACGCTGAAGATCATAGAGCGCATCGAGGAGCGTGTGGCCCGCGACAAGTATGTATCGACATCGGAGCTGAACGCCATCCTACGCGATGAGATTGCCTCGCTGTTGGCCGAGAACAACACAAACGACAATGACAACTGGGACCTGCCCGGCGACCATAAGCCTTACGTCATCCTGGTGGTTGGCGTCAATGGAGTGGGCAAGACTACGACCATCGGCAAGCTGGCATGGCAGTTCAAACAGGCAGGCAAGAAGGTTTACCTCGGCGCTGCCGACACCTTCCGTGCCGCTGCTGTCGAACAGCTCTGTATCTGGGGCGAGCGCGTCGGCGTGCCCGTCGTCAAACAGCAGATGGGAAGTGACCCCGCTTCGGTGGCTTTCGATACCTTGCAGAGTGCCAAGGCCAATGGTGCCGACGTGGTGCTGATAGATACCGCAGGACGTCTGCACAACAAGGTTGGCCTGATGAATGAGTTGAAGAAGATCAAGGACGTGATGAAGAAGGTATTGCCCGAAGCCCCTGACGAGGTATTGCTGGTTCTTGATGGAAGTACGGGCCAGAACGCCTTCGAACAGGCCAAGCAGTTTGCTGCCGTGACGCAGATAACGAGTCTGGCCATCACCAAACTCGACGGTACCGCCAAGGGCGGCGTGGTCATCGGCATCTCAGACCAGCTGAAGGTGCCCGTGAAGTATATCGGTCTGGGCGAGGGTATGAAAGACCTGCAGCTGTTTAACAAGCGTGAGTTCGTGGACTCGCTGTTTAAGAATTAAATGTGTATGAAGAAGAAAGTATTTATTGAAGGTTTGATTATAGGACTGGCGTGTGGTGCTTTTGCTGCATGTCTGTACTTCTTGAAGTAAAGGCTTTAGGTTTTGAAGACGATTGATTTTATTTCGCTCGGTTGCTCGAAGAATCTCGTTGACAGCGAGATGCTTATGGGGCTGATGGAGGCTAATGGCTATCAGTGTACGCACGATAGCGACGACCCCCAGGGTGAAATCGTTGTCATCAATACCTGCGGCTTCATTGCCGATGCCAAAGAGGAGAGCATCAATACCATCCTCGAATTTGCACAGGCCAAGACCGAAGGGCGAATAGAGAAGCTCTTCGTCATGGGCTGTCTCTCGGAGCGCTATCTGGCTGACCTTGAGGCTGAAATCCCTGAGGTCGACGGCTGGTATGGGAAGTTCAACTACCGGCAGTTGCTGGAGGACTTGAAGACCCACCCCCAGACCCCTCCCTGTATGGAGGGGAGTGATTACTCCAAGCCGTCTTCTCCTTGCCCTATAGGGAGAGGTTGGGAGAGGGTCTTAACCACCCCCCGCCATTATGCCTATATCAAAATCTCAGAAGGCTGTGACAGACATTGTGCCTATTGCGCCATTCCATTGATAACAGGCCGGCATAAGAGCCGCCCCATGCAGGAGATTCTGGACGAGGTGAGCTGGTTAGTGAGTCAGGGAACGAAGGAGTTTCAGGTCATTGCACAGGAGCTGACCTATTACGGTGTCGATCTGGACGGCAAGCAGCATATAGCGGAACTGATAGAACAGATGGCAGACATCGAGGGCGTGGAATGGATTCGTCTGCACTATGCCTATCCGACGCATTTCCCGTGGGACCTGTTACGCGTGATGCGCGAGAAGAAGAATGTCTGCAAGTACCTGGACATCGCCCTGCAGCATATCTCCGACAAGATGCTGAGCCGCATGCAGCGCCACGTCACGAAGGAAGAAACCTACGAACTGATACGTCGCCTGCGCCGTGAAGTGCCGGGCATCCATATCCGTACCACGCTGATGGTGGGGTTCCCCGGTGAGACCGACGAAGACTTCCGCGAACTCATCGACTTTACCAAGTGGGCACGCTTCGAGCGCATGGGAGCCTTTGCCTATTCCGAGGAGGACGGTACCTATAGTGCTGAACATTATGAAGACGACGTTCCTGATGATGTCAAGCAGGCTCGTTTAGATAAGCTGATGCGTGTGCAACAGAATATCAGTGCCGAGATAGAAGGTGCCAAGGTCGGCCAGACCGTGAAGGTTGTCATAGACCGTCAGGAGGGCGACTGGTTCATCGGACGTACGGAGTTCTGTTCGCCGGAGGTGGATCCGGAGGTACTTATTCCGGTTGACGAGGCATTGACCATCGGCGAATTCTATGATGTCCGTGTGACTGATGCAGAAGAGTTTGACTTATACGCCACAACGAAATATGAATAATAAGGAATTTATAGCAGAACTGGCTGAGCGGATGGGCTATTCGACCAAGAATACTCAGTTGCTGGTCAACGGTATTGTCAATGCCATGGGCGATGCCTTTCAGGAAGACAATGCCGTGCTGGTGCCCAATTTCGGTAGCTTCGAAGCCAAGAAGAAGATGGAGCGTATCATTATCAACCCATCTACGGGTCAGAGAATGCTTGTTCCACCGAAGTTGGTGCTGAACTTCAAACCCAACCAGCAATGGAAGGATAAACTGAAAGGAGGACAATAGTCATGGAAAGACAGACTATACAGGATATTGCAGCAGTTCTCGTAGCACGCAACGGTCTCGACAAGACCGAGGCCAACCGTTTCGTGGCAGAGATGTTCGCGCTTATACAAGAACGTCTTGAGATAGATAAGATTGTCAAGGTCAAGGGTTTGGGTACGTTTAAGATTGTCGGTGTGGAGGCTCGTGAGAGTGTCAGTGTCAGGACAGGCCAGCGTGTCGTCATCGACGGACATTCCAAAATAACCTTTATCCCCGATGCCATCATGAAGGACCTTGTCAACAAACCCTTCTCGCAGTTCGAGACCGTGGTGCTGAACGATGGCGTAGACTTTGAAGACCTGAAGGCAGAGGAACAGAATGTCATCGATGAGGACACGGAAGAAATTTCCACTCCTATCGAAGAGGAAACTACTGTTTCTACTACTATCGAGGAGGAACCTACAGTTTCTGAACCTGTAGAGGAAGAACCTCAGGATCCGTCCGTCCAGCCTCTTATGGAAGTTGTTGATGACGAACCTGCTGCTGACGACTCTGAGGAAGAGCCGACTTTAGAGGATGCTGTTGAGGACGAGACGGTTTCAGACGATGTTGTTGAGGACGAGACGATTTCTGACGAAGTTGAAGACGAACCAGTTGATGACGATGTTGAGGACGAGCCTGCTTTTGAAGAAGATTCCCAGAGCTCGTGGTTGCGGTGGCTCCTCGGCGGTTTGCTGGTGCTTGCGCTGATGGCTGCGTCTGCCTATGGAGGTTATTACTTCGGTTCCCAGAAACAAGTCCAGCCGGTCGTGCCGAACACAATAGTCATTCATGACACAGTGACCGTCGCCCCCATCGATACTGTGGCTACTGAGGTGACAGAGACAGTTGGTGCTACTGAAGCTATTGATGCAACTGAAGTAACTGATGCTCCGAAGGCCGCTGACACGGAAAGTGCTCCTCCCAGCAATAAGGAGGAGAAAAAGGAGCCGGCAGTAGCCGAGCCTGTTGTTGACAAATACGCAGAAAAGGATGCCCGTGTCCGTCTGGGCGCCTACCGGATTGTAGGTCTTGACCACGAGGTGACGGTGCTGGCTGGTCAGACTTTCTATAGCATCTGCCGTGCCCATCTCGGTCCGGATATGGAATGTTATGTGGAAGTGTATAACAACCTGCCTAAAAACCCGATTGTCAAGGCGGGACAAGTCATCAAGATTCCTAAGCTTCAACTGAAGAAGAAACGCAAAACCAACAAGAGTTAAGGCCTCTTGATTCTGAAAGTTTCCTAAATATAAGTTTTAGGAAACTTTTTTAATATTATTTAGGCATGCTAACGTGCGTAATGAGGGGGAAAATGCGTACTTTTGCAGTTCGTAAAGAAACATCGAAAAAAGTAAGTAAATAATTATGGCAGAAGCTATTGACATCCGCGAGTTGAATGTGCGGATAGAACAACAGAGTGGATTCGTGACCAACCTTGTGGCTGGCATGGATCGAGTGATAGTAGGACAGAAGCATTTGGTAGACTCCCTGCTGATTGGTCTTCTCTCTGATGGCAACATCCTGTTAGAGGGTGTTCCCGGTCTTGCAAAGACGCTGGCTATCAAGACGCTGGCTCAGCTGATTGATGCTACGTACAGTCGTATACAGTTTACTCCCGACCTGCTGCCTGCCGACGTGACGGGTACCATGATTTATTCGCAGAAGGACGAGAAGTTCCAGGTGAAGCGCGGTCCGGTATTCGCCAACTTCGTGCTGGCAGACGAAATCAACCGTGCTCCGGCCAAGGTTCAGAGTGCCTTGCTGGAAGCCATGCAGGAGAAGCAGGTGACCATCGGCAGCGAGACCTTTAACCTGCCGAACCCATTCTTGGTGATGGCCACACAGAACCCCATCGAGCAGGAGGGTACCTATCCGTTACCTGAGGCCCAGGTGGACCGATTCATGCTGAAGGTCGTCATCGGTTACCCGACCATTGACGAGGAGAAGAAGATTATCCGTGAGAACATCGGTGAGAGCCTGCCCAAGGTGACTCCCGTGACAACGGCTGACGAGATTCTGAAAGCCCGTTCCGTGGTGCGCGAGGTTTATCTGGATGAGAAGATTGAGCAGTACATTGCCGACATCGTCTTTGCTACCCGTTTCCCAGATCGCTATGGCTTGAAGGAAATGAAGGACATGATCAGCTTCGGCGGTTCACCACGTGCCAGCATCAATCTGGCCAAGGCCAGCCGTGCCTATGCCTTCATCAAGCGTCGCGGCTATGTGGTTCCAGAGGATGTGCGTGCCGTGGCTCATGACGTGCTGCGCCATCGCATCGGCCTGACATACGAAGCCGAGGCCTCGAACATCACCAGCGAGGAAATCGTATCGAAGATCATTAATAAGGTGGAAGTGCCCTAATTAATGCATAATGCATAATTCATAATGCATAATTGATGGAGACTTCTGAGATATTAAAGAAAGTACGGAAGATAGAGATCAAGGCCCGCGGTCTGAGCTCGAACGTCTTCGCCGGGCAGTACCATTCCGCCTTCAAGGGTAGGGGTATGGCCTTTAGCGAGGTGCGCGAGTATCAGTATGGCGACGATGTCCGTGATATCGACTGGAACGTCACGGCCCGCTTCCACCGTCCTTACGTCAAGGTGTTTGAGGAGGAGCGCGAACTCACCGTGATGCTGCTCATCGACGTCAGTGGTTCGTTGGACTTCGGCACACAGCGCCAGATGAAGCGCGACATGGTGACGGAGATTGCGGCTACCATTGCATTCTCGGCCATCCAGAACAACGATCAGATCGGCGTGGTGTTCTTCTCTGACCGCATTGAGAAGTATATCCCTCCCAAGAAGGGTCGCAAGCACATCTTGTATATCATCCGCGAGATGCTGGACTTCCACCCCGAGTCGAAGCGTACCGACGTTAAACAGGCCCTGGAGTTCCTGACCAGTGTTGCCAAGCGCCGTTGTACAGCCTTTGTACTCAGCGACTTCTACGTGCGTCAGGACTTCCTGCAACCCTTACAGATAGCCAACCGCAAACACGATGTAGTGGCATTGCAGGTCTATGACCTTCGTGCCAAGGAGTTGCCTGACGTGGGGCTGATGCGTGTGGTGGATGCTGAGACGGGCTTTGAACAGTATATCGACACCTCGAGCCGTAAGTTGCGTCAGGCTCATGAGCGTTACTGGCGCCAGCGTCAGGAGCAGTTGAAGGAGACCATGAACAAGAGTAATGTCGACCTGGTCTCAATCGCTACCAACGACGACTATGTGAAGGCACTTCTGATGTTGTTTAAACAAAGGAGCTAATGAAGAAATTATACTATATATTCTCTCTTGCCTTTTGCCTCTTGCTGTTCACCCCACAAGTGAAGGCACAGGGTGTGAAGGCTGAGATCAGTCCGATAGAGATGATGATAGGCGAGCAGGCTCAGGTCACATTGAGTGTCAATGCCGATGAGTCGTCAAAGGTGGAGTGGCCTACCTTCCAACCTCGTCAGATGCTGGTGCCGGGGGTAGAAGTGCTGAGCACCAAGACGTTGTCTCCCAATAGCATACAGTTGACGCTGACTTCGTTCGATGGAAATCTCTATCCATTGCCTCCTTTCAAGGTGAAGGTCAATGGCAAGGAACTGACCAGCAACGAACTGGCCCTGAAAGTGGTCGAGGTTGAGGTGGACACCACGCAGCTGAACAAATTCTTCCCGCCGAAGGACGTCCAGGACAATCCTTTCCTTTGGTCGGAGTGGAGCCGACCCTTCTGGCTCAGCGTATGGATGCTGATTCTGTTGGCTGCCGGTTACTACCTTTATCTGCGCTTTCGCGACAACAAACCTATCATTACCCATATCAAGATAGTGAAGCGACTGTTGCCACACCAGAAAGCTATGAAGGAGATAGAGCAGATCAAGGCCGACAAGATGGTGAGTTCGGAGAACCAGAAGGAATACTACACCAAGCTGACAGATACGTTGCGTAAGTATATCGAGGAACGCTATGGCTTCTCGGCCATGGAGATGACCAGTTCTGAGATTATTGAGCGACTGATGTCTACTGGCGACCAGCAGAGTCTGGACGAGTTACGCCAGCTCTTTACGACGGCCGACCTGGTGAAGTTCGCCAAGTATTCGACCATGATCAATGAGAATGATGCCAACTTGGTGAATGCCATCGACTTCATTAACCAGACCAAGCTGGAGAACCAGCCCGTCGAGGAAGTGCAGAAACCACAACTCTCCGAGGCCGACCAGCGTTCTCAGAAGGAGCGCCGCGTGCTGAAGATTCTGATTTGGTCAGTAGCACTTGTCGTTGTGGTGATGTTCTGCTACGTGGTGTACAGCGTATGGCAGTTGCTGACTTGAGGGAGAAAGGAAATTTAAAATGGATTATTGATAATTGAGATTTGAACTGTGGAATTTGCCAATAAAGAATATCTGTTTCTGCTCCTCTTACTGATACCTTATTTAATATGGTATCTGATGTACAGGAAGAAGAGTGAACCCACGCTGCGCATGAGCGACACCAATGTATATCGCTATGCGCCACGCTCGTGGAAGGTGCTTTTCATGCCATTGCTGCCACTACTGCGTATAGCAGTCTTCGTGCTCGTAGTGCTTATCCTGGCACGTCCGCAAACGCAGAATTCTTGGAAGAACCAATCTGTGGAAGGTATTGATATCATGTTAGCTATGGACGTATCGACATCGATGCTTGCAGAAGACCTGCGCCCTAACCGCATAGAGGCAGCCAAACAGGTGGCAGCAGAGTTCATCATAGGTCGTCCCAACGATAATATCGGTCTGACCATCTTTGCCGGCGAGGCTTTTACGCAGTGTCCCATGACCACCGACCATGCATCGTTGCTCAACCTGTTGCAAGGTGTGCGGACTGATATCGCCGCCCGTGGACTGATAGAGGACGGTACTGCCATCGGTATGGGACTGGCCAATGCCGTGAGTCGTCTGAAAGACTCGAAAGCCAAGAGTCGTGTGGTCATCCTGTTGACCGACGGTTCTAACAACCGTGGCGACTTGTCGCCGATGACAGCTGCCGAGATTGCCAAGAGTCTGGGCATTCGTGTCTACACCATTGGTGTGGGTACCAACGGTACTGCTCCTTATCCTATGCAGGTGGCTGGTGGTGTGCAGTATGTCTCTGTCCCTGTCGAGATAGATAGCAAGACGTTGAGTAGCATTGCCGCTGCCACAGAGGGTGATTTCTATCGTGCTACAAACAACCGTGAGTTGCAGAACATCTACAAGGAAATTGACAAGCTGGAGAAATCGAAGCTGAATGTTAAGAAGTTCAGTAAACGTTACGAGGCCTACCAGCCCTTCGCCCTGGCTGCCGTGTTGATTCTGCTGTTGGAGATTCTGCTGCGCATCACCGTGTTCCGCAAACTCCCGTAATAGTAAGGTAAAAGTGAATAATTTGCTATCGCAATAATATAATATTAGTCAAGTGTTTAGATTTGAAGACCCCATATATCTGTATCTGTTGGCAATAGTCCCCGTGCTTTTTGTCATCCGTTTCATGATGGTACGTCAGCAGAAAAAGCGCCTTCGCAAGTTTGGCGACCCAGAGCTGATGAAACTGTTGGCCCCCGATGTGTCCCGTTTCCGTCCGGCGGTGAAGTTCTGGCTGCTGCTGGCAGCATGGACCTTGTTGGTAGTCATGCTGGCACGTCCCCAGATGGGAACGAAGATCAGTCATGAGAAGCGTACGGGAATAGAAACCATCATTGCCCTCGACATCAGTAATTCGATGCTTGCCGAAGATGTGGCTCCCAGTCGTCTTGATCGTTCGAAGATGATGATAGAGAACCTGGTCGACCATTTCACCGACGACAAGATAGGTCTCATCATCTTTGCCGGCGACGCTTTTGTGCAGCTGCCCATCACTAGTGACTACGTCAGTGCCAAGATGTTCCTGTCGAGCATCACTCCTTCAATGATTACCACGCAGGGAACAGACATTGCCGCAGCCATCAATATGGCCTCCCACAGCTTCACCCAGCAACAAGGCGTCGGCAAGGCTATCATCGTCATTACCGACGGTGAAGACCACGAGGGTGGGGCGTTGGAAGCTGCCAAGGACGCCCGCAACAGCGGCATGAACACCTACGTTCTCGGTGTCGGCTCGCCCCAAGGTGCTCCCATCCCCACGTCTAACGGCGACTATATGCGCGACCAGTCCGGCCAAACCGTTATGTCGGCCTTGAATGAGGACATGTGCCGTCAGATTGCTACTGCCGGCGGTGGTGCCTATATCCATGTCGAGAACAATAGCCGTGCCCAGGAGCAGTTGGACAATGAACTGGACAAACTGGCCAAGAAGGAAATCGTCGCTACACTGTATAGTGACTTTGACGAGCAGTTCCAGGCAGTAGGCATTATCGTCCTCCTGTTGCTCATCATCGAACTGTGTATTCTTGAAATCAAGAACCCGATGCTGAAGCGCATTAGTTTGTTTAAAAGGTAAAAAGATAAAAAAGTAAAAAGGTAAAAAAGTAAATAATGGAAAAGATGATAAATATAAAGGCTAAAAGGTGGGTGAAATGGGTTTTACCTTTTTACCTTATTACCTTTTTACCTTTAACCCTGGCGGCTCAATCCGACCGTCAGTTGATACGGCAGGGTAATAAGCAGTTCAGGGCAGGCAATATGGCTGAGGCTGAAGTGCTGTATCGTAAGGCTGTAGAGAAAAACCAGCGTAACCCGCAGGCTACTTATAACTTGGGCAATGCTCTCATGGAGCAACGTAAAGACTCGTTGTCTATCAACCAGTTGGAAGCTTCGGCTAAACTGGAGACGAATCCTTTGCGACGCGCCCAGGCTTTCCATAATATAGGCGTCATTTGTCAGAAACACCAGATGTTCAACGAGGCCATCGAGGCTTATAAGGAGTCGCTTCGCAACAATCCTACCGACGACCAGACCCGTTATAACCTGGAACTGTGCAAGCGTCAGCAGAAACAACAGCAGCAGGACGATAAGCAGAACCAGCAGAAGCAGGAGCAGGAGAAGAAGGAGCAAGAGCAGAAGCAAGAGCAGGAGAAGCAGGAGAAGAAAGACCAGCAGCAGCCTCCTAAGCAGCAGATGAGCAAGGACAATGCCGAACAGTTGCTGAATGCTGCCATGCAGGAAGAGAAACAAACTCAAGAGCGTATGCAGAAAGCCATGCAGAGGTCTCAGAAGCGCACTTTGGAGAAGAACTGGTGATGAGATAATGTAAATATGAGAAATTGTAAAATTGATAAAATGTAAAAATGCAAAAATGAAGAAACGACTGATTTTTATTATTTCATTATTAAATTTTTACATTGCGACAATCGTCGCCCAGACCCTTACAGGTCGGGCGCCAGACCAGGTTGCTGTTGGAGAACAGTTCCGATTGAGCTATACCGTCAATACCGACGAAGCGAGGGGTTTCCGTGCCGGTAACATCCCCGACGCCTTCGATGTGCTCATGGGTCCCAGCACTTCCACGCAGTCCAGCTACCAATTGGTCAATGGCCACATGTCCAGTTCGTCGTCCATCACCTATACCTATATTCTTTCAGCCAATAAGAATGGTATCTTCACCATTCCTGCAGCCCATGTGACGGTAGGTGGCAAGAACATCAACTCCAACGAGATTCACATCCAGGTTGTTGGCAATGCCAGCAATGCCCAGTCGGGTGGGGGAGGTCAGGGCCGACGACAGTCTGGCCGTACGGAGGTGCGTCCTGCTGGTAGCACCATTTCCGGCAGCGACCTCTTCATCAAGGTTTCTGCTTCCAAGCAGCATGTCCGTGAGCAAGAACCTATCCTCTTGACCTATAAGGTATATACACTGGTGGCCTTGACCCAGTTGAATGGTAAGATGGCCGACTTGAAGAGCTTCTATACCCGCGAGGTACCGCTGTCGCAGGAGAAGCAGTTCCATCTGGAAATGCTGAACGGCAAACCTTATAAGACTGTCACTTGGCAACAATACGTCATGTTCCCGCAGGTGACGGGTAAGTTGGAAGTGCCCAGTATCACTTACGAAGGCATCGTCGCCCAGCAGAATCGAAACGTTGACCCCTTCGAAGCTTTCTTTAACGGCGGCTCGGGCTATGTCGAGGTGAAGAAGCAGATTACCGCTCCTGGCATTACCATCCAAGTGGACCCGTTGCCCGAACATCCGGCAGGATTCTCTGGCGGAGTCGGTTCCTTCCAGATTTCTGCCCAGCTCGACAAGACGGAAGTGAAGGCTAACGACCCAGTCAAGCTGCGTGTCACGGTGAGCGGCATGGGTAACATGAAGTTGCTCAAACAGCCCGTCGTTGAATTCCCCAGCGACTTCGACCATTATGACGCCAAGGTAACGGACAAGACCAAGCTGACGACACGCGGCCTGGAGGGAAGCATCATCTATGACTTCCTGGCTGTGCCGCGTCATCAGGGAACTTTCGAGATTCCTGCCATCAGCTATGTCTATTTCGACACTCAGAGCAATAAATACAAGACCGTCAAGACCCAGCCCTTCACGCTACATGTCGCCAAGGGCAGCGGTAGCAGTTCTTCGGCTTATAGCGGTCAGGAGGATATCAAGCAGCTGAACAGCGACATCCGCTATATCAAAATGGGCGAAAGCCGTCAGCGTGCTGTGGGCGAATACTTCTTCGCCTCCACCGAGTATTGGGTGTCGCTGGCCGTCCTCGTCTTGGCCTTTATCTCGCTGTTCGTCATTTTCCGTCAGCGGGCTATCGACAATGCCGACATTGTGGGTCAGCGTGCTGGCAAAGCTAACAAGGTGGCTACGAAGCGCTTGAAGAAAGCTGCCAAGTTGATGGCTGCGGGTAAGCAGAACGACTTCTATGACGAGGTGTTACGGGCACTTTGGGGCTATGTCGGTGACAAGCTGAACATGCCTGTCGAGCAATTGTCTCGCGAAAACATCAGCCAGAAACTCTCGGCCCATAGTGTCCACCAGTCCGTCATCGATCAGTTCTTGGGTGCCCTTGACGAGTGCGAATATGCCCGTTATGCCCCAGGCGATGTTACAGGTAATATGAATAAGGTATATGATGCGGCTATGGGTGCCATCACTCAGATAGCCACCACAATGAAGAAAAGGCCCTCGGCTAAATGAGAAATGAAAGAAGTGAGGAACGAGCAATGAAAATGAAGTTATTTAGAAATGTTATGCGCTATACAAATATGAGAGAATTGAGGAGACAATGGGTCATGAGATTGCTGACGGCATTTCTCGTTTCTCATTTCTCCTTTCTCATTTCTTCTGCGGCTGTACCGCAGAAGGCTTTGGCCGACAGTGCCTTCGTTCAGGAACGTTACCAGCAGGCAGCCCGTGACTATGAGGCACTGCTGAAACAAGGTGTAAGCGCTGAACTCTATTACAATCTGGGTAACTGCTACTACCGCATGGACCAGATGACGAAGGCCGTACTGAACTATGAGCGTGCCCTGTTGCTCTCGCCGGGTGACAGAGACATCCGTTTCAACTTGCAGATGGCCCGTTCGAAGACCATCGATAAGATTACGCCTGAGTCAGAGATGTTCTTCGTCACATGGTATCACGCGCTGGTCAACCTGATGAGTGTTGATGGCTGGGCGCGAATGGCCCTCGTTTCGCTGGTCATCGCCATCATCCTGGCCTTGCTCTACCTCTTTGCCGACCGCATAGCCCTGCGCAAGATTGGGTTCTTTGGCGGTATCCTGCTATTGCTGGTGTTTATCGTCAGCAATATCTTTGCCTTCCATCAGCGCTACGCCCTGACCCATCGTACGGGAGCCATTGTCATTAAGTCGGCAGTGAATGTCAAGAGCACGCCGTCGAAGAATGGTACCGACCTCTTTATCTTGCACGAAGGAACCCGTGTCACTATCACTGATTCCTCCATGCGTGGCTGGCGTGAGGTTCGCGTGGCCGATGGCAAAGAAGGCTGGTTGGAAACGAAAGAGATAGAAGTGATTTAAAGTTTAGAGTTTAGTGCTTAGAGTATAGAGTTTAGTGTTGACAGTTTAGGGGCTTGAGGTGATGGAGGAGTTGATTCAGTTTGACAAGCAGTTGTTGCTGTGGTTCAACGGCAGTGAGTCGTTGTTTTTGGACAGCCTCATCACCACGCTCACCAATGCCAAGACGTGGATTCCGCTCTATCTGTCGCTTTTCTACGTTGTCGTGAAAAGCAACCAGACTGTTCGTGATGTCTTCCTGATCCTTGCTGCGACAGGACTATGCGTACTTCTGGCAGGTACGATAGACGACACCATTGTCAAACCCACTGTAGCCCGTTGGCGTCCTGGACACGATCCGCAGATAGGTATGCTGGTCGATACAGTTAACGGCTACCGTGGCGGTAACTACGGTTTCTTCTCGGCCCACGCATCGAACACTTTCTCGATTGCCATATTCTTCTCGCTGCTCATGCGACAGCGGCTGTTTACCGTCTTTATGGTCTGCTGGTCGCTCATCAACTGTTATACGCGGCTCTACCTGGGCGTCCACTACCCCGGCGACATCCTCGTCGGACTCTCTTGGGGAGCCATTGTCGGCACGTCGGTCTATTATCTCTACCGCCGTGTGCTCCGTCTGACGCCAACTTTTGTGCCAGCAACCTATACCCCAGTCATGTGCGACATCCCCATCGCTGTGCTGGTGTTGACCATTGTTTTTGCTCTACTACAAGCCTATGTTCAGATTTAAGTATTTCACCGTTCGACAAGAACTCTGCGCCATGAAGGTTGGTACTGATGGTGTACTCCTGGGAGCATGGGCCAAGGTTCCGAGTTTCGAAAGCGGCACAGGTGACACCGAGCGGAAAGTGGATGTGCTTGACGTAGGAACAGGAACAGGCGTTGTAGCTTTGATGATGGCCCAGCGTTACCCCAACGCTAGTATTATGGCCATCGACATTGATGAAGGTGCCGTTCAGCAGGCTGAGGAAAACGTTGCTGCATCCCCTTTCTTTAATCAGGTAACGGTAAGGCGTGAGCGCGTACAAGATCATGATTCTTGTTATGATGTCATCGTCTGCAATCCTCCTTTCTTTATAGACTCGCTGGCAGCTCCAGACAAGCAACGCAACATGGCGCGACATGCTGACACTCTGACATACGCCGAACTGATGGAGGCCGCATGGCGCCTGCTCCGCGATGACGGTGAACTGAGCATTGTCGTACCTTTCGACTACCGCCAGCGCATGGAGGACGAGGCTACTTTCCGAGGTTTCTTCCCCTCTCGTGTCTGTGCCGTTCGTACCGTTGCCGGCCGTCCAGCCCGCCGCTATCTGCTCGCCTTCCGCAAGCACCCCTGCGAGCGTCCTTTCGAGACCATGACTATCGGTGATGATAATTATAAGCAGCTGACTAAAGACTTCTACCTATAAATATTGTGATGCAAAATGATTAAGAGAATTGTTATCCTTTCCGTGCTTTTTGTCTTCTGTGCGATATCAGAAGCACAAGACAAACTGTATGCCGACGAGTTTCCTATCGGCGACATTACTCTGCTCGACGGTCCATTGAAGAAAGCTAGCGACCTGAACGTCAAGACGCTTTTGCAGTATGATTGCAACCGGCTTTTAGCACCTTACCGCAAAGAGGCCGGACTGGAGCCGAAGGCAAAAGCCTATCCGAACTGGGACGGCCTGGACGGACATGTGGGTGGCCACTATCTGACAGCGATGGCCATCAATGCAGCGACGGGCAATGACGAGTGTCGCCAGCGTATGGAGTATATGATCAGTGAACTTCAGCTTTGTGCCGATGCCAATGCGAAAAACCATCCCGATTGGGGTAAGGGTTACGTCGGTGGCATGCCGAACAGCGAACGCATCTGGTCGACGTTCAAGAAAGGCGACTTCGGTGTCTATTTCGGCTCGTGGGCACCGTTCTATAATCTGCATAAGATGTATGCCGGACTTCGCGACGCCTGGCTCTATTGTGGCAACGAGCAGGCCAAGGCGCTCTTCTTAGGTTTCTGTGACTGGGCTATCGACCTGACGGCAGGACTGAGCGACGAACAGATGGAGCGGATGCTGGGCAACGAGCACGGCGGCATGAACGAGGTGCTGGCTGATGCCTACGCCATCACCAAGGAACCGAAGTATCTCTTCGTGGCCATGCGGTTCTCACACCGTAGATTGCTTACGCCGATGTCGCAACGTGTAGATAATCTCGACAATATGCATGCCAATACGCAAGTGCCGAAAGTGGTGGGATTCGAGCGTATCAGCGAACTGTCGAACCTTTATCCGATGAAAGGATGCCTGCTGACAGATAGGGGAGAAAAGGTTTGCGGCTTGACAAGTCTTGAGCATTACCACGATGCTGCCGACTTCTTCTGGGACATTGTGACGGGGCAACGCTCACTGGCCTTCGGCGGCAACTCGCGTCGTGAGCACTTCCCCAGCAAGGAGGCCTGCACGGACTTCATCAACGACATTGACGGTCCTGAGACTTGCAACACCAACAACATGCTGAAACTTACCGAAGACTTGCATCGCCGCAATCCCGAAGCCCGCTATGCCGACTACTACGAGTTGGCGACATTCAATCATATTCTCTCTTCGCAACATCCTGAGCACGGCGGATATGTCTATTTTACCCCCGCTCGTCCGCGCCACTACCGCAACTACTCGGCACCCAATGAAGCCATGTGGTGCTGCGTCGGCACGGGTATGGAGAATCATGGCAAGTACGGCCAGTTTATCTATACCCATGTGGACAACGCCCTCTACGTGAACCTTTTTGTAAGTTCCGAGCTGAACTGGCGCGAGAAGGGACTCACCCTGCGTCAGGAAACAGCCTTCCCCTACGGCGAGACTAGTAAGATTACCATCACTAATGGTAAGAGCGAGTTTCCCTTGTTGGTGCGCTATCCAGGTTGGGTGACGCTTGGCACTTTCTCTGTAAAGGTCAATGGCCAACCCGTTAGCATCGTCACCGGCCCGTCCAGCTACGTCTGCATCGACCGCCAGTGGAAGAAAGGCGACGTGGTGGAGATTTCTTTCCCCATGCATAACAGCGTGAAGTATCTGCCCAATGTGCCGCAGTATGTAGCCCTGATGCACGGACCTATCCTGCTCGGCATGAAGACAGGAACGGAAGACCTGGCTCATCTCGTGGCTGACGACAGCCGCTTCGGACAATATGCCAGCGGCAAGAAACTGCCCATCAACGAGGCTCCCATCCTCATCAACGATCATATCGAGGATATTACTAACCAGCTGAAACCTATTGATGGCAAGCCCCTACACTTCATGTTGGAAACAAAAATGGTCAATCGTCAACCGTCATTGGCCAATGTACTACAACCTTTCTTCGAGATTCACGACAGCCGCTACATGATTTATTGGCTCGCCCTTTCTGAGCAAGGCTATAAGGGCTATCTCGATGATCTTGCCAAGCAGGAACAGGAGCGCCAGGCATTGGAGGCACGTACTGTCGATAAGGTACAGCCCGGCGAGCAGCAGCCTGAGACCGACCACAAGATGGAGAGCGACCGCTCGAACGTTGGTAACACCAACGATACCTTCTTCCGCGATGCTCGCGACGGCGGTTCTTTCAGCTATCTGATGCAGACCGGCGGCCAGACAGACCTCAGCCTGCGCCTGAAGTATTGGGGTGTTGGCGAGTGGAAGACCCACGAGTTCGATATCCTTGTTGACGACGTGCTGGTGAAGGAGGTCAACAACACCGGCAAGTACCGCATCTCAGAGTTTAAGTACGAAACCTATCCAATTCCTAGCGAACTGCTGAATGGTAAGCAGCAGGTGCGCGTCAAATTCGTGGCGAAGCCTCGTAAGCAGATTGGTGAGATTTATGAAGTACGATTAGTAAAAGGAAACTAAATCAACTAAAAACGATAACGATTATGAAGAGAATTCTTTTCGGCCTTATTGCGCTGGTGTCTGTCATGGCCTCTGCGCAAGTGAAGTATCCGTTCCAGAACCCGTCACTCTCGAACAAGGAGCGCGTGGAAAACCTGTTGTCGCTGCTTACGCCCGACGAGAAGGTGGGACTGATGATGAACAAATCACAATCAGTCGACAGGTTGGGCATCCCCAGTTACAACTGGTGGAGCGAGGCTTGTCATGGTGTGCGCCAGGGAGGCTATACCGTCTATCCCCAACCCATTGGTATGGCTGCAGCCTTCAATGCCCAGCTGGTGTACGACGTCTTCTCGCAGGTCAGCGACGAGGCGCGTGCCAACTGGAATCGTACCAACCACAATGACCCTAAGCTGTTTAACGTCCCGCAGGGCGTGACCTACTATCCAGGCAATCCAGAGCTGACGTTCTGGTGTCCTAACGTCAACATCTTCCGCGACCCAAGATGGGGCCGTGGTCAGGAAACTTGTGGCGAGGACCCTTATATGAATGCCGTATTAGGTGTGCAGACCGTATTGGGTATGCAGGGTAATAACGACCGCTACTTCAAGACGCATGCCTGCGCCAAGCACTATGCCGTTCACAGCGGACCGGAACCCCTGCGCCACTCGATGAATGTAGAACCTACGAATCGTGACCTCTGGGAGACCTATCTGCCAGCTTTCAAAGCACTGGTGAAGAAAGCGAATGTTCGCGAGGTGATGTGTGCTTATCAGCGCTTTGAGGGCAAGCCTTGTTGTACCAGCGACCGTCTGCTCATCGACATACTACGTAACAAGTGGGGCTACGATGCTATTGTACTCACCGACTGCGATGCCATCAACAACTTCTATAATAAAGGTCAGCACGAGACACACAAGGATCCGTTATCAGCCTCTGTTGATGCAGTCTTGAACGGTACCGACCTGGAGTGTGGCAAGGTGTTTATGTCGCTGGCTGAAGGTCTGAAGAAAGGACTGATCAAGGAGAGCGACCTCGACAAGCACCTGCGCTATACGCTGATGGGCCGTTTCGAACTGGGTATGTTCGACCCCGCTGAGATGCTGCCATGGGCCAATATTCCTGCCTCAAATATCAGTTCCGAGGAGCATGATGCCCTGGCTACTCAGGCCGCCCGTGAGTCGATGGTGCTGTTAGAGAACAAAGCCATCCAGCAGGGCTCAGAGTCGAAAGCGGTTCTCCCACTTTCCAAGAGTATCAAAACCCTTGCCGTCATAGGTCCGAATGCTGACGACGTGGAACTGCTGAACGGTAACTACGGCGGCACGCCCACCGATGAGCACAAGCACTCGCTGCTGAGTGGCATCAAGGCTGCCCTGCCCGATACTAAGATCTTCTACGATAAGGCCTGTGAACTGAACGACGAATTCCAGACCATCCATCACCTGCAGGACTTCAACGAAGGCAAGGGCGTGAAGGTAGAGTTTTTCAATAATCGTGAACTGGCTGGCGAACCTGCCAGGACAGACTACTATAATGACCTGAACTTCTCGACCTTTGGTGCTTGGGGCTTTGCTCAGGGTGTCAGTCGCGACTCGCTGTCTGTCCGCATTAGTGGTCAGTACGTTTCGACCTTTACCGGCGAGATGAAGTATACGCTGACCACCGACAATGGCTACGTGCTGAAGGTGAATGGCGAGGTGGTCGAAGAAGGCAAGCCTGGCGGTCGCCGTGGCTTTGGTTTCGGACGCCGTGTAGAGTATAAGTCGTTCCCTGTAGAGCAGGGCAAGACCTACGATGTCTGCATCGAGTATAAACACGGCAATGGCCAGTTTGCCATGCTGCGTGGCGACATCTGCGAGCGCAAACTCGTCGACTTCACAGACCTTGCCAACGAGGTGAAGCAGGCTGATGCCATCATCATCATCGGCGGCATTTCGGCCCGTATGGAGGGCGAAGGTGGTGACAAAGCAGACATAGAGTTACCGAAGGTTCAGCAGATGCTGGTCAAGGCCATGCATGCCACGGGACGACCCGTCATCTTCGTCAACTGCTCTGGTTCTGCTATCGCCTTCGGCAGCGTCGAGGGTCAGTACGATGCCTTGTTGCAGGCTTGGTATCCTGGTCAGGGCGGTGCCAAGGCATTGGCTGAGGTACTCTTTGGCGACTATAATCCTGGCGGAAAACTGCCTGTCACCTTCTATCGCTCGAATGACGACTTGCCCGACTTCCTGGACTACTCGATGAAGAACCGCACATATCGTTACTTCACGGGTGTGCCGCAGTATGCCTTCGGCTACGGACTGAGCTATACCACGTTCAGTGTGGGTAAGGCCAAGACTGTCATCAATAAAAAAGCCGCTAAAGCCGGCAAACCCAATTGCGTCGTTGTTGTTCCGGTGACTAATACTGGTCAGCGTGAGGGTACCGAGACTGTACAGGTTTATGTGAAGCGTCTTGACGATGCCGGTGCTCCTATCAAGGCTTTGAAGGGATTCCAGAAGCTGACGCTGAAGCCGGGCGAGACCAAGACGGCTGTGATAGACCTTGACAGCGAGGCTTTCGAATACTATGACGAGAGCATTGACGAGTTGGCAGTCAAGTCTGGCCGTTACGAGATATTCTACGGTACCTCGTCGCAGGATAAAGATTTGCAGAAATTTGATTTTGTTGTGAAATAAAAAGCCTTTGGCTATTAAGCATTAAGAATATGGTGCGGAGTTTTTTGTTATTTATGTCATTTTTAGTTTCAAGTAGTGTGGCTGCGCAGAATCTGGAGTTGAAGACGATTACCAGCGGGGAGTTCCGCGGTGAGTCGATGGCTGCCGTGACACCGTTGGCCGATGGTGAGACGTATGCCCAGCTGAGTAGTGACGGCAAGCGTATAGTGCAATGTTCGTTTAAGACGGGCAAGGAGGTTGGCGTGCTGTTCGACGTCGCTTCGGCAAAGGGACCTCAGATAGACCGCGTGGATGGCTACATTGTCAGTCCTGACGGCAGTCGTCTGCTCATTCAGACGAATACGGAGGCCATCTACCGCCACTCGTTCACCGCCACATATTATATTTATACTGTGCGGAACAACCGTCTTGTGCCGCTGTCGGAGAATGGTCCGCAGCAGACGCCGCTCTTCTCGCCTGACGGTCTTCAGATAGCTTTTGTCAGAGATAATAACATCTTCATCGTCAAGCTATTATATGACAATGCTGAAGTTCAGATTACCACCGACGGCAAGCGCAATGAAATCATCAACGGCATACCCGACTGGGTGAACGAAGAGGAGTTTAGCCTGTCACGTGCCATGGTGTTTACTGCCGACAGCAAGCAGTTAGTGTGGGTGCGTTACGACGAGACAGCGGTGAAGCAGTTCTCGATGCCGATGTATAAAGGTTTGAATCCTGAGAAGACGGAATATGCTGGCTATCCGGGCTTCTACACCTATAAATATCCTATCGCCGGTGAGGACAATTCCCGCGTGGCGGTGTGGAGCTTCGACATTGCCAGTCGCCAGAAGCGTCAGTTGCAGGTGCCGTTGGATGCCGACGGCTACGTGCCGCGCCTTGTGATGATCAATTCTGATGGACAGTCCGCAGGAGCTTCTCAGGCTTCGGGTAGCGGGGAAACGTCTCGTGGGGTGGCAGTCTTCACCCTGAACCGCCATCAGGACTGTCTACGCATCTTCTTATGCGACCCTTTGTCGACGGTGTGCAAGCAGATTATCGAGGAGAAGGTCGATAAATATGTTCGCGAGGAAGTGGTGCACGGTGTCCAGTTCACGGGACGCCATATCCTCGTGCCCAGCGACCGTACAGGATGGATGCATCTCTACCTCTATAATATGAACGGTCAGCAGTTGCGCCAGATTGAGACGGGCGACTATGAGATCAGCGCTGTCTATGGTTACGACGAGGCAACGGGCGACACCTACTATGCCTCTCACGAGAACGGCGCCACCGACCAGCGTGTCTGGGTGATGCACCAGAATGGCAAGCGCGAGTGCTTGTCCGAGCAGGCCGGCTGGAGTAGTGCCGTGTTTAGTAAGAACTACAAATACTTTATCCGCACCTGGAGCAATCTGAATACGCCACCCGTCTATACTTTATGCGACAACAAAGGTAAGACGCTGACCACTTTGGAGGACAATCAGCAGCTGCGTCAAAAGTTGTCGGCCTACAGCCTGGGTCGCCGCGAGCTGTTTACGCTGACCACTTCGGAGGGTGTCAAGCTGAACGGCTGGCTAATCAAACCAGCTGATTTCAATCCTTCGAAGAAGTATCCTGTGGTGATGTACCAATATGGCGGTCCTGGCAACCAGCAGGTAGCTGACCGTTGGAACATCGGCATGTGCGGTCAGGGAGCCATCTTCGAGCAGTATCTCTGTCAGCAGGGCTTCCTATGTGTCTGCGTCGATAATCGTGGCACGGGAGGGCGTGGTGTCCAGTTTGAGAAGTGTACTTACCAACAGATAGGCAAGTTAGAGGCCGCTGACCAGGTGGAGACTGCTCTGTGGTTAGGCCAGCAGTCGTATGTTGACAAGGACCGCATTGCCATCTGGGGCTGGAGCTTTGGAGGCTTCAACACGCTGATGGCTATGTCCGAGGGTAGGGGAGTATTCTGCGCAGGTATTGCCATTGCTCCGCCTACGTCGTGGAAGTATTACGATAGTATCTATACTGAGCGCTATATGCGTACACCGAAGGAGAATCCGTTAGGTTATTTCGACTGTCCCATTAGCAGGGCTGAGAAGTTGCATGGCGCCCTCTTGCTCTGCCATGGTTCGGCCGACGACAATGTACACTTCCGCAATACGGCAGAATATACCGAGGCACTGGTTCAGGCCGACAAGGACTTCCGTCAGTTGGTTTATACCAATCGCAACCACAGCATTAACGGAGGCAACACGCGCAACCATCTCTTCCGCCAATGCGTGGATTTCTTCAAGCGCTACATGCTTTGACAGGAAATGATTCTACAGTTTCACGCTCGAAATGTCGACGAGTCCGTTGACGATGGCGAAGATGGTAAGGCCGGCTGGGGAGTGAATCTGTAGCTTGCGGGCGATGTTGCGACGATGTGTGATGACGGTATTCACCGAAATACACAGACGGTCGGCAATCTCTTTGTTCTGCAAGCCCTGTACTACACCAATGATAACGTCGCGTTCACGGTCGCTGAGCGCGGCGTTATTGTCTTGTCCACCTTTGAAAACCATCGATGAGATGTTCTTCGACACATCCTCTTGCTTGGTAACCCGTTCCAAACGCTTGATGGCCGGCGTGAAGATACGGTCTTCCACTTCGGCATGCTGATGCAGCCATTCCTCGTTGTTATAGATGTCGTAGAGAGTGGCCGTCAATTGGTTGTTATGGTGGGCGTCGGTAGGCAGGTACTTGATGATCATGAGTTTCAACTCACGCAGTATCTTGTCGGTCTGCTCATGGTTTTTCGAGAACGTCTCGACATTGTAGTCGTTCATGGGGTGGCCTTCGAGCAACGACTCGACGTATGGGAAGAGTGTCTTCTCCTCGTACTTCATGTGTCGTCGTATCTCCTGTGCATAGCCTTCGTACAATTTCATGATGAGTCCGCCTAGGGCATCGTCCTCGCTGATGCTCTCCTGCAACTCACGGCGGATGAAGGGCAGCTGGAAGTCGAGGTAGTACGTGTGACTGGCCTTCAGATAGTGCAACAGCGTGGGAACACTGATCTGCTCGTCATCCTCATAATTGGTGAAGTCGTTAATCGTAAAATTGACTACCGCCAGGAAGGTGTAGGTGTCCACCCCGTTCATCTGGCACGTCTCGCTGACCGTCTTGTCGCCAAAACCGAGGTTAATGCCAAACGAGCCTAATGCCTGCAACACGCTGTAGTTGTCCTTGATGAGCGTTATCATCTTGTCGCCCGCCTCATACATCTTCACATTCTTCATATTGCCCTATACCTTATTAATTATTAGACGCTGCAAAAGTACTCATTTATTATGAATCGTGCAAGAGTAAAAAACGATTTCATCATTATTAGGTATTGTCGTTTTGTTGAAATCGCCTTACCTTTGCAGGCGATTTGAAATGAAGAATGAAAGATGAAGAATAGAAAATTTGCTACCGCATTGACGGTATTTATGGCTTTATCAAACCTTGGCGCAAAGGCACAGGTGACAGAAGTGGATGCAACTACTGGAGCTACAAGACATGCGCCGAAGACAGAGAAGGCTTGTGATGCGCCAAAGGCAGAGAAAAAGACTTGTGCGTCGTCACGACTGAAGGTTGGTGGCTACGGCGAGGCTGTCTTTTCGCGTAACTTCTTCAGCGACCACGTCAGCCGTTACAGCCAACCTGAAGAACATAAGAATGACCCGAGTCACGGCCGTTTTGACATTCCCCATGCCGTTGTCTTCTTAGGCTACGACTTTGGCAAGGGTTGGACTGTTGGCACTGAGATAGAGTTTGAGCATGGCGGCAACGGCATTGCCTATGAGAAGGAAGACGAGGAAGGCGGCGAATGGGAACAGGAGACCGAGAAGGGTGGTGAGGTAGAGCTGGAGCAGTTCTGGATTCAGAAGTCGTTCTCGCCTGCTGCCAACATCCGCGCAGGCCACATCGTCGTACCTGTCGGACTGAACAATGCCCACCACGAGCCGTTGAACTTCTTCACCGTCTATCGTCCTGAGGGCGAGAACACCATCATGCCCTCGACGTGGCACCAGACGGGAGCCTCGCT
>JAEEGJ010007041.1_pt1 | contig 32873 bp, 32 predicted proteins | sample 8958761 | NCBI WGS metagenome assembly JAEEGJ01 (sample SAMN16246546, study PRJNA631951) | gut metagenome | biome: gut microbiome; feature: rumen; material: RS-attached | host: Bos | place: Iran: Karaj | collected 2018-10
TAACGGGCTCCGTTCCCCAGTGGACGAGCATGCTGTACAGGGTCAGCCTTGTAAAGGTGGACGGGCGCTGGCTCATCTCAAGCCTCATCGTGATCGAGGAATCGCCCGAGGAGGAGGCGCGTCCCACGCCCGATTACAGCCAGATCGGGAAGGACTGATGCTTCCCGTTTTCAGAAAAAACAAAACGCCCGTCGTGCTTGCGCCCATGGCGGGCATTTCCGATTTTGTGTACCGCCGCATCTGCGTTGAGCACGGCTGTGATTTTACTTACACCGAAATGGTCAGCGCAAAGGGGCTTTTTTACGGCGGAGCCAAAACGCGCGAGCTCCTGCGCGTGTCGGACGCCGAACGCCCCTGCGCTGTGCAGCTTTTCGGCTCGGATCCCGCGATAGTCGCCGACATGATAAAGCGCATCGCTGACGAGTTCCCGGACGATATATGCATGGTGGATATTAACATGGGCTGCCCCATGCCCAAGATCACGGGCAACGGCGAAGGCTCCGCGCTTATGCGGGACGTGAACAAAGCCGCGCGGCTCATGGAGGCGGCGGTGAAGGCTTCCCCCCTGCCCGTTAGCTGCAAATTCCGCAAGGGCTGGGATGAAGCCCACGTGAACGCCGTTGAATTTGCCCGCGCTATGGAGCAGAGCGGCGCTGCGATGATGACCGTACACGGCAGGGCGCGCGAACAGCTCTATCAGGGGCAGGCCGACAGGGAGATAATCGCGGAGGTCGTTTCGGCGGTATCCGTGCCCGTGTTTGGCAACGGCGACGTTTTTTCGGGCGAGAGCGCGCTCGATATGCTTGAAAAGACGGGCTGCGCCGGGCTGATGGTGGCCCGCGGCGCGCAGGGGAACCCCTTTATATTCGATGAGATCCGCGCCGCGCTTGAAGGCGCCCCCTATTCCCCGCCCTCCGAATACGACCGCATGAGCGAGGCGATACGGCATGCGCGGCTCTTCCTCGAGGAGAAGGATCCGAAGCTCTTTCCCGAGCTTCGCAAGCACATGTCATGGTACACAAAGGGCATGCGCGGCTCTACGGAGCTCCGCCGCGCGGTGAACGCGGTGCGCAGTCCCGAAGGGCTTATGAAGCTTCTTTACCGCTTCCGTGATACGCTTGAGCCCGAAAACGGCGAAAATCCCGCCGAGGGCCGCGGCGAAGAATGATTTTTTCGGGTTTTCCCGTTTTTTCTCTTGACAGCGGGCGCGGCTCTAACTATAATCCTTACGCGGGGCTTCCCGCACGGAATGACAATAATTGAAAGGAACATATAAAAATGGCAGAGGTCTATTTAACTCCCGAAGGCAAAAAAGAGCTTGAAGATAAGCTCTCATACCTCAAGAACGTCCGCTTGACCGAGATCGCGGAGCTCATCTCCGAGGCGCGCGCGCAGGGCGACCTTTCCGAAAACGCCGAGTATGACGCGGCTAAGGAGCTCCAGGCGAAGACCGCTTATGAGATCGCCGAGCTCGAAGCGACGCTGAAGAACGCCATCGTCATCGAGAACAACGCCGCCGACGACAACACCGTTACCGTAGGAGCGACCGTTATGCTCCGCAACGTCACCCGCAAGAAGGACGTTGAGTATCAGATCGTAGGCGCTACCGAGGCCGATCCCTTCAAGGGCCGCATCTCCAACAACTCCCCCGTCGGCGCGGGCCTTATCGGCCACAGGGTCGGCGAGACGGTCGAGATCGTCACCCCCGGCGGCCCCGTAAAGTTCAAGATCACGGGCATTCGCCGCTGAAGCATTGTTAAAAAAGAAAAAGCCTTGGGCAAATGCCCGACCGTGATAAGGAAGAAATTTAACAGCAGTCACGATTAGACACAGCAAGGCAAAGATAACCTGAGATTAGCGACGATGCTTTTCTCAGGTTTCTTTTTTTGCAAAATCAAATTCGCACATTCGTCAAAACAAACTCGGTCTGCTATCATGTTCTCAGAAAGACAAAGGAGGATAAGACTATGCGGACCGTTTTCAAGATACTGCTTATTCCGGTGTGGCTGGTGCTGGCGATACTGAGGCTTGCATTCAAGCTCGCTGCAGGTGTGGCGGCGTTCGTGCTCACGATAGGCGGGGGACTGCTGCTCGCATATTACTTGATCCTGCTGATTATCGGCCTTGGTTCAAAAGATCTCATGCTACAACTTTTGACCGTCAGCGGTCTGCTGATTGCCGTCCATCTCATCGCGGGGCTTATGACTGGCCTGCTGGAAGCGGTGCAGGAAACCATCAAAGAATTCATTGAATCAAAAAAGGAGGATACACACATGGACATCACTTACACCAAACACGGAGACTATTACTACCCCGACTTAACACTCCCTCCCCAGCCGACCGAGGATATCGGACGCTTCGGACGGATGCGGAAAAAGTTTCTGAAGGAGCATCAGCCCGACACCTTTGCGTTAATGCTGATGGAGAACACCTTGACACAGCACCTCATCGATATTGACCGTCAAGCCATGGAACAGAACGACCTCATTACCTTCCAGCTCGCCCAAGCCGAAGGCGTCACCGAAGACCTCAAGGCTCGCGATCAGCTTGGTTGGATACAGGCAATGAACTCATGTAGGGCAAGAGCGGAAGAGATCGTTTTGAACGAGTTTATCTTCGTATAAGTGCCGTTATCTCAAAGCTCCAATATGGAAAAGAGCCGCCCCGGTCGGGACGGCTCATCCTGTATTTTTTGTCACTCCGCTTTCCACAGGCCGTGCAGGTTGCAGTACTCGTAGGCGGCAACTACCTCGTCGCTGGGAACGAGAGCGAATACTGCCTTGGGCTCATCGCCGGGCTTCAACGCCTTACGCTGGCGGCCCTGCTTGGTCTCAAGAATGATCCACTCGATGTAATGGACGTCAAGCATGGGATGCAAAACGGAGCCCACGGTAACGGTGACGGTCTGTCCGTCGATGCTGATCACCGGGACGTGCTTCTCGCCCGCGGCGTCGGTGGCGTTGGGGATCAGCTCCTGCATGACCTCTCCGCAGCAGCTCGCGCGAACTCCGGAATCGTGGATGTAGGCGATGATGTTTCCGCAATGTGCGCACTTATAAAACTTCATAAGGTGGATCCTCCTTTAATATTGATCTTCTATGGAAACAGCATCTTCGTGCTGCCTCTCAATGATTATCTCATACGGACGAAGTAAGGTCAAGCTTTCGCCTTACGCTCGATCGTGTCAATAACTTCTGGGAGAAATCAAGCGCAAGGATCGAGGGGTTTGAGCTCGGCGCAGGCCTTGAGCAGGACGGTAGTGCCGGTGAGCTTGCCGTAGGACAGGCCTGCGGGAGCATGCTCGTTCTCGAAGACGCTCCAATCGTGATGTCCGCCGAAGGCTTCATTGATCTGCTTTTCGGCGTATTTGCTGTATATCTCAAGCCCGTTTTTAAGGGCGTTGTGATCCTTTGCGCGTTCCTTCCTGCTCCTTGAAACGCGGATATGTTCGGCGGTGACTTTACCGCCGTTCTCGGTGAATACTCTGAGCATGGCCATCTTGCCCAGACCTTCTCTGCTCCACGCAAGAGGGTTTCTCGAAAGCCTTTCGGAAAGAACGTGACTGATGAGCGGTTCGGTACAGCTTCCCGGATGGCTGCCGTTAAGACGCTCGACGATGGAGTCCCAATTGTTTTGAAAGTAGTTGACGAGCTCGGAAAGGGTCTTCTTCCCCTTCTCATCCTGCTTTTCATCTATCGAAGCGCAGAAGCGGATAAAGGAATCGAAATCATTCTCTCTGACAGCCTTGCGCATTACGCCCGAATATGGAGCGGCTCCATTAAGTCTTGAGAGCTTCTTAAAGTATTTCTCCAAATGAAACCCGTCCATCACGAATACCGCGTCGGGCATGAGATCGGAAAGCCTGTTTATCCAATTCCCTCCGTCGGCGTGGATACAGACTCTTTTCACCTTATCCATATCGTATCGCTCATATATGGCGGCGGTAACGTTTTCGATGAAAGCTTCATTACCCATCCCAAATCCCTGGAAATGCACGGGATTTATCGTCCTGTGCCTCTTTGGGTCTGAGGTATCCATACCCTCGGTAACGGTAACAAGAGGCACATAAGCGCTTTTCCTCGGACGCAGATGAACGTGATCCTCGTCGGCAAATACGTGAAGCTCGGAGGGAGTGTTCTTCACTCTCTCCATTGCCGTTACAGGCGCTTTCATGGACAGGAGCTTGTTGTTTACTGTCTGACGGCTGACGAGACCTCCGGTAACGTTCGCCGCCTTCTGCATGGACATTGATGCGGAATACTGCACGAGCTCCGCGCAGAGCTGCTTTGAGAGCCTTTCGTTCGGCTCTATACCGATAAGGTGATCGGCAAGATAAACGTTCCTTCCGTCCTTAAACGAGTAGTACGTTCTCTTGTAGCGCAGTTCTCCCAACGTCGTGGTAAAAGTACGCGGAACGTTACGCTCCTTTACAGTCAGTCCATCGAGCTTTCGCTCCTTCTTTGCAGAGAGAACGGCGGCGTCCATCTCCCCGATCGCAGCCGATAAAATATCCAGCGTACCGCTTTTCACTACCTTGAAAAGCTCTTCCGCTGTCCTGCCAACGTTGGACAGACCGACTTTTTCGATCGTTTTGAAAATTTCCTCTACCAATCCGTATGCTGTTTGTGCTATAATACCTTCCACGGGAACGCCCTTCCTTTCGTAACAGATTGTGTGCAACCTTATTCTATCACGAAAGGCGCGTTCCCGTCTTTTTATTTTTCGCCGCTCCGCCCCCCGCGGGGGGCGGAGGCCTTGCCTCCCGGCTGACCGGGTTTCGTTATTTCTCCCAGATTTATTTTACACTAACCTTACGCTCCTTCAACCAAAGCACGGTATCGCGTATGCTGTCGGCGACCTGCCGCGGAGAGAAGCCGAACGCGGAAGCGGCGGCCCTGCGGCTGAAAAGGCTGTTGGAGCCGAGCACGGCGACGGAATAGGGCGTGAAATACAGCGGCAATTTCTTGCGCAGGCTCCGTTTTTCGCAGAGCGGAGCCGCGAGCTTCGCCAGGGCTATCGGCAAATAGATCACGCGGCGCTTTATGTCAAGCGTTCGCTTTGCCGCCTCGAGTATGTCGCAGATATTCGCGTAATGCCCGGAGAGTATGTAGCCGCGTCCCTTTTCCCCCTTTTCCGCGCAGGCGACTGCGCCCGCCGCGGCGTCGCGCACGTCCACGAAATCATATCCGCCCCTGACGGCAAGGGGAAGCTTTCCCGCGATGAACGACAGCAGCATATTCGTTATGCTCCCGTTGCCCGCGTCGCCCGGGCCGATTATGCCCGAAGGGAACACAACGGAAGCGTTGAGCCCGTGCGAAGCCGCGCTGAACACGAGCGCGGTCGCCATCGCCTTGCTCTTGGCGTAAGCCCCGCTCACGAGTTTGGACGAGATCACGGCCTCCTCGGTGATCTCTTCGCCCCTTGGCTTTTCCGGTATGGCGTGGACGGAGCTTACATAAACGAGCTTGCCGACGCCCATCCATCTGCAGTGGCGGATGATATTGTCCGTGCCTCCGACGTTGACGCGGTAAAGGCGGTTATCCGGACGTGAGGCGACCGAGACGATCCCCGCGCAGTGGATCACGCATGTGTTCCCGCCCGCGCCAGCGAAGAAACGATCGAGCGAAGCGGCGTCGCACACGTCGCCGTAAACGACCTCGATCCCCGGAGGCAATTCCGATTCAAAGGGATCGTTCCGCATGACAAGCGCGCGTATGTCCGCTCCCTTCCCGATAAGCTCATTCAGCACCGCGCGGCCCAGGAACCCGGTCGCGCCGGTAACGAGATACTTTCCGAACATGCTCCCTTCCTCCTTTTATCCGCACAGGTGTTGATTATCTTTCACGATTCAAGTATAATCGATATGCACCCGCGGGGCAACCGACAATCCGCGGGCGAAAGAAAGAAAAGCAACACAAGCTTTCGCTGTGTTGCCGAACCGATAAAAAAGGGGTAATACCATGAGTAAGACCGACGCCAGAGTGCGCTACACAAGGCGCGTGATAAAGGAATCGTTCCTCTCCCTGCTGCGTGAAAAGCCCGTCAACAAGATCACCGTCAAGGAGGTATGCGAGGCGGCAGAGATCAACCGTGCTACATTCTATTCCCATTACAGCGACTGCTTTGCGCTGATGGAGAGCATCGAACAGGAAATACTCGACGCGTTCGCGAGATCGCTCGGCAGGATAGGCGTATTCGACGTGAGCTCGCTCGTCGAAGCGATCTATGAAATGGTCGAGCAGCACGGGGAGGCCTGCCGCGTGCTGATATTCGGCGGCGCAAGCCCGACAGTGCTTTCACGGATGATCGCTCTCGCAAAAGAGCCCGGCATCGCGGCATGGAAGCAGCAGCTCAGCGCCACGGACGCCGAGCTTGAGATGCTCTTCACCCACCTTTCCAACGGGCTCATGCACGTCGTTGTAGAAGGCTACGATAAATACCCGCGCGAGGAGGTCGTTTCGTTCGTCGATCGGATCGTTAGGAGCAGCCTCGCGCTGTTCAGATAAATGCGAGAGGTCACACTTTAATTGATCTTTTTCTAAGCGACTTATCCGTATCCTTACTGAACCATCCGATAATTGCCAGCAATGCGGTTGTAAAGAACCCCATAAATACGGGAGCCATCGCAACTGATGCCAAAATGGCGAGCAGAATAATAACCGCGCATTCCAGAGCGGCATAAATGCGAGCAATTATCTGAGTTTTCTTCCATCTGTTTATGGACATTGGGTGGTTCTTATGAACAACAGGCGCAGTCAAAAAGAATACAGTATAGCAGATAATAGCGATGGGGCTCACGACATAAGCGGGCAAGGAGTTTATGAATCCCGTGAAGAGAACAGAAATGATACCAAGTCCAACTGATATAAGCGTACAACTCCAGTGTGCGTGTGCGTGAGCACCACCAACGATTATTCTAAGCGGAAGCCATGCAGCGATGTAAAGGAGCATTGCTCCGGGCTTTTTCAGTATGATGCCCGCAGTCATAAGCAGTATGAGAATAAGAAGAGTTGAAATTGTACACTCAATTCCATAGGCGATCACTGCTTTGCTGTGCTTTGTTCCGCTGGCTTCTATCAGTTTTTGAGCTATATAAAACGAAAGCTTTCTCATGTCAATTCAATGTGATGAATGCCGTCTGCACGCTGTCCAAAAACTGTTCGGTGATCTTTGCCTTTTTCCCGAATTTGCCGAAGGTCACAGCCGTCTTTGATATCGCAGAGACGTTCATCAGGTTTACAATGGTACTGCGGGTCGTCTGCACAAAGCATTTTGGCAGTGTTGCCGCTATTTCTTTCAGCGAGGATTTGAAGATATACGTCTTTTCCGCCGTTGTAAGACTGACATAATTGCGATCGACAGAAAAGAACAGTATTTCCGAATATGGAACGCGGTAGTCCATTCTGTCGGCATGGAAAGTATAGCTCCCTTCGACCATGGATTGAAGCTTTTGCTGTGCCCTTATGAGAAGCTTTTTGACCTGATTAGTGGACGGAGGCTTGCACAGAAAATCAAAAGCCTCAACTGAGTATCCTTCCTGAACATAACCGTGATATGTGCTCATGAGCACAAACAGGCAGTTTGACGGCAGCAGTTTGCGAAGCTCGGGGATCAACCCCGTGCCTTTAACATCAGGCATCATAACGTCGACAAAAACTATATCCGCTATAAGCTGATGTATCTTCGCCGCGTCAACGGCAGACCTCGGCGAGAGATACCACATGATCTCCGACGATGAGCTCAATTCGCGGCATGCGGATTCGATCGCAGTTTTAACCAGCTTTATGTCTTCTTCCATATCGTCGATAACAGCAATGCGGTATCTCATATGCTTTCCTCCGTTATCGGAAGTAATACCTCTGCTACCATTGTCCCATCCTCGGGACGCAGACGGAACAAGCCGTCGCATTTATCGACGATACTCCTTATTCTCGGCAGACCAAGGCCGCCCGAAAGCGCTTTTTCGGGTACCGTCCCGTTTGTACTGTTTGTTACGCTTATATTCAGCATAGAGGCTTTGCGTCTAAACGTGATGCTGATCGCACGATTCTCCGGGTCAACGGAGTTGCATGCGTTTACGGCGTTATCAATCAGATTGCCGAGCAGGGAGACCATCTCGGCTGAGGTTAACGACGTCTTTCCCCAGCCGAATGCGGAGAGCTCGACTTTGATATCGTTTGCCTTGCAAACCATCAGCTTTGAAGATAGCAGCGAGTCTATTGATACGTCGCCCGTGACAGCATAGTAATCGACGTCGCCGTACTCCTTTGCATAGCTTTCAAGGTATTGATCGAGTTCTTCTGTTTTACCTCTGTGGTATAATCCGGCTATAGTGCTTATATGGCTTGCGTAATCATGTTTTATCTGCCTAACGGAGCTAAAGACCTGCATCAGTTCATCATTATAGCTCGCTTCCCTCCTCAGCGCGTCTGCCTCCGTTTTGGCCTCCATATAAAGCTTTTCCCTTTTGTTTACCGCAGAAATCAGCAATAACGCGGAAACGGTCAGTATGAATATCAGCAACGTTACGATAAGGCAAAGGACTGTGCTGTTTCCGGCTGAAAAAACAGTGAACGTTACGTCTATCATCAGATACAGAGCAGCGGAACAGAGTACACAAAGAGCGACCATCCATACCGCGGTACTGAAGGAGATATCCCGGACCCTCTTTCCCCAAAGAATCAGTCCGCCTGTCAGAATGAGAAGCAGAACGATATAGGAGAGCTGTATTATGAAGCGTTCAAGAGAAGGATACTGTATTGCTTCCACCGTAACTGCCGGAAGCAGTGTCGGGATTTCGGCGGTTATAGCATTACCGAAAACGATGATGAAAATCATCAAAGCTGCCCAGAAAATGCGAATATGAGCTGTGCCTTCAAAAAACAGCAGGGAATATGTACAGAAGGCAACCAATCCTATCAGAACAACAGGGACATAAGGCCATTCAGCCATATTCATCAATGTTGTTATACCGGCAAGAATGATGACACCAACGACAGACAGAATCCTTTTACTTCTTTTCTGCGGCAGATTTGACTTCAGCAAAAGCCAGAGCATCACCGGCTCACATATGTTTGTGACATATTCCCATGCTTTGTAGAATGTATCCATTTTGCTCCTCACTGACAATCTCTGATGCCATTATACCACAGCTTCCAGCTGTGAAAAAGAGCCCCAGATTAGTTTCGTCCCCTCAAAAACGGTGTTTCGTCCCCTCTAGTATTGCGCTTTCAAACAGTTAGTGTATTATTGAAATAGAGATTTCATGGAAAGGAGATTACCAAAATGAAACTTGTTAAGATCATAGCTGGGGCTTTGTCTTCGCTTATGGCACTGGTCGCAGTCGTTTTTGCATCCATGCCTTGCTTGGGACCAATCTATGAGCCGGTAGTTCCTGAAGAGCTTTTGAATAAGTAATTAAGTGGCTTAAAATGTACCGAAAGGAGTTATATTTATGAAGAAAATTGTTTGCACTACATTCGCCGCGCTTTTCCTTTTTGCTGTTTTAGTCCCGTGTGTTTCAGTATTAGCGAGCAGCTCATCGGTCTCGTACAGTTTTGTGATGGAAAAAAGAAATGTTGATGGATGGAAAAACGGACATTCATTTTCGTTACCTGCGGGGAACGCATCTATCTCAGGGTATATATCGTCAGAGCCGATCGACATAACGGCAACGGCAGACCCATATGTAGTACATTATAGTCTTAATAAAAAGGGCTTCTTAGGCCTTTTCACCACAGGTTATGGAACCGTTACAGGTCCTGCATTTGGGTATTTTTCCGGAGCTTTTGATAGCGTTCCTGCAGGAGACCGGTATTATCTTGATATCTGGAAATCCGCTGTAGACGGATGGAGAAATACCGGTTATGGAGAAGTAATTGTAACATATTAATCTGAAATATGGAACTTCCTGACCTTATAATCTTTTTACTTATATCGTCCTCTATTTGGGCTATAGTATTTGCCGTAAAGAAAGGGTCTGTTTGGAAATATATTGCAGGCGCTGTATTTACCACTTACTTATTCTGCGTTGCATCCGTAACAATATTTCCGATCCAATTCGATTCTACGATTAGGAAAATGTTTCAAGAAAACGGTTGGAGGATCACGGACTGCATTGTGCTGATTCCATTCCATGATGGAATATCAAAAGATGATTTGCTCAATGTTATTATGACGATTCCGTTTGGTTTTTTGCTTCCTTTCGTTAAGAAAAAAGTAACATGGAGAGGCGCATTGATTGCAGGCGCTGTTTTAGGGACAATTATTGAGCTTATACAATTAGTTCTTGCAGCGATACAAGGTTTTTCCTTCAGGTATGTTGACGTAGCAGATGTGATCTGCAACACAGTTGGAACAATGATAGGTTGGCTTATTGCTGCTGCATTCATCTGTTTTGTTCAAAAACGTAAGCATTCAGACAGTAATGAAAAATCACTATATTCATACATTATCCAAAGGTGCGTGAAGTAATGAGAAAAAAGACTCGTTAGGAAAGATATGCTCGATCCGAACGGGTTTTAGCAACTCTAGTTTGTTAAATGTTGGGTATGAACCTGGAAAATACATTTCCGGAGACGATACAGAAAAGTACTGATTAATCTTGCTTGAATTAATAATGGTACGGTAAAAGCAAATATACATGGGGCTGTTGCATGCAATTACTCGCAAATGCAACAGCCTCTTTATACTACAATAAAGAGGCTGCGTTCGCCAAAAGTGTACAGCCTCTTTTCCATAGCTTTCAGCTGTGAAAAAGAGCTCCGGTTTTGTTTCGTCCCCTCAAAAACTGGGTTTCGTCCCCTCTAATATTGCGCTTTCAAACAGTTAATGTATTATTGAATTAGAAATTTCATGGAAAGGAGGTTGCCGAAATGAAACTTGCTAAGATCATAGCCGGGACTTTGTCTTCGCTAATGGCACTGGTCGCAGTCGTTTTTGCATCCATGCCTTGCTTGGGACCAATCTATGAGCCGGTAGTTCCTGAAGAGCTTTTGAATAAGTAATTAAGTGGCTTAAAATGCACAGAAAGGCTTGTTGATTTATGAAGAATAAAAAAGCTACCCTTTTCGGGTTTTTTATCACGATAATACTATTGATTGCGCTGACTGTGACAGCGGTCGCTTCGGGTAATATCAGTAAGTGGTTTAAGCAATCGAGTGCATCCGATGCATACACATTTCCGGAATATGATGGGGATGGACCTCTATATTGGGATGATGCGGTTGAATTCTACCAGGTTCCTGAAGAATTACTCACCAGCATGTCTACTGAAGGTCTAATCGAAACCTGCCTTGAGTACCCCTTATTCGCAAGCCAAATAACTACATCGAATGTTTCGATGTATTCTGGTTTCATGGATACCCGAAAGCAATTTAACGGAATTGCAGAGTTGTTCAAAAGAGAAGATGCTGCAAGCAAGCTGATTGAGGTATACACGACAAGCAAGCTTTCAGATATTACTTCTTCAGATAGTTATTCAACGCTTCGAATGAAATATCTTGAGTACATGATTGCTCAGGATGAGATCTTGCTGTCGCTCACTAAGAGCGAACGATCTGAACTCCTAGAATTCTGCATTAACCGCTTCGATACCGTGCGCAAAGAATACGATAGCTTTTTCCCACCGGACTCGACAATATTGATTGTATCCAAGATACTCACTGAGGATAACGCCAGTTTTAAGGAGCTTGTCGAGGAGTATCCCGGTATTGAAACATTCAATCGTGATGGAGTGATTGATCAGGGCACCTTGGACAGTATTGAAACAATCATTGATTTCATCGACAAAGAAGGAGGATTCTAATGAAAGTATCAATCAGCAAGGAAATTAAAAAGGCTCTTTGTTTGGTATTAGTCCTACTTGCTGTTATATCGCTTTCTTCGTGCGCAAGTTCAACGACTGTGACGAACGCTTCAATGACCACATATTTAAATAGTCATGGACGTTCATTTAAGCTGTCTTCCGTTACCACTCCTAAGGGTTCGACGGTGCAAACATGCACTTATAGTCAAGCATTGACAAAAGAAGAGAAGGCAGAAATTAACAGATACTGGAGCGATATAATTAGTAAAATGAAATGGGATGCTGTCAAGAAGGGAGAGCCTGCTACCTACAACTGCCACTCCTATGCATGGTATAGTCAATCTTCTACCAACAAACATTGGATCAATCAGTATCGTCTCAATCCTTCAACCGGAGGAATAACCACGCAGGCTAATCTTTCAAAGTATTGGACTGATGGCAGCTATTCGTTAATTGTCCGAAAAACCAACTTATCAATTCCGAGCAATGTCCCCAATGGAAGTGTCGTATTCTATAAATATGGAGACCATTCTGCAATAAAGTATTCCGCTTCCCAATTCCGCTCAAAATGGGGCTTTGCAGGTGTTTACCAGCATTCACCCGGATGCGCTCCTTATTCCACCTCTACGCTTGAATACTACAAAAAGACATGATCCATGGAAGATGAAAGGACCGTTTTTTCAGCAAAGCTTGCATGATGCGCAATAAGTGCTTTGCTTGAACGTTGATGATACCGTATTACCAATAATACTGTTACATGCCGTCGGCCTCACGGTCGTTATGACTGTCGAAAAATATAATCAGCGATATAGGAGAAAATTAAATGAAAAGATTATTAGCAATTGTTTTAATTACATTGTTTGTTGCAGTTAATTGTCTATCTGCTTCAGCTTTAGCAGATAACGAGGATCCCATGTGCTACAACGCGAATGACGATTCAACTTTCTCTATCAATACAGGTAAGGAAGAAGTGAAGCGCCTCTTTCCTGGACTAAAAGAGGTTGAGTCCAGGGATGTAGACCGTTCATTACCAATCATTGAGGTTAATAGTGTTGACGAGCTTGCAGCTATAATTAACTCGCTCAATTCCGCTTTTCTGTATAAAATCCAACCCGTGAATGAAAGGCGACCCAAATACTACAATGGGAAGGGAGCAATGGTATCTGATATGTTCCCTGGGCTAACCGTAGTAGACTCTGACAACATAGACCATTCTATTCCCGTAATAGAGATAGAGGAACTTGACGATCTCGCTGCTATTATCAACGCATCAAGCTCGGTACATTTGTACAAGGAGAATACTTGTTCAAGATCCCCTTACGGCGGAGCAAAACCTTATACACAGAATAATTCTACGAATGTCAATTGTTATGGCTATGCCGGAGAATTCTTTTGGTTCATAAGTCCTGGTGATATTCATTTTTATCATGGGAGTCCTTTCGATACCAACTCTACTATTTCAGAAGTAGCTGATTGGGTACAGTGGGATTACAATCGAGACGAATTCAGGGCATGTAGAAGCATTTCTAGTGCGACATCAAGCGTTTCATCTGTAGAATGGAGAATGGCATTAAGGATAGGCAAAGCTTATATTTACTATAATGGAGCATACTATCTCTTTGCTGATTTCCATTTTATGAAGCAAACAAACACTGGCTATTGGGCACACAAACCCGGATCAGCTCCCTCGATGCTAACCAGTATTACAAATCCTTCTACAGCAAATTGGCATCTTTATGGCTATGACTCGAATGGTAATTTCACTATTCTTATCAACAATTTTTATAATAGCACAACGAAGTATTTTGCTGTCAAAAAAATAAACTGATCACATTAGATTCCCGGGAAGAAATGGGACTCGCAGTACTTTGTGGGAATAGACTAATAGTTTCCCATGCATATTACAAGAGGTTGCGTTCACAAAATGGGCGCGACCTCTCTTTTCATCTTTGGGAGATCACAGTGATGTCAACAAATACGATACCTGACGATCTATAAGAGCTTGGATAAGAGGAAACTCAAACCACGATTCAAACGTGACATCCCCCACTCCTCCTACAAATTGGGAGTGGTAATTAGCGTACTAATTACCAGCAAATAGGGGCTGCTTTGATTAGCTTTCAGGGCAGCCCCACTTTTTACAAACGGGGAATAATAGCTACCCAAGCATTGGGCATAAAAAGCACACTATAACATCTTAAGCTATTATCTAAGTTGTGAGGCAATGAGTACAAACTTCTGCTGAGCATGCCCAGTATAATAAAACGGAAAGCAGGTGGTCAGCATAAGGTGTTGCCCAGAAATAAAGGGCACCCGCAACTCCTCGTCGGGATCGAGTATCCTTATCGATTCCACGGAATAGTTGAAAACTGTGCCATCTGCAAGCGTAATGGTGATCGTATCTCCGAAGTCTATGTCCTTGAGTACCTGAAGATGGTTTCGGTTCCTATGGCCGTAAATCACACAAACACCTTCTTTACCGGGATATGCAGAGGTTTCGAGCCAGCCCGGCGTCTTATCGAGCGTTGCGTTATCGACGCCGATCGACACGGGGATGTTTGTTCCGAGGATCGTGAGCGTATATGCCTGACCGTAAACCGGAGAGGTGTGCGGCGCGGAAGTCGGCTTCGGTGTGATTCTGACAACAGGCGGGTTCGTAACGACCGGACCTGGGACAGAGGGCGTGGGATAAGGAAAACCAGTTTCCCATGGATCGAACGTCATGCCGGGTGTCATATCGGGGTTGCCGGTAACGGTTGGGTCAGTAGTAGTGTCCGTTTCAGTCGGTTCCCCGGTCAATAAAGTCTCGGTAGGACTTGGTGCAGAATGATCGACGGGTTTATTATCTCTTCCTGCAAGGAAGGCGACAGTGAAGATGAGCGCTATCAGCGCTAAATGACCTAATTATCCGTTCTCTCTGTTTGCCACAAAACGCACAATATAATTGTTGTCTGCCATGCCTTTATTGATAATCTGTGTTATATATGCATTATCGATCGGCAATTCCTTTACCCTCGTGATTATTGCCACCTTTTCAGCTTGCGAACTTACATCCATTTTTCGGGCAAGATGCTTTAATGCCAATTCCTTAGTTGAATCATAGCCAACTAACTCAATAATACAGCGTGTTGCATGATATCTAACATCTCTTTCCCTATGTCTGGACATCATAATGCAATAAAAAACGAAAGACGATAACAGTATTTGGTCAACTTCACACCCTTTTGCGCTCTCTAAAAACTCGTGTATAGAGTAACACAAAGAAATCAGCAAATGTGAATCGTCTGTGTCTGCAGAGTATAGTTTTTCTATCAACGAATCAGTTAACCCTTTATAGAAACAGCTTAAGAACAGTTCATATGCAAAGGACAGCTCCTGGTTTGAACTCTTGTCAAAAAAACCCAACTCATGACCTTTTGAATAGGAATATCTGTTTTCTATCATGAGTGCTTCAGTCTCGTTCCAAATAGCTTTGTCGGCTGTTCTGAAATATAAAAACTGAATAAGCCTTATTGCATTCATCTTTGCAGTTACTGTTTGTTTTTCTTCAGCAAGAGTGGAAATGCAAACATCAATAATTGGTTTCGCTTCTTCGCCATGGTACTGTAGCTCATCATTAATAATAATATTCATTATTACTTGAAGCGGATCATATGCATACCCACTATACGAGCCGTTCTCGCCTTGTGTTATGTTTCTGCGTTCCGCTTCGGAAATGAATCTGCCGATGAAAGCACGTTTATCTTCCTCCTTGTTAATGCTCATTTCAAGCTGAAACGTATCTGAATACATTGATGGCATCTTTTCTCTAATGCACTGTTCTAGGTCACTATAGTCTAAAGAAGTGGTTTTGCAGAATCGAATCAATGCGGACGGAAGCGCATAAATGGTTTCGCCGGGGTTATCTGAATTCACCAATTCCACGAGGAGGCTTTTAATCATGCTTTGATATTCAGCGGGAGCTTTATTAAAATCAATAGCCCCAATTAGCTTTAAACAATCGTCGTAATAAATCGCAAACTTTTTTTCAAACACCTTTTTTATAAAGAGGATCGTGTCTGTACCGTCAGTCCGGATTGCACTTTCTTTGAAAAAGTCGAAAATGTAACTCTTGAGATTATAAACTCTCTTTTCGTTATCTGCCCAAGATAGGGCATATGCAGACAGCTCTTTATATAACAGCAAAAAGCTCTCATCATCCATGTAATTTCCCAATCTGCTCACTAACAAATATTTGCACATGAGCCTATGAGTACTGTTCCACTCTCGATCAATGCACTCCAAGAAGGCTGAAATATCATGGCTGTTGATTACATCAACGGCCTGATAATACGTCCTAATAACTGTATCAATCTGTTTGGCTTTTCTTCCCAACACAAGCAAACGAATGAGCTCAGTTGAAAAAGCATGATCTGCGTATAATACACAGAGCATTTGATAAACAGAAATCATTCTGTCCCTAATGATTATTGTTTGTACTATCGAGCCATATTGCATTGCTAAAGCGAAAGCGTCTGCCAAAGGAGCAATAATGCTGCTTAATCCTCCAAATTGAACAGAATACGGCGAACGGTTAATCTCGTTATAATACCACTCGACTATTCTTTCGTGCATATTATCAACATGCCTATCCAGCATTGGGTAATAAACCGGTTCTATGCTTTGATCAATATACTTCTGCGCGATATTATCAATCGAGAAAATGCTGTTCTGTTCATCTATAAGACCAATAACATGGCGCAAGTCAATTGCGATATCATTCGCAATCCATACGGGAATATCAGAAGCACCTGCAAGAAATGACAATGACTCCTGAAGCTTGTTCTTGCATTGCTCATATTCTGCTTTATAGTAATGCTTTTGTGCATCACACCTGAGAGAAAGCAGGGCTTTCATGCTTTCACTTAATCCATTGCAAACCGTTATATATATCTGATCGAGTACCTTTTCCTCAAACGGCTTTAACAGTAAAACGCATTTTAGATGCTCTGCATAAAGTGAATCTATAGGGGATGGTTCTTTTGCTTCATGATAGTATATTCCCTTGGCCAGAACGCTGTGAACAACATCATAGCTTCCGCTAACCTTGCTGATTATCGTCTGACCTGCATAATTGATTTTTTCCTCGGCACTATCCAAATTCTCAACAGCTTCAGGATTAGAGAATAAGGATTCTTTTATCCTATAAACTGATATTAAGTCCTGCATCACACTATCAAAAGCCTCAATAGCTATATCAGAAAACTCATGAACAACAATGAATTTCTGGCTTTGAGATACTATTATCGACTCTTGCATTGGTGTTGGTGCTTTCTCGTCTTCATCGCAAAATACATAAAGCATGCGAAGCTTCATATCTTTTGCACGCTTCTCTTCTGCAAGTACAGGTGAAGTAGCGCCGTCCTTATTATCAATCAAGATTATTATGAGGTCAGAATGGTCCAGATTGCTCAAGTATGCATTCTCATTATTTATACTGCTTGCTGGCTCTGTTTCGTAGGCATAAGTTGAAACAAGTCCTGTTTCTTCCAGCAACTTTTGCAGAGCTTTACGGACTATTGTATACTTCCCGCCGCATTTTGAACTAATGAATACCTCTAATTTATGTTTTATGTTATCAAGCTTCATTGCCTTAGCCCCCAATCATTTGGCTTTCTCAATATAATGCAAGTTAATTATACCAGAATAACGAGCCATGTTCAACGTATATGGGGAGTGAGCTTTTTTCTGTAACTAAAGATACAATTCGAACTGTTGTTATGTCAAAACAACTATGATAAAATATGTAAAGCAGATGGAACATTCTCATCGGTGTAATGTCGATAAAAAATAGAGACCAACCGAAAGGAGGTAATATGATATGGTTCAGAAGAAATAACGGCGAATTCAAGCCGCTGAAAAACTCGAGGTATCTTCCCGCGTACTACTTCATCCCGAAGGAGATACTTGACAGGAATCCCGCCCCGCTGAGGGAGATCCCGAGATCCTTCTCAAAGCTCATGAAGGATGATAAAGCGATAGCGACCATCGAAAGCGACCTGTTCATGCTCCTCATGTATGACGTGTTCGCGTACATGAGCTGGCAGTACATGGGCAGGAGCGAATACATGGAGATATGGTCCGGATATGAACCGTTGTGGAAATTCGCACATCAGCCCGACGTATGGATCAATGAGCTTGAAGAGGCCGGAATACTGCTCGGAGAGGATTGGGTGACGAGCGACCCGGATAAAGAGATAGGGTTCCTGTCGATAGAGACCGTAAGCTACGTAATGGCGGCAATAGTACCCCGGGCGATGTTCAAGTACAGGATGTACGAGGTCGAAAGGATCGCCGAGGAGTATCGCTGCTTTGAGGATTTCGACTATCGCAACAGCCGTCAGAAGATCGACTTCTACCGCAAATGGTATCATACCCGCACGCAGCATCCCCAGATATCCCTTGAGGGCTTTCAAGAGGAATACGCCGAGACGCATAACGGCGTACAGTGGGACGCGCCGGATGAGAGCGCTGATCTTGAAGAAACGGTCATACCGAGCGTGTACGTCGAGGATTTTTTGAAGACGCTTTCCCCGACTGACAGAAGGATAGTCGAACTTCGCATGGAGGACGTCACGCTTGAAGAGATCGCAAAGGAAGTCGGCTTCAAAACACACAGTGCGGTATTGAAACGGCTGAAACGGATCGGAAAGCTTTACCGGGAATACGACAAAGAGGACTGAAAGCACCTGTTGAAAATAACGGGTGCTTTTTTTGCGCCCGAAGATCCGATCCCACTTAAAACAACTAGTACCACTTTGATCAAAACGACCGATCCCTTTATTTGATAACTACCCCCAGTTTCCCGCGGCTGAGGGTTTTGTTATCTGATAACTGTATCAACTTTTAACAACAACACGCCTTTAGAGGCAGAAAGGAATTCGAATGAACAAACCTATTTTAACAGAACGGATCATGGCATCCGAAGCCCTGCGCGCAGAATACGTGCAGGATGTGATCCACTGGCTGGCTGATCATTGGAGCATGGATAGAGCGCTGAATGAGAATGACGCCAAACCGGCCGATTTTGGCGCCATCAGGCCTGCGTCCGATAAACCGATGGCGCCACATGGAAGCACGAATAACCACGCTCGGCGGAAGCACCTATCCCCGCCGGTCGGCATACCGGGTTTTCATGTAAAAAACGATAGCCAGCAGGGAACTTGTACGGCAAGTTCCGCCCCGCCGATTCGGGGAATGGCGGTCTTTTTAGGGGGAACCCCTAATACCCCTTTTAAGGCGGTGGCGCCATGAAGGAGAAAAAGGAACGCTTGGAACTGAGGGTTACGAAGTCCGATAAGAACGCCATCTGCAGGAAGGCCGCAAAGTGCGGGCTGACTATAAGCGAGTATGTGAGAAAGAGAGCATTGGGATACGAGCCGCGAGGGGCTCCGACCGATGCTATTTTCGATATCACCGGAAGGCTCTCGGAGCTCACGAACGGCGGGTTATCATCCGAAGCGGAAAATGCGGTATTGGATCTGCTGACCGATATCCGCAAGGCCTTCTTTGAGACGGGAGGCGATTGATATGGCAATAACCGGCTTTTGGCCGATCGGTGACAGTATCTCAAGAATCATCAGTTACGTGGTCAATCCGGAGAAGACGATAGCTCCCGAGGATATGTCTGACGATCTCAAAAAGGTAATACGCTATACCTCCGATCCCGGCAAGACGGATAAGCTCATGTACGTATCCGCTCTCAACTGCCCATGGCAGCAGGCGTATGAATGGATGACGGCGACGAAAAAACGATACGGAAAGCTCGGAGGGAATACCTGTTACCACGGGTTTCAAAGCTTCTATGGAAAAGAAGTCTCTCCCGAGGAAGCTCACGCATTGGGCATGGAAACGGCACGGCGCATGTGGGGCGATGAATATGAGGTGCTCGTTACCACCCATCTCAATACCGGGAACGTACATAATCATTTCGTAGTCAATTCCGTTTCCTTCCGCACGTGATATAAATACGGCAACCACAAAAGGGATCATCAAAGATTAAGAGACGTATCCGACGCGCTCTGCCGGGAGCATGGGCTTTCGGTCATTGAAGACCCGAAGCCCCACGGCATGAGCTACGCCGAATGGCGGCTGCACAAGGACGGCATTCTGACGATGAAGGAACGCCTTGCGCTCGATATGAAGGAGTGCCTTGATTTCGCTATCAGCGTTCCGCATTTCTATCAGCTCATGGAAAGGATGGGCTATACCGTGGACCGAAGCGGCAAGTACCCTTCGTTTCTTCCGAAGGACGGAAAGAGGCCCCTGCGTCTTAAAGAGAACGGCAAGAGCCTTACCGAAGCGGATATAGAGCGGCTGCTTGACGAGAGCTTTGAGAACCAGCCCGAGACGATAGTCATGCCAAAGGTGGAAAAGCCGTTTGTGCCGTATCAAAAGCAGCACGGCTTCATGGCTCTGGTGTACTGGTGGATGTATGCGCTGGGGCTCATCGGCAAGGGAAAGAAGATTCCATACCGCATCGACCGCGAGGAGGTCAAAAAGTTCTATCGGTACAAGCGTCTTAACGAATACATTATCGAATACAAGATCGACACCTGGGAGCAGCTTTATTCTCACCGTGACGGGCTCATCAAAAGACAGACCGAGCTCGTCGAAAGAAGGAACGAGCTTCGCAAGAAGCAGCACCGCACAAAAGAAAAGGATCCCGAGATCGCCGAGATTACAGCCGAGCTCTGGCGGATACGCAAGGAGCTGCGCATCTGCGCGGAGCTCGAGGCCGATATCCCGAAGATGCAGAGAGCTTTCGATGCGGATAACGAGCTCAGGCCCATTGAACACGATTACGAATATGAACGATAACATCGGGAGCGTCCGCACGGGCGCTCCTTACCATTCCAACAAAACAACAACGAAAGGATATTTAGTATGAAACAATCAAACAACACGCCGGTAATGATCCCGGCAAGCAAGATACACCCATTCAAGGGGCACCCCTACAAGGTGCTCGATAACGACGAGATGGACGCTCTTGTAAGCAGCATATTGGAGCAGGGCGTTATGTCTCCGCTGATCGTACGCCCGTTTGAAAACAAGGCAGGCGAATACGAGATCATCTCCGGACACCGCCGCTTTCATGCGGCACGGATAGCCGGGCTCACCGAGCTTCCCGCCATTATCTGCGCTGTCAGCCGCGATGAAGCCGCGATAATGCTCGTTGACAGCAATCTGCACAGGGAGCACATACTCCCCTCCGAAAAGGCGTTCGCTTACAAACTAAAGCTGGAAGCAATGAAGCATCAAGGCAGCCGTACCGATATGACTTCGGACCGAATAGGTCCGAGGTTGGCAGCCGCGGAGATTTCTGATGATGACGGTCCCACACAGGTAAAGCGTTACATCCGTCTCACTCACCTCATTCCCGCTCTGCTCGACATGGTCGATGACGGGCGTATTGCGTTCTCCGTAGGTGTGGAGCTGTCCTTTCTCAACAGCGATCTGCAGACAGCGCTCATGACCGCTATCGACCTGAACGACTGCACTCCCTCATATGCCCAGGCGGTCCATATGCACAAAGCGGTCAATGACGGTTCGATCGATGAGGACATGCTCTTTGAGATCATGGCGGAAGAAAAACCCAATCAGAAGGAAAAGGTCAGCTTCAATATGGCCGAAATGCAGCGGTATTTCCCTAACGCCCGCACGGCGGCGGATATCCGCAGCGCGATTCTCCGTATGCTTGACCGCCATATGAAGGACAAAGGAAAGGAGCAGCGATCGGATGAAGCAAGATAATGATAAACGTACCATTACCGGTGTAAAGGGATTCTGCGATAACGAGCTCATTCATGAAATCCCCGCCGACCGTTCTTTCTCTATTCGTATCGGCGGTACGGAGTATTTGGTATCCACCCATATGAAAACGGACGGCAAGCGCACCGTGCTCGATCAGTTCAAGCAGATGCTGATCCAAAGCGGCCTTGTCTGATCCCGTACATTTGATATTCGACCCGTGGCGCGGTAAGCTCAATATGCCTTGCTGCGCCTCCGGTTGTCGGAAAGGAGAAAAGTATAATGAATAATAATGATAACGGAAACGCAGAGAAGATAACGGCGCTGTACTGCCGCCTCTCCGTCGATGACAGGGAGCTCGGCGGCGATCCCGATATGGAATCGAACAGCATCAAGAACCAGAAGACCATTCTGGAGGATTACTGCAATAAGCACGGTATAACGAACTACATGTTCTTTGCGGACGACGGAGTATCGGGCACGACCTTCAACCGTCCCGATTTCCTCCGTATGGAAAGGATGATCGAAGCGGGCGAGATATCGACCGTCATCGTAAAGGACCTCAGCCGTTTCGGAAGGGAACAAGTAGAGATGGGACGGCTCACTCAGGTGGTGTATCCGTCCCTCGGGGTTACATTCATTTCTTTGCAGGAGAACATCAACAGCAGGACCGGAGCCGGCATGGAGATGATGCCCTTCTACAACATATTCAACGAATGGTATGCTTCTCAGACCAGTCAGAAGATACGGCAGGTATGGAAAACCAAATCTGAACACGGCGAGCGTGTATCCTCCACCGTGGCTTTCGGATACAAGCGGAGCGATACCGATCCCAAGCAATGGGTGATCGACGAACCCGCAGCGGAGGTAGTACGACGCATCTATGCTCTGTGCCTTGACGGAAAAGGCCCCATGCAGATAGCAAAGCTCCTGCAAAGGGAAAAGGTACTCGTCCCGACGGCGTATTACGATACGATCGGAAGGAAGCACTCTACGCCTACTCCAACGGACATTTACGGTTGGGATTCCTCGACTGTTGTTCACATCCTCTCGAACCGTCAGTACACCGGCTGTGCCGTGAACTTCATGACTACGACGGTGAGCTACAAGGTCCATAAGACTGTTTACAATCCTGAGGAGAAACAGACGATAATCCCCGATATGCAGGAAGCCATCATTTCAGAGGATCAGTGGCTTCGGGTACAGGAGCTTCGTGAAAACCGCATTCGCCCAACGGCTACCGGCCGGACGAGCCTGTTTTCTGGCAAGGTGTTCTGTGCCGACTGCGGAGCGAAGCTGCATTTCTGTGCGGCTAAGAGCTTGACGCGCAATCAGGAATTCTATCGTTGTGCAAACTACAAAGACGGTCGCGGACCTTGCAAGATACACTTCATCCGCAACGTCGTCCTTGAAAGGCTCGTGCTCGAAGCAATCAGCGACTTCGTTGATTTCGTCAGAGGTTATGAACCGGTCTTCCTATACCTGCTTGCAAAGAAGCATGACGTTCTCCGTCAGATGGAGCACCGAAAGCTCGTCCAGCTTACGGAATCCGGCGAAAAGCGCATCAACGATCTCGATCGTCTCATTTCGGGCCTGTACTCCGATTTCAAGCTCGGATATCTTTCCGAGGAGCGTTACAAAAAGCTCATGCTCCAATATGAGAATGAACAGCAGGAGCTCACGGAACGGGTCCGGAACGCTAAGGAGCAGCTTGCCTCCGCTGAGCAAAAGGCCATAGATTTAAGGCTGCTTCTCAAAACGGTCCGTGAGCTGACCGACGTGAAGGAGCTTACGCCCACTCTCGTCAATTCGCTTATCGAACGTATCGAAGTCCACAACAATGACAAGTACGACGGTCACTGTCATGTGAAGGTCGATATCTATTTCACCGTTGTCGGCATGATGAGCATCCCCGACGAGAATGAGATCCGAGCAATGATCGAGGAGATAAAGAATATGCCCAAATCGATCAAGCTCGTATCGTAGTAAAAAGAAGGAGGGTGCGGACCCGAAAACCGGGTCTGCACCACTCATTCAAAAAACATCCTTATGACGGTCGGGCACATGAGCCGCGCCGTTCGGTCTGTTCGTTTATGTTTTAGTTGATGCCCATTGACAGGCGGAGGATGATGAGAGCATCGGTGCCGTCTACAACGCCGTCGCCATTGACGTCGCCTTCGGCGAGCTGCTCTTCATTGAGCTCTACCATACCCATGGAATAACGCAGCGCAAGGAGCGCGTCGGTGCCTTCGACGGAGCCGTTAAGATCGACGTCGCCGGCGCCGGGGGTGATGTTGCGGTCAAGCTCGATATTATCGACGTAACCGCAGTCATCGCCGGAGTTGACGCTGCTGTCCTTTGTGAACCTCCACTCGAAGGTGTAGGTGCCCGCGCTGGAGGCGGTGTACTCCCTGGCAGCCCAATCGACGTTGCCGCTGATGAGGGTGCCGTTCTGGGTGTTGTTTACATAGAAGCCGAGCTTATCGTAGTTGTTCTCGGAGCTGACCTTCCAGTCGAACTTGAGCTTATCGCCCGCCTGCATCTGGATCTGGACGCGGAGAGTGGAAGTACTGCTGCTGACGCCGGCGTTGCCGCTCTTTACCGCAGCCCTGTCGCCATCGAACGTGACCGCCCAGGGGTAGTTGCTGGTTGCGGAGACGACGTTAAGCGTGCCGCCCTCAACGTTTGCCGCCTCGGCAAGGGTGGGATAATGCAGAACTTCAACGTCGCAGTAATCCCTGCCGATGATCTCGCCGTCAACGATAACGTCGCAGTAGATGCGGGTATTGCCATCTGCAACGCCGGTAATGGCGACCTTGCGGTTGTTGCCGGAAACGGTGGCAATGGAAGCATCCTCGGTACCCCAGGTAAGCTCATACTGGTTGGCATTCATGGGATTGGGATTGAACGAAACGTCAATGGTAGCGGTGCGGTAGACCTGAACAGAGGACTCTGCAAGGGCATGGCCCTCAAGCGCAACGGGCTCCTGGGGGAAGAGCGTCCAGTCGCAAACGGGATGCTGACGGGAATCGGGGTTGGAGGGGAAGGGATCGTCCGCGCTCATGACGATGGGATAAGCATCGCCATAGGGATCATAGCCGTTCGGGCAGTGTGCGGATACCATATGAGCGAATGCATCGGCAACGTTGGAGCCGTTCTTCATATCGGTCCAGAAGGTGGCTTCCATCTCATAGTCGCCGCGGAAGGTGACGGACTGGGAATAACCGTAAACGCAGCCCGCGCCGGCAGCAAGAAGCGCCGTACCAGTGGTGCCGCGGCCGCCGATCTTCATGCCTTCGCAGATAGCCATCCAAACGATGGGGCATGCGAGCGGGGTCACTGCATGGTTCTGGATGTAACGACCGTCGATACCGTAGAAGGAACCGCCGTTATAAGCCCAACCGTTGTTGTAGTCGGTGGTGGTAAGACCGGTGTTGGTGTGCAGATCGAGATAGGAGGTCTGCTTGGAATCGATGCAGTTGCCGTGGGAGTCATAGATGACGACGCCCTTGCCGGCGTAAGCAGCCGCGATAGCGGGACCGGTGGCGTTGTTGCCCTTGAGCTCGGTCAGAGATCCGCCGGTGGTGGCGGCAATGGAAGCGGCCTCGGTATTATACTGCTGAGTGAAGCTGGAATCGAATCCGCTGTAGGGCTGGACAAGAAGAACGTCGACGGCCTGCGCCCAACCGCAGCCCTTGGTCTCGATGATCTTTTCGATCTTCATGTCGGCATTGGTCTGCCTCGCGGGAGCCTTGGTGAAGTTCCTTACGCGGTAGTTGTAGCCGCCGAGCATGCCGTTGGTGGTGAAGGTGAACTCATTGTCGCTGAGGTCAGTAATGCTGCCCTTATCGATGAGGGGGCAGTTCAGCGCCGCCTGATAAACGGCGTAGGTGACCTCCGCACGGGTGGCGCCCTGAGCCATCATCTCCGCCTCGACGGGATCGAGAACGGCCCAGACGTTATCCCAGCGCCTCATACCCTCAGCCTCGGTCATCTGGTAATCGATACCGTTGGCAAGAGCAGCAGCGGGGATGATCGCAAGTACCATCATTGCGGACAGTACGATGCAGAAGAACCTTTTGATACTCATAATCATTTATTCCTTTCTTGGATTTGGGATATTGTATCACATTCCGAGCGGTTTGTCATCAGTTTTATATAAAAAAATAAAAAAAAGAATGGACGGACGCGGCATGCCGCGTCCGTCCCGGGTATTAAAACAATTTACGATCAGTTGATGCCCATTGACATACGGAGTATCATGAGCGCGTCCGTGCCGTCAACAGCGCCGTCGCCGTTGACGTCGCCCTGAGCGAGCTGCTCCGCAGTAAGATCGGTCATGATGCCCATAGCGTAGCGCAGCGCAAGGAGCGCGTCTGCGCCGTCGACCGAGCCGTTAAGATCGACGTCGCCCATGCCGGGGACGTAATTCCTAACATACTCCACGTCATCGACGTAGCCCGCGTCGGTCACGCCGTCCATGTAGGGATCCTTTACGAATCTCCACTGGAAGGTGTAAGTGCCCGCGGTAGTCGCCGTGAAGACGTAATTCTGCCAATCGGTCTCACCGTCGAGAACGGCCTTCTGGGAATTGTTGACGTAGAAGTAGAAGAAATCGTAATCCTCCTCGCTGGAGCAGAGCCACCTGAACTTGAGCTTCTCCCCCGCCTGCATATTGAGGACGAGCTGCATCGTGGAGGTGGAATTGCCCACATGCGCATTGCCGGACATTGCGACGAATTCGCCGCCCACTATACCGACCTTCCACGGATAATTCGCGGTCGTGGAGGTAAAGTTCAGCGCGCCGCCCTCTATATTTGTCGCCTCGTTGAGCGTCGGAGGTTCGAGAACCGTGACCTCGCAGGAGACGGTGCCGACCTGCTGACCGTTCTTTATGACGTTCGCGGAAACGGTGGTCGAGCCGAGGGCGACGCCGGTGATAACGACGCTCTTCTTCGTGCCGGATATCTCGGCGACAGACGCGTCTGCAACGGACCATTCGAGCTCATAGTTATTGGCGTTTTCGGGGATGCGGTCAAACGTTACCGTCTCGGAGAAGCCGCGGTAAACTTCGACCGAACCGTTCATGCTCCAGCTCTGAAGCTCGACGTCGGGCATTATCTTAAGATCGCAGTTGACCTCCTGCGCTCCGTCGGGATTCGAGGGGAACGGATCGACGGGGCTCATCACGATGGGATAAGCGTCGCCATAGGGATCGGGGATGCCGTGGACCTGCTTCATATAGGCGACCGCATCCTTAACGGTGGCGCCTTCCTTCATCTCGTTCCAGAAGGTCGCCTCATACTCGTAATCGCCCGCGAACGTGACGGACTGGGAATAGCCGTATACGCAGCCCGCGCCTGCGGCAAGGAGCGCATTACCGGTCACGCCGTGACCCGAAAGCTTCATTCCCTCGCAGATCGCCATCCAAACGATGGTGTTGGGCAGAGTGCCGGTGATGTGGTTCTGGATATAGCGGCCGTCGATATAAGCGGCGGAACCCGCGTTATAAGCCCATCCGTTGTTGAAATCCGTGGTGGTGACGCCCGTTTTGGTGGTAAGGCAGAGATAGGAAGTCCCGTTCATGGCTCCGCCGTGGGAATCGTAGATCACGACTCCGGCGCTGGGATATGCGGCGGCGATCGCGGGACCGGTGGCGTTATGACCGCCGAGGATCGTTACCTGACCGCCGGTGGCGGCGCCGATTGAATTGATCTCGTTGATGTACTGATCGGTAAAGCTGGAATCATAATAGCCGGGATCCGAAAGATCTTCGCTGTAATGAGGTCCGACGAGCAGCACGTTCATGCTTCCGGTGTTGTTCTTTGTACTCGCTATCCTTTCGGCAGCGGCGGAAACGGTCTTAAGCAGTTTCGCATCCACAGCGGAACGGTGCTCCGAATTGCGCGCCCTGTAATCGTATGCGCAGCACATGCCGTCCACCTTGAAGAAGAAACCGTTGGCGCTCAGATCGCCGAAGCTGTCCTTGTCAACGCGTACGTCGTTGAGCGCGGCGTTATAGACCGCCATAACGACGTCCGTCTTTGCGGCTTTTGCAGCGAGGAGCTCGTTCTCCACCGCTTCAAGATCCGCCCATACCGCGTCAAGCAGAGCGAGCTTTGCGTTCTCCGCCTGCGCGTCGATGATACCGCCCGCAAGCGCAGCCGCGGGAATGACGGCAAGCGCCATCAAAACGGCGATCGCGATACTTAATACACGTTTGAATTTCATATTTATCTTCTCCCTTCAGGTATTTGATATATTGTAACACATTCCTGTCGTTTTGTCACTATAAAAAATACGGCGGCGGACTTTTTTTCCGCTGCCGTATGCTCATTTTATTTGTCTGCGGGGATGAGGCCCTTCCTCGTAAGGTCGATCTTGCCGTCGGGCTTGATCTCTATAACGCGGACGAGTATCTCGTCGCCGATGGAAACGACGTCCTCGACCTTCTCAACGCGATGGTTGGAGAGCTTGGAGATGTGGACGAGTCCCTTCTTGCCGGGCTTGAGCTCGACCTGAGCGCCGATGGGCAGAATGTTGACGACCTTGCCGAGCATGACGTCGCCGACCTCGATGTCCTTGACGATGGAATCGATTATGCTCTTCGCTTCCGCGGCTGCCTTCGCATCGGTGGAGGCGATGAATACGCGGCCGTCATCCTCGATATCGATCTTGACGCCGGTCCTTGCGATGATGCCGTTGATGGTCTTTCCGCCGGAACCGATGACCTCACGGATCTTATCGGGATCGATGGTGAAGCGCAGGATCCTGGGAGCGTAGGGAGAGAGCTCTTTCCTGGGCTCGGCGATGCACTCGAGCATCTTGCCGAGTATGAACAGCCTGCCCTGGCGTGCCTGCTCGAGCGCCCTCGTAAGGATCTCCTCGTTGATGCCCTTGATCTTGATATCCATCTGGATGGCGGTGATGCCTTCCTTCGTACCGGCGACCTTGAAATCCATATCGCCCATGAAGTCCTCAAGACCCTGGATATCGGTCATGATGGCGATGTTGCCGGTGGTATCGTCCTTGATAAGACCCATTGCAACGCCGGCGACGGGCTTCTTTATGGGGACGCCCGCGTCCATAAGGCTCATGGTGGAGGCGCAGATGGAGGCCTGGCTGGTGGAGCCGTTGGAGGACACTACCTCGGATACGAGGCGGATCGCATAGGGGAACTCATCCTCAGAGGGGATCATGGGAAGGAGCGCGCGCTCCGCAAGAGCGCCGTGCCCGATCTCACGCCTGCCGGGAGAGCCGAGACGCTTTACCTCGCCCACGGAGTAGGGAGGCATATTGTAATGATGGATGTAGCGTTTGAAATCCTCCTCGCCGATGCCGTCGAGCGTCTGCCCGTCGCCAAGGGTGCCGAGGGTGGTCATCGTCATGACCTGGGTCTGACCGCGGGTGAACACGGCGGAACCGTGGGTGCGGGGCAGTATGCCGGTCTCGCACCAGATGGGGCGGACTTCGGTCATGGCGCGCCCGTCGGGACGGATGCCCTTGTTGATGATCTTGTCGCGCAGGATCTCCTTCATGAGGTTATAGAGGATGGCGTCGATATCGGCGGCGGAATCGGGGTATTCCTCAGCGAAATGCTCCTTGACGTCGGCGGTGACTTCGGCGGTCCTTGCCTCGCGCTCCTTGCGGTCGAAGGTATCGAGCTGCCAAACGACCTTCTCGCGGGCATACTCTATGACCTTTGCCTTGAGCTCCTCATCGGGAACGTGGATCTCGGGAACGATCTTCTCCTTACCGACCTCGGCCTGAATGGTATCGATGAACTCGACGATCTTCTTGATATGGGTGTGAGCGAGGAGTATCGCGTCGAGCATCTCCTTCTCGGAGACCTCGTTCGCGCCCGCCTCGACCATCATGACCGCGTCGCGCGTGCCGGCGACGGTGAGGGCGAGACGGCTCTTCTCACGCTGCTCGGAATTGGGGTTGATGACGTATTCGCCGTCGACAAGACCGACGGAGACGGCGCCGACAGGACCCATGAAGGGGGCTTCCGAGATGGAAAGGGCGATGGACGAACCGATCATAGCCAGTATCTCGGGCTGGATGTCCTGCTCGACGGACATGCAGGTAGCGACTACCTGAACGTCGTTATAAAAGCCCTTGGGGAAGAGCGGACGAAGCGGACGGTCGATAAGGCGGCTGGTGAGCACTGCCTTCTCGGAGGGACGTCCCTCGCGCTTGATGAACCCGCCGGGGATCTTGCCCGCCGCGTACATTTTCTCCTCATAGTCACAGCTCAAAGGGAGAAAATCGGCGCCTTCGCGGGGCTGCTTTGCAACGGTGGCGCAGACCAGAAGCGCCGTGCCGCCGCAGGAGATCATTACGGAACCGCCCGCCTGCTCGGCATATTTGCCGGTCACGACGGTGACTATGCGTCCCGCAAGCTCCATTTCGAATGTTCTCTGCATTTTCCTAATGCTCCTTTATATGATACTTTTAGTGTAAACGATCAAAGGGAGTATTTTCGGATAAGTCCCTCTTCAAAAGAAAGTGGGTACTCCCGCCCACTTTCCTTTTTCGCTGAATATTCGCTTATTTCCTGATGTTAAGAGCAGCGATGATAGCCCTGTAACGCTCGATATCGGTGGACTTCAGATAGTTGAGAAGGCCACGCCTCTTACCGACCATCTTCAAAAGGCCGCGGCGGGAATGATTGTCCTTCTTGTGCTCCTGAAGATGAGCGGTGAGGTGATTGATGCGCTCAGTGAGGAGGGCGATCTGTACCTCGGGAGAGCCGGTGTCACCCTCATGCAGCGCATGGGTGGTGATGATCTCGTTCTTGCGTTCCTTATCCATTTTTATCCTCCAAAAAATTTAGTATCCCTGCGGGCTGCGTAAAGCGCCGGAGTAATCGCCAAACGAAGCGGGCAGATCGCCTATGCCACAAACATAGACAATGTATTATAACACAGCCGAAAGACCGTGTAAAGAGCAAAAATCAAGATTATTCGGTATATTTTGACGAGGAGAGCAGGGCTTCCGCCTCCCGCTTATCGCGCGAAATCTGCTCTTTTAACTCCTCTACCGAGCCGAATTTTATCATGGGACGGAGCTTTTTGACGAATACCACCGTCATGGGGCGTCCGTAGCAATCGCCCTCGAAACCGAGCATATGCGTTTCGACGGTCACGTTCCGCCCGCCGACCGTGGGATTCCTGCCTATCGAAGTGACGGCGGGGTATTTTTTGCCGTCAAGCTCCGCAACGGTCGCGTAAACGCCCTCCTGCGGGAGCTGCCTTACGTCGTATCCCTCGAGATTCGCTGTCGGGAAGCCGATCCTTGTGCCGATATGATTGTGGCTGCCGACCCTGCCGGAAAGCTTCATACCCTTTATCTGATGCGCCTCGTCGCCGAGCCAGACGGTGATGCGAAGCTCGCCGTTCCTCGCTTCGCCGATGCCGAGGAATTCCCCGTGAAGATACACGCGGAGCGGGATATCCTGCGGCGCCTCGGTGCATTTTATCGCCGCGCCGTGGATAAGAAGCTGCTCGTTCTTCCCGGAAATGCCGGAGATATCGAGCCGTTTCACATGGCTCACCGCCCTGTCCATGGGTATTACCGCCGTATCGAGCGTGCCGTTTTCCTTCATTTCGCCGAGCTCGGCTATCGAATACGCGTCCTCGAGCGTGAACGCGCCGGAGCGCGTCCTCAAAAGAAAGCCCATATACGCCGGACAGCCGACCGCGTCGCCTATGTTTTTGCACAGCGTGCGGATGTACGTGCCCTTGGAGCAGACGATCCTTATAAGGAACCGCCCCTCCCCCGTCTTCCTGATGAGCTCGAGCTCATAGACGCTGATGCGGCGCTTCTTTATCTCGGGCGCCTCGGTAAGCTCGCCGCGGCGGGCGAGCTTATACAGCTTTTCGCCGTTCACGTTGAGCGCGGAATAAACGGGCGGGGTCTGCTCGATCTCGCCTATAAAGCCGGGGAGCGCATTTACGAGCTCCTCCTCCGTGACGATCCTGTCCGACACGGCTGTGACCGAGCCGGTCGCGTCCTCCGTATCGGTGGCGGCGCCGAAAACGAGCTCGGCAATGTATTCCTTTTGCTTGTCTACCAAAAAATCAAACAGACGGGTCGCCCTGCCGATGCAAATGGGGAGCACTCCCGCAGCCGCGGGATCGAGCGTCCCCGTATGCCCGACGCGTTTTTCATCAAAGACCCGCCTGACGTCCGTAACAGCGTCCGAGGAGCTCATCCCCGGAGGCTTCAAAACACATATAACACCTTCAGCCTTTATCATTCGCCCAACACTTCCGCCGCATCATGCAGCACGTTCGCGATGGTGGTGGAAAGCGACTCGTGCGAGGTAAAGCCCGCCGCGCCCGCGTGACCGCCTCCGCCGTATTTGCCGGCGATCCTGCCGACGTCGGCGCATTCCTTGGAACGCAGACTCACCTTGAAAGTGCCGTCGCGCCCTTCCCTGATGAATATCGCGATGCGGACGCTCTCAACGTCGCGTACGCTGTCGACGATGCCTTCGCAGTCCTCGTTCGTGGCGCCGTACATATCCATCTCGGCGACGGTGAGCTTGGCAAGACCTATCCTGCCGCCGCCCTCAAGCCGCATATTGGAGAGCACGTGCCCCTGCAGCCTCGTTTTGGAGAAGGGGACCGTCCTGTAAATGTTGCGGTTGATCTCGGTGATATTGAGACCGTCCTCGAGCATCTGCGCGACCATGCGGATGGCGTCGGGAGTGGTGTTCGAGTAAGTGAGATTGCCCGTATCGGTGACGATGCCGGTATAGAGACATACCGCGGCGTCATGTCCGATCGGCTTGTCCATGGCGCAAAACAGCTCATAGACCACCTCGCAGGCGGCGGAAGCGTCCCCGCAGATGAGGTTCGCGTCCGCATAGCCCTTGTTGGTGAAATGATGGTCTATCGCCATCGTGTATTCCGCCGCGCGGAAGATATGCTCCGCCTTTTTGAAGCGCTGCATATCCGCGCAGTCGCAGGAAATGACGCAGGGATAGCCAACGGCGTTCTCCGGAAGCACGACCTTGTCCGCATTGGGGAGATAGCCGTAGATATGAGGCACGGGCTCCTCGCAGATGACCTCCGCCTTTTTGCCCATCTCGGCAAGGAGAATGTACATGGCAAGCGCCGAACCGAGCGTATCCCCGTCGGGCGATACGTGGGTCAGTATGCTGAAGGAATCATACTTCTCGATGCCCTCTATTATTGATTTTTGTGCCTTTAAGTCACTGATCATCTTTGCCGTTTTCCTTTCGCTCGGCGTCGAGCTTGTTCAGTAT
>JAEEGJ010007043.1_pt1 | contig 32865 bp, 18 predicted proteins | sample 8958761 | NCBI WGS metagenome assembly JAEEGJ01 (sample SAMN16246546, study PRJNA631951) | gut metagenome | biome: gut microbiome; feature: rumen; material: RS-attached | host: Bos | place: Iran: Karaj | collected 2018-10
AGGATATTAGACATCCGACAGCGTCTCCGTTGACATCAGCAATAAGGCTGTTTTTACAACTATATAACCGAGTGGTATCAAGTGTGGCTTCTTTAAGATTTTTAAATGGCTTTTCCATGTTGATAGGAATAGAAGCATCAATGTCGAGTATTTCCATAGCAGCCAATACGCATTTAGCCACAATTGTTGCATCTTTTTCAGTTGCTTGTCGGATGATTATGTCGTTCATGTTTTTAGTTTGATTCTTCCGTATTTTCGATTTCCTCTGTTGCATTTGCTTCATCTTCTTTCCTCTTTGTAAACAATATTTCGAGCCATCCGAGTGCGAATAATGGAATAAGAGGAATTTTGAACCTTACCAAAGCACCAAAATTTGAAGTGGAAATACCAATACCAAGTGCAAGAACAACAGAAAATAGGAAACACATGCTTACAAATGGATTGCCAAGTATTTGTTTTATAGTGTATTTTATTCCTGCCTTGAAAAATACATAAAGTGTAAGTAGCAAAAGAGCAGTATTTTCTAGTCCAGACAAAAGCATAACGGCGCTGTCGCTTTCAAAAATGAAAGGTCGATATAGTCCAGCGATTATAGCTTTAGGTCCCATACTTATGAGGCTACCTAAAGAGCCATCGAAATCTCCGATGTCGAAAGAGTGTCCTTGGTAGTATTCCTGTTTTAAGTCTTGCTGTGTTACACTTGCCTGTCCTAGCATTGAATCAACATCGCTGAATTTACCACCAACACTTTCTCCAACAAACCTTAGTGCATACATTCCTCCGAGTGCTACAATAAGTATGAGTATTGGAGCAACAACAAATTTGAAAAGTGTACTTTTTACACGTTTCAAGTATCCGCTTCCAAGCCACACCATACAACCAGCAATTGATGCATAAAGGATGTAAACTTTCAGTTCCATAATGATGTAAGCACTTAAAACAAGGCCAAGAATAGTTGAAATGCGTATTTTTCTGTCGAAGAAAATCTTTGCAAAGCACATTATTAAAACAAGGTTAAATGTGAAAGTAAAACTATCCTTCATAAGTGCAGAGCTCCAAAATCCAACCGATGGAATGAGCATTATGCATATAAATGTCATCTTGTCGCTACAATTTATCTTTGTGCGTATGTATTGGAAAAATTTCCAGTTGAGCAGAAAAAGAAACAGCGAAAGGCAAATATTTACAGTATAGTAGTTTTCTCCGCCAATGATTGCAAATGGCGATAGAAATCTATGAACAGCATATCTGGATGGGTCGCGAAGTACAGGGTAGTATGCAAGACCAGGAGCAAGAGTTTGTATGTTGTTGCCATCAATAGTATCGAACATTATTCTAAAGTAGGAAGTCGGGTCTTGAAATAAGACTTGCCCTAATCTTTGTGATGCCATGTAGTAGTAATATGTATCGCCTCCCCAATGGTAGTAGAAGTCATATATTACTGCAAATCCTATGCAACAAGCCATCTTGAAACCAAAGCCGAGAAAAAAATACCGCTTTGTTTCATCATCGTTCTTGTACTTGAAAAGCGATATGAACCACACAATCAGGAAGGCCAATGCCAAATATCCCAATATGAGTAGTATGCCTTCAAGTGTCAGAAACTTGTGCATAGTTGAAATGGTCGTTTAGAATGTTTTGAGTGCATTGATACGGTTTTCGCGACTCGGCTTTTCCTTGTCGGCAAGGATTGGTTTTTCCCATGTGCCGTAGGTTGGATTCGGTAGTACAATGTAGCGAGAGCCAAGCAATTCAACGATTTCATCAGTTTCGGCAAGCATATCGCCTTTGGTCTTACGTTCATCAAAAATTTCGGAATGGTCGCCTAAATTGTCGCCGACAAACATAACAATTTCATATTTTTCCAAAACCAATTCTCGGCGTTCTTTTTTGCAACTTGATGCATCCTTTTCCTTCATGAAAAAATTTTCGGATGGAACATCTGGGAAACCGAGTTTTTTCATGTTTGCCATTGTCGGTTCTAATTCTTCAGGGTATCGGTTCGAGATGAAGATTATTTCTACACCGAGCGATTGGGCGTATTTCAAGAAGTCGATTGCCCCAGGAACTTCGGTTGCATCGGCTTTAGATGTCCATATTGCCCAAGTGGAATCGCTGAACGATGTTCCTTCAGCCGCCATATATGCTTCGTAGTACGAATTGTCGAGTACGGTCTCGTCGATGTCGAGAACTACGGCTGCTGGCTTGTCGGTCTGTTTGGTCTTGATGTTTTCTGCAAGAGCCGATTTTGCAATCTTGTAGGTCTGCAGACAGCAGGCGCGATATTCAGCTGAATGTTGCATCCATAAAGTTGCGTTTATGAGATGGTCGCTTTCGCCACATTCGGTGGTTGATGCAATAGGTTCTGCTGTTGTTTCTGAGCCTTTGTTTTGGCAAGCAAGCAATGAGAGGTTTGCAATTGCTATGATATAGAATATGCTTTTTTTCATTGTTCAAAATTTTGAGGTTCTGCTTCTTGAGACGCAAAATCTTGCGTCTGTACATTGGAATTTATTTCTGTTTCGAATATTTCTGATGCGGAAGTTTCAATGTCATCAATGTCGTCAACTGCTATTGCAATCTTGTTGTCGCCTTGCTCGGTGACGGTCTGGTTTCCGAAAGCATAAATACGCCCGGCATATTTGCGGAAAAATCCATGATTGTGCGTTACCATCAGCACCGACTTGCCAGATTGGCAAAGTTTGTAAAGCAAATCCACAATAACATCGGCACTTTCGGGGTCAAGATTGCCAGTTGGCTCATCTGCAAAGATAATAGGTGGATTGTTGAGTAAAGCTCTTGCCACGCTGACCGACTGCCTTTCTCCACCAGAAAGTTGTGCAGGCATCGACATTTTCTTATCCAACATTCCAACGCTTTTTAGTACTTCGTTTATACGGGTTTCAATTTCTTGCTTATCTTTCCAACCAGTGGCCTTGAGTACAAAACGCAGGTTTTCATAAACGGAGCGGTCGTTCATTAGCTCGAAATCTTGAAAAACCATACCTATTTTGCGGCGCAGAAGCGGAATCTTTTTGTTTTTTATCTTCTTCAAGTCGTAGCCAACAACATTTGCTTCTCCTTCAACAACAGGCAGTTCGCAATACAAGGTCTTCAAGAGACTACTCTTTCCGCTACCGACTTTTCCAATTAGGTAAACAAATTCGCCAACATCGACATGTATGTTTACATTTTGCAATATCAACTTGTCGTCCTGATATATGTTCAGGCCCTTTACATCAACAAGCAAAGTGCTATTTTCGTCCATAAATATTTTTGTATAAGTAAGTTTACAAAAGTAGTATTCACGCCACAAATATACGCAATATAATGATTGATACTAATAAACAACAATGTGTTAATTAAAAGAGGTGTATAGTTCGTTTTGGACTTAACAAAAACTCTACTTTTGATTTTTGCTAAATTAGGATAATATTGTATTGAAAGACAAGTTTTTATAGAAATATTACTGTGTATATGAAACTAAGGAACTTTGCAACATTGCTTCTTCTGCTGTTTGTAGCGGTTGCTACTACAGGTCAGAAGACTATGAAATACGATGGTGACGAATTTTCTTATCGTACTGCCAAGGAACTGTACGACAAGGGAATGTATGTTTCCGCGCAAAATGAATTTTTTAAGATAATGAACAATGGCGACATTGACAATTCAAAGTATCGCGACGATGCAGCTTTCTACTTTGCAATGTGTTCGATGCATTTGTTCAACAAGGATGCTGAGTATCAGCTTAATCAGTTTGCCATAAATCATCCAGAAAGCAACAATATCAACGAAGCGTCGTTTGCGATGGCAAATGTTTACTACCGCGACAAGAAGTACAAAAATGCCCTTGCTTGGTACAACAAGGTACACTATACAGATCTTGACGCCGAGGATCAGAATGAGTATTTCTTCAAGAAGGGTCATTGCTTGTATGCACGCAAAAATTTCGATGAGGCGGCAAAGGCATTTTATGAGATAAAAGATCACGATGGATTATATGGAACAATGTCCTTGTATTTCTATTCGCACATCAAGTATATAAACGAACAATATCAAACAGCACTTAATGGTTTCCTTAAATTGCAGAACAATCCAACTTTCTCGTCAATAGTGCCGTTCTATATTTTGCAGATTTACTACATGCAGGAGAACTATGATGCTGTTGTAAAATATGCCGATGAACATGGTGAGGACTTTGTTGGTGCCGCTCCCGAAAATGCAAAGATTGTAGGTCTCTCGTATGTGCGCACTAAAAAGTATTCCGAAGCGATTCCATATTTGAAACGTTATATGGAAGCCAATTCGACAGCAACCGACTTTGACTATTACGAACTTGCATACGCTCAGTATTCAAATGGCCAATACGATGAGGCGGCAAAGAATTTCGGAAAGATAACCCGCACCAAGGACACGATAGGGCAGAACGCATCATATCTTATGGGTGACTGCTGCTTGAAAACAGGCAAGAAACTAGAGGCACGCAGAGCCTTCGAGACAGCATCTCTTTACAACTATAATCCTGTCATAAAGGAAGATGCTTTGTTCAATTTTGCACAGCTTTGCTTCGAACTTTCGCTTTCGCCGTTCAACGAGGCGATAAATGCATTCACACGATACATTGAGGAATATCCCAATAGTCCGCGTACCGAAGCCGCATACGACTATCTGCTCGATGCGTTCATGAGTGCGAAGAACTACCAGCGTGCAATTGCCACCATTGAAAGTCTTAACTATCGCAATTCCAAGGTTGACATGGCATATCAAAGGTTGACTTTTATCCGTGGCGAGGAACTTTTCATTTCGCAGAAATATTCCGATGCGATAGATATGTTCGACAAGTCGCTTGCATACGGCAAATACGACAAAAAAATAGAATCGTTGGCTCACTACTGGAAAGCCGAAGCAAACTACCGTCTCGGAAATACCGACATTGCAATCGACCAGTTCAAGGAATTCGTAAATGCAGTAGGTTCAATAGGTCTTGAGGAATATGGCCGTGCACACTACAATTTGGGCTATGCTTATTTCGACAAGAAGGAATATACAATTGCAAATTCTTGGTTCCGCAAGTATGAAAAGATTTCGGGCGATGAGGAAAATGTTGTGATAAACGACACCTACAATCGTATTGGCGACTGCTACTATATAAACCGCGACTTTGCTGTTGCTTCCGAATACTACAAGAAAGCCGTAAAGATTGGTCTTGTCGAAACCGACTATAGCCTTTACCAGATGTCGCTCACATACGGTGGTCTGAAGATGTCGAACGAAAAGGTGTGGGCTTTGAAGAAGCTACTGGCCGAATATCCTAATTCCGAATATGCAAGCAATGCAATGTTTGGAATAGCTCGCGTGTACCAGACCGATCTCAATGCTGAGGATTCAGCCAAGCTGTATTACGAAATGCTTATAGCCGACTATCCACATTCGGCAAACAAAAGTACCGCACTTTCGAGCCTTGGCGCAATCGAGTTCAATCGCAAGCACTACGACAATGCTTTGAATTATTACAAGCGTGTAATTTCGGAGTTCCCTGGAACCGAGGATGCAAGCAATGCCAACGATATGATCAAGTCCATTTATCTTGAACTCGACAAGCCCGATGCTTACATTGAATATGCAAACAGCGAAGGTTCGGGTGTAGAAATAAGCAAGGACGAGCAGGATGAAATAATATGGCTTGCCGCAAAGAAACTTTACATTGACAAGAAGTACAACGATGCTCTAAAGTCTATAACCAAGTATCTCAACGAATTCCCCAAGGGCAAGTATCTGATTGAGGCAAACTATTATAAGGCTGAATTGCATTTCTATTTTGAGGAAAAGGACGATGCTTTGAAGAGCTACCGTGTTGTTGCCGATGCACCAACCAACAGTTATACAGAGGAAAGCACCCTGAAGTCGGCTTCGTTGTTGTTCGACAAGGAAAACTGGAACGATTCCTACAATTATTACGACAAGCTTTATCCGATTGCCGAAAACAAATCGACCAAGCAGGTTGCTGCTCTCGGGCGCTTGCGTTGTGCATACAATGCCAAGAATTACGACAATGTGATTACTTCTGCACAGGATGTCATCGACAGCGACAGGTCGAATATTGAAAATGTACGCGAGGCTCAGTACAAGATGGCTAAGGCTTTCGTGGCAAAGGACAATAAGTCGCGTGCCCTGACGCTTTTCGAAAAGTTGTCGGAGGAGGTTGTCAGCTACGAAGGTGCCGAATCGAAGTTTATGACTGCCTCGATAAATTATGAGAATGGCAACGACAGCATAGCCGAGGAGATAATCTACGACTTTGCACAGTCGAGTACTCCGCACGCATATTGGTTGGCAAAGAGCTATATACTTTTGGCTCAGATATATTTCGATGAGGAAGATATTTTCTCTGCAAAACACACCTTGCAGTCTGTGCTTAGCAACTACGATAACGAAACCGATGGCATAAAGGACGAGGCGCAGGAGAAACTTACAGCAATATTCGAGGCCGAGGAAGCCGCCCGTCAGGAGGATGAAATGCTGAAACTGAAGATAAATCTCGTTGAGGATGAATCCGATGGCGGACTTTTCCCAGATGAGGAATTCGACATAGAACTTCCGGATGATGTTCTTCCAGATGAGAACAAGACGCCAGAAATTGAGTTGAAGGATGAACCAAAACAAAATGAAAACGAATAAACTGATTGAAAATGAAGCGAAAAACTAATGATATGAAATATTTGACCTTGCTGATAGCATTTGTTGTGCTAGGATGTAGCCTTATGGCTCAGGAGGACAATACCCTTGAGGAACAAACGGTTGTCATTTACAACGATTATTCGCCGGTGCTGAAGGATGCCAGCAGAATCCAGAGCCTTCCTGTGATTGCCGACACAGTGAAGACCGAACCAAAGTTTGAATATTCGGTAATGCCTACGATGTACCGCACAAGCTTTACTCCACAAAAGATTTCTGCGGCAACAGTTAAGGGAGAAGCGTTGAAACCATTGAATACTGGTTTTGTAAAGGTAGGATATGGAAACTACATTTCGCCATTTGCCGAGCTGTATATCAATTCAAAACGCCAGAAGAATTATTCGTTAGGCATTGCAGCTCACCACCATTCGTCATTCGGCAAGATAAAGAACTACCTGAACCAGAAGATTTATTCGGGATATGATGACAGTCGCATTGAGGCATTCGGCAAGAAATTGTTTGCAAAGTCGGTGCTTTCGGGTAAGGTTTATTTCTCGTCAAACGGAATAAACTATTACGGTTACGACCCGAAGGTTTATGGCAATACCGATACTATAAACTGGGAAACCTTTGATTATGTTGATACCCGCGATGAGGTCGAAAAACAACGTTTTAGTAGGGTAGGGGCTAACATGGCTTTCGAATCTCAGCAGACTGGCAAGAAGCATTGGAATTATAAGTTCGGTTTAGGTTACCAGTATTTCTTTACCAAGACAAAGGACTATCAGCATAAGATTGATGTGATTGCAAATGTAGGACGTTCGGTGAAGAATATCAGCTACGGAGTGGATATTAATTATCTGTTCAATGCCAACAAGATATCGTGGGTTAATAATACTAATAATGATATGTTTATTAATCCAGAACCATATTTCCGTTTCGAGAACGAAAAATGGAACGTAAAAGCAGGTGCTAATTTGGTTTATAGTGCTGGTTCTACAAATAAATTTTATATATACCCCGATGTATATGCACAGTTGAATATCAGCAATACTTTACTGCCATATATTAGCTATGGCGGACATTTGGAGAACAATAACCTAGAGTATCTTTCGACCATAAATCCTTTTGTAATTAGTTTTCCTTATGTTAACACAAGTTATCAGCACGAAGTTAACTTGGGCTTAAAGGCAAACATAAGTAAAAAGGTTTACTTACACATCAATGCCAACTACTCGCGTATCGACAAGATGGTATTCTTTGTAAATGATACCCTTGAACCATTGCACAACAAGTTCAGGATGGAATATATGGATGTTGACCGTGTTGGTGCATACGCCGAACTTTCGATGCGCGAACTTGCTCCGGGACTTGACATTATGTTGAAGGCGCACTACTATTATTATATCAAATTGGGAGATCCGAATGTGCTTAATTCTCCCAAAATTGCTGATGCACGTCCGTGGCAGATGCCCGACTTGGATGTCAGTCTGAGGGCTTCGTACCGTCTTACCAACAAGATTTCGTTTGGTGTGGAAGGTTATTTCCTGAACAGGTGCTATGCAAAGGAATATGTTGAAGGCGTACAGTATGCCAAGAAGATGAAGGCTGTGATTGATGTTAATCTGTTCGGCGAATACAAGTTCGACGACAATTTCAGCGCATTCCTTTATCTGAACAACATTGCCTGCCAGCGCTACTACATTTGGAACAACTACCGTGCACAGGGATTCAATGCAATGGTGGGGTTGACATATATGTTTTAATTGACAATGGACAATGTATAATTAACAATTGATAATCATTAATTTATTAAACTTTTGTCTTGACGTAATTAATCGTCAAATTGTTAAATCTATAAACATTTCAAAAAAACTTTTTGCAATTTTCAATTTTTGTTGTACTTTTGCACCCGCAATTGCGGGGTAGAGCAGTTGGTAGCTCGTCGGGCTCATAACCCGGAGGTCGCAAGTTCGAGTCCTGCCCCCGCTACCAAAGTAAGAATGTCAAAAGACATTCTTTTTTTATGCACTTTTGAGAAGTGTTATGATTGATAAAATACTATGTATCAATATTATGTGTTAATTACATGTTGGTTTTATAATGTTTATTATTATAACTTTTATTATAAAAAATTTTGTGAGCTTCTCCTGTTAAAAAATATGCCGAATAACATAATCTTTCCTTTTTCGGAAAAACTTGTAAAATGCTTATTTTGCAAAAAATTTTTTTTGTGAAACAAGGTGTTTTGTCTTTCACTTCCGATGGCAAAATGCTGTGACACTTTTTTTGAAATGACAACAACAGCTATAATTTCAGCAATACTGACACTGCTTTCCGGCATCGGAATCTTCCTTATCGCGTGTCAGATGATGAGTTCAAACCTCGAGTCGGCAAGTTCGAGCAAACTAAAGAATCTATTTGCAAAAGCATCTAAAAGCAAACTGCTTGGAGTAGGAATTGGGGCTCTTGGTACGGCAGCCATTCAGAGTTCTGGTGCTACCACCGTGATGGTCATAGGTTTCGTGAATGCGGGAATAATCTCACTTGCGCAAGCGGCGACCATGATATACGGTGCAAACATTGGTACTACCATCACAGCGCAGATTGTTGCCTTGGGTATGTTTGGCGAAAATGTGCTTTCCACAACGGTAATTTTCTCGGCATTTGCAGGTATTGGTGCTTTCGCAATGCTGTTCTCGAAAAGCGACTTTTGGAAGCGCATGGGCGGAATTTTTACTGGATTCGGTATGCTGTTCGTCGGATTGAGCCTGATGAGTTCGTCGATGTCGGACTTTGCCGAAATGGAAGCGGTAAAAACTTTCCTTGCAGGAATCAGCAATCCGATCCTGCTGGTGCTTATCGGTGCAATTTTCACAGCCATAATACAAAGTTCATCGGTGATGACATCCATTGCGCTTGCTATGGTAGTCACAGGGCTTATAACTCTCGACCAAGGCATTTTCCTGACAATAGGTTCAAATGTCGGTTCATGCGTTGTGGCAATCGTAGCTGGTGTGACGAGCGGACGAAACGCACAGCGTACTGCAATGATTCACTTGATATTCAATGTCAGCGGTGCTGTTTTGTTCCTTGTGGCGTCATTTGTCATGGGATTGTTTTCCAAGGATATGAGTTTTGGAAATATTTTCAATCGCATGTTCCCCGATGTTCCACAGGTGCAACTTGCTATGTTCCATACGATATTCAATGTGGCTACCGTGATAATAGTTCTTCCGCTGACTGGTGCACTCGTGAAGTTGGTTTGCAAGATGATTCCCGACAAGGTTGAAACCGATCCCGACAGTCCGCGCCTATTCTTTGTTGACGAGAACATGCTTAAAACTCCGCCGGTGGCAGTACAGCAGACAAAGCGCGAGATTGTAAACATGGCGCAGATTGCTATCGGCAATTTCAACCGTTCGTTGGACATTGTTACAAAGTTGGATTTCACCGAAAAAGAAAAGTTTGCAAAAGAGGAAAATCAGTTGAATTTCCTCAACACCGCAATCATCGATTATGTAGTAAAACTCTCTAAGATGCGTCAGTTGAGCGAAAAGGACCACAACTATCTTACTACGACTTTCCGCAGCGTACGCGACATTGAGCGTATAGGCGACTATGCTGAAAACATTGTCGAATATGCTGGAATGCTGAAGGAGTCGGGCGAAAAGTTTTCATCGCAGGCGGTGGAGGAAATAGAGAATGTGCGTACTCTCATCAACGAATTGTACGATAAGATAATGCAGGCGTACAACGATGAGGATTTAAATGCTTTTGCCGAGGCCGACAAGATAGAGGATAAAATAGACGAGTATACCAAGCACATGGAAACCAGTCATATTGCTCGTATGTCGCTTGGGCTTTGTTCTCCGGATGTTGGAGCCGAATACCTGTCGCTGTCGTCCAATGCCGAGCGCGTAGCCGACCACCTTATAAATGTTGGAAAGTCGATACGAAGGCTGGTGTAACGTCGCAATGTTTTTCGCCGATTGCAATGAATTGCGCCGATTGAGACGCAAAATTTTGCGTCTGTACATCAAAATATTATTTGTGTTTCATAAGCAAAAACCATTTCGCCTCAAGCCTGCTCGCCAAAATCAAAAATCGTACTTCGTAAATCGTAAATAATATTGTAACTTTGCGACTTTAATTTAAACACAATGAAGAAGCTATTCAATCCTATAAAGGACAAGAGTGGTGAGATAATCGAATGCCTGATGTCGTCGCCAGATATGCCAACCAATGAAGATTTGCGCTTCAAGATAAGGCTTTCGATTGAAGAAACTGTAGAGAATGTAGTGCAGTATGCCTACAAGGACAGCATAGGATGGATGGAAGTCGAAACCAATCTCGACGACAAGGCTCTGATGCTCACAGTTACGCTCAAGGACGCTGGAAAGCCGTTCAATCCGCTCGAAATGCCCGACCCCGACATAACATTGTCGGTCGAGGAGCGCGCAATCGGCGGACTGGGCATCTACCTGTGCAAGCAGCTTATGGACGAGGTGACATACCGCTACGAAGACGGCTGCAACATACTCACAATGAAGAAAAACATCGCAAAACAGTAGCATTATGTGGTTCTCTAAATCTTTTTCCACAAGGCTCAGCCTTAATGTGCTGCTCATAGTGACGATATTCTTTATCGTCGTGCTTGGCATTGTGGCGGTATCATCGCACATGCTTATCTCGGAAGAAGCCACCCGCAGCGCTTCCAACATACTCAAGGCCAGCATCCTCGACATAGAGAAGACCTTGCAGACAGTGGAGTCAACCGTGAAGGATGCTTCGTGGCTCGTAAAGGAAAACAGCAAAGACGAAAAATATCTTTACCACATAACCAACAAGGTGGTTGACGAAAATACAAACATCATAGGTAGCGCCATAGCATTCGATTCCTGCTATTTCGATGGAAGACATTTCTTTTCGCCATATTCGTACGAAGACCCCGAAACAGGTGAACTCAAAAGCAAGGAACTTGGTTCGGTCGAAAACGACTATTTCACGCAGGAATGGTATGTAGAGCCAAAGAAGTCGGGCAAACCGCATTGGAGTGAACCTTATTTCGATGCTGGCGGTGGCGAGCAGATGATGACAACCTATAGCTACCCTATAAAGGACAGCACGGGCAACATCTACGCTATTATCACCGCCGACATTTCGCTCGAATGGCTTTCGAAGAAAGTCGATGACATTCATCCCTACGAACATTCGCACTCGACGCTCATAAGCGCAAAGGGCAAATACCTTTCGGCAGGATGGCAGGCCAATATGACCGACGAGACAGCCTATTCCTATGCCGAAAAGATGGACGACCCGCGCATACTTGAAATATCGAAGAACATGCTTGCTGGCGACAGCGGTACTATGCGCTATATGGTTGACAACAAACTCAGTTTTGCCGTTTACGGACCGCTTTCCAATGGCTGGTCGATGGCTATCAACTGCGAATACCGCGATGTGCTCGAGCGTTCGTCCAAAATGCATGTGGTGCTGATTTTAGTCGGACTGATAGGTCTGCTCGTGATGTTCATAATGTGCTATTTCAAGATAAGGCAGTTGACTCAACCGATTAAGGAGTTCTCGAAATCGGCACATAGTATTGCCCAGGGAAATTTCAACGCTCAATTCCCAAAAGTAAAGTCGAAGGACGAGATTCTGACGCTGCGCGATTCGCTGGAAGAAATGCAGAAATATATTGTCACTTACCTTGAGCAGGTAGAAACGGCAACCTCGGCGAAAAAGCGAATGGAAACGCAGTTGTACATCGGTCAGAAAATACAGGAAGGTATGCTTCCGAAGAATTTCCCCAACGACAGCCGATGCTCGCTCAATGCGAGGGTAGTTCCTGCCAAGGAGGTCGGTGGCGATCTGTACGACTTTACCATCAATGGCAACCGCCTTTATTTCTCGGTGGGCGATGTTTCGGGCAAGGGCGTTCCTGCGGCCTTCGTGATGGCAATAACTAGGGTGATGTGCCACTTGTTTGCCGATTTGGGACTGCCGGTTAAGGATGTTGCTACTAGGATAAACAACAGCATCGCCAAGAACAACGACGCAAATATGTTCGTCACCTTGTTTTTCGGCTGCATCGACCTTGATACCAAGAAGATGGAATTCTGCAACGCAGGTCACAACCCGATAATTGTCATTCCGCCCGACGGAAATCCGTACTACCTGAAGGCCAACCCGAATATGGCGATAGGCGTGTGGGGAGGTTTCGACTACAAGGGCGAAAACTTGGATTTGCGTACCGGAACCAAGCTTCTGCTTTATACCGACGGCGTAACCGAAGCCGAAAAAGCCGACAAGGAGCAGTTTGGCGAGGAAAGGCTGCTGCAGCTGGCATCGAGGACAGATTTCAGGGATCTAAGTTCCGAAGAGATGGTTTCGACGGTTCACAAGGCTGTGACCGATTTTGCTGGCGGTAACGAACAGAACGACGACATCACAATTTTTGCAATAACAATATAATTAGATATGGAAGTTAAAATTGAAAACCTTGAAAATAAGACTATGGTTGTCTTGAGCGGAAGACTCGATACCACCAATGCTGACAAGTTCCAGCAGGACATTGTTCCGCTGATGCAAGGCGATGCACCAGATATCGAAATCGACTGCACCGATATGGAATACACCTCAAGCCAGGGGCTCCGTATGTTCCTTATGCTTCAGAAAAGCGTGATGGCACGCAAAGGCAGCCTCGTGATGCGCAATATGAAGCCAAATGTAAAGGAAGTGTTCGATATCACTGGTTTCTCGAATATCATAAGGATAATCTGATTCCTGCGGGCGGTTACCTAAACTTTTTAAAAATTATGGAATACGAATTGGACCTGCATTGTCAGATGATTCTTGACGAATACCGCGAGAATCTGGCGATATTTGAAAAGATGAAGGAAATCGTGCGAGCACAACTCGAAAAGTGTGTCGCCGACAACAACATATATGTCACTGCAATAGAGTCGAGGATAAAGACCGAAAACAGTCTTGCAGGCAAGTTGGAACTCAAGGGGCACAAGTACAAGACGCTTTCGGACATTACCGACATTCTGGGAACTCGCGTCATCACCTTCTATTCCGAGGAAGTTGACAAGATTTCGGCACTCATCGACAAGGTTTTCGAAGTCGATTGGGAAAATTCGGTTGACAAGCGCAAGGCTCTCGACCTCGACCAGTTCGGATATATGTCGCTGCACTACATCTGTCGCCTACCAAAGTCGCTGTATTACGATGCCGAACATCCCGAAATAAACGATTTCCGCTTCGAGATACAGATGCGCACCGCTCTGCAGCATGTGTGGGCTACAATGTACCACGACACAGGTTACAAGTCGGGCATTGAGGTGCCGAAGGAGCATCTGCGCAATATGAATCGTCTTGCCGGTATGCTTGAGCTTGCCGACGAGCAGTTCAGTCGCATACGTAAGGAAATCACCGACTACCGCCGCAATGTGCAGTCGTTGGTTACCGACGGCAACTTCGACGAAGTGCCTCTCGACAGCGACACATTCCGCAGCTACCTCACTATGAAGCCTTTCAAGAAGCTAATCGACAAGATTGCAACCATCAACCAGGCCGAAATTTACGAGGACAACCTTATGCGCTACTTGGCAACACTGATAAAGATGAACTTCCGTACACTCGGCGACTTGCATCGACTTATCAAGGAATGTAGCGAAGATGCCTACAAGCTTGCGCTTCATCAGCTTTCGTCAACCGACCTCGACATTCTTGCACTGTCGGTGGCATTGCAGAACCTTTGTCTGGTTTACATTATAAAGAAGGGTGGTGGCGAAGTTGGTCTGCGTATGTTTTACGATGCAGTTTTCGGACAGTCGGCATATAATGAGGAGCGCGCACATCGTACATTCGAACAGATTTCAAAGATTAACATAAAGTAGAAATATTAAATTATGGCAAACAAATATATAGACACATCCATTCTTGACAAGGCAATGCATTTTGCAATAGATGCACACGCCAATACCGAGCGCCGTGGCAAGGGATTCCCATACTCGATACATCTAATGGAAGCTGTAGAAATTGCCGCAACAATAACCTCCGATCAGGAAATACTTGCCGCAACAGCATTGCACGACACAATTGAAGATACCGATGTCACATTGGAGCAGTTGCGCGAGGAATTTGGCGACAGGATTGTCGCCTTGGTCGAAGCCGAAAGTGACAAGTTTGCAAACGGCTTTTCGGAGCGTGACAGTTGGACCGACCGCAAGAAGGCTGGATTGGTACGCCTTGCCAATTCTCCATACGATGCCAAAGTTGTGGCTATGGGCGACAAACTCTCGAATATGCGTGCCATCGCCCGCGACTACGAGCGTATTGGCGATGAACTTTGGAAAATTTTCCATGCGCCAAACGGCAAATCCGATCACGATTGGCGCTACCGTGGACTAGCTGTGGCTTTGTTCGACCTTGCTGGAACACCAGCCTACCGTGAATTTGTAACTTTACTCGAGAAGACTTTCGGTCAGAAGGATTTCGGAGAGCCTGCAAAAATCGACCTTGCCGACTATGAGCGCAGTGGCGAAGGCTTCAACGCCGAAAGTTACAACCACAAAGGCGGACGCACAATGATAAAGCTGTACTCCGAATCGGTGTCTCCAGAACTGCCATTGCGCGAACTTCGCACCGCAATGAATGTTTTCCGAATGGGACTTCTTACGCCTATGCCAGGACGCTTTGTCACCGACGGCAAGAGGTTCGGTTGTGAGTTTAGTCGTGTTGTTGATAAGAAATCGTTTGCAAGGGCAATATCCGAAAATCCCGACAGTATGAAAAGGTATGCTGCCGAATTTTCACGTATGTGCAAGCAGTTGCATTCTACGGTCTGCAATCCTGCTGTATTCCCGTCGGCTGTCGATATGTCTTGCAAGGCAGTTGAAAATGCAGAAATTTTTACCGACGACGAGAAGAAAAAAGTTCTCGATTTTGTGAAAAGCGTACCATCGGCAACGACTTGTCTCCATGGCGACTTGCATATAGGCAATATTCTCGATTCGAGTTTCGGCAACTTGTGGATCGACCTTGCCGATTTCAGCTATGGCAATCCGCTGTTCGACTTTGGCATGATGTACCTTGTCTGCAGGTGCAATCCCGACGATTTGACAAAGAAGTTATATCATATCGACAATGAGGCAATGCTTAGGTTCTGGAAGTTATTTGCCTGCGAATATTTTGGCGCCGACACTCCCGAAAAGTTTGCCGAAGTAGAAAATAGACTTCGCCCGTTTGCCGCACTGAAGATGCTGTATTTCAAAATTAAGGGACACGACGATTTCATAAGGGAAAGTTTGTTGGGATAATGACAAAAAAATAAAGGCTGAAGATTTTCTCCAGCCTTTATTTTTTATTGCATAAAACTATTCACTTTTCTTATTTTTCGGTTTTTTCTTTCTTGCCTTTGCCGATGCAAATGCTCCGAGAATTGCTACGCAGAATACAATTGCGCCGTACATGCATTCTATCGAAAGCATTATCACAGCTTCGATACCAAGGAAGAATACCAATGCTATTGCCACGCCCCATGCGCTCTTTGTGCGTACGCAGTCGAGAACTAGCTTCACGAGGCAGAACAGCAACATTGCTATCTGGCTACCTAGCAGAACCCATGAACAAGCTGCTGCTGAAGCCTTTGCTATGTAAACGATTACGCTAGCTCCAAGTCCTGCAAGAGCAACTACTGTTCCCCATTTCCATTCTTTCCACTTCTTGCCTTCGCTAAGTCCAGCGTGAACCGACATTTCGGCTGTAACCTGCATTACAGCGCATATCATCCAGTAAACCACTAGGACAAGACCTACAAGTCCGAGAATTGTAAGTCCCCAGTCGCCAACTACATCGTAGTCGCAGAACCAGCCAATGCATGGTTTTTCTCCCCACCTGTTAACTATTGGCAGGTCGCTCATAAAGCAGTAGTAATAGATTGAAATCAAGGTTATTCCAAACAGTGTGTACAGAATAGGATAAAATTTTGATCTGTCTCTGTATCTAATATGGAAATTTACTAATTCCATTAGTGCTGCCATTATGAATATAAATATCAAAAGTCCTAATGGATTAACACCTAGTGGGTTGCTGTGGTGCAGATTAATAAGATCTGGAATGTTCGTAATTGCAGATTCACTAAGCCTTTCTATAAAACTCATATTGTATCTTTTTATTTAAATTTTAGCAGGTTCAATAATATGAGGTAGTATGGCGTGAACCTGCTGTTAGCGCAATACACCAATTTCGGTGCAAAAATACATTTTTTTGCTAATTAAATAAAATGATATTGATTATAATTTATTATATCTTTTCCTGCCGAAAATCTGTCTGCCTACCAGCACTGCTATTCCAAGTCCGACAGCTATTGACCCTATCCACCAAGGATTAGCGTATGCACTAAGGTCAGGTGTTACAGAAATATCGGCATTGAAGAAGAATACTGCGCTGACAACCAATGCGTTATTGGTGGCATGGGCTACAATTGACAACCACAACGATCCAGATGAATAAAACAAATATCCGAGTATAGCCCCAAGAATAAATCGTGGTAATAGTCCTGAAAATTGCATGTGTATTGCTGAAAAAATAATCGCGGTTAGCAATATTGCAAAGTGCTTGCTTTTCATCGTACTGCAGAGATATTTTTGCAAAACTCCACGGAAAAACATTTCCTCGCAGATAGCTGGAGTTATGGCTAAGGCGATGAGGTTCAGCAAATAACCACCTAAACCGTCAGCTGCGAGAGCTTTTTGTGTGGCTTGTATCGCACGGGAGTCAGCATTGCGGAAATATTCTTCCAAACTTTTAAGCGCATCGGGAAAACTATAACAGGCATTCAAGCTTGAAATAAACTCGATAGCTGGCATTATCGCAAGCATGAACACAAAGGCGAGGATGTGCTTCGCGGGTTTGTGGCTTTCGGTCATACCCAGAAACCGAAATTGAGGTTCTCCGTTTCCAATAAATCGTGCGGCAAGTAGGGCTGGCAATCCAAACGACAATACCGATGACAAGATAAGTAGCAACTTGTAGGCGGCTCCATCCTGCATATATCCGTACAATAAGCTTATCGCCAATGTGTTAAGCATAAAGCCAAAACACAGGCAAAGTATTATTGCCAGCAACTTACCCAAAGGCGATAATTCACGATTGAACATAATAATCGGTATTGTAGTGATAGTTAAGGGTTATCCTGTCTTTGATTTCAGATTTTGCAATGGGATGGTTGAAATGTGGTGCTTTTACTCCTGTTCCAATTTCGTCACCATTGGTGAAAATCCTTGCTTCATCCCATAGCCCAAGCGAAAGAAACGAATTTATTGTCTGAGCACCCCCTTCGACAATTACCGATTGGATTTCGTTGCGGTACAATATGTCAAGTACTTGTGGGACAATGTTTTCATCGAAGTCAGCCTTGCAGAAAATTAGATTGTCATTTGTACCTTCTTTTTTACCATTGATTATTATTGTCTTTGCTTGATTATCAAGAATTTTGCTTGATTCTGGAACTTTTAGTTCACGGTCAATGCATACTCGCACTGGATTTCGTCCAGCCCAAAGGCGGGCGGTCAGCTGTGGGTTATCGAGCAGGGCGGTTCGCGTGCCTACCAAAATGGCATCTTCCTCTGTGCGCCATTTATGTACAAGTCTATCGAAATTTACATTTGTGATTTTCAGTGGCTTTTGAGTGCTGTCGGAGCGAATGTTATCAATGAAACCATCAGCGGTTTGCGCCCATTTAAGGATTATGTATGGTCTGCGCTTTGTGTGGTATGTAAAGAATCTGCGGTTCAGCCAGTCGCATTCCTGTTTCAGAACGCCAATTTTAACATCAACTCCTGCATTTTTCAGTTTCTCGATACCTTTTCCTGCAACCTTTTCAAATGGGTCGATGCTACCGACAACGACATTTGGAATGCCTTCGCGGATAAGCATGTCGGCACAGGCTGGTGTTCGTCCTACATGGGCACATGGTTCGAGAGATACATATATTGTGGATTCCTTAATCAAGGATTTGTCCTTCACGGAATTTACGGCATTTACTTCGGCGTGGGCTTCGCCACAGCGACGATGCCAACCTTCGCCTATAATTTTGCCGTTATGTACGATAACAGCACCAACCATAGGGTTTGGAGATGCCGTTCCGAACCCGCATTTTGCGAGTTCGATGCACCGTCTCATGTAGATTTCGTCCATTGTGGGATTACCAGTCGAGTCCTCTTTGCTTAAGTTCCTTCTGGCTAAGTTCCTGACCAGCACTTGCGGCACGGCGGAAATGTGCTATTGCATCGGCTTCCTGATCCATCGACATGTAAAGCTTGCCGATGTTGTAGTTGGTGTCGACATGGTTTGGATTGATGCTCAAGGCTTTGTTGTAGTATTCCATTGCCTTGGTCGGATTCGTCGAGAAATATGCAGCACCAAGGTTGTTGTACGAATCGATGTTGTCCGGATTAAGTTCGAGAGCCTTGAGGTAGTTTTTAACGGCTTTGCTTTCGCCTTTCACATCATCCGAATAATAGTAGGCAACACCGAGGTTATTGTATGCATCGGCATTGTCCTTGTTGACTTCTATTGCCTTCTTGAACCACTCGATAGCTTCAACATATTCACCTTGGTCTTCGTAAATCACGCCGATAGCATTGTAGGCATCATCGTTGCGCGGGTTGATTTCGAGAGCCTTCTTACAGCTTTCCAAAGCCTTCTCGTAGTTTCCGTTGTGCGAATATGCCAGACCAAGGTTGTTGTATGCACCATCATATAACGAGCTGATTGTTACAGCCTTTGTGTAATATGATATTGCTTTCTTGTAGTTTTTCAGTTCGTCGTAGGCGTTGCCTAGAGCATTGTAGGCAGTGTCGTATTTCGGATTAATCTTGATTGCGTTTTCAAACAGGCTTATTGCCTTGTTGAAGTCGCCTTCGTCGTAGTAAACATAGCCGAGATTCTTAACTGCTTCGTAATATTTTGGATCAAGCTTTATTGCCATCTGGAAGTTTATCATGGCCTTGTCGAGATTGCCAAATGCGGCGTAAGCCTTGCCAAGTGTATTGTAAGCCAAGGCGTTTCCCTTGTTTATTTCAACATATTTCGACAGGTCGTTTATTGTCTGCATGTAATTGTCGTTGTTGAAGGCGAACAATCCGTTTGACAGGAGTGCTTCTTCGTTCTGCGAGTATGCTGTTGTAGTAGCCAGCACAAATGCAATCAGTATGGCAATGTTTAGTCTCATACAATTTTATGGCTTTGAATACTATTCGGCAAATTTAAATATTTTTTACTTACACTGCACAAGTATATTTTTAAAAATATAGTTTAGTCGTTTGCTTCCTTCAGTCGTTCTGCGTTTTCGGCCATGATTAGCTGGTCGATAAGTTCCTGAATGTCACCAAGCATAAAGTTTTGCAAGTTGTACATGGTGTAGTTGATGCGGTGGTCGGTAACGCGCCCCTGCGGGAAGTTGTAGGTGCGGATCTTTGCCGAGCGGTCGCCTGTGGAAACCATGGTCTTGCGCTTCTTTGAAATTTCGTCCAAATACTTCTGATATTCAAGGTTGTACAAACGAGTACGAAGTTCCTTCATTGCCGACTCAATATTCTTCAGTTTTGACTTTTCATCCTGGCATGTAACTACGATTCCAGTAGGGATATGTGTAAGACGGATAGCTGAGTAGGTTGTGTTAACCGACTGTCCGCCAGGTCCAGATGAGCAGAACTCATCGCGCTTGATGTCGGCTGGGTTAATTTTGATGTCAACCTCGTCGGCTTCGGGCAATACGGCAACCGATGCTGCAGATGTGTGTACACGACCTTGTGTTTCGGTCTGCGGAACGCGCTGTACGCGGTGAACGCCAGATTCGTATTTCAGAATACCATATACGCCGTGTCCAGTAACTGTGAAAACGACTTCCTTGTAACCGCCGACAGTGCCTTCGGTTGCACGTGTAATTTCGGTTTTCCATCCTTTGGTTTCGCAGTATTTCATGTACATGCGCATAAGTTCGCCTGCAAAAAGGCTGGCCTCGTCACCACCTGCACCGCCACGGATTTCCACAATGGCATTCTTCTCATCCTCAGGGTCTTTGGGGATAAGTAGAAGCTTTATTTTTTCTTCCATCGGGTCAATCTTTGCGGTAAGTTCATCGATTTCCATCTTTGCCATTTCACGCATTTCCTCGTCCTTCTCGGTCGAAAGTATCGACTTGGCATTGTCGATGTTGGAAATCATATTGGTATATTCGTCGTAGGCTTCGACAATAGGTTCCAAGTCCTTGTATTCCTTGTTCAGTTTTACGTACTTGTCCATATCGGACATTATCGACTGGTCGGTAAGCATTTTGCCAACTTCGATGAATCGAGCCTTTACGCCTTTGAGTTTTTCTAATATTAAGTTGTTTGCCATAAGTGAATGTTTCTAAGTTTGATAGTTTAACTTCGTTGAGGGCTTTGCCGTTCTGAGTTTCTAGGTTTGGGACGATGCATGCATCGTCCGTTCAATTAATAAGTGAATTCTCCTTTGTCTGATTTGATTGTTAGTTTCTTGCCTTCGCATTTCTCGCAATGTCCGATTACCTTTGCATCTACGCCGAAGCTCTTGCTAATCGAAATTATTCCATCGGCAATGCTTTCAGGTACATAAAGTTCCATGCGGTGTCCCATGTTGAATACCTTGTACATTTCGCGCCAGTCGGTGCCGCTTTGTTCCTGTATTAGCTTGAATAGCAACGGAGTTTCGAACATATTGTCCTTCACTACATGCAAGTTGTCAACGAAGTTGAGAATCTTGGTTTGGGCACCGCCGCTGCAATGTATTATGCCGTTAATCAGATGCCTGTAATGGTTCAAGATTTCGCGGATTACGGGTGCGTAGGTGCGGGTAGGAGAGAGGACTAGCTTTCCAGCATCGCTGTACGGATCTTCTAATTTGTCGGTGAGGTGGCATTTGCCCGAATATACAAGTTCCTGCGGTATGCCGTTGTCGTAGCTTTCGGGATATTTTTCGGCAAGGTACTTTGCAAATACATCGTGGCGGGCTGAGGTAAGTCCGTTGCTTCCCATACCACCGTTGTAAAAGGTTTCATATTTTGCCTGTCCGTAAGATGCAAGACCCACAATCACATTTCCCTCACCAATTTTCTCATTGGTTATCAATTCGCTACGCTTCATGCGACAGGTTACGGTAGAATCTACGATTACCGTTCTGACAAGGTCGCCAACATCGGCAGTTTCGCCACCTGTGAGCACAATGTTTACACCAAATTGGCGCATTGTGTCGCAGAATTCCTGCGTGCCGTTTATTATTGCCGAGATAACTTCGCCTGGAATGAGCCTTTTGTTGCGTCCGATGGTGGATGACAGCAATATGTTGTCGGTTGCTCCAACGCAAAGCAGGTCGTCGGTGTTCATCACGATAGCATCAATGGCTATTCCTTTCCATACCGAAAGGTCGCCAGTTTCGCGCCAGTACATGTAGGCCAGCGATGATTTTGTGCCAGCGCCATCTGCATGCATGATGTTGCAATAATCTTTGTCACCGCAGAGAATGTCGGGTATAATTTTGCAGAACGACTTGGGATACAAGCCCTTGTCAATGTTCTTTATTGCATTGTGGACATCTTCCTTTGAGGCCGAAACACCCCTTTGATTGTATCTGAAATTATCAGGCATAACCTTTTTGTTTTGAGGTTGCAAAATTAGATAAAATTTTTTAAAGTTGACCGCTAATTTTCCCAGTATACCATCAAAATAACAAATCCCCCTGAAATTGTTTCCGGAGGATTTGTGTACAATTGTGTTTCAAATTATTATCTAAAAATCGAAATTTTCTGTGTCGTAACCTTGCCTTCGGTTGAAATTATCTGTACACTGTACAGTCCAGGACTCCAGCCGTTGCAGTTGATGGTTATGCGTTCTGATTCGTTGTTTTCGATTTCGGTAACAAGCTGTCCAATTGCGTTGAAAATCTGGACTGTAGCAATGCGCTGTCCTTCGATGAAGAATTGGTCATCTGTCGGGTTCGGGTAGATGCTCAATTCATCGGCAGACCATTCGTCGATAGCATCGGTAAATACGCACTCCTCGTTGGACAGTTTGAACATTCCGTACTCGCAGTCGCTTTCAATCACATAGCAGTGGTTACCAGATTCGGTAACATTGTCGGTATAGGAAATGTCATTTGTTGTTCCGACAAACTCATTGTCCCTGAAAATCCTATATTTCACCGCACCTTCACATTCTGTCCATTTGAGCGCAACAGTATTTCCAAAAGCTTCGGCTATCAGAACAGGTGTTTCGGTGCAGAAATCAGATACAATCCTAAAGCATTTCGAAGTCGAAACCTCGCTGCAGACACCATCCTCGAAGTGTGCAATGAGAACGTAGCAGTACTCGCTTTCGGGAACTACATCAGTATCGACGAAAGTCGTTGTTGTGAGATGCTCGTCGAGCGGTTCGCTGTATTTGTAGAGACTGAAGTAGTCGACACCTACTGGCATGTTCCACGATATGGTTATTGCTTCGCCTTCGCTCATTACTTCCAAAACAAGCGGGATGTTGCACGGGATCTCCAGAATCTCTACGCATACCGTTTCGGACGGATGCGTCATGCAGGTGTAATCGCCAACCAGCGAAGCCCTTACATTGAAGCAATGTTCTCCAGCAGGTAAATTTTCAAGTGTTATTGAAGTCTCAGTCGTGGTGTCGATTGCATATTGTGAATTGTCGCAGAAAACAAGGTACGAAACCGAGTTGTAGTCGCCAAGTTCTACTGGCTGCCAGTTCAAGTTTACGACAGTATAGTTGTCGGTTGTAGCTGTAAGCTGCTGTACTGCATCACATTCCGGAACCACGGCCGAAATTGAAATATTCAAGTCGTCCGACTGGTCGCCAATAACGTTGGCAAGATGGTATCTTACTGTTGCATTGAAAGTGCCTGTTTCGGTTACATATTCGCTTATTATAATCGTCACGCTTTCGTTTGGTTGTATTTCGCCATTCTTCCTGTCGGTGGTGACCAAGTTGTTGATTCTACCGATTTCGTAGGCGGCGATGGTGTTGTGTCCAGTTGGATTCTGAACATTGGCAAGAAGTACGTATTTGCCGTCAAATATCTGTGCCGATGCGCAGATGCCGCCAGCCAATGACACATCACTTATTTCAATGTCGTCAAGGTAGTGTGCTTTGTCGGTGAAATTGCCGTCGCTAAGGCTAAACTGCCTTATGTATGTCGAAGGACCGTTATCCTGCGATGTCTGTGAGAACAGCCACAGGTACGGACCGCCTGGCGACAGGTTGTCGAATGCAGAACCATATATGTTTTCAAGGTCGTTGCGGATGCGTGTCGATACGCCAGTAGCAGTGTCGATGCTGTATAGCGAGTTCCAGTCGCCGGCAAGAAGTTTTCCGTTCTGCTTGTTGAACGAACAATGACGGATGTTGTTCAGGTCGGTAATGATACTATCGACAACTATTTGGTTGTAAAGGTCAAGCTTTAAGATGACGTTGGTTGCATCGGTTCCATAGAAGTATGTTCCGTCGTACGACAAGTTCCTAATCATACCAACATTCTCGATGAAGAATGTTTCGACGTACTCGCCATCGGGTGTATAGCGATTGAACTCGCCAGGACGCTGCCACGACGAAGTGTAGATGAAGAATCCGTCGGTTGCGATAGCCTGCTCTGCATTGAACCTTGTGTTGAAGGTCTGTATGCTGTCCCAGAGAGCTCGCGAATTCCTACTGTGGCGAGTTCCTTCAGGTTCGGGCAGAAGTTCAAGCCCTTCGTATTCGGCAACCGAACTCCAGACTAGCGTGGCTGTACCTACATTGCTAATGGTTATGGAATCGTAATGCGCCATATAAGGATACGTAGTTATCGAAATATCCTCGGCATTTATCGAAATCTGTGCAGAGTAGAGTTCAAAGTTAAAAGATGTATCCTGGTGAATATCAACCTCTTCGCTATATGTTGCATAATCTACTGCCGATACCCACAACGGCTGGGTTCCCTTCGGTGCCATCAGCGAATATTCACCATCGTCGTTTGTCCATGCAACTGCGTTACCTATGACAACCCTTGCATTTGGAATTGCAGTACTTGTGCTAGCATCGGTTACTACACCCGAAGCCATCCTATAACAATCGTCGATATTGAGGTGCAAGCAATATGCGGTGTCGGCATCCTCAGCAAAGTAGAACCTGCGCATGTAGTCGCCACTTTCCGTAAAGGTTGTATCGAGGTATGTGTATTCATCTGCACAGATGATTACTGTATCCAAGGCGGCATATATGGTTTTACCCTTGATGCAACGGACACTTAAGCCGTACGACATTTCGCTTGATTCTTCGAAGAACATTGTGCTTCTAATGTTGATATGTCGGTTGTAGGCTTTGTTTGAGCCTTTTTCGGTTGCCGACCAGAAATAAGCATCTTGTCCGGCTTCGTATTGTCCCATATATCGACCAGCTTCTACTTCCTCAAAACCTGTTCGTGCAAAATTGTAAGTTCCAGTAATGATGGCGCCATATTCAGGGTCTGTGTTATATGAAGCCAACTGTGATGCAGCATAGTTCCAGTCTCCGCCAAGTGTTTTATAAAGTTGGTTCCATTCGGCCTTGCTCGGGAGATGCCAGCCATTCGGACAAATGCCCTGCACACCGCTTGGATTCAGTACGCTGCTGCTGTCGGTTGCAGTGTTCATTGCTGCCGGCCAGTTGTACAGGTAACCGTATCTTTGCACAGAATTAGAACTATTGCCAGGATTGTAGCGGCGTGGAAGGGTTGACGATAATTCTCCTTGAGTGCCAAAAGGAATATTTCCTCCATATCTCAAGTTTTCGGCCATCCATTTCTGGTTGCCGATTATAATGGATTTATATTCGGTGTCATCACGTTCATCGGTGAAAGTTCCGTAGGTATAGAACGAAACCGTATCGCTTCTAGATGTTCCAAGGCTGTCGGTAGCCTCTGCTACGAACCAGTACTGTGTTTCGGGCTGAAGGTCGGAGTAATATGCTGTAAAATAGCCTAAGTTGCTGTTGTAGTCAATCTCTGCCTGCTCTGTCAGGTTGTTTCTGTCGATTCCACCGAACATATTTATTTCTAGTCCGTTTTCATCGTCTGATAGTACATCCACATAAATTTCCATTGATGTTGTATCGCGGTATTGTGGGTATAAGATCAAGGCATCAGGCGGACCTACAGTCCTGAAATAGTTAACTCTACCGTACAAAGTGGTGTCGGCTGTAGTTGCGAAAGCTGAGAAGTAGTACCTCTTGCCTGGAACAAAGCCATCAGTTGCGTAGTCGAACCCCTTTCCTGAGTACTCTTCGTCTCTGAAGTCGCTAAGATTCGTGCATATTATCTTTGTCGAATCAGAAACATTAGGTTTCCTGCTGTATATTATGCCGTATTCCTTTAGGTATGACAAACCGCTGGTATTCGAATCGAAATAACCCACCATACCTATCGAGTCCGATTCAACGAAGGTATAGTAGTAGAAAGTGTTTACAGGCACTAATTTCGGTGATATTACCAGCACTACGAAAGTCTTTGTTATGCCCTCGTAAGTTGCAGTAAGTCTGACTTCCACATCGGGCTGGCCAAGTGTGGGTCGAGTAACTGTGGCGTTTCCTCTCGATATTGAGATGTAATTTGGATTGCTTGATGCCCACGATACATTATGTCCCAATATTGTTGTCGGCAGGGTGAAGTTGCTCATTACGCTTGCCGAAGTTTCGTCCTGTGCAAAATAGATAGGTATTCGTGCGGCTATTGTCCTGTTGTTTTCAGGGATTCCCGCAGGCATCGGGTAAAGTCCAGCGGTGTAGTTCCAGTTTGCCGACAAGGTCGATTCGAGTTCCGAGCCGAGCATTTCGGCTGTTGGCTTTCCTGTACCTCGCGAATTATACTTCAGCCTCAACGAGTCAACCCTCAAGTCGCCGACCTGCTCGTCGAAGAAATCATCGGTTTCGGTAAGATTAGGATCTGAGTAATCGTCTTCGGTTGTACCTACTGTTGGATATACGCAGTTGTAAAGGTTATCTTCGCCATTTGTAGCAAAGAACTGTGGTACCGAAACATTATTGCTCATAGTTGCAATTCCATTGCCGAATATACCGCCGAGCTGCATCGAAATGTCGGTGAAAGAGCCGTAGTTTGCACAGTTGCTGATTGTAAGATTGGCAAGCGGATTGTAGCCTACAATTCCGCCTAGTGACACGAAGCCGCAACCTTTGTTTGTAGCATATATTTCTGCAATGTTCATACATTTGTCAACCACTACGTTTCCGTCAAGAACACTTGCAACAATACCACCGACCATTTCCTGGCCTATTATATTTCCAGCATTAAGGTTCGACGACAAGGTTGCTTCATATAACTGTCCGACAATACCGCCGGCATATACGCCGGTTATTACGGCATTGTTGGTACATCCAGACACCGAACCGCCTTCGATGTTGCCGACTATACCGCCTCCCCACAAATAAGAATCAGCAGAAAGTTCCATCGACAAGTTGTTGGTGCAGTTTGTTATGGTGCTGTTTACCGAGTTGCCTGCGATTCCGCCAAATTTTCCGCTGGATTGTGCCATAACTTTTACATTTTCATTTGCAACCTGCGTTGTGCAATTGGATATTACAGACGACTTTGCATTTATGCACAATGCACCGTAAATTGCCACGTCGTATCTCACATCAAACGAAGCGGGAACCAGGACGTTAAGGCTATCGACAAAGGCATTTTCAAGGTCGTTGAATACGTTTGCCGCGCCAAGCTGCTGATTGTAGTGTATGGTGACCGTATGTCCTGCGCCATTGAAGTGTCCGCCGAACTTGTTTACTACAATATTGTTGCAGTCGGCAAGGTCGATGTCGGCGGTAAGCTCGAAATAGGTATCGTCGCCACAGTTGTAAATTTCGAATCCCTTGTAGGTCGATGTCGATTGATTCTCTGACTGCTGCATAGCTTCTGCAAACATGTTCCATTCCTCGGCATTCTCGATGGTGAGCGGATTGTCGGTGGTGCCGTCGGTGTCGTTTGACTTTGTACGGAACGAAACAATGTCGCCAAAGACGGTCTTGTCGTCATATTTTGCAAATGCCCGGTAGCAGTAGTTTGTCTGCGGAGTAAGGTCGGCAATCTGTCTTGTGAAAGTATTTTCTCCGTATGCCATGCTAAGCGTATCGAGAAGTTGGTTTTCGTTTTCACCGAATACAAATCCCACCTGTGTGATTTCAACTTCCCTGTCGATAACTATTTCGGCGCCCAGGGTTGCTGTGGTAGATGTATGCGGTGCCGAAAGCGTAGTAATCTCGAATGGTGGCAATTTCCTTACCATAACGTTGTCGACTGCTGCCGGCGGATTGTTTCCTCCGCTTCCATCGTTTTTCCAGAAGAATGTAAGGTAGTACAAGCCCTGCTCGTCAATTTGCAATTTGCTAGAGTTGTGCTTCCAGCCCATCTGTTCCGACATTACTCCCGCGGTGCTTATGTCTATCCAGCCTGCTGGTGGAGTATTGTTGGTGCTATTCATGCCGTTGTCTGTACCAGCGGTCAGGTTATGCGAAAGTGAATCGGGGACTAGAAATGCCCTCAGAAGGTCGTAGTTGCCTTCACCTCTTACTCGCCTGTCGAAATCGAACTGGTATTTGTCGGCAGCTGTTATATTTATCCTGCGGTAGGCATAGATGTATGAAGTCGCTCTATTGTTGTACGAATAGTTTTCGCCGCCATCGTCGGAAAGGTAAAGGGATTTTTCCCCGCCGTTGTTTACAGCATAACCTATGTGCCATTTGTTTGTCTGTCTGCCGTTGTTCAGTACCCAGTTTGCATTTTCTTCAGCATCCTCGAAGTCGCAGTTATATGGTTCATAGTCTATATCCATAGCAGTCGGTTCCACTTTGTAAACAGGGCGGATGCGCATAGGCATAAATCTGCTTTCGTATCCCATGCTGAAATTTGGGTCGGATTCAGAATCTCCAGAATAGACAGACAAATAACTTGCTTCTGACGGATTGTCGGTGTATAGCGAATTCGACCAATATTTTGATGTTGTGGAAAGTCCTTCGTCATAACCAGAAGGCAGGAATATGCTGTTGCCGTTGCTATTGCTTGTTACCATCAAACCTTTTATTCCGTTGATTGTTATCCAAGTCGTGGAGCAATTGTCAACAAGTTCCTGCATGTCTTCTGCCGATGGCATAATCCATTCTTCGCCCCAGTTTACAGTTGCGGCATCGTCGGCGGCTTCAAGGGATGTCAGAGAATCGGTAAAGCCATTGTCGCCATATTCCGAGTTGTTGCAGTATTTGGTAAGCGTATTATATCCATCTCCTCCATTACTATATATATATGTGCTCCAATCGTAGTCGTCCTTAGTGGTTGTTTCGCCCCAGGCAAATTCGCTACCCAAATCTTCGGGGTTTGTTGCGCCTATGTTTGTAGTAGCCCAGCGTGTGCCACTTGGTAGGCCAAGGTCAACATAGTAGTGGTCGCCCAACTCTCCGCTTGGAGTAGTAAATGATTTTATTTCGCCATAGCCGGTAGTGTCGCTGTTGGTTGCGTAGGCTCGATAGTAGTAGGTTGTGCCGTTGGCAAGTCCTGTAAGCGATGCCGAAAAATCATTTGTTGCAGTTTCGCTATGTACCGTCTCGGTAAGATTTCCGCGGTTGGTACCATATATGAATCCTCGCTCAATAACATCAGAAGTACCTATGTTTAAGATGCTTCCGTACAAAGTTGCCGTAGTGAGAGTTATATTGTCTGATGAGTTTGTTGCCACAGTAGGCGACTGACGGTAAATAGCGCGAACGGATGACCCTTCGTTACGGTAGTAGTTATATATGAGGTAATCGTCCGAATTGTAATAGAGATACCATGCTAAAAGAGGACTGTCCGTGACAATCGAACTAGACCAGTAGCTGCCTACGGAACCGTCGCCTTCTAAGGTATTATCGTTGCGAAATCCAGCAGCGGGCATGAAAATGGAATTGCCATTGTTACGACTCGTGAACAACATTCCATTTATGCCATTCTGCGTAGTCCAAGTCCGATTGCAATTGTTAATAAGTTCCTGGATTTCATCACGTGTAGGCATACGCCAGTCTGAACCCCAGTTGGCAGTGGCGGCATCGTCGGTGGCTTCCAAAGTTGTCAAATCGTCGGTAAAGCCATTGTTACCATATACCTCATCATTGCAGTATTTGGTAAGTTTTGGGATATCCTCATTTCCATTACAATATCCGTAGGTATTCCAGTTGTAATTATCCTTGGCAGTGGTTTCGCCCCAAGCAAAGTAGTCGCCGGAGTCCTCGGGATTTTCGGCACCTACATTCATGCTTGCCCATTTCGTGCCGCTAGGTAGTCCAAGGTCAACATAATCGTGTCCAGCATACGAACCATAGGTTTTGAACGACTTTATTTCTCCGTAGCCAGAGCCATCGCTGTTGGTGGCGTAGGCACGGTAGTAGTAGATGGTATTTGGTGTAAGTCCCGTAATCGTAGCCGAAAAGTCATCGGTATCGTCGGCACTTTGCGTATTTTCGGTAAGGTTTTCTGCACTAGTACCATACTCGAATCCACGCACCGTAATGTCAGATGCACCATGCAACACTATGCTGCCTTGCAAGCTTGCCGAAGCTGAGCTTACATTTGAATGTGAAACAGTAGAAACAATAGGATTGATAATTCTTTCGATTAAAATGTTATCAATGCTAGCCGGTGGATTATCTCCTTGGTCATTATCGTTTACCCAGAAGAATGCAAGGTAGTATATCCCGGCTTCAAGGTTCAGAATTTTTGTGCTATGCTTCCAGCTCGATTGTCCATTCATCAAACCGTTTTGGCTTGCATCTATCCACCCCGAAGGAGTATTGCTGCTAGAAATGCCATTGCTTTCGCAATTTGTTAAGTTAGGATTGAGCAAAAATGGTATGACAAAGGCCCTTAAATAGTCGTAGGAACTTTCTCCTTTTGCCCGCCAGTCGAAGTCAAACTGATAATCTCCTGTTGCTGTTATCTCTATTTCGCGGCATGCGTATGCGTATGACGTTAACGAATTGTTGTAGGCGTTGCTTACACCGTCGTTATTTGATATGTATAGGCTATTTTCACCTCCATTGTTTACAGCAATACCAATATGCCATTTGTTGGAGGAACAGTCGGTAAGTGTCCATTTTGAATTTTCCTCGTCATCCTCGAAACCGTTGGAATATGGCAATGTAGCCGGATAGTTGGGTGTTAAGAAACTCTTGCTTTTCCACAAGCTGTGGTCGGTATCGGAACAAACTGCTCGTACATAGACATAATATCTTGTCCCAATAGACAGCCCTGTAAACAAGTACGAAGAATCGGTCGAACTTATTGGAGTGCTATTTTCGAGTGCATCTTCGTCGAGTATGGTTTCCGATAAAACTAGTTGCCAGCTATCAGTTGTACCCGACCAACTTACCGTTGCCGATTCGGATGTAACGTCTATTACGCTCAGATTCTTTATCTTATGGCATGTTGGACAATACATTGTATATGGCACCGGTGACGGAATCTCACCTGAACCAAAGAATATTTCATCATCATCAACATCAAATACATTATATGAAGTTTCGTAGGCAAAATTGCCATTAACCCATTCAAACCTTATTTCTCTGCCGTTGCAAATAGCAAGGCTTCCTGTTGCCGACGAACCATAGTTTATTGTCCATGTTGCCAGCACCTCGTTTGTTGTCGCATCAAAGACCTTTATGGCATTGCCATCCCATCCGTCACCGAAGCTGTCGTAAAGTTCGTAGTGTATTTCGCACATATCTTCGGGTATACATACTCTAGTAGCAAAAGTTGTTGTTGTCCAAATGCTTTTGTTGTCTTCTGAACATACGGCGCGTACATATACATAATATGTGTGTGCATGTTCCAATCCAGTTGCAGAATACGATGGTGATGTTGTAGTTACAGGAACAGCGGCTGCGAGTTCTTCATCACTTAGTCCTATTTCCGAAACAATTACTTCCCAGCTTTCTGCGGATCCAGATTCAGTCCAGTTTATTGTTGCCGATTCTGTTGTAATGTCAGTTACTGATAGATTGGCTATCATTCGGCAGGTAATTTTCATAATGTTTATGTTATCGATAGCTGCTGGTGGATTTGAACCGCCATACCCATCGTTTTTCCAGAAGAAAACAAGATAGTATGAATCTGCTTCGAGTTCCTTCTCAACAGCACAGTGCTGCCAATTAGAATAACCATTATACGATGACATGTTTCCCGCGGCTATCCAATCAGATGGTGCATTGTTATTGTTTTGCGACATACCATTGCTTTCACCTGCCGAAAAGTCGGGGTTGAGCGAAGTTGGGACAAGATATGCCTTCATAAGGTCATAACTGGATTCTCCTTGGGCATACCAGTCGAAGGAAATATAATATAAGCCATTTTCTTCGATATTTAGTTCATGGTAAGCATACACATAAGATGTAGAAGATGTGTTGTAATTATTGCTTACGCCACCATCACTAGATATATAAAGACTTTTTTCTCCGCCGTTGTTTGTTGCCGTACCAATATACCATTGGTTGCTCTGATCTCCGTTGGCAAGTGTCCAGTTGGCGTTTTCGGTGTCATCCTCGAAGCCACAGGAGTAAATTACATTCTGCCCAAACGAAGCAAACGTAGTGAAAAACAATAATATAGCACAAAGTGCTACTTTTGAAAATAGTTTGTGAGGCGTGTATTCTTTCGTTTCCCTCTTATATAAGTTCCTCATAGTAGAAAAATTTTGCGATTAAAAAACGGACAAATGTAATAAAATTTTGTAAATAATGTATATAAAGATTAAAAATAATGGAAAATACAATGATTTTTAGAAATCAATCATTGTGTCTCAATCGGCGCAACGCCTTGCACATAATCGGCGCAAATCATTGCGCCGCTGCAAATCTTCAAATCCAGAAACATGAAATGGGCATCGGCTTCTGTAAAGACGTGCCATGGCGCGTCTTTACAGAAACGGGCGTCAGCCCACAGAAACATAGAAACTTGAAACGGCGAAGCCCTCAACGAAGTTAACCTTTAGCTCGCGCAAGCAAACTTAGAAACAGCGTAGCGATAAACGCCGCAGGCATTAGGACTAAAAGTCGAACAGGCTAAAAGGCTAACAGCCAAAACGTAATAACGTTCGGCACG